>Ga0256405_10000048_pt1 | contig 344546 bp, 276 predicted proteins | sample RumenRJG_02DNA_FD_189096 | JGI IMG/M metagenome (GOLD analysis project Ga0256405, IMG submission 189096) | Bovine rumen microbial communities from Lethbridge, Alberta, Canada - RJG_02 | ecosystem: Host-associated > Mammals > Digestive system > Stomach > Rumen | place: Canada: Alberta...
TTACTATTAATCAGTAAGTTAAAGTTACAAAAAATAAAGCAGAACACCAAAAAATAATGATGTTCTGCCCTATTTAATGAACCTCCTCTACAAGTTGACTAGAGGGGTTTTTCAGCGGCCTCCGAAAATCAGGGAAGGAAATCAATGAAGTCGCTGGTATAGAATTATTTCCCGGGCACAGGAACCGGGCCACGGCCTTTGAGCCGGGCATGGGACGGAGCGTGGCTTGCGGGCTGGGATCTACGCCCTTCTGATGGCATTGAAGAGGGCTTGTTCGAAGAGGGCATGCTCTTCTTCGGTCAGGAATCCGACCTGGATCGGAACCTGGAAAAGCTTCGTGCGCAGGTCCGCGGGAATGCAGGAGAGCCGCTCGATCCGCTGGCTGTCCTTTTCCGTCGTTGTGACGACGGCGGTCGGATGTTCCGCCGTCGCCCGGGAAATCTTCCGGATGTCCGATGCGGTGTATTTGTGGTGATCGGCGAAGCTGAAGTGCTTGACGATCCGATACTTGTCGCTCAGGTAGCGGCGCAGGGGCGTATCCTTGGCGATGCCGGAGAACAGCACCAGTTTCTGGGCGTAAGCGTACCTCCGGTCGGCCTCCTCCGGAAAGACCGGCAGCATTCCGTCATAGCGGATGGCGGAGAACAACAGGAGTTTCTCCCGCCCTTTCCGATCCTTCCCCTTGCAGGTGGCGAGGTCGTAATCTTTCAGGTGGAGCTCTTCGGCCCACTGTATCCGCTCCTCGTCCTGCAGGTAGGCGGGGCACTTGGTCACAATCAGGATGTCGGCTTCTCCAAGGCGCTCGGGCAGGTCGCGCAGGCGTCCGAAGGGCAGCAGGCTGTCTTTCTGCACCGGCCGGTTGTAGTCGACCAGCAGGATGTTGAGCGTGGCTTTCAGGGCGCGGAACTGGAAGGCGTCGTCCAGGACGATGAGATCCGCCGGCTCAATCTCCTTCACGCGGCATTTTCGTGCCTTTTTATCAGTCTTCAGTTTTTCGGGGTGGCAGAGGAAGTCGCATCCTTCCACTCGGTTCCGGTCGACGGCGACGGTCACACCGGGGAACTTCTTCTTGATCTGCAGCGGTTCGTCGCCGAAGTCTTCCACGTCTCCATCCCGCGTCACGACCTGGAACCCGGACGACTTGCGCCGGTGTCCGCGTGAAAGCACGGCCAGGTTGCTGTACGCCCACTCGTCGCTGCGCAGGAGGGTCCGCAGGACCATCTCCGTGTGCGGGGTCTTCCCGGTGCCGCCGGCGGTGATGTTGCCGATGCAGATCGTCGGAACTTCCGCCTGGTGAACCCGCCGGATGCCGTGGTCGAAGAGGAAATGCCGCAGTTTCAACGTGAGATAATAGGGTGCGAGGAGAATCTTGTCCAGCATGGCGTGACTATCCGAAGATGATGGTTTTGTTCTTGTATGTGAGGATTTTCCGTTCGATGTGTTCCGTGACGGCCCGGCTCAGGACGATCTTTTCGAGGTCGCGGCCCTTCCGGACCAGGCTTTCCGGCGTGTCCTTATGGCTGATGCGGACGATGTCCTGCTCGATGATCGGCCCGGCATCCAGTTCCCCCGTGACATAGTGGCTTGTCGCGCCGATGATCTTCACGCCGCGTTCATAGGCCTGGTGGTAGGGTTTGGCGCCGATGAAGGCCGGCAGGAACGAATGATGGATGTTGATGATATGATGCGGGTAGGCGGCGATCATCCGGTCGCCGATGATCTGCATGTACCGGGCAAGCACCACGAAGTTGACGCGCTCGCTGCGGAGCAGGTCCATCGTCCGGTTCTCCGCCGCAAGGCGTTCTTCCGGGCTCTTCCCGGGTACGATCACGTGATAGGGGATGCCGAACTGCTGCGCAACGCCGCGCAGGTCTTCATGGTTGCTGATGATGCAGGGGATTTCCACCTTCCATTCACCCGCGTAGTACCGGGCGAGCAGGTCGTACAGGCAGTGGCTCATCCGGCTGACGAAGATCGCCATCCGGGGCACGTCGTCGTCGAAATACACGTTGGACTGCATCTGGTACCGGTCCGCGAACAGGTCGTCGATGCGCCGCTGAATCTCTTCGCGGGGAACATAGAAGTGGTCCAGTTCCCACTCGATCCGCATGAACAGCCGTTTTTCGACCGTGTCGACATGCTGGTCCAAGTACACGATGTTCCCATGGTTTTCCGTGATGAACTTCGTGACGTCCGTGATGATGCCCTGCCGGTCCGGGCAGTGCAGCAGGATGATTGCTTTCCCTTTCATTCCGTTTTCTGTCATGTGCGGTGGTGCATGCCGATGCGCAGTGCGAATTTACGAAATTCCGATGAAAAAACGTTCAGTCGCCGTCGATCTTTGCGGCCAGGGGCAGGCGGTGGAGCCCCTGCCAGGGCCACTAAATCGTCTTTGGGGGTGTGTCGGTGCGCGAAAGCCCGGAAATCTGCTTATCTTTGCGGCCTTGTTGAAGCGAGCATGAAAAAAGTCCTTCTTCCCCTCCTGGCCGTGTTGCTGTCCGCTCCGGCCCTCCGCGCCGTCACGGCGGCGCAGGATACAGTCTATTCCCTGGAAAGCGCTTCGGTGACGGGCGCCCGGACCCCCTTCGCCCCCGGCCGGGCCGCACGTCTCGTTTCCGTGCTCGGTGCGCCCGCCGTCGCCGCCCTCCCTGCCGCCGGCGTGAACGACCTGCTGAAATACGTCTCCGGTGTCGATGTCCGGCAGCGCGGGGCGATGGGCATGCAGACCGACATCGGCATCCGCGGCGGTGGTGCGGACCAGATCGCCGTCCTGCTCAACGGCATCTCCGTGGCCGATCCGCAGACCGGACACAACGCCTTCGATTTTCCGGTCGACCCCGCCGACATCGAACGGATCGAAGTCCTGGAGGGACCCGCCGCACGGACCTGCGGCACGACATCGCTGCTCGGCGCCGTCAACGTAATCACCCGGAGATCCTTCCCGTCCAACGGGGCGACACTCCGGCTGGAAGGCGGTTCGCACGGCTATTTCAGCGGCGGCGTGCATTCCCATTATGCCGCCGGGAAGCATTCCGGAAGCCTTTCCGCCGGTTACTCCCGCTCGGACGGCTACACGCGCAACGCCGCCGGCGGCCTGAACACCGACTTCCGTGCACGTCGGTTCTTCTATCAGGGGGCCTATACGGAAAAGAACGCCGTCCTGCGCTGGCATGCCGGCATGAGCGTGCGCGACTTCGGCTCCAGTACCTTCTACAGCCCCCGGTTCGACGACCAGTTCGAACATACGCTGAAGACCTGTACGGCCCTGCAGGCATCCGTTTCCGCGGGCCGGTTCCACCTGCGGCCCGCCGTGTACTGGAACCACGGCGAGGATCGTTTCGAACTCTTCCGCGGCGCCCCGCAGAAGTACCCGTTCAACTACCACCGGACGAATGTCGTGGGCCTGAACCTGGGCGGTTATGTCGACACCCGGCTCGGAAAGACGGCTTTCGGCGCCGAAATGCGCGACGAAGACATCATCAGCACCAATCTTGGCGAGCCGCTCCCTGCGCCGCAGGCGGTACGCGGCGCCGACGCGCAGTATGCTGTGGGCCTGAACCGGGCGGATATCAGCTTCTACCTCGACCACGGCATCACCCTGCGGCGGCTCTCCCTGTCGGCGGGCGTGACGGCGGCCGAGAATACCGGCAACCGGGCGGGATTCCGTCTGTACCCCGGCGCGGATGCGCGCCTGACCCTGTCCGATGCCCTCGCGCTCTATGCTTCCTGGAACACCTCGCTCCGCATGCCCTCCTTCACGGAATTGTACTATTCCGTCGGCGGGCACTTGGCCGACAAGCACCTGCGTGCCGAGCGGATGCGCTCCCTGGAAGGCGGTCTGAAAGGGCAGTGGAGCGGCGTACAGGCCGTGGCTTCGGTCTGGCATCACTGTGGAACCGACATGATCGACTGGATCCGCGACCTGGCCGACGCCGACGCCCCCTGGCGCTCGGTCAACCATACGCGCATCGACGCACTGGGCGAAGAACTGAACCTGCAGCTCGACCTGCCCGTCCTGCTGGGACGTTCCTCTTTCCCGCTCCGTCACCTTTCGGCGAGCTATGCGCACATCGACCAGCGGAAGGCGGAGGAACCCGCCGTCCAGTCGTATTATTCGTTGGAGTATCTACGGAACAAAATCGTCCTTCAGGCTGAAATCCAGCTGTTTCCGGGCGTCGGCCTGACGGCGGCCTGGCGCTGGAACGACCGTGTGGGCCGCTACCAGCCCTTCGTCTGGCAGGACGGCAAGCCCGTCGCGGGCGAGCCGGCGGACTACACGCCCTACGGCCTGGTCGACGCAAAACTTACCTGGGACGTTTCCCGGAAGCAGGGTTCCGGCATCCGGTTCTACCTTTCCGGCGAGAACCTGCTGGACAAGGCGTACGTCGACCACGGCAACGTTCCCCAACCCGGCAGGTGGCTCAAGGCCGGCGTGCAGATCCGCCTTTCGCAGGTGCGGTAGGCGCTACCGTTTCCGGTTCCGGAGCCAGGCTTCGACTTTTTCGAGCATGACGGTGCCGAAGACCACCCGGCCCTTCGGATCGATAACGTACTGGGTCGGGATCCACTTGACGTGATAGGCGGCGGAGACGTCGGTCTCCTTCCACTTCTTGAATTCGGAGAGTTGCAGCCAGTCCATGCCGTGCTCACGGGTGTAGGCGGCCAGTTTCTCTTTTTCCGTATCGAAGGAGATGCCCAGGAAGACGACGTCGGGATGCGCCTTCTTCAGGGCGACCAGCGCTTCCGTTTCCGCCCGGCAGTCCGGACACCAGGTGGCCCAGAAGTCGATGACGAGGGTTTTTCCGCGGAAATCCTTCAGGGTGTAGGTCTTCCCGTCGACATCGCGGAGTGTGAAAGCGGGCGCCTTCGTCCCTTTCTTCAGCAAATCCGTGGCGTAGGTGGCGTCGAGGTCTTCCGCAGGCTGCGGGGCCTGTGCGAAAAGGGCTGCCCCGGTGACAAAAAACAGGGCGGCGAGCAGGACGGCGATTCTTTTCATGGTCTTCATTTCTTTTCGGCAAGATAGCAAAATTCCCCGATTGTTCGTATTTTTGTACAAAACAAAGATGCAGATGATGAAAGGCAAACGTTATTTCCTGGTTTTCCTGCTGGCGGCTGTCCTGGCCGTAGGTTGTACGCCGGACCGGCCTGCTACGGAATCCGGGAAGACCATCGACACGTCCGAAGATGCCGCCGACAACAGCAAGACGCGCGCGGAGGCGGTTGTCGACTATACGCCGTAGACGCTTTCGCCGGCGGGCGGCGGCGTGTCGCCCCATCGGTCGGCGATGAAGTCGAGGATGGCGTACATCTCGTCCGGATCGGTGGAGGTGACCAGGCGCATCCGGGTTTCCTTGAAATCGGGCAATCCCTTGAAATAGCATGACAGGTGGCGGCGCATCTCGTAGATGCCCCGCGGCTGGCCTTTCATCTCTAGCGAAAGCCCCAGGTGCCGTTTGGCAAGGGCCACGCGTTCCGGGATGCCGAGCGGCGGGAGTTCTTCTCCTGTCTTCAGGAAGTGATTGATTTCCTTGAAGATCCACGGATGGCCGAAGGACGCGCGGGCAACCATGATCCCGTCCACCCCATAGCGGTCGAACGCCTCGCGGGCCTTCTGCGGGGAAGTGATGTCGCCGTTCCCGATGATGGGGATCCGCATGCGCGGATTCTCCTTGACGGCTCCGATGAGGGTCCAGTCCGCCTCGCCGCGGTACATCTGGCAGCGCGTCCGGCCGTGGATCGTCAAGGCGGCGATGCCGCAGTCCTGCAGGCGCTCGGCCAGTTCCACGATGATCTTGCTGTGGTCGTCCCAGCCCAGGCGCGTCTTCACGGTGACGGGCTTGCCGACGGCCTCGACGATGCGGCGGGTGATGTCGACCATCTTGTCGGGATACCGCATCATCCCCGACCCCGCGCCCCGGGCGGCGATCTTGCTCACCGGGCAGCCGAAGTTGATGTCGATGAGGTCGGCCCCGTGCCCGCCCACGAGTTCGGCGGCATGGTCGGCCATCTGCGCGGCCCGCACCATCGCGTCGGGGTCGCTGCCGTAGATCTGGATGCCGATGGGCGCTTCCTCGGGGAAGGTCTTCATCTTGTCATAAGCCTTGACGGCGTCGCGGATGAGCCCTTCCGCCGGGATGAACTCGGTGTACACCACGGCGGCGCCCTGCTCGCGGCACAGTCCGCGGAAGGAACCGTCCGTCACGTCCTCCATCGGCCCCAGCAGCACGGGCCTTTCTCCCAAGTCGATGTTTCCGATCTTCATTTCGCTGGCGTTTCGCGGTGCTTCTCTTCTTCCCAGGCTTTCCGGCAGATGTCTTCCGTGATCAGGCCCGCCAGGGTGAGCCCGAAGATGCCGGTCACGGGGGCGGCGGTGCCGTTGATGACGGCTTTCGCGAACAGGCCGCCCTTCTCTTCTTCGCGGTCGGCGCCCCGGTTGGGCAGCACTTCGTCCGAGAAGACGCACGGGATCCGTTTGGCGGGGAAGGTGCCTTCTTTCCGGAACTTCTTCCGCAGGGCGGCGCCGAGCGGGCAGCCGCGCACCTCCCAGAATTCGGCCACGCGCACCCGGGTCGGGTCCATCTTCAGTGCCGCGCCCATCGAGCTGAGGAGCATGCCGGGCGCCTCGGAGGCCCGCAGGATCAGGGAAGCCTTGTTGTGCAGGGAATCGATGGCGTCGACGATGTAGTCGTAGGAGGCCAGGTCGAACCGGTCGCGGTTCTCTTCGGTGTAGATGTCGCGCACGGCTTCGACGTCGGCGTCGGGATCGATCTCCAGCAGCCGCTCGCGGAGTGCGTCGACTTTGACGGCACCGATGGTCCGCGTGGTGGCCATCAGCTGCCGGTTGACATTGGACGCACACACGCAGTCCGCATCCACGATGGTCAGGTGTCCGATGCCGCTGCGCACGAGCGCTTCGGCGCACCAGCTGCCGACGCCGCCGACGCCGAACACCACGACGCGGCTCCTTTGCAGGCGCTGCATCGCGGCCGGCCCGACGAGCCGTTCCGTCCTGTTGAAGATGTCTTTTCCGTCCGTCATCATGAATCCAGGCACAAAGATACCAATTTCCCCGCTTCTCCGGCCCATCATTGCAGAAAATAGAGTATATTTGCGGATTGCTACACAGAATTATAACCGACTTCGAATATGTACAGAACGCACACTTGCGGAGAACTCCGCATCGCCCATCAAGGACAGCAGGTAACCCTGGCCGGCTGGGTGCAGAAATCCCGGAAACTGGGAGGCATGACATTCATCGACCTGCGCGACCGCTACGGCATCACGCAGCTCGTCGTGGAAGCGGATGCCCCGGCGGACCTGGTCGAGACGGCCACGTCCCTGGGCCGCGAATATGTCATCCAGGCCGTCGGCGAGGTGGTCGAACGGCAGGCCAAGAACCCGAAGATGCCCACCGGCGAGATCGAGATCAAGGTCGCTTCGATTACGGTGCTGAACAAGTCCGTGACGCCGCCCTTCACCATCGAAGACAACAGCGACGGCGGCGACGACCTGCGGATGAAATACCGCTACCTCGACCTGCGGCGCGGTCCGTTGAAGGATGCGCTGATGCTGCGTCACCGTGTGGCGCACGAGGTGCGTAACTACCTGGACGCCAAAGGCTTCATGGAGATAGAAACCCCGTACCTGATCAAGTCCACTCCCGAGGGTGCGCGCGATTTCGTCGTGCCTTCCCGGATGAATCCCGGCCAGTTCTACGCCCTGCCGCAGAGCCCGCAGACCTTCAAGCAGCTGCTGATGGTGGCCGGCTATGACCGGTATTTCCAGATCGTGCGATGCTTCCGCGACGAGGACCTGCGCGCCGACCGCCAGCCTGAATTCACCCAGATCGACTGCGAGATGTCGTTCGTCGAGCAGGAGGATGTGCTCGCCACCTTCGAGGGCATGATGCGCACCCTGTTCAAGAACGTGCTGGACGTGGAGATCCCCGATCCGCTGCCGCGGATGACCTGGTATGACGCGATGGACCGCTACGGTTCCGACAAGCCGGATGTCCGGTTCGGCATGACGATCCATGAGATCACCGACGTGGCCAAGGGCAAGGGCTTCGGTGTGCTGGACGGCGCGGCTTACATCGGTGCCATCGCCGTTCCCGGCGCGGCGGGCTACACCCGCAAGCAGGTGGACGAACTGACCGAGTGGGTCAAGCGGCCCCAGGTGGGCGCGAAGGGCCTGATCTACATCCGTGTGAACGAAGACGGCACCTTGAAGTCTTCCATCGACAAGTTCTACGCCCCGGAAGACCTGGCGAAGATCGCGGCGGCTGCGGAGGCGGCGCCCGGCGACCTGCTCCTCGTGATGAGCGGCGAGAACAAGCGCAAGGTCCAGACGATGCTGGGCGTCCTGCGTCTGGAGATGGGCGGCCGGCTGGGCCTGCGCGACCCGAAGGTCTTCGCTCCGCTGTGGATCGTCGACTTCCCGCTCCTGGAATGGGACGACGAGACCCAGCGCTTCTATGCGATGCACCACCCGTTCACCGCTCCCAAGCCGGAGCATGAGAAATGGTTCTACAGCGATGCGAAGGAAGACCTGGAGCGGGTCTGCGCCAACGCCTACGACTTCGTCCTGAACGGCAACGAGCTGGGTGGCGGCTCGATCCGGATCCACAACGCCGACATGCAGAAGCGGATGTTCGAGGTGCTCGGCATCGGTCCCGAGGAGGCGGAGTACAAGTTCGGCTTCATCATCAACGCCTTCAAGTTCGGCGCTCCGCCGCACGGCGGCCTCGCCTTCGGTTTCGACCGTGTGTGCGCCCTGTTCGGCGGCAGCGACTCGATCCGCGACTACATCGCCTTCCCGAAGAACAACCAGGGCCGCGACATGATGATCGACTCTCCGTCCGCCATCGACCAGTCGCAGCTCGACGAGCTCTTCCTCGACCTGCGCGCGCCGCAGGCATAAAGGTCGTCGGCACCCGGCTGACTGATTCTCTGGAATAAACATCATGAAGCCCTGTGATTGTCGTCGCAGGGCTTCTTTGCTGTTGTCCCGGCCTCCTTGGAAAGCCCAGCTTGCACTGCGTGCATCCCTATCCGGGCGAATGGGCTTTCCAAGGAGGCCGGGACGGCTGGAGGCCCACATCGCCCCCTGAACGTGGTGCCCGATAACGTACTGATAATTAGAGAAATCGTGTATCTCTTTAGCCGAAATCGAGGGAAGGAAAGTATTGATAATACTGGGCATCAAACAGTTACCTGGCACGGCTTTTTTGGCGAAACGGGCACTGCGCCGCATGATTGCGCGATGTTGCGAGACGGATTTTTTTCCCGGCACGCCTGTAACATCCTGCCTCTTTTTTCGTATTATTGGTGAAAAGAGAAGACAGGACATGATGACGAGAGAGGAATCCATGGCACTCTACAAGGCCCAGTCGCGCCGGCTGTTCGCGATCAGCTACCGGATCGTGCGCGACGACGCCCTGGCCGAGGAGATCATGCAGGACACTCTCTTGAAGCTGATTGCCGCACCGGAGCGGCCCGCCACGGCCCCCCAGCAGTCCGCCTGGCTGGCCCGCACCTGCATCCGCGCGTCCATCGACGCCGTGCGAAAACGTACCCGCGAGCAGGCCTTCCTGGCGGAATATGCCCAGGAAAATGCGGCGGAAGCGACGGAGGACGACATCCTTGCAGCCGCTCCGCCGGACCCTGCGCGGATCCGTGCCGCCATCGCGCAACTGCCCGACACCTCGCGGATCATCCTGACCCTGGTCCTGGTCGAAGGACTCGACTACGGTGAGATCAGCGCCCTCACCGGCGAGCGGGAAGGTACCCTCCGGGCGCAGTATTCCCGGGCCCGGAAACGGCTGGCGGCTCTGCTGAAACAAAAAATGCATGAAGAAGATGAGTAATTGGGAACAATATCTTCGGGAACATCCTGAAACACTGGAGGTTCCTGACCTGCCGGCGGGGCATGAGGAGCGGTTTGCCGCCCGCCTGGATGCCGCCCTGTCGGAAGCCGGACACGACCCTGCGGGACAGGCCGTGAAGGAACGGAAGTCCGTGCGATGGATCTCCTTCCCGCGCGTGGTGGGACTGACCCTCGCCGCCGCGTCGCTGGCTGCCTTGTTCGTCCTCCTCCGCCCGGCCAGCCCCGCCACGCAGGACTGGTTCGCCGGCGTCGGTGATGACCAGGTGCAGATCTACGAGGCGTACAGCGCACAGGTGGCGCAGATCTACGATGAACTCTATGCCCGGATGCCAGACGACGGCCTCGGCCTGTCGGCGGCGAGCATTGTCGAGGAAGCCGTCCCGCTGATCGACCAGCTGCCCGAGGAAATGGATCCTTCGGAACGGGCCGCCGTGCTCAAAGAATACTACGGAACGTTGCTGGACGGGCTCTTGTCGGTGCGAGAAGCCGTTCCCGACCGCCGCTCCTATCGTTGAACTGATAAACAAAAGCAGATATGAAAAAGATCATCGCCCTTCTGGGCCTCCTCCTTCTGGTGCCGGCCGCCGTTTTCGCCGGCGACGAAACAACGACCGCGCCTGCCTATGCCACCCGCTCGTTCAACGTGCGGAACTTTACGCAGATCGATATCAGCGGCATCGTCGACCTGACCGTGGAGAAGTCCGACCGCTTCTTCGTGGAAGTGACGCTGCCTGAATCCGTAGAGAAGTACCTGGTCGTCAAGGTGTCCGACGGCTGCCTGAAAATCGGGGTCGAAAACATTCCTGCAAGCGTCACCCGGCGGTTGAAGGACTGGACGCTGACGGCGCGGGTCACGATGCCCCTCCTGCACGGCCTGGAGATGTCGGGCGCCACGCGTTTCCGCTGCGACGATACCTTCGACCTGGGCGGGAAGGATTTTGAACTCGAGATGAGCGGCGCCAGCCGCGCCTCGAACCTGCTGCTCCGGAACGTCGGAGAACTGGAAGTCGAGATGGGCGGGGCGACGTCGCTTTCCCTGCAGGGCGACTGCGCCGTAGCGGGAATCGACATGTCCGGCGCTTCCCGCGCTGCCTTCGAACTTGATGCCCGGAAGTTGATGCTCGACTGCTCCGGCGCGTCGAAGCCCCGCCTGAAAGGTATGTATGACGAAGTGTCCGTCGAAGCCTCCGGCGCCTCGGAACCGATCCTGTCGGGCAGTGCGAAGACGCTTTTCGCCGAGGTTTCCGGGGCCTCCAAGCTCCGGGCGCGTGAACTGCCCGTTCCCGAGGTGCGCCTCATCGCCTCCGGCGCGTCGAAATGCGAAGTGGCGGCGCAGCGGAAACTTTCTGCGGAAGCCAGCGGCGGATCGGATGTCCGCTATCTCTCCAGCCCGGGCCTCGAAACCATCCTGAACATCGGCCGCGGTGCCTCCCTGTCGGTCCTTCGCTGACGGAGGCAATCAGCCTGCGAAAAAGAAAAGGGGATGGCCGCAACGGTCATCCCCTTTTTGCTGTCAGGACCCTGCTTTACAGCGTCTTGATGTGGAGGTTGCGCCAGCGGACTTTGATGCCGCCGCCGTCGTGGATCTGCAGGGCGATGCGGCCGTTGCCCGCACCGATCTTCTCGTCCTCGATGTCCACCATCTGCTCGCCGTTCAGCCACGTCTGGACGCGGTTGCCTTCGCACAGGATGCGCATCTGGTTCCATTCGCCCTCCTTGAGGATGTTCTCCTTCTCGTCCGGGATCTGGATCAGCCAGCCACGGCCGTAGGACTCATAGATGCCGCCGGTGTCGCAGTTCTTCGGAGCCACTTCCACCTGCCAGCCGCGCACCGTCGTGCCCTGTACCGTGGACCGGATGAACACGCCGGAGTTGCCGTTGGCCTCCTGCTTGAATTCGAGGGAAAGGTCGAAGTTGTTGTAGTACTTCTCCGTACCGAAGTAGCCGTAGCCCTTGTCCGGGCCGCTCTCGCACACCAGGTATCCGTCTTCATCGACATACCAGAGCTCCGTGCCGTAGTTGATCCAGCCCGTGAGGTCCTTGCCGTTGAAGAGGTCTTCCTCGACGCTCTTGGTGGGGAGTTCTTTGATCTTCACGTTGCGGAACCAGGCAGGATAACCGTGGTCCTGCAGGCAGATGACACCGCGGCGGGCGAGGCCGTACTCGGGCGCGTCGGCCCATTTGCCGCTGTTCTTGCGGGCGAACCAGTCGGCCGTCCAGGCGTCGAATTCCACCGTGACCTTGCCGTTGAGCAGGTAGGTGACGTGGCCGTTGTCGAAGATGATCTCGGACTGGTTCCACTCGCCGGCCGGCTTGAGGTCACGCGTCTCGAAATCAGGGACATACATCGCGTAGTCCACGCCGCAGCGCTGCCAGGGCTCGAGGACATAGCCGTCGTTCATTTCGGTGAAATTTTCGTCGTCGATCAGCTGGTACTCCGGTCCGGTGACATACGGGACTTTGAAATCCGGGCGCTCGACCACGTGGTAGAGCATGCCGCTGTTGCCGCCCTTGCTGATCTTCCACTCCCATTTGAGGTCGAAGTTCTCGAAGGATTTGTCGGTGACGATGTAGCCGTTGGCGTCGTCACCCTTGCCGGTGGCGGCAATGGTACCGTTCTCCACCGTCCAGGGGCCCGAGAGGGTGTCTCCGTTGTAGTCACGCCAACCGTCCAGCGTCTTACCGTCGAAAAGCAGCTGCCAGCCCTCCGCCTTTTCGGCGGACGTCAGCGCGTTGTTTTTCGGACCGCAACTAACGATCGCCAGGCCCGCGACTGCCGCGGCGCCCAGCCAGAAAAGAGTCTTTTTCATCTTGGAATATGACATTAATCAATAGTTTTCGTTCCAAACGTGCAAGTTAGCGATTTTTCTCCGATATTTGTATGGCAACCCCCTTATTTTCGATGCGATGAAGATGCTGCGCCTCCTTTCCCTGCTGCTTCCGGCGTTGTCCGCCCTTTCTTGCGCACAGGGAACCCCCGCCCCGTACGGAGCCCTTCCCACCCCCGCCCAGGTCGCCTGGCAGCGGATGGAGATGAACATGTTCGTGCATTTCGGTCCCAATACTTTCTCGGGGAAGGAATGGGGCGACGGCACGGAACCCGAGGACATGTTCCACCCCACGGCGCTGGACTGCCGGCAATGGGCCCGGACCGCCCGCGATGCCGGATTCCGCGGCATCATCCTCACGGCGAAGCACCATGACGGCTTCTGCCTCTGGCCCAATCCGGAGAGCGCCCATACCGTGGCGCAGAGCCGCTGGCGTGACGGGCGGGGCGATGTCCTGCGTGAACTCTCCGATGCCTGTCGGGAGTATGGGCTGAAATTCGGCGTCTACATTTCGCCCTGGGACCGGAACGACCCCCGCTATGGCTCGTCGGCGTACAATGATGCTTTCGTGAAGACGCTTGAGAGCGTGCTGGACGGCCGCTACGGCCCCGTCTATGAGCAGTGGTTCGACGGCGCCTGCGGGGAAGGTCCGACGGGCCGCCGGCAGGTGTACGACTGGCCGCTGTTCAACGGCACCGTCGCCCGCCTGCAGCCCGACGCCGTCATCTTCAGCGATGCCGGGCCCGGCTGCCGCTGGGTCGGCAACGAGCGGGGCGTCGCCGGTGAGACCTCCTGGTCCACGCTCAACATCGAAGGTTTTTCGGCCGGTGCCGGCGCTCCGCCGATCGATACCCTGACTCGGGGCAACGTGGGCGGCGCCGCCTGGGTGCCCGCGGAGACGGACGTCTCCATCCGTCCCGGCTGGTTCTGGCGCGCATCCGAGAACGACCGGGTGAAGTCCTTGCAGCACCTGCTGAAGATCTATTACGAGAGCGTCGGCCGCAACTCCCTCCTGCTCCTGAACGTTCCTCCCGATACGTGCGGCCGCATTTTCGCGACGGATTCCCTCCGGCTGATGGAACTGCGCGCCGCGTTGGACACCATCTTCGCCGAGGATCTCGCTGCCGGTGCCCGTGTGCAGGCCGCCGCGCGCCGTGGCCGCGCCTTCCGGCCGGCCCTCCTGCTGGACGGCGATCCGGACACCTACTGGGCGGCCCGGGAAGAAGATCCGGCGCCGGAAGTGACGCTGTCTTTCCCGTCGCCCGTCACCTTCAACCGCATCGTCCTGCAGGAATACATCCCGCTCGGCCAGCGGATTGCGTCTTTCCGGGTGGAGGCGCAGGATGAAGCGGGGGAATGGATTCCCCTCGTTTCGGGCACCACCGTCGGCTGCAAACGCATCCTGCTGACGCCGCGCACCACCGTCCGGGCGCTCCGCCTGCGCATCGACGCATCGCTGGCCCCGCCCCTCCTTTCCGGCCTCTCCCTGTATGACGACCGGATCTACGCGGAGTGATTGCGGCGCCTGACGGGCTTCCGTTATCGATTCTTTTTATGGATCAGCGTTTCTTCGCTGTGATCGAATGTGATCGGAAAGAGCGGACGGCACATCCTCTCCGGACATGATTCTCCGGCGTTGACCTGCGCCCTTTATTTCTTCTTGCGGTCCTTGCGGATGATAATACCTCTCACGGACGGGAAGAGGATTGTATTCTGATGGAACAGATATCCCAGAATGGCAAGGTTCAAAAATGTCGGAATAAGAAGCACCCAATGGATGGTGCGGCCAAAGAAGAGGGCCATGACGATCGTCATGAACAACAGGTAACCGCAAACGGCAGTCAGTATGATCAAGGCAAAGAAATAAAAGAATCTGTTATTGAATACCGCTGAAAGACAAATGAAAGTGGCGCATGCAATCATCGTTATTCCCAAATAAAGAGGCCCTTTGTCTCCTGTTTGGATGAATAACGACAAAACACCGCCTTCAACATAGAAAAACAGCAGCGAGACAATATACAGAATGATTCTCATGTTGTTTGTCATGCGTTCCATCAAGGGTTGTCATTTAAATAGCGCGGGGCCAAGATGGATATTTCATCGACATTTCCATCATGGTCAATGGAGATCATGAGAGAGATTCGTGAATCTACTTTCCTTCCATGCAGTTCACCGGCCCCCCATTCCGGCGAGTTCGGAAGGATTCTGTTCAACAAACGTCCCACTTCTTCGATGTCCTGTGGAGGATGGGTACCGGATATTCTTGAATAGATAACCTTTCCCTCCTTGCTGACGACGAAACTGATTAAAACACGGCATTCTCTTATCGTCATCTGCGTTTGGGCCTCTCCCATTTCTTTTTTGAGCCATTGATAAAACCCGTGGGCTCCGCCATCCTTGTATGTCGGCCTTTTGTCCAGGAAGACAAGAGGGATGGATGATTCGGGATCATATCCGGATTCTTTCTTTGATTGCTCTGAGATACAATTTATTACGTGCTCATAGAAGGCAATATCATATAGAGAATCACGCACGGAGGGGCGGACGGAAAGGGATGATTCAATCGCTTTGAAGAATCGTTCCTGAAACCTTCGTTTTTTTCTATATTGTTTTGAATCAATGGAATCAATGTCTTGGATGGGTCCAGAAATGTTTTCGGGAACGGCAAGCGTCTCGAAAGCCAGCGCAATGGCTTCTCCCGGCTCAAGGATGGAGTAGAAGATTTTCCTGCCATCTATCTGAATCCTGTTTCCCGGCGGCATCATGCCGTCCCAGAATGGATATGAAAAAATATCAGAAACAAACAAAGGATCAGGGGCGAAACAATAGTCTGTTTTAAAGTGATAGGAAACAGATAAATCAAGTGTTTTATATTGTATGAATGAATCTTCTCCCCATTCTTCCATTTGAAGGATGATGGGAGTCGTGCCGATGTTGCTCAATGTCCCATATATCAGCACATCCGGTCCCCTGCTATATAACAATTTGTTCTCCCAAGATCGTTCCGTCCCGATATCTCCGAAACAGAAGTTGCGGAGGCTGTCGACTTTGAACGATAGTTGTGCTTCAGCGGGAAAACACCATGCGGTAAAGATAAACAGAAGAACGAATCTAATCTTTTGAGCCATTGTTTGCTTCGAAAAGTTGCTTTTTAGAATACCTGGGCGCGCCCGCGAAGAGGTTTCGCGTATTCTTCTCCGGCAAGTGCTCAGAGAAAGGAATCATCATAATAATCGTTTTTGCAAAGATAAAACAAAAAGGGCCAATTCCTATGGGGCAGGGAAGACAATCGTTTCGTAGAAAGGACTATCCCGCCTCCCCTCCTGCAGAAGGCGGACGATGCACCGGTCCGTCGATGCCGTGCCACGCCATCACGCAATAATGTGGCGTTATGCCCATCGTGCAATCCTGCGGCGCCGTGCCCGTTGCGCCCCAAAAACCATGACCGATAACTATTTGATAGCCAGTCTTTTCAGTATTTTCCTTCACTCGATTTCGGGGAAGGTGATATGCGATTCCTCTAACTGTCAATACGTTATCGGGCACCACGTTATCGGGCATCCGACCGGTATGCGGGCATCCAGGGCATCCAGCCGCCCCGGTCCTCCTTGGAAAGCCCATTCGCCCGGATAGGGATGCACGCAGTGCAAGTTGGGCCTTCCAAGGAGGACCGGAGCGGCGGAACGGCGGCGGCCTGGGGGGTAGAGAGGCAGGAGGCTCGGCGGGCTGAACGGCGGCCGGAAGGCGGGGGGAAGTCGGGGGATCCGCCGGTTGACGGATGACGGCAGTCTTTCCGGAGGAAATGGCGCCAGTCGGCGAAATGTTTCTTATCTTTGTTCAGACAGACAGTTGACATTCCGTAATCCTGAAAGATATGAAAAGAATCCTGACCCTCCTCCTGATTCTGTTTCCCTTCACCCAGGCCCCGGGCCGGGAATACCACGTCACCACCAGCGGCTCCGATGCCGCGGACGGAAGCCTGCTGTCGCCCTTCCGCACGATCTCCCGCGCCGCGCAGTTGGCGCTTCCGGGCGACACTGTCACCGTGCACGGAGGAACCTACCGCGAATGGGTCGACCCGCTCTACGGGGGCACCGACGACGCGAATCGCATCCTCTACCGCGCCGCCGAAGGCGAAGTGGTGGAATTGAAGGGCTCGGAACCCGTCACGGACTGGAAGAAGGGAAAGGACGGCGTCTGGACCGCCGTCCTTCCGAATTCCTTTTTCGGCTCCTACAACCCCTTTGCGGACCGGATCCGCGGCGACTGGTTCGTCGACCTGGGCCGGGTGCACCATACGGCGGAGGTCTACCTGGACGACGTGTCGCTCTACGAGGTGGATCGGCGCGAGACCGTCGCCCGGACCGACACCCTCATCAAGAGCCGGCGCGACCCCGAGGGGTCCTGCCTGATGTGGTATGCCGAAGTGGGCGCAACGGAGACGACCCTCTATGCCCGTTTCGGCACGGCCGACCCGCGCCGGAGCCGGGTGGAGGTGGCCGTCCGCCCCACCTGTTTCTATCCGACCCGCGAGGGTGTCAACTATCTGACCCTGCGTGGCTTCCATATCAGCCAAGCCGCCACGCAGTGGGGCGCTCCCACGGCGGAGCAGATCGGGATGGTGGCCGCCCACTGGAGCAAGGGCTGGATCATCGAGGACAACGTGATCACGAATTCCCGCTGCAGCGGAATCACCCTGGGGAAGGAATACAGTACCGGACACAACCTGTGGGGCCAGCGCGGATTCGACGGGGCGACCGAATACAACGAGGTGATCTTCGCCGTCCTGCGCAAAGGGTGGGACAAGCGGAACGTCGGGTCGCACATCGTCCGGAACAATGAGATCTCCTTCTGCGAACAGGCCGGGATCTGCGGAAGCATGGGCTGCGCCTTCAGCGAGGTCTGCGGGAACCACATCCACGACATCTGGGTGAAGAACCAGTTCGACGGACCGGAGATCGGCGGCATCAAGTTCCACGGCGCGGTGGACGCCTATATCCATGGCAACCGGATCCACCGGTGCCAGAAGGGCATCTGGCTCGACTGGATGGGGCAGGGCTCCCGCGTCTCCCGCAACCTCCTTTACGACAACTTCTGGATGGACATCTATTACGAGGTGGACCACGGCCCGATGGTCTGCGACCACAACATCATGCTGTCGGATATGTCCCTCTGGGATATGTCCGAGGGCATCGCCTATGTCCATAACCTGATGGCGGGCTACGTGGAGGCCGTCAGCCAGGGACGCTACACCCCTTACCAGCTGGACCACTCCACGCAGGTGAAGGGGCTCTACTTCATCACCTGCGGCGACGACCGGTTCTACAACAATCTGTTCTGCCGGGTCACCGGCGGCGCGCACCCCTACGGCCTGGACACCTATGCGGGCGCGACGGTCTATGCGGAAGGCAACCTGACCTGCACCGACCCGGAAGTCCGCCTGGAAGAATCTCCGGACGGGAGCGTCTTCCTGACGTTCCTGCCGAAGGAACCGGTGCCTTCCGGAAAGAAGGTGGACACCGGCGTGCTGGGGCGCGTCCGGCTGAGCGGATACGCCTTCGAGCAGGCGGACGGGTCCCCCCTGTCGTTCCCGACGGATTTCCTGGGCCGCGGCAGGAACCAGGACGCCCCCGTTCCCGGTCCGTTCGAGCAATCTTCCTTCACCCGCCTGAAGGTCTGGTGAGTGCTTTCTTCCGGAAAAACGGTATCTTTGTAAAAACACCATGCCTATGTTTGAAAAGAAAATCTATATCGAAAGACGCCGCGAGCTGCTGCAGAAGATGGCGGCCGGCGCCCCGGCCGGACAGGCCGGCATCCTGCTGTTCGTCGGCAACACGGAAGCCGCCGCCCAGTACAAGGACAATGCGTACAAATTCCGTCAGGATTCCTCCTGGCTCTATTATTTCGGCCTGGACGAACCCCTGATGGCTGCCGTCCTGGACGTGGACGACGGAACGGAGACCCTCTTCGCGGACGATGTGGAGATCGGCGACATCATCTGGATGGGCCCGCAGCCCTCCGTCGCCTCCAAAGGAGCGGCCGTCGGCATCGCTGCCACGGCGCCCTACGCCGCCCTGGACGCCGTCGTGAAGAAGGCTTGCGCCCAGGGCCGTCCCGTGCACTTCCTGCCGCCGAGCCGGTACTACAACACGATGAAGCTGGCCGACCTTGTGGGGATTCCCGCAGCGGAAGTTCCCGCCCGCGCCTCGCAGGCGCTGGTGAAGGCCGTCGTCTCGATGCGGCTGGTCAAGCGGCCCGAGGAAATCGCGCAGATCGACGACGCCTGCGCCCTCGGCTACGAGATGCACACCGTCGCCCGCCAGGCCGTCAGGCCCGGAATCGTGGAGCAGGAGATTGTCGGCAAGATGGAAGGCGTCACGCTTTCGAAGGGCTGGGGCGTCTCGTTCCCGACGATCCTCACCCAGCACGGCGAGACCCTGCACAACCACCTGCATGACAAAGTGATCGAGCCGGGCAAACTGATGGTGATCGACGCCGGCGCCGAAAACAACATGCACTACGCCTCCGACTTCACGCGCACCCTGCCTACCGGCGGGCGATTCACCACGAAGCAGCGCGAAGTCTACCAGATTGTCTGCGATTGTAACGAACTGGCATTCAGCCTCACGCGCCCCGGCATCACGTACCGCGAGGTGCATCTGGCCGTCGCCCGCAAGATGCTTGAAGGGCTGCAGGCCATCGGCCTGGTCAAGGGCGACCTCGACGAGATGACCGCCCTCGGCATCGCCGGCCTCTTCCAGCCGCACGGCCTGGGCCATAACATGGGCCTCGACGTGCACGACATGGAGGACCTCGGTGAAAACCTGGTGGGTTACGACCCGGACCAGACCCGCTCCAAGCAGCTCGGACTGGGCAGCCTGCGGATGGCCCGCCGGCTCGTCCCCGGACATGTCATCACCGACGAACCGGGCATCTACTTCATTCCCGCCCTCATCGAGCAATGGAAGCGCGAGGGAACGGGCAAGGACTTCGTGAACTTCGACGCCCTGGCTTCTTACTACGACTTCGGCGGCATCCGCCTGGAAGACGACGTGCTCGTGACGCCCGAGGGCGCGCGGCGCCTGGGCCCGAACCGGCTCCCGATCTTCCCGGACGATGTGGAATCTGCGATGTCCTGCTAGCATGGAAACGGTCGCCATCATCCTCGCCATCGTTCTGGGCGTCGTCGGCATCGTCGGGAGCATCGTCCCTGCCCTGCCCGGTCCGCCGCTCAGCTGGGTCGGCCTGCTCGTCCTGTACATCTGGGGAAACGGGACCAACGGAGCGGGAGAGCCGATGTCCACGGCCCTGCTCCTGACCTGGCTCGTCATCACCGTCCTCGTGACGGTGGTCGACTACATCGTCCCCGCTTATTTTACCAAGCTCACGGGGGGCAGCAAGAAGGCCGGCGTCGGCGCGATGGTCGGCCTTTTCGTCGGCCTCATCTTCCCGCCGGTCGGCATCATCCTCGGCACCCTGCTGGGGGCCTTCCTGGCGGAGCTCCTCTTTGACGGCAAGACCGGCGTCGAGTCGGCCAAGTCGGCTTTCGGCGCCCTGCTGGGGTTTCTCTTCGGCACGGGCCTCAAGCTCATCGTCAGCGCGCTGATGATGTATTATATTATTGTCTATATCGCATGAAAATGAAGCATTTCCTCCTTCTTCCGGCCTTGCTGTTCGCCTTTTTCCCGCTCCTCGCGCAGCAAGTGGACCCGTACCACACCGCTACCGGCGGCTTCGGCCACGCCATCGCCTCCTCTTCCGACGCCACCCTCTGGTGGGCGGAAGGAACCTACAAGATCATGCAGGACATGCCCGCACCCGGCGGCAAGGCCGGCGCCGTGAGCGTCTGCTCCGCACGGAACGAGTGGGAGTCTTTCCAAGTCGTCGTCCGCCCGGAGCGCGAACTCCGCCAAGTCGCTGTCAGCGTGTCTGATTTCGAAGCGAAGAAAGGAACGCTGCCCGCGTCGGCCTTCACCATCCGCAAAGTCGAGTACGTGGAGGTGAAGCACCCCACGGACGCGTACGGGAAGGCGGGCCTGTGGCCTGATCCGCTGCCCCTGTACCGCACGCCGGAAACCCTTGCTTCCGGCCGAAACCATCCGTTCTGGATCACGGTGAAGGTGCCGAAGGATACGCCTGCAGGCACCTACAAGGGCACGGTGACGCTCGCTTCTTCCGACGGCTGGCGGGAGGAAGTGCCCGTGTCGCTGGAGGTCTGGGGATTCACCCTTCCGGACACCCCGACGATGCGTTCCGGCTTCGGGCTCAGCCGGTTGGGTGCCATCGCCAAATACAACAACCTGACGACCGACGCGCAGCTGAGCCAGCTCTTCGATTTGTACATGAAGGCGTTCTCCAACCATCGGATCTCGCCGTACAACCCCTTCTCGATGACCCCCATCCACGAAACCGTCACCGGTGTGCCGTGGAAGGGCGGCCTGTTCGACGCTGAACAGCCGCATTCCGGGAAGTATGCGCTGAAGGTGGTCGACAACTCGTTCACGTCCTCCCCCGACGCCTCGCTTTACGAGCGGCTGGCGGTCACGGGCGGCAAGCCGTACACCCTCTCCGGCTGGACCCGCGCCGCGGCGGATAACCAGGTGTTCACCATCGGTGTGGAGTGCTTCGACGCCGCCGGGGAACTGCTTCCTTTCGAGAACCGGTACGAGGCCTTCTCCTGTTCGCAGGAGTGGAAGGAATTCTCCTTCCCGCTGGGCGTGCTGCCCGGGGAAGTGACGTCGCTGATGGTGCGCCTGTATCCTTCCAAGCGGATGTCTTCCGGCAATGACAAGGGGACGGTCTGGTTCGACGACCTGACGCTGCGTTGCGGCGAGGCGCCTGAGAACCTGTTCGCTGTTGGCGGCTTCGAGGTCGACCCCGAAAAGATCGACATTTCGCTGGATTTCTCCGACTTCATTCAGGCGGCGAAGAAGTATTTCGGGGAATACGGCTTCAACGGCTTCCGCCTTGGGCTCAAAGGCCTCGGCAGCGGTACGTTCTACAGCCGGACTCCCGGCGTCTTCGCCGGTTTCGTGCAGGGAACGGAGGAATACGGCCGCCTGATGCGCCGCTATCTGGGGCAGATGCAGGACGGGCTCGAAGCGGCCGGCGTCCTGGGCAAGGAGTACATCTACTGGTTCGACGAGCCGGGCGAGAACGACTATGAATTCGTGCGCGAGACCAACCGGATGATCAAGGAGTACGCACCGAAACTGACGACCTTCCTGACGGAGCACCTGCCCGGACACGACGTTTCCGACGTGACCGACATTTCCTGCTCGATCTGGAATGCCGTCGACCATGAGAAGGCCGAACGGATCCGCGCCCGCGGGAACGAATACTGGACGTACCTGTGCACGGGACCCAAGTCGCCGTGGATCACCCTCTTCATCGACCATGACGCCATCAACATGCGGATGTGGTCGTGGGGCTCCTATGTCCATCACCTGAACGGGCTCCTGGTCTGGGAGACGGTTTACTGGAATTCTCCCGAGGCCTCGCCGGACGGCGTCCTCCAGAATCCCTGGGAAGAGGCGATGTCGTGGTCGACGGGGTACGGCCTGATCAAGGGCAAGCGGCAGCCCTGGGGGAACGGCGACGGCCGTCTCTTCTACCCGGAGAACCGCCACGTGGGCGTCGACACCACGCCGTATCTCGGCGAAGCCGTTCCTTCCTACCGCGTGGAACTGCTGCGCGACGGCATCGAGGACTACGAATACTTGAAGATGCTCGAGCGCCTGGCCGCGGAGAAGCCCCGCAAGGCCGCCGCAGCGCGCCGGCTGCTGCAGATTCCGTCGTCCATCTACACCGACGAACAGCACTACAACAAGGACCCGCAGGCAATCCTGCAGTACCGCCGGCGCCTGGCCGAAGCCATCCTGAAAATACAGTAACGGAAGATCCTGTCAATACACCAGGTCGCGGAAGTTCCGGACCCGGTGGAACGTGACGATGTTGCCGTCGTGGGCGTTGCGCGCCTGCTCGTCACCGGAACGGCTGACGATGCACAGGTCGTCGCCGTTCACGATCATCGTGGCGTAATGCCGCGCAGAACGGTCCGTGGGCCCGACGGCCACCAGTCCGGCGAAAGTCCAGTGCAGCAGGTCCGGCGAATAGGACAGGGCCAGCCGCCGGCGGGCGTTCATCCGGCCGTCGATCTGCGAATGCAGCAGCCAGTACAGTTCCGACTTCGGATCGTACACGATATGGAATTTCAGATTGGCGCCCGGAATGTGCACGAACAGCACGTCTCCGTTGTCCAGGTGACAGCGTCCGACGGCCAGGGAGCCGTCTTCCCTTTCATATCCCCGGAGCATGACGCCGATGTCCGGAAATCCCGTCGAGGCCCGCGAGAGCAGGACGACGGACTTGCCGGTCGCGTCGTAGAACGGATGGGAGGGGTTGTAGATGCGGACGACGTTGGTCTCCAGGATGCCGGCCGCCTTGCCGCCGACGACGGGGATGCCGGAGGGACGCGCGGCGTCCATGTCCGCATCCGGGTCGTACAGGTCGGAGAACTTCCAGTTCGACGCCTGCGTCAGGTCGGCCTGTTCGTCCGCCCGCATCAGGACCGGCCCCACGCCGGGCCAGGGATGCCCGTCCGCCACCCATTTCTCATAGACAAGGGTCACCTTCCCGTCGTAAACGTCCACCGCCGTGCAGCTCTGGTGCCAGCGCGGTTCCGGGCAGAGGACCGCCGGTTCGCTCCAGGTCTCGCCGTTGTCGTCGCTGCGCGTGATCAGCAGCCGTCCGGAATGGCCGATCATATAGAGGCGGTCTCCCGCCTTGAACAGGATCTCGTGCATCATCGGGATCCGGGTGGCCGTCTCCCGCCAGGTCCGGCCTTTGTCGTCGGAGAGGTATACGCGGATCTGGTTTCCTGCGGGGTAGTCCCCGAAGTCCGACCGCGGTCCGTCCAGGATCCCTGTCCCCGGTCCGCCGTAGTCGACGGCGACGACGAAGCGTCCGTCGAGGCCTTCGGCGATGGCGGGGGTGTACAGAAAGACGCTGTCGGGCGCCGGAGAGGATGCGATCACCTGTTCATCGGCGACCGGCCGGCCGGCGCCGGAGGGCCCGCCGCAGGAAACGGCCGCCAGGGCAAGGGCGAGCATCAGGAAAGGGAAGGAATGACGTTGGAACATGAAACCTGTGGTTTAAAATCGGTTGTGCGACAATATACAAATAATTCGTATATTTGAGAAGACTCCTTTCACACAACGCACTTGAAACCATGAAGAAGACGCTCCTCCTGTCCTTCGCCGGCCTCCTCCTTCTCCTCGCCGCGCCGTCCCTTTCCGCCCGGACCCCGCGCCAACCCGTTCCGGGCGTGATCATCACCGGGCAGAACAACCACAACTGGCCGGTGAGTTCCGAGGCCTTGAAGCGGACCCTCGAGCAGTCCGGCCTGTTCCGGATGGACGTGGCCGTTTCGCCGCAGGCGGGGGCCGACATGTCCAGCTTCTCCGTGGATTTCCCGCAGTACCGCTTCGTGGTGCTGGACTACAACGGCGACCCCTGGCCTGCCGCGATGCAGGAGGCGTTCCTGCGGTTCGTCCGCAGGGGCGGCGGTGTCATCGTCTTCCATGCGGCGGACAACGCGTTTCCCGAATGGGAGGCGTACAACCATATCATCGCTCTGGGCGGCTGGGGCGGTCGTGACGAGCGCTCCGGCCCTTACGTCTACTGGCAGGACGGCGCCCTGGTACGGGATCCTGCGCCCGGCCCGGGCGGTTCGCACGGGGCCCGGCATGCCTATGTGATGAACGGGCGAAACACGTTCCATCCGGTCGTGCGGGGCCTGCCTGTCCGCTGGAAGCATGCGGAGGATGAGCTGTACGACCGCCTGCGGGGGCCGGGCGAAATCCACGACCTCCTTTATACGGCCTGGTCCGCGAAAGAGAAAGGCGGCTCCGGACGGGAGGAGCCCCTAGTTTTCACGGTGAAGTATGGCCGGGGGCGCATCCTGCACATGGCGCCGGGGCATGCCGGACCGACGCTTGAGGACAATCCCGCCATGCAGTGCGCCGGTTTCCAGACACTGCTGCTGCGGGCGGCGCAGTGGTGCGCGCGCGGCCGTGTCAGCCGGGATGTCCCTCCGGATTTCCCGACGGAAACGGTGGTCTCGCTGCGGCGTGACTACCGGGCGCTTCCCGCCCCGCGCGAAGTCATCTTCGATACGGACTGGTGGACCGACGTCGACGACGCCTGTGCCATCCGGACGCTGCTGAAAGCGGAACGGGAAGGGAAGGTGCGCGTCGCGGGCATCTGCCTGTCGGCGCTCCGGGAGACCAGCGTGGCGTCCCTGTCTTCCTTCCTCTCGTACGAAGGCCGCCAGGGCATGTTCCTGGGCGCCGACAAGGAAGCGGTGGACTATACCGGCACGCCGTCCTATCACCAGCTGCTCATCGATGCCTGCCCGCAGCGTGAAGCGTCCACGCCTGACGATGTGGCCGACGCCGTGGACTTCTACCGGAAGATCCTCTCCCAGGCGCCCGGGCAGGTGGACATCATCACCGTCGGGTTCTTGAATTCCCTTTCCCGGCTGCTGCAGAGCGGACCTGACGAATGGTCGCCGCTGTCCGGCGAGGAACTGGTCCGCCGGAAGGTCCGGCACCTCTGGGCGATGGCGGGAAAATATCCCGAGGGGAGCGAGTACAACTTCGCCAAGCAGGAACGGAGCCGCCGCGCCGGCGCCCTGGTCTGCGACCGGTGGCCGACGGAGATCACTTTCCTCGGCCATGAGATCGGCACGCAGGTTCGCGTGGGCGGCGGCCTTCCCGAAGAAGACCTGCTGCACCATGTCCTGGCGGCACACGGAAGCGCTTCCGGCCGGTACGCCTGGGATCCGATGCTGACCTGGCTGGCCTGTCTGGGCAGCGTGGAGGAAGCCGGGTTCGACGCGGTCTCCGGCCGGGTGAGCGTAGACCCTGAAACCGGCGTGAACCATTTCGATCCCGCCGTCACCGATGCGCCGCACCGGTATGTGCGCATGGCGCGCGACTCCGCCTGGTTCGCCGCCCGTTTCCGTTCCATCCTCGGAGAAAAACAATAAGACTTCATGAAAAGGTTTCTGATCCTGCTGGCCCTGGCGCTGCCGCTGGCCGCCTCCGCCCAGACCGTGCTGCTGCGCGGTGATTATCCCGACCCGACGGTCCTGCGGGACGGGGAAGACTACTACATGACGCATTCGGCGATGGAATACCGGCCGGGCTTCCTGATCTGGCATTCGCGCAACCTGATCGACTGGGAGCCCGTCTGCCGTGCCTGCGCGGACTGGAAAGGTTCCGCCTGGGCGCCCGACCTGCAGAAAGTGGAAGACACCTACTACCTCTATTTCCCCTCCGCGGGAACGAACTGGGTGATCACGGCCCGGGATATCCGCGGTCCCTGGAGCGAGCCGGTCGACCTGCACATCGGCGGCATCGACCCCGGCCTCGTCGTGACGCCGGAAGGGAAGCGCTTCCTCTTCACCAATGACGGCAACCTCACGCCTTTGACGGACGACGGGCTGGCGCGCGCGGGGGAGACGGTGCATGTCTACGACGGCTGGACGTTTCCGCAGGAATGGAACGTGGAAGGCATGTGCCTGGAAGCGCCGAAGCTGTTCTGGAAAGACGGCTGGTACCATCTGATTTCCGCAGAGGGCGGCACGGCGGGTCCGGCAACGAGCCACATGGTCGTCGACGCCCGTTCCCGCGACCTGTACGGTCCGTGGGAGAACTCGCCGTATAACCCCGTCGTCCATACCTGGTCCGCCGCGGAAAAGTGGTGGAGCAAGGGCCACGGAACGGTGCTGGAAGGCCCCGGCGGGCAGTGGTGGGTCATTTATCATGCCTACCGGAAGGATGCACAGTTCCTCGGCCGGCACACGATGATGGAGCCGGTGGAGTGGACGGCGGGCGGCTGGTGCCGGCTGGTGCTCGATCCCCCGCGGGTCCTGCAGCCCCTTCCGCGCGACCTTTCGGACGAGTTCTCCGCCGATTCCCTGGGCTTGCTCTGGTCGGGCTGGAAGGAGGATGCCACCCGTTTCGCGCAGGTGAAAAAGGGCGTTCTGTCGCTGCCGGGGAAGGGCGCCTCACCCCGGGACGGGCGCCTGCTGACGATGCTGGCCGACGACCCGGGCTACGCCGTCGAGGCCGACATTACCGTCGGAAAGAAGGACAATGCAGCCGGGCTCGTGCTTTTCTACAGCGAGGCGGCTTTCGCCGGACTTTCCAGTGACGGGAAGACCTTCACCGTCTACCTGGACGGGACCCGGACGGAAGCGTATCCCAATCCCTTCGGCCGTGCCTTCTCCGTCCGGCTGGAACAGCGGGGCGCCTGGCTGGACATCCTCGTGAGCGGGGACGGACAGCGCTGGGAACCGCTTCGGCAGGGGATTCCGGTGCTTTCTTTCCAGCACAACCATTACGGCGGGTTCTTCGCCCTGCGGCCTTCGCTCTTCTCTGCCGGAAGCGGCACGGCGCAGTTCGGTGCTTTCCGTTACGAGCGGCTCTCCGAAGGCGGCCTGCCGGTACTGGACGCCCTTGCGCTCCCGGGCGCCGAGCTGGACGCTCCCTTCGCTCCGGATGCTGCGGGCTGCTGGGCGAGCGTCCCTTATGCGATGGACACGCTGTCCCTCGTCCCGACCTTCGCCGACGGCCTGCATGTGGAGGTATACGCCAAGCCGACGGCTTCCGGAAAGGCCGTGACGGCCCCGCTCGTCGTCGGGCAGAACAACATCGGCATCGTCGTGCAGAATCCGCTGACCGGCCTGTCAAAAACGTATACGGTGTATGTCACGCGGCAGCCCGATCCCTCGACGCTGTACCGCGAGCAGGCGCGTCCGAGGTTCCATTTTACGCCTTACATGATGCAGATGAATGACCCGAACGGGCTCGTCTACGATGCTGCCACGGGGCTGTACCACCTTTTCTTCCAGTGCAATCGGCCGTTCGACACGGGGGTCCCTTACCTTTCCGGTACCACATCCTGGGGACATGCCACGTCGACGGACCTGCTTCATTGGAAGGAGCTTCCACTCGCTCTCACGCCCGACCGGAACGGCATGGCCTGGTCGGGATCCGCCGCGGTCGACTATGACAATACCTCCGGTCTGTTCGATGCGGCGACCCCGCCCGCGTCCCGGATCGCCCTGTTCTATGCCAGCATGGGGGCGGATGACACCTACGGCTTCGCCAAGGAGAGCCTGGCCTACACGCGCGACGGCGGCCGGACCTTCATGAAGTATGCGGGGAATCCGGTGGTCCGCAACCCCGGCGACAAGTACGGAAGCGGCCTGCGCGACCCGAAGGTTTTCCGGTATGAAGACCCTTCGATGCCCGGCGGGGGCATCTGGGTGATGGTGACGGTCGGAAACCTGAACTTCTTCACATCCAGGAACCTGCGGGATTGGAAGCACGTCGGTTCCCCGGTGGATGTCAACGGGGACGTGTTCGACTCCGAGTGTCCGGACCTGTACCCGCTGCCGGTCGACGACGATCCTGCCCATGTGAAGTGGGTGTACACGGGCGGCGGCCTGTTCTACATCATCGGCCACCTGGAGCGGCGCGGGGAAGATGGTGTCATGTTCGTCGCAGAGACGGAAAAGACCGTTCCGCTGAACGGCATCGCCGACCAGATTCCGGGCCAGAAAGCGCCGGAAATATATGCTACACAGACCTTTGCGGCGGAAAAGAAAGGCCGGCGGGTCTCGATCAGCTGGCTGCGCGATCCGACGGTCCACTGGAAGGACAAGATCTGGAATTCCGCCCAGTCCCTGCCCATGGAGCATTCGCTCCGCACCGTGGGCGGGAAGGTCAAGTTGTTCTCCTACCCCGTGGAGGAGGTGGCGGGACTGCGCGGAGCGCCGCTCGTGGACCTGCACGACGTGCGCGTCGTTCCGGGCGGGGAGAACCTCCTGCGCGGCGTGCATGCCACCTGTTGCGACCTGGAGGCGGAACTCTCCTTGGGAACGGCGACGCAGTGCTCGTTCCGCGTCCGGACCGGCGAGGCGGGCGGCGGCCAGTATCTCGAAGTACGTTACGACCGGACTGCCGGCAAGCTGTACGTGGACAAGATGCATTCCGGCGCCGGCCCTTACCTGGGGGTCTATGAGCCGGAACTGACGCTGCTTCCCGGCGGACGGGTCAAGATCCGGATCCTGCTGGACCAGACTTGCTTCGACGTGTATGGCAACGACGGCGAAGCGGCGGTCGCCGGGCTGGTCTTCTCCGAGTTCGAGAACGACGGGATGTCCTTCTCCGCCGACGGCACCGTCACTGTGAACCGCCTCACCGTCTGGCCGATGGATTTGTAATTATTTTATTTTAAAAAGGATATGAAAACGCTGTATGATTTCTCCGCCCGCTCGAACAAAGGTGCGGAGGTGCATTTTTCGGATTACAAGGGAAAGGTCGTGCTGATTGTCAACACGGCATCCAAATGCGGCTTCACGCCGCAGTATGACGGTCTGGAGGCCCTCTGGCAGAAGTACCGGGACAAAGGCTTGGTCATCATCGGTTTCCCGTGCGACCAGTTCGGACATCAGGAGCCCGGCTCCAATGAGGAGATTGCTGAATTCTGCCGCTTGAACCACGGTGTCACTTTCCCGCTGATGGAAAAGATCGAAGTGAACGGCGAAGGAGCCGCCCCCATCTACCGGTGGCTGACCGCCGAGAAGGCTTTCGGTGGATTCGGAGACGGCCCGATGGCCGCCATGATGGACAAGTTCCTGTCGGAAGCCGATCCCGACTATGCCTCCAAGCCGGGCATCAAGTGGAATTTCACGAAGTTCCTCATCGACCGCGAGGGCAAGGTGGTAGCCCGTTTCGAGCCCACCTTCACCCCCGAGCAGCTCGACGCCTGCATCGCCGAGATCCTGTAAGCCCTCTCAGAGTAACCTGTCCGGGCAGTCGCCGAAGCCGTCGATGGTTATGTGGCCGTCCGGGTGGATCTCCACCGTGGCGAAGCAGTTGTGCGCCGGGAATGGGCCTTCGATTATTCCGCCGAAGGTGACGTAATGGATGCCGCCCCGCCGGCTGTAATGGCCCGGATGATGGTGGCCTTGGAAGATGGCCATCACCTGTGGATGACTTTCCAGCAGCGCGACGACCCTGTCGGCGTTGCCGACGCAGAGTTTCGGCGAGATGTCTGAGAAGCGGTCCAGCATCTGGTGGAGGAAGACGACCGTCGGCATGCGCCGGTGCGCGTCCAGCTCCTCTGCCAGCCAGGAAAGTTGCGCCTCGGGAAGCCAGGCCGACGTCCAGTCGAAGTTGCCCCGGCAGTAGTCGGAGCCGTCCTCGTTGAAATTGGCGTCCAGGACGATGCACCGTACTCCGCGGGCGCTGAATGCATAGTGCGCCTGTCCCCGCGCCGCTTTCGGGTTGCAGGTATGCGAGAGGAACTCCTCTTTTGACAGGCAGTCCATGTCGTGGTTGCCGAGGACATGGTAAACCGGCCCGCGGAAGGTCTGCAGTACGGCTTCGATGTCGTCAAGGAAACGCAGGGCCTCCTGCGGATCCTTGTCCGGTCGCATGTCTTTGAGATCTCCCAGTTCGATGATGAAGTCCAGGTCGGCGCGGCGGAACCGCTCCACGGCTGCGCGCATCTTATCAAGCGAAGCCCGGTAGTACCGGCTGCCGCTTGCGTCACGTTCGGCGTAGTGGGCGTCGGTGACGACACCGAAACGCAGGCAGCCGCCCCGGAGCCGGCAGGCGGCGTCCGCAGGCCATACCGGCAGCAGGAGCAGCCCTCCCAGCGCTCCCAGGAAATCCCTTCTGTCCATCGGACGGGTTAGAGTTTCCGGACCCAGATGTTGCGGAAGCTGATCGCTTTGCTCGGGTCCCCGTGCATCTGGAGCCGGATGGGACCCTCTCCGTGCGGGCTGACCTTCGGGAAGCCGATGTACTGGGTCGATCCCTGGATGATCGTATTGCACTGGACCACGACATTGTTGTGCAGGACGGTGACCCTCGGCGGGTAGAGGTAGGACCCGTCTTCTTTGAAGATGGGGGCGGTGTAGATGATGTCATAGACATTCCACTCGCCGGGTGCGCGCATCGCATTGACGGCCGGAGGCGTCTGCTTGTACACCGAAGCGACCATGCCGTTGACATAGGTCTCGTTCTGGTAATTGTCCAGGATCTGTACTTCGTAGCGGTCCTGGATGATGACGCCGCTGTTGCCGCGCGCCTGGCTCTCGCCTTCGATGTCCTTCGGAACGCTCCATTCGAGATGCAGCTGGAAACTGCCGAAGTTCTCCTTCGTGCGGATATCGCCGGCCTTTTTGTTCACCGTCACGATGCCGTCATGGACGATCCAGCGGGCCTCGCCGTGGCCGGGTTCCTCCCATTGGCTCAGGTCCTTGCCGTCGAACAGGACGATGGCGTCCGACGGGGCGGAATGGGTGAGGATGTCGCCGGGCGTGACGATGCGCGGCTGCGGCGTCCAGTATTCGGACATGCCCGGGCTCATCGGTTCCGGCTCGGGATATTCTTTCTCTTGAGCTTGTGCAGCGGGGAGCAGGCAGGCGGCGATGCCGGTGAGGACGGCCAGCGCCTTGATTTTCAGTGACAAGTGTTTCATACGCGGTTGTTTTCCGTAAAGATACGATTATTCCGGCAATAAAGATTATCTTTGCATGGAAACATCCAAAAACCGCATAATGAAAAACATCTTCCGTAAAACCGGCATGCCTGAATCCTTGGGATGGGGCTATCTGGGCGTCCTCATCTTCATGATGGGCGACGGCATCGAACAGACCTGGCTGAGCCGGTACATCACTGACGCCGGCTTCAACGCTGCAGAACTCTTTTCCCTGTATGGGATTATGGTCGCCCTTTCCTCCTGGCTGTCCGGCGTGATCGCGGAAACGTGGGGCGTCAAGCGGACGATGCTCGCCGGCTTCATCCTCTATTGCCTCGGTGTGGCAGGCTTCGCCGGGATCGGCATGGCCAACATGAATTTCCCCGTCCTGTTGCTGACGTACGCCATCAAGGGCCTGGGCTATCCGCTCTTCGCCTACACCTTCATGGTCTGGATCACCTACCGGACGGAGAAATCCGTCCTGAGCTCGGCCCAAGGGTGGTTCTGGTTTGTCTTCACCGGCGGCCTCAACGTGCTGGGCGCTTATTACGGCGTCTTCGCCGTCCGGCACTTCGGGGTCCTGCCGACCCTCTGGAGCGCCTTGCTCTTTGCCGCCGTCGGCGCTGGGTTCGCCCTGTGGATCAACAAGTCAGCGGCCACGAACCTTTATGCCGGCGACGAGGAACCGACCGGCGGTATCCGCGGACTTATCCGTGGTCTCGGCATCATGAAGCGCGAGCCGAAGGTCCTCCTCGGCGGCATTGTCCGGGTCATCAACACGACCTCGCAGTTCGCGTTCGTCGTCTTCATGCCCCTTTACCTGACCCGGTACGGGATCACGGACGGACAGTGGGCTTCGATCTGGGGATCGATCTTCATCCTCAATATCCTCTTCAACCTGGTTTTCGGAATCGTCGGCGACAAGATCGGCTGGAACCGCACCGTCACCTGGTTCGGCGGCGTGGGCTGCGCCGTCACCGTCCTCCTTTTCTACTATTCCCCGCAGCTCCTGAACCAATACTGGTTCATCTTCCTCTGCGGCGCCCTGTGGTGCATCATGCTGGCCGGCTACGTGCCCCTTTCCGCCCTCGTCCCCTCCCTGGTGGAGAAGGACAAGGGGGCGGCCGTCTCCGTGCTGAACCTGGGCGCCGGCCTGGCCGCCTTTGTCGGACCGGCCCTTGTCCGGATCCTCGAAAAGCCGGTCGGCTACACGGGCATTGCCTGGACGCTCGCCGGCCTGTATGTCGTCAGCGCCATCCTGACCCAGTTTATCCGCCCTTCCGCCGACCGCTGAACCGCAGTCGTCGTGGGATGCGTGAAATAGAACTTCTTGACAATCATGAAGATAATCGATATGCCCCTGGCAGCTGCCGGGGGCATATCACGTTACTCATTGATACTTAAAGAGCTCCATTTCACGCTACCCTGCATGGGAAGGAAGTAAGGGAAAGAAAGAAGGAGGGAGACGGGAGAGACGGGAGAGACGGGAAGCAGGCGGGAGGAAGGATCATCCGCCGCCGGTCCGGGACGGGCTTCGGACGGCGTAGCCGCCCGCGGCTCGTGAGCGGGAGGGGCCCGCAAGCGAAGTGGGAGGGATAGCCCCGAAGGGGCGTACCGTCCGAAGCCCGCCCGGACCGGACAGTGGAAACGGTCCGAACAGAGGAAGCCCGCCCGGACCGGACAGTGGAAACGGTCCGAACAGAGGAAGCCCGCCCGGCCGGACGGCGTAGGTACGAAAAAAGCACCTGCGGCGAAGCAAGTGCTCGATACGGTGCGTGGTCCCAGCAGGGCATGATCCTGCGACCCACTGATTATGAGTCAGTTGCTCTAACCAACTGAGCTATGGGACCTATTTTTCCCCGGAACCGGAAGGCCGGTTTCGGGGAAAAGTTACTTTTGTGCAGTATCGCCTCAGACCTTGATCTCGACCTCGACACCGGAGGGCAGTTCGAGCTTCATCAGCGCGTCAACTGTCTTCGCGTTCGAGTCGTCGATATCGAGGAGCCTGCAGTAGGCGTCCAGCTCAAACTGCTCGCGGGACTTCTTGTTGACGAAGGTCGAGCGGTTCACCGTGAAGATCTTCTTGTTGGTCGGAAGCGGAATGGGACCGTTTACCTTGGCACCCGTCGCCTTCACGGTATCCACGATCTTGGCTGCGGACTTGTCCACCAGCATGTGATCGAAGGACTTGAGTTTGATTCTGATTTTTTGACTCATATCAAAATTCTGATTTACTTACTGTTACACTAAAACTTAATCTTCATCGTCGGACAGCTGGCGGAATCCGCTCTTCTCCACGATCTCCTTGGCCATACCGGCAGGAACCTCGGCGTAATGGTCGAACGTCATCGTGCTCGTCGCACGGCCGGACGACAGGGTCCGCAGGACCGTGACGTAGCCGAACTGTTCGGCGAGCGGGACGAACGCCTTGACGATCCGGGCACCGTTGGCCGTGGAATCCATCGCCTGGATCTGGCCGCGGCGGCGGTTCAGGTCACCCACGATGTCACCCATGTAGTCCTCGGGCGTAACGACCTCCAGCGACATGATGGGTTCGAGGAGGATCGGCTTCGCCTTCGGGCAGGCGTGGCGGAAGGCCATGCGGGCGGCCATTTCGAAGGACAGCTGGTCGGAGTCGACCGGGTGGAATGATCCGTCCAGCACCGTCACCTTGAGGGACTGGACCTCATAGCCGGCGAGCACGCCGTTGGCCATGGCGGACTTGAAGCCCTTCTCGATGCTGGGAATGAATTCCTTCGGAATATTGCCTCCCTTGACCTGGTTATCGAACTGGAGTCCGGAAACGCCCTCGTCGGCAGGTCCGATCTCGACGATGATGTCGGCGAACTTGCCCCGGCCGCCCGTCTGCTTCTTGAAGACCTCCCGGTGCTGAACGGTACCGGTAACGGCCTCCTTGAAGTTGACTTGCGGAGCACCCTGGTTGATCTCGACACCGAATTCACGGCGGAGACGGTCCACGATGATGTCCAGGTGAAGCTCACCCATACCGCTGATGACAGTCTGGCCGGTTTCAACGTCGGCCCTGACCGTGAAGGTCGGATCCTCTTCCGCCAGCTTCGCAAGGGCGACGCCGAGCTTGTCGAGATCCGCCTGGGTCTTCGGCTCCACCGCGATACCGATCACCGGATCCGGGAATTCCATCGACTCGAGGACGATCGGATGGTTCTCGTTGCAGACCGTGTCGCCGGTCCGCAGGTCCTTGAACCCGACGGCCGCGCAGATGTCGCCAGCCTCCACGAAATCGATGGGATTCTGGTGGTTGGAGTGCATCTGGTACAGCCGGGCGATCCTTTCCTTCTTGCCGGTGCGGACGTTGTAGACATAGGATCCCGCGTCCACGCGGCCGGAATACACGCGCAGGAAGGCGAGCCGTCCCACGAAGGGGTCGGTCGCGATCTTGAATACGAGTGCGCAGAAGGGCTGGTCCGCGGAAGGGGCGATTTCCTCTTCCTTGCCCGTCTTGGGGACGGTGCCGTGGACGGCGCCCTTGTCGAGCGGGGAGGGGAGATACCGCATGACAGCGTCAAGCAGGAACTGGACCCCCTTGTTCTTGAAAGAGGAGCCGCAGCACGCCGGGACGATCTGCATCGAGATCGTGCCCTTGCGCAGGGCGGCGATGATCTCTTCCTCGGACAGGGAATCCGGGTCCTCGAAGTATTTCTCCATCAGGGATTCATCGCATTCGGCTGCCGCCTCCACGAGGTGATCCCTCCATTTCTCGACATCGCCGGCCATGTCGGCGGGAACGTCCTTGATTTCGAAGTTCTCCAGGTCTTCGGACGAATCGTAGTAGATCGCTTTGCGGGAAAGCAGGTCCACGAGGCCCTTGAACTTGTCTTCGGAACCGATGGGCAGGCAGATGGGAACCGCCTTCGCGCCGAGCTTGGTGTGGATTTCCTCGACACAGGCGAGGAAGTCCGCGCCGACGCGGTCCATCTTGTTCACATAGGCGATCTTCGGAACCCCGTACTTGTCCGCCTGGCGCCATACCGTCTCGGACTGAGGCTGCACGCGTCCGACGGCGCAGAAAGTGGCGATGGTTCCGTCCAGTACACGCAGGGAACGTTCCACCTCGACGGTGAAGTCAACATGGCCGGGCGTGTCGATCAGGTTGATCTGGTAGACCTGCCCGTCGTAGTGCCAGAACGCCGTAGTGGCGGCGGAAGTAATGGTAATACCCCGTTCCTGTTCCTGCACCATCCAATCCATCGTTGCGGCTCCTTCATGCACCTCGCCGATCTTGTGGGTCTTGCCGGTGTAATAAAGGATGCGTTCGGACGTGGTCGTCTTGCCGGCATCGATGTGGGCCATGATGCCGATGTTCCTCGTGTACTTGAGATCTCTTTTTGCCATCTAACGGTTAAAGTTAGTTTAGAAGCGGAAGTGGGCAAAGGCCTTGTTCGCTTCCGCCATCTTGTGCATGTCTTCCTTTCTCTTGAAAGCACCACCTTCGTTGTTGTAGGCGGCGACGATTTCTGCACAAAGTTTTTCTGCCATCGAGTGGCCGGAGCGCTTGCGGGCGAAGGAGATCATGTTCTTCATGGAGAGCGAGACTTTCCTTTCCGGACGCAACTCGGTAGGCACCTGGAAGTTCGCACCACCTACACGACGCGACTTGACCTCGATCTGAGGGGTCACGTTTTCGAGGGCTTTCCTCCAGATATCCAGGGGAGCCTTGTCAGAATCTTTCATCTTCTCGCCTACCATGTCAATGGCATCGTAAAAAATAGAATACGCGATACTCTTCTTCCCCTGCAACATCAGGTTGTTCACGAAGCGGGTCACCTCGACATCGTGGAACTTGGGATCAGGAAGTAGAATCCTCTTTTTAGGCTTCGATTTTCTCATTTGTGAAAAAAATTAAAGGTGAAACGACAACTACTTAGAAGATTTCTTCGGCCGTTTGGCACCGTACAGAGAGCGGGACTGCGTCCTGCCTTCCACACCTGCCGTATCCAAAGCTCCTCTAAGGATGTGGTAGCGCACACCGGGAAGATCCTTCACACGGCCTCCGCGGACGAGCACGATGGAGTGCTCCTGGAGGTTGTGGCCTTCGCCCGGGATGTAGGCGTTGACCTCTTTAGAGTTGGTCAGGCGTACCCTGGCAACCTTTCTCATGGCCGAGTTCGGTTTCTTGGGAGTCGTCGTGTAAACACGAAGACATACGCCCCTCTTCTGAGGGCAAGCGTCCAGTGCGCGCGATTTGCTCTTGACGACAAGAGCCTCGCGTCCTTTGCGGACCAATTGCTGAATTGTAGGCATAAATGATTGTAAATCTATAATTTATGTTTTTTCCCAAAAAATTTGGGGCTGCAAATATAATCATTTCTCCAGAAAATACAAAGTCCCCTCTGCGGATAATCCAAAGAATCTGACTATATTTATGCTCGGAATTGTCAAGGAATCAAATGTTTCTGAATCGTTTGCATATGAAAGTACGCTTCTTGGCGGCGCTTCTCGGAGCGGCCGCCATCCTGCCGTGTGCGGCACAGACCGCGCCCCTCGCCCCGTCGCCGGACCCGCATGTCCGGAAAGCCAACTACGCCCTGGCCGAGCGCTTCTCCGCGCCGAAGGTGGACAAGATGGTCTATTCGACCCGTATCTCGCCCCGCTGGTTCGCCGGCGACGACCGGTTCTGGTACGAGTGGAAGACCTCCGAAGGAACGCGCTACTATGTCGTCGACCCGGTTTCCGGGAGCAAGAGCGAGCTGTTCGACCGGGAGAAGCTGGCCATGGAACTGACCGGCATCGTCCGCGACCCCTTCGATGCGCAGCACATCCCCATCCGGAACCTGCGCCTGAAGGACGACAAAGTCTTCACTTTCGACATCACCAGCACGCAGGACAAGGTGGAGAAACCCGACACGACGGCCGGGAAGAAACCCGCGAAGCCGAAGGGGAAGGCGGAGAAGAAGGTCTTCCATTTCGAATATGACCTGGCCACCCGCACCCTCAAGGATGTGACGGAGGAGCGGGGCGACGACCCGCAGGAGAAGTATCCGCACTGGGCCGCCGTCTCACCCGACGGGTCCGTCGGCGTCTACCTGAAAAACCACGACCTCTGGTGGATGGATGCGGAGAACCTGCGGAAGGCCGTGAAGGATGCGAAGGATTCCACGCTGGTGGAGCACCGGATCACCACCGACGGCACCAAGGACTTCTCCTGGGGCGGCGGCAACTACACCGGCGACACCGAGACGGATTCCACGAAGCGCGCCTATCCGCCCGTGACGTGGGCGCCGGACGGGAAGCACCTGGCGACCCTGCGGTGGGACATGTCCGAGATCAAGGAATACTGGGTCATCAATTCGCTGAGCCGGCCCCGGCCCACGCTGGAGACCTACCATTACCAGATGCCCGGCGAAAAGGGCCCGAAGGGGACGCTGTATGTCTTCGATTCCTCCGACTGGACGAAGAAGGCGTATGGCACCGCCGCTTTCAAGGACCAGGACATGGAGATCCTGTCCGCTCCGGTGACGGCCCGGGAACGTGCGGACGAGTACATTTCCCGCAAGTGGCTGGGCGACGCGGACGGCTTCTATCTCGTCCGCCAGAGCCGCGACCTCAAGCGGATGGACCTCTGCCGCGTCGACCTGGGGGCCGATTCCGCCCGTACGGTGGTGCAGGAGCGGATGAACACCTACGTGGAGACCCGCCAGCCGAAGTTCCTGGGGAAGGGCCGGCAGTTCATCCACTGGTCCGAGCGGAACGGCTGGGCGAACCTTTACCTGTATGACGCGGACGGCACGCTGGTGCGCAACCTCACCGAAGGCGCCTTCCACGTGGAGGATGTCCTTGCGGTGAACGAGGAGGCCGGCTACGTGCTCTTCAGCGCCTGCGGCTTCGTTCCGGACGAGAATCCCTACCAGATGCATACGTTCAAGGTGAGCCTCCGCGGCGGCGCGCCGGTCAAGCTGGACATGGACGACATGGATGTCCTGTCGGCGGCCAGCGACGACGGGCGTTTCTTCGTCGCCAACTATTCACGGGTTGACTGCAAGCCGGCCGTGGCCCTGTACGACGCGCGCGCCGGGAAGAAGGTCATGGACCTGGAGGAGGCGGATTTCAGCAGCCTGCTGGCGGCGGGGTACAAGTTCCCCGAGCGCTTCAAGGTAAAGGCGGCCGACGGTGTCACCGACCTCTACGGCGCGATGTACAAGCCCTTCGACTTCGACTCCACGAAGGTGTATCCGATCTGCGACTATGTCTATCCCGGCCCCCAGGTGGAGGCCAACAACATCTCCTGGAGCAAGGGATTCACGCGGACGGACCGCCTGGCCCAGCTGGGGATCATCGTCATCACCGTAGGCAACCGCGGCGGGCACCCGAACCGCTCCAAGTGGTACCATAATTATGGATACGGCAACCTGCGCGACTACGGGCTGGAAGACCAGAAATACGCCATCCAGCAGCTTGCGGCCCGGCATCCGTTCATCGACGCGGACCGCGTGGGCATCCACGGGCATTCGGGCGGCGGCTTCATGTCGACGGCTGCGATCCTCAAGTACCCGGACTTCTTCAAGGTGGCCGTCTCCTGCGCCGGCAACCACGACAACAGCATCTACAACCGCTGGTGGAGCGAGCAGCACCACGGCATCCTGGAGAAGGTCGACAAGGGGGACACGTCCTTTGTCTACCATATCGACACCAACCAGGAACTGGCCCGCAACCTGAAGGGACACCTGATGCTCTTCCACGGCGACATCGACAACAACGTCCATCCGGCGAACACGATCCGGGTGGTCGACGCCCTCATCCGTGCGAACAAGCGCTTCGACATGATGCTGCTCCCTGGGCAGCGCCACGGCTTCGGCGACATGAACGAGTATTTCTTCTGGCGGATGGCGGACTATTACGCCGAATGGCTGCTGGGCGACTCGGAACGTGCGAAGGTGGACATCACGCAACTCAACAACGAATGACGATGGACTTGTCCAAGAAATCCTGGATCGTGACCCGCGTGGACGGGCGGATCGCCTCCGTCGCCGCGGACTGGCGCCATTTCGCGGAAATCGCCGCGAAGATCGCCTCTTTCCCGGCCGACCGGACCGGCGAAGTGACGGCTTCCCGCATCGCCGCGGAAGACCTGCCCGCCCTGTCGGCTTCTGTCCGCTGGGGGGACCTGTGCCTGCTGGGGACGGACTTCCAGCGGCGTGTCTGGCGGGAACTCTACCTGTTGGCCCACCGGTCCGAGGACGATCCGGCGCTTCCCGACGGGGGTGTCCACCTGCTCAGTTACAGCCAGTTGGCCCAGCGTTGCGGGAACCTGCCCGGTGTGCGTGCGGTGGCCCATGCCGTCGCCGTGAACCCGGTTGCATACATCATTCCCTGCCACCTCATCGTGCCGAAGGAATCCATCGACAAGGTGCAGGCCATCCGGACGGATGCCCAGAAGACGATCTTCCAGGGCGAGGACCTGTACCTGCTGGACAGCATCGACGTGGGCGGATTCGCCTACGGCAAGAAGTGGAAACGCGCCCTCATCGGCCTGCAGCTGGAGGACTGTAAAAACAGTTGACCATGCCGGGGCCCGTACACCGTTTTTTCTTCCGCCTGCTCGACCTGGTCTCCTACGCCCGTTATCGGTTCCTTCCTTCCGGCCCGTTCCGCCGCAAGGGTCTTCCTTCGCTTCCCTCCCGGCCCGACTTGCTGCTGGTCACGGTGGCCTTCAACCGGGCTGACATGATCGACCGGCAGCTCGAGATGGTGCGGCAGCAGGTCAAGGAGGAGAACTGCTGCCATCTGGTGGTGGACAACAGTCCCGACCCGCACAAGCGGAAAGCCATCCGGGAAGTCTGCCGCAGGCACGGCGCCGCCTATGCCGCCGTCCCGCCCGGGGTGTTTCCCTTCCTGGCCCGCCGTTTCACGCTGTGCAGCATGTCGCACGCCTTCGCCTTGAACTGGGCGTATTACCGGATTGTCCGGCGCGTGCGGCCGAAGTTCTTCGCTCTGCTGGACCACGATATCTTCCCCATCTCCCCCTGCCGGATGGCCGACCTGCCCGACTTCCTGGACATCTATGGGGTCCGTCGTACGCGGGGGAACGGCAGGCTGTGGTATCTGTGGCCGGGTTGGACGATCTTCCGGTTTTCCGCCGTCGACCCCTTGCACCCCGATTTCTGCCCGACGTTCCAGGGGAAAGTCTACCTGGATACCGGCGGCGGGAACTACCGCCGGATCTGCCGGCGGATCGATTCGGCACGCGTCCGCTTCGCTCCGGATCGTTTCTTCCGGCTGAGCGACGACGAGTCCATTTCCCAAGAGGACCTCTATTACGGCTGGTGTGTCGAGGGGGTGGACCGCGCCTGGCTCCATCTGATCAACGGGTCGGACTACAAGGGCTTGGGCACGAAAGAAGAGATGCTCCAGTATTGCATGGAGCATCTGCCGATTTTCCGCGGGTTGCTGCGGAAGTAATCCTTATTTTTTCAGGACTTTGACCTTTCGGGGCGCCTTGACGGTCGTCTTCACGGAGCCGTCCGGGCGCTTGACATGCTTGATTTCGACGGCGCCGTAAGGGGTCGGGAAAGTGCCTTCCGCCCACTGCAGGTCGCCCAGGTGCGGTGTGATCCTCAGGACGCGGCAGCCCGGTTCCACGACTTCGACGCCGAGGATGTGCCGGCTCATCCAGGGAGTCGGTCCCGATGACCAGCCGTGGCAGAGGCTGTGGCGGTAGCTCGGGTAGCAGTAGGCGCCGAAGTCGCCGTGCAGGTCGTCCTTCCCTTCCGGCGTCAGCTCGTCGATCCGGCCGGCGTTCTTCACCCAGTCCATGTTGAAGTCTTCCCAGAAGGTGGTGGCGCCGTGGTCCAGCATCGCGCCCCAGAAAGTGCGGATGATGTCGATCGCGTCCTGATACATGCCGGCGCGGGCGAGTGCCTCCAGCATGTAGTAACCGTAGAAGGTGGAGAAGCCCTGGGCGCCGCCGACGGCGACGACCTCCCGGCAGGCCTGTTCGGCGGGCATCAGCCCCGCGATGGCCATCAGCGCCGCGGCCTGTTTGAGGTCGTTGTGCGGCTTGACGAGCCGGTGCAGCCGGGCGAGGATGTCCCGGCATTTCGCGGCGGAAGCGCTTTCCCCGAGCTCCTCGCAGAGTTTCCCGGCGTCGGTCAGCGCCCAGCAGAGCAGGGCGCGGTATCCGGCCTCACAGCCCGGCTGGTTGGGCGTGGAGGGCCAGTCCAGGAAGCGCCGGGGGGCAAGGTGCTCCTGCCCGTCGGCCTCGACCAGGGAGTCGATCCGGTCGATCAGCCCGACGATGTAGTCCCGGTTGTCCTGCAGGTAGGCCTTGTTCCCGCCGTGCATGTACCACTCGTACTGGATGATCAGGTACCACATCGAGTAGGCGCTCATCCCGTTGAACCAGTTCGGGAGCGGGTATTGCTTCCGGGCCAGGTCGATGCTCTCGGGCACGACCTCGTTGTCGCCGAACACGGCCATGATTGTGCTGACTTCCGGGTGCATGTCGCCGAGCCAGATGAGGCGGTCGCGTTTGATGCCGTCCCAGAGGTATTCCTGCATGTTGAGGTGCACCGTATAGGCGCCGGTCTGCCAGATCCGGTCGAGCCGCTCGTCACTGCAGCGGAAGGAGCCGACGTACGGGATGTCGCGGTAGCGCAGGATGGCCGGAGCTTCCTGGATCGCGACGATGCCGTCCGGTTCCAGGACGTCGATCCGGACGAAGCGGAAGCCGGTGTTGCCGATCTCGATGGAGCCGTCGCGGGGGACTTTCATGACATAGTCCCGCATCGCGTGGTCGTTGGTCGAGTGGCCCATCAGCCAGGCGGTGTCGACCGGTTCGCTGCAGGTCTCCCCGACGGATTCGCCGAACCGGATGCGCACCAGGGAGGGGTAGCGATGCCCCCAGCGCAGGCAGAGCTTGAGCCCGCCGTGGAGCTCGCGTCCGTAGTCCAGGATGATGGAGGCCTTGTCGTCGCCCCTGTTCTGCATGCGGCAGTGCCGGCCGGAGGGAGAGGGAACCTGGCCGTTGCCTTCTTCCAGCAGGACTTCGCTGCCCTTGACGGCGGTTGCGCTGCTGGTCCAGACCACGCGCTGCGGATAGATGAAGGCGCGGTCCAGTTTGTCCTTGTGGAGTTTTTCCTGCGGTACGGCGAGGAGGGTGATCAGAAGGAGGAGAATGCTTTTCATGGGCGTCGTGGTTATTCCGGGTCTTCCCAGCCTTGGGCGCGCAGGGGGAGTTCGACCCCTTCAGGCGTCACGAGGACGGCACCGACATCGCCCTGGGCCAGGTGGCCGATGATGTCGAAGGATTGGAAATCGCGGCGGAACTTCTCCGCCTGGAGGATGGGGATTACGTAGAGGAGCCGGAAGTCGTCGCCGCCGTTCATCGCCGCGGAAACGGGATCGATGTCCAGCTCCTTGCCCAGCGAGAAGGAATTCCCCTCGAAGGGGATCTTGTCGGCGTAAACCTTGGCGCCCAGGCCGGTGGCGCGCACGATGCGGCGGACCGCATCGGACAGTCCGTGGCTGACCAGTATGCCCGCGGAAGGGTAGACCTGCGCCTCTTCCAGGGCGGAGAGGGCGCCGGCGGGGACCTCCGGTTTGAGGTAGCTGCCCACCAGCATCCGGTATTTCTCCAAGGCTTCACCGTTGTGCTTCCCCGTTTTCTCGAACTGCCGTTTCTCCCGTTCGAGCACCTGGAAGCCGAGGAAGGCGGCGCCCAGGCTGCCGGAGACGCAGAGCAGGTCTTTGCTGCGCGGCTTCATGACGCGGCCACAGGTGAGGGCGGATTCCTCTCCGATGGCGTTTACGCTGACAACCAGCCCGTTCTGGGAAGGTACCAGGTCGAGCCCCAGCGAAGCGAACCCGAATTCCTTCGCCGCCGCGACAACTCCGCTCCACAGTTCCCGTACCTGCGGGAAGTCAAGCTTGGCCGACACGCCCAGCCGGACGGAGAGGCTCCGCGGGTGGGCCAGGGCGGCGAGCAGGCCCGCGGCCGTGGCGGCCGCGCATTTGTATCCCAGGTGCTTGAGGGGGAAATAGACGAGGTCGAAATCGGTGCCTTCCAGGAAGGTGCGGGCGCAGGTGCGCACCGTGGCGCCTTTTTCCGGGGTGAAGGCCGGGTCTTCCGCGCGGTCGAATCCGCTGCCGTCGAACAGGAGGTCGAGGGCCGCGATCTTCCCCAGGGTGCTGAATGATTCTTCTGCCATGGTAGATGCTTTAGTCCTTGCAAAAATAGCATAAATCCGCTAATATGCAGTCCGTGCCGGGACGAAATCCCCTGCCTGCCGTTCTGTCGTTCCCTCGCCTTCAAAACAACCGAATAACGTATGTGGCTGCAAAGCAAGCGCTCTTTTCACCTTTTCGCCTTCATCGCACATACGGTTTGCGCCCATTGAGGATAAATTTGCGTAAATCTCACTAATAACATAGGGAGCATGTCCTAAATTAGCACCGTTAAACCATTCGCTTTTTTACGTATAATTCATTTTAATATGGTAAAGGCAAAAGAATTGTTGACGATTTGTCTGGTCATGTTCCTGACACTTCTTTTCTCGCCGGGAGGTGCCGCGTCCCCGAGGGAGCGTGTCAGGACAGGCAGTGTGACAGTCCAGACTGCGGAGCAGGAACCCTCCTCCGACAGAGTCACCATCTCCGGCCGCGTCGTTGACCAGGACGGCTTTCCCCTTCCGGGAGTGGTTGTTACGGTCAAAGGAAAGACCGGGATCGGAACCGAAACGGACTCAGGCGGCAACTATTCCATCAGTTGCGACAGCGAGGATGTGCTTGTTTTCTCTTTCATCGGTTTCGTCCCCTATGAGCTGAAGGCCTACCAGCTCGACAAGGTTACCGTAACGCTGAAAGAAGATACTGCGAACCTGGATGAAGTGCGTGTCGTCGCCTTCGGCAAGCAGAAGAAGGAAAGCGTCATCGGGTCCATCTCTGCGATTACGCCGCAGGAACTGAAAGTACCGTCCAGCAACCTTACGACGGCTTTTGCGGGAAGGATGGCAGGTGTGATCGCCTACCAGCGTTCCGGTGAGCCGGGGCTGGACAATGCCGAGTTCTTCATCCGCGGTGTGACGACCTTCAGCACCGCTGGCAAGAAGGATCCGCTGATCCTCATCGACGGCATCGAGATGAGCGCTTCCGACCTGGCCAGGCTGAATGTGGACGATATCGCATCGTTCTCCGTGATGAAAGACGCGAATTCGGCGGCTCTGTATGGAGCGCGGGGGGCCAACGGGGTCATCCTCGTTACGACGAAGGAAGGTACGCCCGACCACATTTCCATCAATGTCAGGGCTGAGACCTCCACGTCTTCCAATACCGAACTCGTAGGACTCGCCGATCCGGTCACCTACATGAAACTGTACAACGAGGCGGTGAGAACTCGCAACCCGATGGTCTCGGTCCCGTTCTCTTCCTCCAGGATCTATGAGACGCAGCGGGGAGCCAGTCCGCTTCTCTATCCGTCTGTTGACTGGTACAACTATCTGATCAAGGACCACACCTTCAACCAGCGGGTCAATTTCAATGTGACGGGCGGCGGAAAGGCGGTCCAATACTATCTTGCCGCAAACTACCAGCACGATACGGGTATCCTGAAAGAAAGCCGGGAGAATCAGTTCAACAACAACATCGACCTGAACAGGATCCAGATCCGCTCGAATGTCACGATAAAATTCACGCCCAGGACCACGGGAATGGTAAGGGCATATGGATCTTTCGATGATCAGACAGGCCCCCGGCAAGGAGGCGCCGAGGTGTTCAGCATGGCCCGGAATGCCACCCCTGTCATGTTCCTGCCGTACTATGAAGCGGATGAGGCGCACAAGGGGATCAAGCATATCCTGTTCGGTATGGCGGATGAACTGGGCAAATACACCAACCCGTACGCCCAGATCATGAGCGGCTATGCACAGTCCAGCTCTTCCATGATGCTGATGCAGTTCGAGTTCGACCATAAGTTCACCGGTAAACTGGAAGGCCTTTATACAAAGGCGCTCTATAATATCAAGAGGAATTCTTATTCTTCCTACTCAAGGACTTACAATCCTTTCTACTACCATCTCGTGAGAAAACTTGACGGCGATACCGGACTCATCGCCCTCAACCCGGATGAAGGAACGGAGTATCTGTCGTTCAACAACGGTCCCCGTTCCGTCAGCTCTGCGCAATACGGCGAACTGAGGGTCGGATACGACAGGGTTTTCAACGACGTCCATGACCTTAACATCCTTCTGGTGGGCTCCATCAGGGAGGAGCAGTCGTCGGCGGATCTGTCCCTGAGTTCCTCGGGACAGCTCCAGGCTTCCCTGCCGTTGAGGAACATTTCTTCAGCGGGCCGGTTCGCCTATGGTTATGACAAACGTTATTTTACGGAGCTGAATTTCGGTTACAACGGATCGGAACGGTTCGCAAAGAAAAACCGTTACGGGTTCTTCCCTTCCCTGGGCATCGGCTGGTTGGTCAGCAACGAAAAATTCTGGGAACCCCTGAAGGACATCGTCACGACGTTGAAACTGAAAGCGACCTACGGGAAGGTCGGGAATGACCAGATTGGAGCGACCAGCGACCGGTTCTTCTACCTTTCACAGGTGGAGATGAACGGTACCGGCTACCGTTTCGGCATCCCTCCCAAATACAACGCCGGGATCAGCATCGGCAGATATGCCAACGACCTGATCACCTGGGAAATCGCGAAGAAAACAAACCTGGGGGTTGAACTGGGTATCTGTGACGACTTGAGCATCCTTGCGGATTATTTCCGGGAGCGAAGGGAAAACATTCTGCAGACCCGTTCCGATATCCCGTCGACCATGGGTCTGGTCGTCATCCCGCAAAGCAATGTCGGCGTTGCCAACGGGCATGGTTTCGAGGTGGAACTCAAGTACCAGAAGAACTTCAGCAAGGACTTGTGGGCAGTCGTGAATGGCAATTTTACGTATGCGACCAGCAAGTATGAAGTGTATGAAGAACCGGATTATTCGGATGTGCCCTGGCGGTCCCATGTGGGGCAGAAGATCAGCCAGCCGATGGGTTACATCGCGGAGCGGTTGTTCATCGACGAGGCTGATGTACAGAATTCCCCGCTCCAGACTTTCGGCAGTTACGCTGCAGGCGATATAAAGTACAAGGACATCAACAACGATGGACAGATCGATGAGAACGACATCGTTCCCATCGGGTTCCCCGCCATCCCCGAAATCATTTACGGGACCGGTTTTTCACTCGGTTTCAAGTCGTTCGATATCTCCTGCTTCTTCCAGGGGTCCGCACGGTCTTCTTTCTTCGTCGACGCGGCTGCCATCACCCCCTTCATCAACAATGGCCAGCGGGGGCTTCTGCAGTATATCGCCGATGACCACTGGTCGGAGAGCAACAGGGACTTGAACGCCTTCTGGCCCAGGCTGTCCGATTATGTCATCGCAAACAATGTGGTCCCCAGTACACACTGGCTGAGGAACGGTGCTTTCCTCCGGCTCAAGTCCGCCGAAATCGGATATACGGTTCCGTCCAGGATCTCGGACAAGCTTCGTATCGACATGTTGCGCTTTTATGCGAGCGGAAGCAACCTTTTCGTATGGTCGAAGTTCAAGATGTGGGATCCTGAAATGGCAGGGAACGGCTTGGGCTATCCGATCCAAAGGGTTATCAATCTGGGAGTCAACCTTTCGTTCTAATTGTTGTAATCATGAAAAATATAAAGAAGAGCATATCACTCATCATCCTTCTTGGGTTGGTATTGGGGTGCAATTTCCTGGATGTCGTGCCGAATGACACGCCGAATCTGGATTCTGCCTTCTCTAACAGGACGACGACCGAAAGATTCCTGCGGACTTGCTACAGTTACCTGCCGGATCCCCTGAACGGGTCTTATTATCCGACATGGTTCACGAGCAGGGATGAGTTCGACGTCAATATGGGATACTACAACCTTACCCGGCAGACCGCGGCGGCCAAGATCGCCCAGGGGGAGCAGAATACGAACAGTCCGTATCTGGACTATTGGTCCGGGAGAAACGGAGGCAAGGCCCTTTACCAGGGAATCCGGTACTGCAACATGTTCCTCGAGAACGTCGACAAACCTTATGACCTTAAGGAAGATGAAAAGACCAGATGGGTCGCCGAAGTCAAATTCCTCAAAGCGTACTATCATTTTTTCCTGATGGAGCTCTACGGCCCCGTCGCCCTGGTTGATGAAAACCTGCCGACATCCGCCTCTCCGGAAGAGACCATGGTCTATCGTGAGCCGATCGATGACTGCGTGGCTTTCATTGTCAAGCTCCTCGACGAGGCCATCGCAGACCTTCCGGTGACCCTGCCCGACCAGACTTCCGAACAGGGACGGATCAACAAGCTGATCGCCATGGGAGTAAAAGCCAAGGTCCTCGCCTGGGCGGCCAGCCCGATATTCAACGGGAATCCCGATTACAGGAACTGGATCGACAACAAGGGACGTCATCTGATCCCGCAGGAAGCGGACCCGGCCAAATGGGCGAAAGCGGCGGAGGCGGCCAAGGAAGCCATCGATGCCTGCCATGCCAACGGATTCAAACTGTATGAGTTCAACCGGCAGACGAGTCCGTCGACGTACAGGATGAATGACACGCTGGTGACCATGATGACCATCCGCAAGGCGATTACGGAAGACGTGGACAGGAATCCCGGGGTGATCTGGGCAAGTCAGGAAATCTGGGGAGACCGTCCGGGGAATGAGTCCGGCTTCGAAAGGAACCTGATGCGACAGTTCCTGCCGCAACTCTACATTTCTGACATGACGGCGTACATCGGACGGTTCTACGCATCATGGCACATGTGCGAACTGTTCTATTCCAATCACGGCGTCCCGATCGACGAGGACCGGGGATTCGATTATTCCGGCAGGTTCAATACCCACAAAGCAACGGCCGAAGACAAGCATGAGAGCTACATCGCCACGGGGGAAACCACGGTAAACATCAATTTCAACCGGGAGCCGCGTTTTTATGCGGACCTTGGGTTTGACAGAGGTTATTTTGAACTCGCTTCCACCACTTCGAACGGAGGGGGATCCTTCAGCCCGATGCTCCGCCTCCGGGAGGGAGAAATCTTCAACGGATCCCTCGGGTACGTCGTGAAGAAGCTCGTCGCATTCGAGTCATCCGGTACGCAGGGCGTTGATGGAAGGTCGATTTCCATCCACGATTACCGCTATCCCTTGCTCCGTCTCGCCGACCTTTACCTGCTTTACAGCGAGTGCCTCAATGAATCCCTTTCCCAGCCCAGCGCGGAAGTATATGAATACATTGACAAGGTCAGGGAGGCTGCCGGCCTGCAGGGAGTCCTGGAGTCCTGGGGCGCCTATTCGATGAACCCGGACAAGCCGAAGACCCAGGCCGGGATGAGGGCAATCATCCAAAGGGAGCGCCTGATCGAACTCGCTTTCGAGGGGCAGCGGTTTTTCGACCTCCGCAGGTGGAAGATTGCAGCGGACTATTGGAACTTGCCGCCCACGAAGTACAACAACAGCAGGAGTGATATCAACCTTACCTATAAACCTGTTGTTTATGATGACGGCCGCAAGGTCAAGGCGACATACAGGGACTATCTGTTCCCCATCCGGGAAGCGGACCTGCAGGTCAATAAGAATCTTGTACAGACTTATGGTTGGTAAACAGCCTTTTGTGTTGATTAAAGTAACAGATCCATGAAAAACAAAATACCGATTCTGGTCTATTGCCTGATGATTTCCTCTCTTTTCGCCTGTTCCGAAAGAGAGGACAATCCGGGCCCGTGGGAGGGTAGCGGTCCATTGACCGATTATACCGTAACACCCATCAATGGCGGAGCGACGATAACCTATGCAACTCCCGGCGATCCCGACCTGCTGTATATCATGGCAGAATATACGCGCAATGGTGAAACATTCAGTGAGAAATCCTCCGTGTATAACAATTCTCTGACGATCGAGGGATTCAATACGACGAATCCCGTAAAAGCCTCGTTGTACAAGGTCAACAAGAAGGGGCAACGGTCGGCTCCGCTCCAGATAGAATTCACCCCTCTCGAATCCGTCATTTCAATCGCCATGCGGACCATGAATATCGAGACGACGTTCGGAGGCATCATCGTGAGTTGGGAGAATCCCCTGAGCACCGAGCTGGGAATCCGGCTGATGGTCAAGGACAGTCTGGAGAAAATGGAGACCTCCGAGATGTACTATTCTGAGATGACAAAAGAAAAGCATTCTTTCCGGGGCTTCGAGAACAAGGAGATTACCTTTGGCATCTCGGTGGAAGATAAATGGGGGAACATATCAGATACGCTGACGTACAGTACGACCCCTTTCATCGAAGTCCTGATTCCCAAGCCGTATTCGGATGCCAGGCGTTTCATCCCCTACGACAATACGACGAACCTTCCTCCGAATCCTCCCTATTCTTACTATTTCTCCAGCCTTTGGGACAATATCACGAATACCTTCCAGAATGGGTTCCTGACAAATCCCGGTGGCAGCGGAAGAAGTTTCACGATCGATCTCCAGTGCATCGCAAAGCTCTCGAGGTTGCATGTATGGGGTTATAGCGATTATATTTACGGACAGGTCGGAATCACCGGATTCGACCTCTATGGGACAGACCGTCTGGACGAAGAAAAGCTTCAAGACAAGAGCTATTGGCTTGATGAGACAATCGTCAGGGATGGAGGCATTTCCGGTGTGTCCAGGGATACCGCGATCCCCGAACCTTCGTTCGAAGATGACTGGGAATTCCTGGGGTCATTCTATTTCCCGGATGAACTCCAGTATGTCAGTTATGGGTCACCGGAATTCACGGCATACACGGTCGCGGGCCTTGAATTCGATATCGACCAGAAAGCGAAACCTGTCCGTTATGTCCGGTTTATGGTAAGGAGGATCGATTTCCATGACAATATCCCGTCGAACAACTATTTCTCTCTCGGAGAAGTCAGTTTCTACGGAGACAATACGGTTTCTCAGGATTAATCCAATCAGACGATAACATGAAACACATTCATTCAGTTAAGGCAATCCTGATTTTGTCCGGTCTGCTTCTGCTCTTGGTCGGTTGTGACAGGATGAATGACATTCAGGAGAAATACGCATCCCAGGAAGAACGTGTTTATCTGGCCAAGCCGCAGCCCTTGCGTTACAGCCCTGGAGTCGGGAGGGTCAAACTGGTCTGGTCCAATGGCACGGATATGAGGATAGACAACACCGTGATTTATTGGAACGACAGAAAGGACTCTATCGTCAAACCCGTTTCGATGACGTCCACCGCTGCCTATGAGGATTCCGTCACAGTGGATGGCCTTCCGGAAGGAAGCCTTACCTTCGAGTTCAAGAACAAGAACAGCAGGGGGGACTGCTCCCTTACCACGACGATGCCGGTCACGATATGGGGGCCTAACTTCGTGGGCAGGGAACTCACTCCAAGAAGGATAGACGCTCACATCTACAGCTTCCTTACAGCGGAGTTTTCGATCGATCTGTCCACTTGCATGCCGAATGACCATGTCGCCTACTCGCATTTCAGGTATATGGACAAGTCCGGGGAAGAGAAAGTGGTCAAGGTCGACAGGGGGGTAGACCATGTCATCCTGGAAGGGTTCCCCGAGGCGGGCGAACTGTTCCTGACCAGCACGTTCTTCATCGATTCGGGGATTGACTCCCTGTATTCTGAAGCGGTGTCGGTGAAGTCTCCGGAAGCCATTCATTCTTCCGGCAAGCGGATAGATGTCGGCAACGGATTCAGCAGCAAGTACTACAACAGGGAAGGCGCGTTATATGAATGGCTGGAAAACGGAGCTTTCAATATCTGGACGGTTTCAGACGGGGAGTTCACATTAAGCCAGACAACCGGCGAGATCGCATCCCGCAGCGTATACCGGGAATTCTTCCATTATGGATCGGACCGTTTCATCGGAGTGACCATAGACAACAGTAACCTGAATATGTTCCAGTGGGTCTCCTCGGATACACCATCCGTCAATCTCATCGCGGGATCGTTCGGGTCGAAATTCAAGTTCGACTATTTCATCCCGATGAATGGATACTTCCTCTCCCTGAATTCAATCGTCGGTGGCAGTCTGCTGTACTGGCCCGTCCGCAACGATGGCTCCTGGCCATCCTCCATCGGTACCAGCCGGTCTTCTTCTTTCCACTATCCGCTTATTACGGTATGGCATAAGGAGTCCCTGGTCGTGGTGGACAATGACGGCTTCCTGTGGCTGATCCCGACCTCCTCCTCCGGTGTCCTGGGGACGCCCCGGAACATCGGGCAGGGCTGGAACAAGTTCAGCTCGCTGCTCCTCGTCGGGGATTACATGCTGGCGATGGACGCCGAGGGGGCATTCCATCAATTCCACTTCGACCTGGACCATTATTGGATCGTCGATTGATCTCTCCGTCCCCGTTGGGATTTCCGTGTGAGGGCATCTCTTGTGCAGATGCCCTCATAGGGGGTCCCGCGGCGGACGTTTGAGATGAAGATTTCTGAAAAAACGTTGTAAATAATCAAAAAAAAGCGTTTCTTGTCGTAGATACCAAAGTCGCTTCTCATGCGGAAAATCATCCTTCTCATCGACTGTTCCAGCGAGTATGACCGCAAGCTGCTCCGCGGGCTCGTCCGCTTTTCGAAAGAACACGGCCCCTGGGCGTTCTATCGCTTCCCGGCCAGCCAGATCGGCATGCTTGATGGCGGCCTGCAGGTCATCCGGTGGGCCAAGAAGTGGCAGGCCGATGCCATCGTCGGGAGGTGGCGCTGGGACGATATCTCGTTGCTGGACGAACTCAATATCCCCATCGTGCTCCAGAATTACAAGGCACGGAGTTCCAGGTTCTCGAACCTTACCGGAGATTATATCGGAACAGGCGTGAAGGTGGCGGATTATTTCATCAACCACAAGTTCAAGCAGTTCGCCTATTATGGCGTAAAGGATGTGGTATGGTCCGAGGAGCGCCTCCAGGGCTATGAGGCCGAAGTGAAGCGTTTCGGAGGCACCTTGCACAAGCTGATGGTTGATGATATCCATGGCGACAGGACACAGATTGCATCCTGGCTCAAGTCTTTGCCCAAACCGATCGCGATGTTCACCTGTGACGATGCCTATGCCCTGGAGATCACCGAGGTGTGCAATATAGCCGGTATCTCCATCCCGGAGGAAATCTCCCTCGTCGGGGTGGACAACGACGACCTCCTCTGCGAGATCTCTTCTCCTCAGATATCCTCCGTCGAACTGAACGTGGAGCAGGGAGGGTACCACCTGGGCGAGTTGTTGGAGAAGCAGTTCGAGAGTAATTTGTTCTGGTCGTTCAACGTCGTCGTCACTCCGGGCGAGATCGTCGAAAGGGGGTCGACGCTGCGCCACTACATCAAGGACCCGCATGTCGACAAGCTGGTCAAGTATATCGATGAGCATTTCGACCAGTATATTACGATGGATCAGATCCTCTCCCAGGTTCCCCTCTCCAGACGGAATATCGAAATCCGCTTCAAGAAGGAGATGAACGAGATGACCATCTATAAATACCTGATCACATGCCGTATGAACAAGTTCACCGACCTTCTGGTGAAAAGTGACCTGTCCATCATGGAGATCGCCGACCATTGCGGGCTGCTGAGCATCCAGAATGTTTCGCGGATCTTCCGGCAAGTCTATTCATGCACACCCAAGGAATACCGTCAGCGGTTGAGGAAGAAAGCGCTTCCGCCGATGGAAGACCATCCGTCCTATTAACCCAACGCCCATGAAGCCGGCAAGACAAACCTATCTTTTTTCCCTGGGCATGCTGGGTGCCCTTTTCTTTATCTTCGGACTCGTTTCGTGGGTGAATTCCATCCTGGTGCCTTATTTCAAGGTCGTCTGCGAACTGAAGAGTGAAGTACAGGGCTATCTGGCCAATTTCGCTTTCTATATCGCCTATCTGGTCATGACCATTCCGGCATCGGGCCTGCTGGACCGGGTGGGTTTCAAGCGGGGGGTGCAGGTCGGCCTGTGGATACTCGGATCCGGTGCGCTGCTGTTTGTCCCCGCTGCACTTTCCAGGACATACGATGTTTTCCTGGTCGCCCTATTTACCTGCGGGACCGGCCTTGCGATTCTCCAGACGGCCTCGAATCCCTTCGTGACGGTCATCGGCCCGATAGAGAGCGCGGCACGACGGATCAGCATCATGGGAATCTGCAACAAGTTGGCCGGGATCCTGGCGCCCATCCTTTTCGCCGCTTCCGTCATCCGTCCGTCCGACAAGGCCGTCATCGACCAGGTGACGGCCGGAATCCTGGTCGGAGAAGCCCGGGAGGCTGCCCTTGACCAGGTCGTGCGGAGCGTGATTCCGCCCTATGTCCTGCTGGCCGTGTTCCTCTTCCTGTTCGGAATCCTTTTCTACAAGTCTTCCATCCCTGACATCCAGCCGGCCCGGGATGACGGCTCCGGGACCGGCCCTTCCCTGGACAGGACGTCGGTGTTCTGCTATCCGTACCTGGTCCTCGGGGCGTTGGCCTTGTTCTGCCACCTCGGATCGCAGGCGGTCTGTATCAACACCATCATGGGCTATGCCCAGGGGATGGGCCTGGACATGTTGCAGGCAAAAGTCTTCCCCTCCTTCTCCCTGGGCTGTATTCTGATCGGATATCTCATCGGTGTGGTTACGATACCGAAATACATGAGCCAGCAGAAGGCGTTGGTGATTTGCACGCTGTCCGGGCTGGTCCTGTCCCTGCTGGTCGTGCTGGTCCACGGCCCCATCCATCTCCTTGGCATGGAAACGGACGCCTCCCTCTGGATCCTTGTCCTTCTCGGTATCCCCAATTCGTTGATTTATGCGGGGATATGGCCGTTGGCCATCCGTGACCTCGGGCGGCATACCTCCAAAGGGTCTTCGATCCTTGTCATGGGGTTGTGTGCCAATGCCCTGATCCCTTTGCTCTACGCATGGGTCGCCGATGCATGCGGAAGCCTTCGGATGGGATACTGGGTCCTTGTCCCTTGTTTCCTCTATATGATTTTCTATGCGCTCAAAGGCTATAGAATCGAGCATTGGAAACGTACTGAACCTGTTCGTCATGAGTAAATTCAAGTTGTCAGGCGGCGAGATCATCACCCCGGAACGGAACCTGGGTATCGGTACCGTCCTCGTGGAGGACGGGACCATCGTGGGCGTTTCGGCAGGAGCCGTGGAAACCACAGATTTTGAGGATATACCAGTGGGTGGGCATTATGTGATGCCCGGTTTTATCGATGTGCATACGCACGGTGCCGGAGATGCGGATTTCATGGACTGTTCGGAAGAGGCATGCCTGACCATCGCCCGGGAACACGCCCGGCATGGTACGACCCTTCTTTTTCCGACGACCCTCGCCGCGGATACGGCGGAAATGTTGCGGTTCCTGGAGGTGTACCACCGCGTCAGGAACCAGAAAGCGGGGGCCGCTTTCGGCGGACTGCACCTGGAAGGCCCCTATTTCGCACATGAATTCCGTGGCGCGCAGGATCCGAAATATCTCAAAGATCCCACTCCGGAAGACTATTGCCCTATCCTCGAAGCGTCCGAGGACATCAAACGCTGGAGCATTGCTCCGGAACTGCCCGGTGCGTTGACCCTGGGACGACTCCTTACGAAGCGGGGAATCCTCCCCTCCATCGCCCATACGTCCGCCCTGTACCCGGACGTGCTGGAAGCCTATGAGGCGGGATTTACGCTGATGACCCACTTCTATTCCTGTATGAATGGCGTCGTCCGCCGGAATGGTTTCCGGTATGCCGGTTGCATCGAGGCGGGTTACCTCATCGACGGGATGGATCTGGAAGTCATCGCCGACGGAATCCACGTCCCCGCGGAGTTGCTTCGTCTGATCATCAAGATCAAAGGGACCGACAGGGTCATCCTGTGCACGGATTCGATGCGGGGGGCCGGAATGCCGGATGGAACATCGAGCATCCTGGGAAGCCGCGAAAGGGGGCAGGAAGTCCTCATCGAGGGTGGAGTGGCCAAGATGCCGGACCGGTCGTGCTTTGCGGGAAGCGTCGCCACGACGGACCGGTTGCTCCGGACCATGCATTTCCTCGCCGGCCAGCCTTTGACGGCGGCCACTGCGATGCTGACCGTGAATCCTTCCAGGGTCATGGGGCTTGCTCATCGCAAGGGACGAATCCAACCAGGATATGATGCGGATCTGGTCGTATGCAGCAAGGAATTGTTTGCTATTCAGACGTATGTAATGGGGGAACGGGTTTTTTGAAACAAATGGATATGATTACCGAGATAAATAAAGATTTATTGCAGATCAAGGTTTTTGCCAACCGCGAACAGATGGGGAAGGCCGCCGCTGACGATGCGCAGCAGTATATTCAAGACATCCTTTCCAGGAAGGACGAGATCAATGTGGTTTTCGCCGCGGCACCTTCCCAGTGTGACCTGCTCGCATCCCTTGTCGAGCGGGATATTCCCTGGGAGCGGATCAATGCCTTCCACATGGACGAGTATGTCGGCCTGGACCGGAACGCCCCCCAGTCGTTCGGACGATTCCTGGATGATCACATCTTCAGCCTCGTGCCGTTCAAATCCGTCCATTATATCGCCCGGGACGAGGGTTCGGCCGAGGACCTTTGCGAAGCGTACCGCCGGCTGCTGGAAGGCATCCACCTTGACATCGTCTTCATGGGGATTGGGGAAAACGGACACATCGCGTTCAACGATCCGCCCTATGCCGATTTTGATGACCCCCTTACGGTCAAGATCCTGCAGCTGGATGAGGTCAGCAGGATACAGCAAGTCCACGATGGCTGCTTCCCATCTGTCCAGGCGGTTCCGACCCATGCAATCACCTTGACGATCCCTACCCTGATGAGTGCGGACCGGTTGTTCAATGTCGTCCCTACCGCTTACAAGGCGGAAGCCGTCCGGCATCTCTACCATGATGCCATCTCTCCGGCATGCCCCGCCTCCATCTGCAGAAAACATGGAAACGCGACGCTCTACCTCGACAGGGACAGCGCCAGATACATTCTATAGAACGAACTGAAATCTGACTGGTATGATGAAACGGACATGCTGTATCTCTCTCCTCTTGTTCCTGGGCGGCCTTCTCGCCGGCGCCCAGACCGTACGGATCGGCATCATCGGGCTGGATACCTCCCATGCCGTCGCCTTCACTTCCCAGATCAACGACGCGCAGAGCAGCGACCCACGCATCCAGAAATATGAGGTTGTGGCGGCCTATCCCTATGGAACGAGAACCATCCCTTCCGCAACCGACCGGATTCCTTTCTTCGTCCAGGAAATCCAACGGTACGGGGTGAAGATCGTGGACTCCATTGCGGAACTGCTGTCGGGCGTGGACTGCGTCCTGCTGGAGACCAATGACGGGAACCTCCATCTTGCGCAGGCCGTGGAAGTTTTCGCTTCCGGCCGGAAGATTTATATCGACAAACCATTGGGGGCGACGCTGGCCCAGGCAATCGCCATCTATGAGATGGCGGAGCGCTACGGCGTCCGTTTCTTCTCTTCCTCGGCCGTCCGGTTCTCGGCGGAGAATGTAAAGATCCGGAGCGGGGCGTACGGCAAGGTACTGGGCGCGGACTGCTTTTCCCCCCATGTCCCCGAGGCGAGCCATCCGGACTTCGGGTACTATGGGCTCCATGGGGTCGAGGAATTGTATACGGTGATGGGAACGGGATGCAAGTCGGTCTCAAGGGTCCATACGGAAACGGGAGACGTCGTCATCGGCCGGTGGAAGGATGACCGGATCGGGACATTCCGTGCCATTACCCAAGGGTCCTACGTCTATGGCGGGAACGCATTTATAGGGGACAAAGCCGTTCCGACAGGGGGATATACGGGCTATTCCTGCCTGGTAGATGCGATCCTTGATTTCTTCGAAACGGGAGAGCCGCCGGTCAGTAAAGAAGAAACGCTCGAATTGTTCACCTTCATGAAGGCCTCCAACATGAGCCTCAGCAAAGGAGGGAAGGAAATAGCCATGGAAAAGGCATGGAAAGCGGGAATGAAGGAGGCGGGAAAGTTGCTCAAAAAGTATGATAAATAGTTGACAATTAGTTAAATAAACAAGGGATGAAAAAAACAACGAGAAGGGAATTTTTCAAAACATCGTTCCGTGCCGGTGCGGGCATTGCTCTTGCATCGGTCGCCCACCCCGTCGTTTCCTGGGGAGCGGGAACGGAATCCGCCACCTTGCCTGCCCTCCTGGGTGGTTCCAGGAGCCATGCAGGAGGCTGGCCGGCCTGGCCGGTCTGGAAATCTCCGGAGTATGACGGAAAATTGCTCGAGGTCATGCGGAGCGGCGTCTGGTCCCGGGCGCACAACACCGATGCCTTCGAGGCCAAGTGGGCGGAGATGGTCGGCGCGAAAAGGTGCCTGTCCGTCGTGAACGGAACCAATTCGCTCATCACGGCGCTCGCACAGGCGGGCATCGGGATCGGAGACGAGGTCATAACGACGCCGTACACGTTCGTCGCGACGGTGCAAGCCATCTTGATGAACGGCGCCATCCCTGTTTTTGCCGACGTCGACAGGGAGACGTTCCAGATCGACCCGGTGCAGATTGAACGGAAGATCACCAAAAGGACGAAGGCGATCCTTCCTGTCCACATCCTCGGGATCCCCGCCGACATGGACCGCATCATGGCGATTGCCCGCAAGCATGACCTCATTGTCATCGAGGATGCCTGCCAGGCGCATCTCGCTTCGTATGGCGGGAAGCCTGTCGGGACGATCGGTTTTGCCGGGTGCTTCAGCTTCCAGAATTCCAAGAATCTGCCGATCGGGGAAGGAGGAGCCATCGTCAGCGATGATGACGACTTCATGGACCGGTGCTTTTCCTACCACAACCTGGGATTTCCCTACGGTAGCCGGGCGGGCTCCCTTTCGGATGCCTTCATGGTAGGCGGAAAGGTGCGTTTTTCGGAGTACCAGGCGGCCATCGGCCTGCTGGAGCTGCAGGATCTGGAGCAGGCTTCTGCTTTGCGCTGGGAGAACGGACAGTATCTGCGGTCGAAGATTGCGGCCGTGCCCGGTATCGCTCCGGCGCGCCTGTATCCGCAGACCACACGCGCCGTATACCACCTTTTCCCGTTCCGCTATGATAAGGAGCAGTTCTGCGGCATGCCGCGTGACCTGTTCCTGCGGGCCTTGGAAGCCGAAGGGGTTCCTTGCTCTTCCGGGTACACACCCTTGCAGACACAGCCTTTCATCCGTGCGGCGTTCGAATCGAAACTGTACCGGAAGGTGTATCCGAAGTCTCTGTTGAACTACGATGCGTATCTGTTGAAGAACAGCTGCCCGGAGAGCGATGCGCTCTGCGACGAAGAGGCGGTCTGGCTGACGCAGAACATGCTGCTTGCCGGTCACCGGGAGATGGATGAAATCGCTGCTGCCATTGAGAAGATCCATTCCCATGCGGGACGGATCATGGACGCATTCAAGAAAGGAGAGATCTGATGAAGCGTTTGTCTTGCCTCTTGTCCGTCCTTTTCATCGCGCTAGTCACGGTATCTGCCCAGGATGCGGACGAACTGTGGAAGGTGGGAGCATCCCGGGTAGACATTACGCCTGCCGACAGTGTATGGATGGCAGGGTTCGCCACCCGTTCAGAACCGTCTGCGGGCGTCCGCATGCGGATCTGGGCCAAGGCGCTGGTGCTGGAAGATGCCGGTGGCAATGCCGGACTGGTGGTCACGATGGATGTCCTCAGCATCCCCAAGCCCTTTTCCGACCGGATCCGCCGTTATGTGCAGAAGAAATACGGGCTTGCCCCGTCACGGGTCATCCTTAATTCCTCTCACACGCATTCCGGCCCGGTGGTAGGTGATGCATTGTACTACATCTATCCGATGGACGAGACCTACCGTAAGGTGGCCAGGGCCTATGAAAAGATACTGGTCCGCAAGACCAGGGACGTGATAGACGAGGCCTTTGCGTCCCGTGCCCCGGCCCGGTTGAGTTCCGGTTCCGGTCTTGCCAGAATCGCCGTTAACCGGCGGCATAACCCCGCTTCACCTCCTGCGACGTTGACCCTGCAGGGGCCCAGCGACTATGCCGTTCCCGTGCTGAAGGCCGAGCGTCTGGACGGGACGGTCCGGACCGTCCTTTTCGGATATGCGTGCCACGCCACGACCCTCTTTGACAATTATATCTCCGGAGATTATCCAGGATATGCCCAGCAGGAGGTGGAGAACCGCTTCCCGGGTGCGATGGCCATGTTCTTCCAAGGGTGCGGGGCCGACCAGAATCCGCTTCCCCGCGGGCGGGTTTCCCAGGCAGTCCAATATGGCAGACAGCTGGCCGCTTCCGTCGAACAGGTCCTCTCCGAGGAAATGAAACCCTTGCCCAGCCGCTTCCTCGCCTGTTACAAGGAAATCCCCATCCGGTTCGACACGCCCCTTCCGCGGAAGGAACTGGAGGCCATGTCGGTCCGGGATGATTACATGGGAGATTGGGCGAAGGGCATGCTCGGACAGATGGATCGGGGCGTTTCCTTCCCGGAAACATACCCTTACCCCGTCGTCTGCTGGATGCTGGGAGACCAGATGGTGCTGGCCCTGGGCGGCGAAGTCGCGGCGGGCTACTCCCTCATGCTGAAGGAACGCTACGGTCAGGACCTGGTCGTTATGGGCTACTGCAATGATGTAATGTCCTATATCCCGACGACGGAGTTGTGGCACGAGGGAGGCTATGAGACAGACGATGCGTGCAAAGTATACAACCTGCACGCCCGGTGGACGCCGGAACTTGAAAAGGCGATCCTGGATGGGATAGAAGAGATGGTGAAAGAGATGAAACAAGGAAAATGATGAGAACACTTCTGATGTTTGCTATTTCCGCTTTGGCCGTGCTGGCGGGGAGCTGTTCGTCCGGAGGGAGCCGGCAGGCCGGTCCGGACCAGGGAAGGATGATCGCCCGGCAGTACTATTCCGGCTTCGCGGATGCCCATGACACGTACAATGCCATATCGGCAGCCAGCGACGGCTGTCTGTATTACGTCCTTTCTTCCACACGGTACGATGTCGGCGGCCAGTTCTACCGGTACGATCCCAAGAGCGATAGGACGGAGTTCATCGCCGACCTGTCGGACGCGCTGGGCGAGAAGGCCCAGAAGTATATCGCGCAGGGGAAAAGCCATGTGGAATTCACGGAGTGCGGAGGGAAATTGTATTTCGCCACCCATGCGGGTTATTATCAGATGATCGACGGAGCCGAGCAGATGCCGGTCACGGCTCCTGAAGGATATCAGCTGTATCCTGGCGGGCATTTCGTCAGCTATGATCTGAAAACCCGTGAGATCCAAGACCTCGCCCTTGCTCCGGAAGGTGACGGCATCATCACGATGGCAATGGATACGGACCGGAAACACATTTACGCCCTGACATGGCCTCATGGCCTGTTCCTCGACTATGACCTCTCTTCCCGAAGCCTCAGGAACCTGGGCCCTGTGACCAGGGCCGGGGAGACGGGACTCGGTACGCCGGAGTTCCGGGTGATCTGCCGTTCCATGTTCGTGGATCCGCGGGACGGAAACGTGTATTACTCTACGGCAGACGGAGATATCTATGCCTATCATCCTTCCTACGATGTGCCCCGGAAAGTCGAAGGAGTCGACCTCCGACTCGACTATTTCGGTGCGTACGATCCTTCGGATGCCGGGAGCATGGGATACAACTGGCGGAAAATCGTCTGGTATGCTCCGGAAAACAAAGCATATGGTGTCCATGGGAACTCGGGGTATCTCTTCTCGTTCGATCCTGTCGAAAAAAAGATCGAGATCGTGGAGAGAATCACCTCCGAGCCTTCCCGGCGGAGCGGAATGTTCGATCAGTTCAGTTACGGGTACCTGGGTTTCCAGATCGACCGCGACGGAACGGTATATTACCTGACCGGGGCACCGGTCTATGATGAGAACGGAAAGCGCATCGCAGGGCTCGACAAGATCAACATGGGCGCGGCGAAGGGGAAGGAATACCTCCACCTTGTGACATACGATATCCCGCACCGCCGGTACAGAGACCTGGGCCCTGTATTCTACGCGGACGGTTCGTATCCGACCTATGTCAACTCTATCGCGCTCGGCAGTGACGGGGCCGTCTATACCCTGGCGCGATTCATCCATGATGGCAAGGAGATAGAGGACCTGATCCGAATCGAGCCCACCAGATAGGGCGGTTCGGGTATCCGTATCACCCCGTGCGGCGCATCTGCGGACCGGCGCACAACCCCCTTCGGGCATACTGCGTTCTTTGTACTTGCAAAAACAGGATAATTCGTATAAATTTGTTGGACATACAATCTGACAGACTAAATATTTTGAATATATGAAAAGATTTTTCCTGTTGCTGGCTGCCGTGTTGCTGCTGCCCGGCATTTCCCTGTCCGCGAAGAAGGGGAAGGCCGCCGACCTCAAAGTGATTTCGTACAACATCCGCCTGGGCAGTGCGGACGACGGCACCAATTCCTGGAAATACCGTTATCCGGCTTCTGCGATGATGATCATGGACCAGAAGCCCGACATCTTCGGCCTGCAGGAAGCGCTGCCCGCGCAGTTCGACTACCTGAAGGAATTCTGCACCGGATACAAGGGCGTCGGCGTCGGCCGCGACGACGGCAAGCGGGCCGGTGAGATCATGGCCATCTTCTATAACAAAAAGACGGTGAAACTCCTCAAATGGGGCACCTACTGGCTTTCCGACACGCCCGACGTGCCTTCCAAGGGGTGGGATGCAGCCTGCTTCCGCACGGCCACCTGGGCGCTGCTGAAAGACAAGGCCTCCGGCAAGAAGTTCTTCTACGTGAACACGCACCTCGACCACGTCGGCTGGGAAGCCCGCCGGAAAGGACTCGCCCTCATCGTCGAGCGGATCGCCGCGATGAATCCGAAAGGCCTGCCGATGGTGCTGACCGGCGACTTCAACATGCGGATCGACCGTCCCGAGTTCGACGACCTCAAGCAGATCATGGAGAATGCCCGTGAGGTGGCGGCCCGGACCGACCATCACAACACGTACAACGGCTGGGGCAAGGCCTCCAAGGAGGAGATCATCGATTATATCTGGTTCAAGGGCTTCAGCGCCTGTACCGAGTACGAGACCATCACCAAGCCGTACATGGAGCGGACCTTCATCTCCGACCATTATCCGATCCGCGCCACGCTGATCTTCTGAGTATGAGAAAGTTCCTGTCGCTGGCAGCATTGCTGCTGTGCGTGAGCGGCCTGGCGCAGAGCGTCAAGGTCACCAATCCGAAGCGCTGCGGGATGGATCCCGACCGCCTTTCGCTGGTGGACGGCGTGATCGAGGGGGCCATCCGGGAAGGTGCCGTGCCCGGTGCCGTCCTGTCCGTCGTACGCGGCGACCGGATCGTCTACCTCAAGGCTTACGGCAACAAGTCCGTCGTCCCGGATACGGTGAAGATGACGGTGGAAACGATGTTCGACCTGGCTTCGCTGAGCAAGTGCGTGGGCACGACGCTCTCTTTCATGCAGCTGATCGAAAACGGCCAGGTGCGGCTGACCGACAACGTCGACCGTTACATCCCCGGTTTCAAGCCGTGGACCGATCCCCAGACAGGCGAGACGGTCGATATCACCGTCCGCGACCTGATGACGCATTCCTCCGGCATCGCCGCCTACTACGACGCGAACCGCATCGTGCAGCGTTTCGGCGCCAACCAGCCGGATTCGCTGATGCGGGTGATCGCTACCGAAGTGCGCCGGTATTTCCGCCCCGGAACCGGCTTCCTGTACAGCTGCCTGAACTTCATCACGCTGCAGCACATCCTCGAGAACGTGACGGGGCAGCGCCTGTGCGACTATGCCGCGGAGCATGTGTTTGCACCGCTGGGCCTGCAGCACACCTGCTATTTCCCGCTGCAGGACGACCTGCGCACCCCTGCCGAGCACGCTGACCTGCTTCCGCTGGTGGCGCCGACGGCCGTACAGGCGGACGGGACACCCCTGCTGGGAGCCGTCCACGATCCGCTGGCCCGGTTGGCGAACGGCGGCAATTCCGGGAACGCCGGTGTCTTCTCCAATGCTGAAGACCTCTCTCGCATCTGCATGACCATCATGGACGGAGGCGTCAAGATTCTCTCGCCTGCCGCCGTGGAGCTGATGTGCACGATCCCGCCTGAGAACGATCCTGCGGTGGGCCGGGCGCTGGGCTGGGACAAGAAGAGCCCGCACAGCGGACCCCGGGGCGACCTGTTCGACCCGGATACGACGCTGGAGCATACCGGTTACACGGGGACCTCGATCGTCATCGACATGAAGACGAAGACGGCCGTCATCCTGCTGACGCACCGGGTTCACCCGGTCGACGAGGGCGGCGTCGGGCGGATGCGGGCCCAGGTGGCCAACATCGTCGCCTCTTCGTTGAAAGACTGGCGATAGGCCCGGTCCGTTCATGAAAGGGATCCGTCTTGAACTCCTGCTGCTCGGGATTTTCCTGGCCATTTCGCCCTGCGGCGGGTCCGGGAACCGGGCGTCCCGTTTTTCCAAAAGGATGACGAGCCCTGCGGGTCATGTCCGTGCAGAAGTTTTTGCAAGGGACGGCAACCTGCTGTATTCCATTACGTTCCATGGGGAAGACGTGATCCTGCCTTCCGCCCTTGGCATTGTGGTCGATGGAGACACGGTCGGCCGTAATGCAAAGATAAAGTACCTGGGCAGGGAAACCATCCGGGAGACGTATCCCACCCGCGGCTTCCACGACAAGGCCGTCAACCGGTCCGTCCGGTATGCGTTCGCCCTGCAGCGAGGCCGACGGAGTACGAGGCTGCAATTCCAGTTGTCGGAGGAGGGCGTTGCGTACCGGTATCTTTGGGACGAAGACCGGCCTGTCAGGATCGGGGGAGAACTGTCATCCTTCCGACCGCCCGAGGCGACCCCCGTATGGTTCTTTGAGCGGCCGAACAGTTGGAAGTTGAAATCTTATGCCGGGCTTTGGACGGAAACGGTGTCCGACAGCCTCGGCAGCATCTCTCCGGAAGGGCCGGTGCAGGGTGCCCCGCTCGTGTTTGCGCTTCCTTCCGGGAAATACATGGCGCTTACGGAGGCGGCCTTGTATCACTACAGTGGCATGCGCTTCCGTGCGGATGCGGAAGGATCCCTCACGGCCGATTTTACGGAAGGCGCAAAAGGTTTCGAGGTCGCAGCCAAAGGACAAACCCCGTGGCGGGTGATCCTCCTGGCCTCGGACCTGGACGGTCTGGTATCTTCCGACCTGCTGTCGAATCTGAATCCTCCGCCGGACATCGAGGGGGCCTGGACCGATGTGGGAGGAACGTGCGCCTGGAGCTGGTGGTCGGATACCTCTTCGCCCGAGGACCCGGAAAAGGAAAGGAAGGTGACGGACCAGGCGGCGGCGCTGGGCTGCCGGTGGTCCCTGATCGATGAAGGCTGGGAGAAGTGGCCCCTCAAGTGGTCGCAGCTCAGGGAGATCTGCGCTCATGCCCGGGAGAATAAGGTGGGGGTTTTCGTGTGGAAGCACCAGGCGGAAATCTCCGATACGACCGCTGACTATTTGCCTTTGAGGACGTTCCTGGACAGCCTGGTCTCGTGCGGCGTCTCCGGCGTCAAGGTCGATTTCTTCAATGGTGAAACGAAGGCCCTTGTGGACCTGCAGGAAGCGATCCTCTCCGAAGCCGCGCGGCGTGGCCTGCTGGTCCTGTTCCACGGGTGCCAGAAACCGACCGGAGAATTCCGAAGATATCCGAACGAAATCACCCGGGAGGCGATCCGGGGTTTGGAACTCAACAAGATGGGGCGCCCCCTTCCCGCTGCACACAATGTTGCGCTGGTGTTTACACGATGCATTCTCGGCAATGCTGATTATACCCCCATCGGGTTTTCGAATCCCGGGAACACGACCTGGGCCCACCAGCTGGCGACGGCGTACGCTTTCACCTCTCCGATGACCGTCATTGCGGAAAGTCCCGGTGCATTGCTGTCCACCCCCGCTTACGCTCCCGCCCTTCCTTTCATCAGGGAAATGCCTACTTGCTGGGACGAGACCCGGGTCCTTCCCGGAAGCGACATCTCGAAGCGGGCCCTCCTGGCGCGGAGAAAGGGGAATACATGGTATGTCATCGCCCTGAACGGAGAGGAGCCGGCCGTCGTGGATGTCCGGCTGGATTTCCTTCCCGAAGGCCGTTGGCGCGGCTGCGGGCTGCTTGATTCGCCGGACCGGACCTTCGTCCCCTGCGAGGATGCCTTCCTTCCCGGCGGCACCCTGACCGTCCCTTTGTCCGCAGGCGGCGGAGCGCTCTGGCGGCTGGACCGGGAAGCGCGGTGATACGCCCTGACCGTCAAACTGTCCGCAGGCGGCGGAGTGCTCTGGCGGCTGGACCGGGAAGCGCGGTGATACGCCTGCCGGAGGGGGCCGGGGCGCTGCACTGATTAGCGGTCGCTTCCCGCCCGGGGGAGGTCGCTCCATGGAATCGGCCCTGGAAGGGGCTTCAGGTGTCGCGACCTCCCCGGGAAGGGGCGAAATAGGGCTGTATCAGCGAGGTCGCGACAAGTTTTCGGCCCCGCAGGGCATTCCGGCTGTCGCGACCTGCGCAGAATGAAGAGGCAGGATCGCTCGCCATGCCGCGGGAGATGCCGAATGCCATTGGACTTCGGTCCGGGAGCAGGTGGGAGGATGCTGCAATTCGGCAGCGAAATCCATCGTGCCCTGAGAGGCGTTGATGCAGGATTGACTTCTCTCCCGATGCTTTTCTTGCCTCGGCGGCGAAGCCGACATGCCTTGCAGGCGATTGTACGGCATGTCTTCTTTACTGCCAAATTGCAGAACACGGCGGGTTAGAATGTGGCGGGTTAGAATGTGGCGGTACAAGATCCTGCCCGATACTTCCCGGGTGCGGACGGCGTTTGCTGTTTACCCTGGAACACGCCGCTCGCGACTTCGGTCCGGGAGCATGTAAGGCTTTTTTGTGCGCGGCCGGCTTCGCTATTTTTGCGCTCTGGTCTCCGATTTTTTTGCGCGCCCGTCTTCGCTTTTTTTGCACTCTGGTCTCCGTTATTTGTGCGCCCGGCACCACCGCCGCTCGACTACCAAGAGCGGCGGCTACAACGCGGCCGGCTCCGGGGGGGCTCCGGGCTAGGGCCCTCCTCCCCGGCCGGTTGTTGCCGGAGTTGCTTGCGTGCCTAGTAGTCTTGCTTGTGTGCCCAGTAGTTCTTCCAGTATTTTTTCATTTCACCGGATTGGAACCGGGCCTGCATCGGAGCCGGCTCGGCCTCCTTGGAAAGCCCATTCGCCCGGATAGGGATGCACGCAGTGCAAGTTGGGCTTTCCAAGGAGGCCGGAACGGCGGAAAAGAAGCCGGATACCGGAAGGCGCCGGCAGGCAGGGAGGGAATTACTTCGTCAGGAACTCGAGGGTGCCGCCGGCCATGATGGCGTCGTAGGAGAGGAAAGGCTCCTGCAGCGTCTGTCCGTTCAGGCGGACCTTCTTCACCTGCCAGCCGGTCTCCGCCTTCCGGTCGCACAGGACCGTGAACGTCCGGCCGTTCTCCAGGTGGAGGACAGCTTTCCGGTACAGCGGTGCACCCAGGGCGAACCGCCCCGAAGCCGGGTCGACCGGATGGAAGCCGAAACTGCTCAGGAGGAACCACGAAGACATCTGCCCGCAGTCCTCGTTGCCCGAATAGCCCGCCGGCGTGTCGAGGTACTGCGTCCGCATCACCTCATGCGCATACTGCTGCACCTTCTCCGGGTGGTCGGTATAGGCATACAGGTAGATGTAGTTGTGCACCGGCTCGTTCCCGTGGGCATACTGGCCGATCCGGCCGGAAGACTGCATGCTGGCGACGACGGACGGGTCCGCCTTCCACTGGAACAGCGAGTCCAGCCGTGCTTCGAAGGCCTTCTTCCCGCCCATCAGGCCGATCAGGCCCTCCATGTCGTGCGGGACGAAGAAGCGGTACTGCCAGGCGTTCCCTTCCATGTACGGGTCGCCGTTCGGGCCGTATGCAAACGGGTCGAAAGGCTCCAACCAGGCGCCGGAAGCATCCTTCGCCCGGAAGAACAACGTCTTATCGTCGAAGAGGTTCCGGTAGTTCTGCGCCCGCTTGCGGAAGTAGGCGGCATCCTCCGTCCTGCCGAGCGCCTCGGCGAGGGCGGCCACGCAGGCGTCGTTGTAGGAAATCTCCAGCGTGCTCGCCACGGAGAAGGCCTGCGTCTCGTACGGGATGTAGCCGAGGCGGTCGAGTTCGGCGAACGGCGAGCTCTCGTGCTCCCGCAGCGAGGTGGCCTTCACGGCCTCGTACGCCTTCTCCCGGTCCACGCCGGGAAGCCCCTTCAGCGCGGCGTCCACCACCACGGGGATGGCGTGGTTGCCGATCATGCAGTAGATGTCCGTCCCCCAGTAGGAGATCATCGGCAGGTAGCCGTAGATGTCGCAGAACGCCAGCAGGCTGCGCACGAAGGCACCGTCGCGCGAAGGCTGGAGGATGGTGTAAAGCGGATGGGCGCTCCGGAACGTGTCCCAGAGCGAGTAGGTGGTGTAGTAGTCCGTCCCGTCGGGCATCTTCCGGACGGCATGGTCCGGACCGGTGAACTGTCCGTCGACGTCGGAGAAGGTGTTCGGCTGGATGAAGGCGTGGTACATCCGGGTGTAGAAGATGCGCTTCTGCGCCACGTCCCCTTCGATGTCCACTTTGGCGAGTTCCTGCTCCCAGGCGTCGTCAGCGGCATCCCGGACGGCATCGAAATCCCAGCCCGGGTTCTCTGCATCGAGGTTCGCAGCCGCGCCGGCGCTGCTGACGGTGGAGAGGCCGACCTTGACGACCAGCGGTTCCCCGTTCGCTTCGAACTGCAGGAACGCCTTCACTTTCTTTCCGTGGACGACCTCCGCCTGGTGGTAGACGTTCTTGGAACGCATCCACCAGGAGCCGGGAACGTATTCCCGCCACAGGTACCAGTCCTTGACCGGCCGCGAGAAGCGGATGCAGAAATAGACCTTGCGCAGACGCTCCCACCCTGTGCTGATCTTGTAACCGACGAGGGTACAGGGATCCGTGAACTTGATCTCGGCATCGAGCAGGGCCGTGTTCAGGCCCGGCTGCCAGTAGCTGTAGATGACACCGCCGTGGACAAGGTCCAGCAGCAGGTTGTTTTCCGTTCCTGCCGGGAAGGTGTAGCGGTGCATCCCGGTCCGGGTCGTCGCGGTCAGTTCAGCGCGGACACCGTAGTCGCCCAGCCGGACGCGGTAGTAGCCCGGAGCAGCCTCCTCCTCCGCATGGGAGAAGGCGGAACTCTGGTCGGGCGCTTCGAGCATCCCTTCAAGCGGGCGCCCGGTGGGCATCAGCAGGATGTCCTGCAGGTCGGCCGCGCCGGTGCCGCTCTGGTGCGTATGGCTGAAACCGAAGATCCGGTCGCGGCCGTATTCGTAACCTTCGTGGGTGACGGAGAAGTCCTCCACGTCGGGGCTGAGCTGGACCATCCCGAAGGGCACCGTCGCGCCCGGGAAGGTGTTGCCGGCCAGGCTGCCGCCGTCGACGGCGCCCGTCCCGACGAAAGGATTGACAAAGCGGGTCCGCCGCTCCGACGAAGCATTTCTTTCCAGGTCGAACCGGTAGAGGAACACGTCTCCGTTCTCGCCCGGGTAGGAGACGTAAACGCCTCCGTCCCAGCCGCATACGCCTTCCGGCTCGTAGGGGCATACCGTGTCGTCCGTCCGGAAATTCCACGTCCGCCCGGTGGCCGGCTCGTTGACGGTCAGGTAGGTCGGCTCTCCGGCGAATCCGCACGGGAAGAACTGGAGTCCCTGATACGCGCAGGCACCCTGGTGCACGACCGGGTTGTTCATCAGCCCCGACGGCTCCTTCCCCTCCACGGTCAGGCGGACGGTCTTCCGGTGCTTGGACGGGACGGGAAAATCCCACACTTTCCCGTTCCAGTGCATGCACAGCCTGCCGGTCTGTTCATCGACGAACCAGCCGGTCCCGCATTGGACGGGCACGGGCGTGTCCGTGAGGAAGATCCGCTGGACCTGCACGGCATGGTCCGTATACAGGTCGTACACGTAGCAGGATCCGTCGTAGGTACAGTCGGAGACGTAGGCCATCGGGAAGGGCGACTTCGCCGAATACTTCTCCGTCCCGAAGGAGGCGTTGTTGCAGTGGGACTTGTTGCCCGGCAGGTAATAGGACGAAACGAACAGGTCCTTGTCCAGGTTGTAGACGAGGACCTGCCCGCCGTGGTGGAAGATGAAGGCATACCCGTCGCGGACGAGGAGCCCTTGGACATGGCCGTCGACCGTAACGTCCTCCGGCGTGATTTCCCGCAGGTTCCGGACGAGGGAGTGGTTCAGTTTCAGCCCGTCAGCGCGGGCGCCCCATGGCAGGAAGAGGACAATCAGTACGAGAATGAGACGTAGATGCTTCATGGTCAGTCGTTTCCAGTTGATTCAAATAATTCGGGAAGATCCTTGAGCGCCTGCTCGAACATGGCCTTACTGCCTTTTTCGTTCGGATGGTGCCAGACCTGCCATCCGCCGTAGATCTCGGGCGGATAGTTCTCCCAGAACATCATGCTCTTGTCTACTTCCCTGCCGTCGCCGGAAAGGGAAGTGGCCAGGTCGAACCGGGCGCCCTGCAGGCCCATCGCCACGCGGACCCGGGCGACGACCTGGTTGACGGACACCTGCGTGCCGCTTTCGTTGCTGGGGATGTTGTTGAGGATCGGGATCGCGCCGCGGTTCCGGATGAACTGCATCAGTTCCTTCAGGTTCTCCTCCGTATTGCCGCCGTTCGTCCCGATGGTCACCATCACGTACTTGGCCTTGATGTAAGGCAGCTCGTTGGCGATATAGTTCCTCACTTCGTTGATGGTGTACCCGCCCCGGCCGCTGGAGATGGCGTTTCCGTCCAACTCCTTGATGATCAACTGCGTCCAGGCCTGCGGGAACAGGCTCGTCGGATAGTATCCCTCCGGTTCGGAGATGGAGTCGCCGTAGATGAGCAGCCGCACGGCACGCACGGGCGCTTCCACGGTGATCCGCTTGACCGTCATGGCGCCCCTTTCGACGCCGAAGCAGAAATAGTCGTGCCCGAGACCGACGGAGAAGGGGTGGTCATTGACGACGCCCTGCCCGTAGCCGCCCCCACCGTCGTTGACGGCGGAAACTTCCGCGCTGTCCTTCTTCTCCGCGTCGACGAGACGCGCCGTTGCCTTCTGGTAATCATGGACGACCTCGACGTCGAAGTCCTTGTTTTCCAGGAGGAAAGGAACGTCCACAACCTTTTCCGGAGAAGTGAGGATACTCAGCTTCTTGTTCCGGTAGTCGAGGCGGATCGTGATGTCCTTCTCGCTGGACTGGAAGAGGCAGACCGCGTCCTTCTCCGCGCTGATCCGGTAGCGCACCCGCCGCCGGCCCAGCGCATAGAAGCGGTTCAGCCGCACCACGTTCCCCGGGCTGCTGACGAGGAGTCCGTCGTCGGCATACTGGGCGACACCGTTCAGGAGGAGGTCCGAGACGACGTGTTTCTTGTCCGGGGTGGCATTGAACAGGACGGCCGGGCCGTCCGGGTCATCGTCCGGCTCCGTTCCGGAACCGCCTTCCTCGCTGGATTCCTTCTCCTTGACGACGACGGCGATCTGCGCCGAGGCCTGGCGGCAGGAGACGACGATCGTTGTCTCTCCCGGGCCGACGGCCTCGATCGTTCCGTCGGAGACGGTCGCCACGCGCGGGTCGCGGGACGTCCACGTCAGGGCGGGCAGGTCCGCCGAAGCGGGTTCCGCCTTGGCGCGGACCGTCACCTTGTCCCCGACGGTCAGGGAGAAGTAATCGTGTTCGACCTTGACCGTGAGGACCGTTCCGTCCCCGCCGGGCTGTTCTCCGCCCTTTCCGCAGGAGACCGTGGCCGGCAGGGCGGCAAGGGCCAGGCAGCACAGGAGCAGCAGTTTTCGCATTACGGCAGATTGTTTAAGAACGCGGCCGTCTCCTGACCTTCGCAGATCCGGATGCCGGGGTTGTCGGCGATGATGCGGAGGAATTCCTCCTTGACGCCGTTCGTCTTCGCTTCTTCGGGATGTCGCATTTCCTTCAGGTAGAGGATCTGGAGCCGTACCCGGTCGTACCGGCGGGCGAGTTCTTCGTCGTCCGCCACCTTCGCCTTCCCTTCTTCCAGGATGGCCCAAGCCTTGTCGATGAACGTTTCGTTGAACATCGGGTGGAAGGCGTTGTGCCCGGTAGGCATGAAGGTGTCATCCTTGATCAGGGTGCGGCAGAGGTCGAAGTAGGCCTGCACCTGCGGGGCGGCGGGGCCGTAGAAGTCCGTGATGAACTCGTGGACCAACGCATCGGTGTCCTGCTCCGGGTCCCAGAGCAGGCGGGTGAGCACCCAGGCCTTCATTTCGGAGAATTCTCCGCCGTCCGTCTGGTACTGGGCCTCTTCCTGGATGCCGATGGCGTGGTGGTCGCGGAAGGTCTTGATGTTGTCCGCAAGCACGCCGAAGTTCGGGTACGGGGCGAGGTATTGGTGGAAATTCACGACATAGTCCCAGATGTACAGGTTGCGGGCGAGCTGCGCCCATTCCTTCAGGTCGTCCATGAAGGCGCGGTTGTGCTCGGTGCCGGCTATCGGATGCGCGAAGTCGCATTCGATGTTGCACAGGCGGATGAGCACGTTGTCGCGCGGGACGATGCCCTTGGGCGCATGGCGCGTATACCAGTAGGCGAAGGTGCCGATGTACTTGTCGGGCCACCGCTCGCGGACGGCGTCGGCGATCTGGTTCACGAACCATACGTAGATGCCGCTGTGCTGTCCGCCGAAGTGGTCTTCGATCGCTTTGCAGCGGGGACATTCGCACCAGAGGGCGTTGTCGTTCTGGCTCATGTCGTAGACCCAGTAGTCCGGATGCTCCTCCATCACCTTCTTCATCTTTTCCGTGCAGATGCGCAGCACGTCCGGGTTCGACAGGCACAGCTGCCCCCACGTGCGTTTGCCGTCGCGCAGGCAGAAGTATTCCGGATGCTCCGCGAAGTATTCCGCGCCGGAAATGAAGAATTCGCTGGTGTGGATGCCCCAGTAGCCGGAGATGCCGCCGTACGCGTTCCGGACGGCGTCCTGTGTCGTGTTGTTCTTGTTGCGGGCCATCCAGACTTCGTCGCGCATCGCGTTGTGGTACTGGACGAAACGGAACCGGATGGCCGGCGACTGGACGAAGTCGGCCTCCGGCAGGTCGAGGCGGCCGACCTTGGGAACCTTGGTGTATTCCGGAGTGTACCAGCGGATGCCGAGGTTCCGCTCCAGGAAGGTATAGACGGCGTACAGCGTTCCGCGGTCGCGCCCGCCGTACAGGTAGAGGTTGCCGTCCTTGACCTTGCAGCGGACAGTTTCGTCGTCGGCCGGGGGAACGTCTTCCCCGAAGGCTTCCTGCGTCAGGTTGTTGAATCCGACGGAGATGAAATTCCCTTTCGGACAGTGATTGACGATGGGCAGGGTGACGCCGGCGGCCTCCTGCAGATAGTGCTGGAGTTCCTTCGCGGCGGTCTGCTCCGAGGCGGAGGCTTGCGCGCCGACGGCGATGACATAGCGCGACTTTCCGTTCCGCAGCAGCGTCTCGGAGGCGGCCGCTGCAAGGGAGACGGTCAGCAGGACCGCCGTCAGCAGGATGATCCGTGTTTTCATGATTCGCGCAGGATCAGTGGAACATGATGGTGTTGAAGCCGACGGTCAGGCCGGCGTCCAGCGGACGGTAGTCGACGCCCATGATGTCGAGGCGGCCGAGCTGGCCCGACAGGCGGGTGACGAAGCCCTCGAAATCATGGGCTTCCGTTGGAGTCCAGGCCTTCTCGGCCAGGGCGATGGCACGCGGGAAGACCATGGTCTGCATCCGCGACTCCGTGGGGATGAACTCGCACCAGATGTTGGCCTGCATGCCCTTGATGAGCTTCCGCTCGTCCGGGGTGAGGGTGTCCGGGATGAGGTTGTCGCAGTACAGGCGGCGCATGGTATCGTCGTCCTGGGCGTAATCGAAGTAGCAGTGGGTCGTCGGGCACATGATGATCTCGTTCCCGTTCACGGCCGCCTTCTTGAACGTCACCGGGTCGCTCCGCCACCAGTTCACGGTGGCGGTCGGGCTCACGCCGCCGTCCAGGATCTCGTCCCAGCCGACCATCTTCCGGCCGTGGGCGTTGAAGTACTTCTCCATGTCGCGGGTGAACCAGGCCTGCAGCTGGGCGACGTCGGCCAGTCCCTCCTTGCGGATCCGCTCCTGGCAGAGCTCGCAGCCCATCCAGCGCTCGCGGATCACCTCGTCGCCGCCGATTTCCACATACTCGTACGGGAACAGGTCGAACACCTCGTCGAAGACCTTCTTGCAGAAGTCCAGGACGCGGTCGTTCCCCAGGCAGAGCGGCTCATGCCCGTCGCCGTGGCAGGAAAGCCACGGGTAGCAGCGGATCTCTGCGAGGCTGTGTCCGGGGAAGTCCATCTCAGGGACGACATCGATGCCGCGCACGGCTGCATAGTGGACGATGTCGCGGATCTGCTCCTGGGTATAGAAGCCGCCGTAGACGATCTTCCCTTCTTCGCTGCGTTTCATGTATTTGGCGGGCACGCGCAGGGCCTCGTCGCCCGTCTCCTGGAACCGTTTCTCACAGACGGTGTCGATCCACTCTTCCGTGGGGTCGCGCCAGGCGCCGATGCTGGTCAGGAGCGGGAAGGCCTTGATCTCCACCCGCCAGGCATTGCTGTCGATCAGGTGCCAGTGGAACTTGGAGAACTTGTACAGGGCCATGAGGTCGATGAGCCGCTTGGTTTCCTCTACGCTGTAGAAGTGGCGCACCGGATCGAGCATCAGTCCGCGCCATTCGAAGGCGGGCGCGTCTTCCACTTCCACTACGGGCACCGTCCAGGCCATGCCCGGAATGAATCTTTCGCTCTCGATCTGGTCGGGGAGCAGCTGCCGCAGCGTGGAGATGCCGTGGACGATCCCCTTGTAGCTTCCCGCTGTGATGACGACTTTCTTCTTGCTGACCTTCAGGGTGTAGCGTTCGTCCTTCGGATCGGCGCCGGCCGTCAGTTCGAGCCGGATGGCACCGGCGCCTTCCTTCGTCCGGAAGAGGTAGCCGGTGGCCGGAGTCAGAAGCTCCACCAGGTAGTCCGCCGCGTCTTTCAGGGTGGCGTCGTTGTAACCGATGGTCATTCCGCTTTTCAGCTGGAACGTGCCCTTCCCTTCGGTGACCTTCTCCGGCGCGGGGATGATGTTCACGGCCGCTTGCACGGAGAGAAGAGGAAGGATTGTGAGAATCAAGCAGATAAAGATTCGTTTCATGATGAATGACAGATAGGGTTGATCAATAGACAGATTCCTTGCCTTGCAGCATCCGCAGGCAGGTCATGACGGCCCCGCACGACTGGACGTAGTGTACGGCCTTGTGGTAGGTGTTGTCGCGGCTGCGGCATTCCTCCATCAGCCCGCCGGAAGCAAAGACATACTGGAGCATGTCACGGATGATGGGGTCGGCCGCTTCGTGGCCCTTGACTTTCAGGATGGCGCCGATGATGTGCGGGCTGCCGACGGTCCAGTAAGCGCCCCATTGGTAGATGCCCGTGGGGTAGACGCAATTCCCGCTCTCCCAGACCTGCTCGGGCTTGTAGTAGTATTTTTCCGGGACGTACTTGTAGAATCCGTGGGACTGCAGTTCGTCGTTATACTGATAAAAGCTCTCGACGACCTTCTTTGCCGTCTTGCCGGTGATGAGGCCGCAGGAGACGGCGTAGCCGGCGGCCATCACGTCGTACTGTCCGCTGCAAAGGCCGTCCGACGCTTTGAGGTACTCCCCGGTCCAGAAGGTCCGGACGAAGTTGTCCTTGACCCCCTTGGCGACCTCGTCGAAAGCCTTCGGGCTCGCACCTACCGCCTTGCAGAGCCTGGAGGCGCGCACGGCCGCATCATAGAAAAGCACGGAGCAGTAGGCCAGGTGACCGGTCATGTGGATGGAGTCGTGGAAGCCGAAACCCACCCGGTTGAAGTCTTCCGCGCACCAGGCCAGGCCGTCCCGCCGGTCGGTATTCACCACCAGCTTTTCAAGATAGGGAAGTTCTTCCCTGACGAACGCCTTGTCGCCGGACAGGTCGTAGATCAGCGAGGCAATGAAGACCATGAATGCGTTGCCGTCCAGGGCAGGCCGGTCGGTCCCTTCCATCCAGGCGGGCGAGCCGTCCTCGTTGAGCAGGTCGGGCACCTGCCAGGCCGTCTTGCCCTCCGTGGCGATGTGCGCCTTGTAGAAGTAATAGACCTGTTTGATGTCCTCGACGGGAATCTGGCCCGTCAGGCATCCGTAGTAGTAATCGCGGGTATAGACGCCCAGGTACCATCCCCCGTCGGGGCGCACATATTTCATCCCCTGGAAGGGGCCCTTTTCGGTCACCGTGGTTGTGGCCTCGTCGATGCAGATCTTCGACAGGGCTTCCATGTACTCCTGCGCGGCGTCCAGGGAGGCGCGGTAGGCGTTCCAGGCGGCTTTCCGGTCCTGGCCTGCGGCCCGGGATGGAAGGATGGCGGCCACAACCGCAGCCGCCATCCCCAGAATATATGCGTGACGCATCTTCATGTCAATCAGCTATTTCCAGCGGAAGATTGCGCAGTCGCCTTCTTCCAGATGGAACGTCTGCGTCCCCTTGGCAGGAACCTTGACCGCCTTGCCGTCACGGCCGATGCGCTCGACCTTCCGGGCGAAGGCGATGTCGTAGTCGAAGCCCTCGTCGAGGCTCCGGTTGACGAGCATCAGGTACCGGACACCGCCGTTCTCCAGCACGGAGACGACCGCACCCTTCCCGTGGGTATCGAGCGTGGTGAGCGGTTCGGGCAGGTCGGTCAGCGGGGTCACGCCCGGAGGGACCGTCTCGCCCGTGTGGCGGACCTGCAGAACCTTGGCACCCACGAAGATGCCTGCACGGGTCTGGAGTTCGGCGTTCATCGCCTTCACCATGTCATAGACCGGCGTGCGGTTGCCGTCCAGGTCGATCGGGGCATCGTGGAAATCCCAGGTGCCGGGCACCGGATTCCAGTACGTGAAATACTGGAGACCCTGCGCACCGTAGGCCAGGTCGGTGTAGAACTGCAGGCGCAGCGAGGCCATCGTCGGGATCGGGTACGGCTTGTGCGCCGTGGAGAGGGCGAAGGCCCAGAAAGGCAGGCCGGCGGCCGCGCTTTCCTGGGAGATGTCCTCCAGGTTCTCCCACCAGCGTTCGCGGATGCCGCTCTCCGTCACCGGATAGAAGTCGAAGGAGACCAGCGGGAGCCGGACTTCCTCGATGAACTTGTGCACGTGCTCGCGGTAGGGCGACCCCAGGTATTCTTCCGGGGCGTAGTTCGGATTGAGGTTCAGGTAGATGACGTGGTCCGGGTCGACGGCCTTGATCCGGTCGGCCCAGGCGGCGAGGTCGGGGAAGTCCTTGTTCACCGGTTCGTCACGCAGGAAGTACCCGAACAGGGCGGGATGGTCCATGACCTTCTTCACGGTGTTCTCGGGGTCGGTGAACAGTTCCTGGCAGGTGAACATGACCTTCACGCCCGCCTGCTGGGCGCAGTCCAGCGACTTGACGGCATCGTCGAACGAGCCGATGTGGGAGAAATTGATGTTGAAGCCCGCTTCCTTGAGCTCCTGGAAGCGTTCCACGGACAAATGCTCGGCGGGGATGCTGTACCACGCCAGGATCGGAAGGGTGGCTTCCGGGATGTCGGCCTTTCCGCCGCAGCCGGCCAGCAGGAGGCTGGCCAGCGCAGCGGCCATGATGCGTAGTCCTTTCATACGCCTTCTTCCTAGCGTTTTACCATCAGCGGGACGCTGGAGAAGCCTTCCGGCCGGTCATAGAGTTCGCAGTGGCAGTCGCCCAGGTGCTTGACCTTGAAACCGTTGGCCTTGTACTCCTCGTAGTTGAAGGCATTCAGTTCGTCGATGGCGATCTGGTGGAACTTGTCGAAGTCCGGCCACCATTCCCAGCCGCTGCCGAAGTCGTTGTACAGGAAGGCGTCGGCGCACTGCTTGCCCAGTTCGGGGGTGACGTAGAAGGCGCCCATCGCAAGGACGTTCACGCCGTTGCCCGTGATGGCACGGAACGCGGCGGGAACCGACTCGACCACACCGGCGTGCACGCCGGGGCACTTGCTGGCGGCGATATGGATGCCCATACCGGTGCCGCAGAAAATCAGCGCGCGCTCGAATTCCTTCTCGGTGATCATCGCGCCCACCCGCAGGCCGATGCGGTGGAACATCAGTTCCGTGTCGTCAGGGTCGGAGTCGGCCTTGACGCCGATGTCGGTGACGGTCCAGCCTTTCTTTTCGAGGTACTCTTTGATGGCTTCTTTCAGGGGATAACCGGCGAAGTCGGCGGCCATCAGGATCTGTTTGTCTGCAACCTTTTTCATGGGATCAATGGATTGTTATTAAAATAAGTGGAAAGGTCCGTAAGCTAATTCCTGTATGAAAATAGCGATTTAAAGCCGGACCTTTCCACAAATATAACCAATTTTTTAATTCATGAACTGGTTCCGTTCCTCCAGGCTGCCGAACGACCCGCGGAAGGTGATTTCCGCAAAGACGAAGATGTCATTGTAAGGGGTCTCTCCGTTCAGCTCCTTCTGGTACGTGACAAAGGCTTCCTGCAGGTTGACGCGGATATACCGGACCCGCATCCCCGGATTGGGCGTCTTGTCCGTGGGAACGAACTTGAATACGTTGTGGTTGATCCAATAGTCGTTGTCCTCCGCCGTGACCGGCCCGGGCAGGCCGTTGGGCAGGAAGCCGCTGGGCTTGTACGCCTGGAATTCACCCAGAAGGGTCCAGCTGTCCCAGCTGCCATCCGGATTGGGCTCCATGGATCCCCATATCTGGAAGTTGCGGATGCCGGATCCGTCGTACGTCTCATAAGGAACGCGGTGCCAGAGCTGCACTTCCGCGAGGGAGACCGAGTAGCCCAGATCCAGCGTGAAATACGTGTTCCTGGGGTCGACCCATTGCTGCGATGCCCAGATGTCGCCCGCCGAGTTGTTCCAGAGGGCCTGGATGGACGTACCGAAGGAGCCCATCCATTGGTCGCCCGGAAGCGTGACGAGCCTCCAGTACTGCTTGGGGAAGTCGACGACTTCGATGGAGAGCGCACCTTCACTTTCGCTCCATTCGCTGGAAACGGCCTCAAAGCCGTTTTCGGGCATGAAGACGGAGCGGAATGCGTAGGGTTTCGAGTTGTCATAGTCGTCAACCTGCAACTTGTTCGTCTCGGTATCGAGGACGACGGTCTTCTCTTCCCCGGAGGTGGAAGTATATTTGAACTCGCTGTATTCGAGGTCCGCCGTGGCGTTGCTGAAGGTAAAGTTGGCCACGGTCGACGTGAGCATGGCGGCGGTCTTTACCTCCCTGGGAGACTTGCTGTTGATGTAGATGGTCCCGTAAGGGTTACCGACGGCTTCGACCTCGACGGACTTGTTGCCCTTGGCGTCGAAGGTGACGGCCGTGAAGGTGTAAGATTCCTCGAGGAGGTTGTCTATGATGATCCTGGCGGAATCCTCGACGGCCGCCATGTCCACATCGATCGAGTCCTGCCGGTTGTCCCAGTATATCCGGGTCTTGACCACCAGCGGATCGATCGCTTTCGGCCATATCAACTGGACTTTGCCGAAACCGTTCTTGACGATGAGGGTATCGACACGCTGGGGATACTGGAGACCTCCCGGGACGACGAAATCCTTGTAAATGTCATCCTGCTTCATGCAGGAGAACAGACTGACGAGGACAAGACCCGCCACCAAAAACAGATGGAATGTTTTTTTCATAATGCGGAGAATTTCTAGTCTTTGTCTACGATATAATATTTGTCGCGTTCGGCCGGGTCAGGTATCTGGCCGTGAAGGATGAATTCGCTGATGACATATTGCGCCTTCAGGGATGCGATATATTCAGGGTCGGCACCGACAGAGGCTTCCCAAGATGCAAAAGTGTCCAGGAGCTTGACTCTGACGTACCTTACCGCAATGTACGGATCGGGAACATCCTCGGTCTGCTCAAACTCGAACTCGTTGGTGTTGTAGAAGTAGTCCTTGTCTTCAGGCGTGACGGTGCCGGCCGTGCCGTCGGTGTCATACCCGGAAGGCTTCTTCGGGATAAAATCGCCCAGAAGGATCCAGCTGTCGTCCCAGGAACCGTCAGGGTTGGGGCTGTTGCTCCCCCAGACCTGGAAATGACGGACGGCGGAGCCGTGGTAGATCTCGGAGTCGTAGTTTCTGTGGAACATCTGCGCCCTGGAGAACATGGCGGTGTAGCCCAGGTCGATCGTGAACCAGATTACCTTGGGTCCGACGACGGAAGCCCAGGAGTTCATGTCTCCGTGGAAGTTCCCGTCCCACATGTGGGCAGGGTCATACCAGTTCCACAGGCCTTCGGCAGGAAGGTAGGTATCGGTGGGAAGGGGGTAAATCTTCCAGGGCCCCGTCGGGAGATAGATCTCCTCCATGGGTTCCAGTTTCCTGTAGAGTGTGTCGGAGAGATTTCCCCAGCGGTCGCGGAGGAAGACGCCGAACAAGGCCTCCTTGGCTTCCAGGCCACGCCGCGCGTAGATCATCTCCTCGGCGGAAGTATGGTAGGTGTAGAGGTCTTCCCACTCGATAGCGCCCGCAGGCTTGCCGTCGTCCGTGACAAGCGTGTCGCACAGGATGACGATGGCCAGGTTCGCGTTGGAGAAGTTGTCCTTGAGACTGACCTTGACCCCGCCGAAGGTGGCATCGATGTCGAACTTGGCCGTCTGGACGGCAGGTGTCTGGGGAGTGAACGTGATGGCAGTCCCATTGGAGAGCTTGCCGTTCTTTCCGACGCTGTAGATCGTTCCCTTGCGCTCCCGGGTGTCGCCGAATCCTTCGATCTTGAGGGAATCCACGAATTTGGATGCCATGCTCTCGCAGGCCTCTCCGTTGCGCTCATACTGTACTTTCACGCCCAGCAGGTTTTCGTCGCTGGGGATGGAAAAGCGCACGATGGCTCCGCCCGGTATCGGCTCGACCGCCGTCACCGTCGCCGCTTTCGGCGCCGGGGCGCTGTCGTCGATCTGGTCGATCCGGCCCAGCTCCTGGCAGGATGCCAGGAACAGGACCAGGATGCCCAGCACAAAGCCTGAAGTTTGTACGATATTCTTCATATTCTTCATATTCAATCAGTTTAATGCTACCAACCTAAATTCTGGACAAGATTGGGATTGACATCGAGGTTGCCGTTGGAAATCGGCCAGAAGTAATCCCGCTGACGGAAGGAGGGCTGGTTGTAAATCAGGGTCTTCTTGTAGTAGGCGATTCGATTGCCCTCCTTGGCCCTGTTCCAACCGTAGATCTTCTTTTCGTACTCGGCGGGTGCCGTCTTCCAGCGGCGGATGTCCCAGAAGCGCTGTCCTTCGAAGGCCAGTTCGTTCAGGCGTTCCCGCTGGATGATCTGCCGCATGCCAAGCTGGGTCTTGTAGAAGCCGGGAGCGTTGGAGTATTCGTCCCAGCTCTCCTGGACAGAAGGGATCCCGGCCCGCGCGCGGACGAGATTGATGTATTTGAACATCTCTTCGGCGTTCGGTCCGGTCGGTCCTTCGGCCTCGTTGATGGCCTCGGCGTAGAGGAGATAGAGGTCCGCAAGGCGCATGATCGGCCATGAATAGGTAGGGGTGCTCCAGCCGTTCGTGGAGATGACCTTCATCTCCCAGCTGGTGTACTTCTTCACGTGATAGCCGCTCACTGCCTGGAGGTTACGTCCTCTGGAGACATAGGGAATCTGGTCGGGGGAAGGATAATTCTGGTTCGGCCCGAACCAGAGGCTGCCGTCGAAACCGAGGTCGGCGTAGAAGCGCGGCTCGCGGTCGAAGTTGAACTCCGCCGTCGTATAGCCGTTCTTCATCCACCACTGTTCCGCATCGGTGACTTTGCGCATGGCGGTGGGATTCACGCCCATGCGCTCCGAATCATTCTCCACCGGCAGACCATGTTTGGTGTAGAACTGGTCCGCGATCTTCAGGGGAACATACATGTACCCGCCTCGGATGACAAGGTCCGGGAACTGTTCGTAGTTCACGTTGACCGTGGTGCGGTCCTGACGGGTGATACAATACCCCCGGCTGTCCGCCTGGGTATTGACCCAGATATCCTCGTTGTTCCAATCGTCACAGAAGACCTCGCGGAGATCCATTTCCTTCATGATGACGTCGTTCGCCTTCAAGGCGCCGTTGTAGTAGAAGAGTTCCTTGCTGTTCGCGTGGCAGAGATCGATGGCCTCCTTGCAGGCCTTGACCGCATCGGCCCAGCGCTGGGCAATCTGTGCGTCGGTCTTGTCCGGGAAGAGGCGGACGCCCCGGTTGTCCACCAGGGTCTGCTGGTCCTTGTTGCCGTTGAACAGCGGGCTGGCGGCGAAAACTGAAATCTTGGCCTTCAGGGAAGCGGCGATCACCTTATTGATACGGCCCCACTCTTCCCTGGACTGCTCGCGTTCGGGAAGGAGCGGAATCGCTTCGTCCAGCAGTTCGATGCAGTAGTCGAAGCACTCGTCGATCGTGTTGCGGTAGATCTTGACCTCGTCGACGGAGGCGGACACCGGCAGACTCTCCCGAATGATCGGCACGGGACCGTACATCCGGATCAGCCGGAAAAGGTAATAGGCCTTGAGCGCCTTGGCTTCTCCGGTCCACTGCTCCTTTTCCCAGCGCGGCATGTCCGGCACCTCGTTGATTCTGTCAATCAAGGTGTTGCAATAGCGGAACGCCTGGTACATGCCGCCCCAGATGTCATAGATGACAGCATTGGCGCTTTGGTAGCCGAAGGCGATCCGCTGCATCTCCGGATGCCAGATTCCGGATCCCCACATGCTCGACCAGAGCTCGTCGCCACCCAGCAGGGTCGGATCCGCGTCCGCATTGCCGTCGCTCGGCATGAAGTCATAGCAGGAGTAGAGCCATTTGATGGCGGTGGACCGCATGTTGAACGACATGTCCACGGTCGCGATGCCGTCATCGGGGACGATGTCCAGGTAGTTGTTGCAGGAGACGGTGCCGATGGCGCTGCCGACCAGGATCATCGTGGCGGCCGCAGCAGTCAATATCTTGTTTTTCAGTGTTTTCATATCCGTGTCCTCCATTACTTGAACGTGATGTTAAGACCCAGGTTGACAATCCGCTGGATCGGGTAACCCAGTCCGTTGCCGGCCATTTCCACATCCCAGAGCCGGAAGCGGCTCCAGGTCCAGAGGTTCGATCCGGAAACATAAAGACGGAGGTTGTCGATGTGCGCCTTGTCCGTCAGTTTCCTGGGCAAGGTGTAACCGAACTCGACCTGCTTGAGACGCAGGAAGGAACCGTCGCGCATGAACCAGGTGCTGGACTGCACGTTGTTGTTGTTGATCGATCCGGAAAGCCGCGGCCAAAGGGCGTACAGGTCCTGGTTGTTTTCCGACCAGTGGCTGTCGGCATAGACCTTCAGGAGCTGCGTCTGTCCCTGGAACGGGCTCGTGGCGGACGCGTTGATCCAGAAGCTCTCGTTGGCCAGGCCTTGGAAGAAGACGGAGGCGTCGAAGCCCTTCCAACCGGCGGAGAAACCGAAGCCGTAGATGATTTCCGGCGAGGTCGGGTTGCCGATCGGCACCATGTCCTTGGCGTCGATGATACCGTCGCGGTTGACATCGGTGTACTTGATATCACCGCCGCCGTACTCGCTGCCGAAGTTCTGGGCAGGGGAATTCTTCGCTTCGGCATCGTCTACGAAGAGACGCTCTGCGATATAGCCCCAGTTCTGGGCCAGGGAGTATCCGATGCGGGAACGCCAGTACTCTTTGTATGTAGGCTCTTCATAAACTTCAAACCGGCTCTTTGCCCAAGTGAAGTTTGCCCGGGCGGATGTCCAGAAGTCATTGCTCCATACCTGCTGGTAGTCGGCCTGGATGTCAACGCCGTGTGCGCGGGCTTCACCCACGTTGGCACGGACGGCGGCCGTCAGGCCCATGGTCGACGGAATGTAGGCACGGTTCATCAAGATATTCGTACGGTGCTCCGTGAAGTATTCAGCGATGATGTTCAGCTTGTTGAACAGGCCGATCTCCGCGGCGTAGTTGTGCTTGTAGGAGGTCTCCCACGTGATGTTGTCGTTGGCGTATCGGGTAACGGAGATTCCGCTGCCACCCGTGTTGGAGTACTCTCCGAACTGGGCGCCGCCGGAATTCATGTTCACGTTCGAGAGATAGAAGAAACGGTCGGAGGCCGAACCGATCTGGTCATTACCCACGAGACCGTAGCTGTAACGCAGCTTGAGGTTGCTGACCACGGGCTTGATCGGCTTCCAGAACTCCTCGTTGGAAATCAGCCAGGCGACGCCGGCGGAAGGGAAGAAGCCCCAGCGGTGGTTCTTGGAGAAGCGTTCCGAGCCGTTGTAACCGAAGTTGAACTCGGCGAAGTACTTGCTGGCGTAGCTGTAAGTGAAACGGCCGGCCAGGCCCGCGTTGCGGCTCGGCAGCGAAAGCTGCAGGGAACCCGCGTTCGCGTTGAGGAGCTCCCGGGTGGTGAAGACCAGCAGGCCGCTGACGCCGTGCTTGCCGAATTCGCGGTTGTAATTGAGCCGGCTCTCGGTATAGAGGGTGCTCTGGACCGTCTTGCCGCTTTCGGAGTAGCCGAGGTATTCCGTCCCGCCGTCAGGGTTCAGCTCCTTCAGGACATAGTCTCCCGTAAAGGAGTCATACTGGCTCATCGTGTAATAGAACGGGTTGTAGGAACGGTAGATGCTGAACTCGGCCAGGCGGGAGATGTTGAACATCGCGCTCAGGCTGAGGCCCGGGGTGATGAAGGAAAGGTCCTGGCTCGCATCGATGACAGAGAGCATCTGGGAGCGGTTGCGGTCCTTGTAGCCCCGCACCATCTGGGCGTAAGGGTTGGTGTACTGGCCCGCATCGTAGTTACCGAAGAGGATGTGCTTGGTGAACTGGTGGTCGGCGTCCGGCTCGTAGTAGGCCGGGAAGAGCACCGGGTTGGAGTGGACGACCATGCTGTACATCTCGTCACCCGAATTGATGGGGCCCGTGTAGTCGTCGAAGTTGCCCGTCATGCGCACACCCAGCTTGGTGGTGGAGGTGACGTTGATGTCGACGTTGGCGCGGATGGTATAGTTGCGGAAGTCGATGTTGTTGTTGAAGCTGTTGCGCTTGTCGACTTTCAGGATACCGTTGTCTTTGGTCGCTGCTCCGGAAACATAGTACTGGGCGACCTTGCCGCCGCCGGAGACGCTGACGTTGGCACGCTGGCTGAACGCCTGCTTGGCGAACAGCATGTCGTACCAGTCGTTGGCCGGATAGATGTACGGGTTGGCGCCGGGCTTGCCGGTGTTCTCGATCTTGTCCTGGCTGTAGAGGATATCGGCATTGGGGTCCCTCGTCAGGAGTGCCTCGTTGTTGAGTACCATATAGGTCACGGGATCGGCCAGCTCGACCACCTGGGTCGGCTGGGAGATCGAGGACTCCAGGCGGGCGAACACCTTGGCGGAGCTCTCCGAACCGCGCTTGGTCGTGACGAGGATGACGCCGTTCGCGCCGCGGGCGCCGTAGAGGGCCGTCGCCGTCGCGTCCTTCATGATGGAGAAGGAGGCGATGTCGTCCGGCTGCAGGCGGGCCAGGTCGGTGGCGGTCAGCTCGATGTTGTCGATAAGGATGAGCGGGTGCGTGTTGGCACCGAAGGTGGTGATACCGCGGACGAAGAAGTCGGCGTTGTCCTGACCGGGCTCACCGGTACGCTGGTAGGCGATGATACCGGCCATGTTGCCGGCCAGGGCGGTGGTCAGGTTGCTGGAAGGGATCTTCAGCTTGCCGGGGTCGATCGTCGTGATGGCACCGATGACGCTCTCTTTCTTCTGCGTACCGAAGGCGACCACGGTGACCTCGTCCAGGGCGTTGGACTGCTGTTTCAGCGCGATGGTCAGGTTGTCCTGGCCGGTAAAGGTGAATTCGAGGTCTTCCATGCCCAGGGAGCTGGCGACGAGCACGGTGCCGACTTTGATGCCGTCGATGGTGAAGGCGCCGTTTTCATCGGTCATGACGCCGCGCTTGCTGCCTTTCACCATGATGGCTGCGCCCGGAAGCGGCTCGCCCTCCCGGTCCGTGACATAGCCGCTCAGACGTGTGGGATTGCTCCGCGTCGCCTGCGGGGCGGCTCCGGCGGCGGCTTTCTTGGTGATGTAGACCTGGCGGCCGTCGATCTTGAAGGAGTTCTCCTGTCCTTCGAACAGTTTGCCGAGGACAGTGGTCAGATCCGCGTCCGTGAACTCGAGCGTAACTTTCCTGCTCTTGTCCACGTCCGCCGTGTTGTAGAAGAAGATGTAGGGGGTGGATGCCTCGATCATGGCGAGGACGTCACCGACCGACTTTTCCTTTACGTTCAGGGTTACCAGGCTCTTCCCTTTTTCCTGCGCGCGGGTCGTCTGTCCCGTTGCCGGGAGCAGGCAGAGCGCCGCTGCAAGAAGCAGGAGGAGTCTACTGAGTCGTTTTGGAATCATAGGAATAGGATTTAGTAGTTATTATAGATAGTGTTTAGAGATCTTATTTCTTCTTGTTCCCCCATTGGATGACGTGCGCGCCGTCGCGGATGACGAAGTTGAAGGAAGCGATCTGCATCAGGCCGGTGAGGAGGGTCGACAAGTCGTCCCGCAGCTCCAGCGACCCGTAACAGATGACCCCCGACTTGCTCTCCGGGAGCACCAGGCTCACGTTGTAGAAGCGCGCCAGCCGGACGAGGACGTTCTCGAGCGGTTCGTTCTCGAACTTGTACACGCCCTGCGTCCACGAGGTGTACAGGTCGGTGTCGACCAGCAGGACGCTGGTGCCCTCCGGACGCTTCTCGAAGGCCTGGCTGGGGGTCAGGGCGACTTCGCTGCCTTCCAGGGAGACCGTGACGCCCCCCTTCACCAGGACGACTTGCGAATAATCATCCGTGGAGTAGGAGGAAAGGTTGAATTGCGTGCCGGTGACGCGGACGTCGAAATCCTTCGAACGGACGACGAAGGGCCTTCCGTCGTGGGCGACGTCGGCGAAGATCTCGCCGTCCACCTCGATCATGCGCGTGTCGCCGGAGAACGTCTTCGGGTAGCGGACGGTCGTTCCTGCGTTGATTTTCAGGGTGGAACCGTCGGACAGGGTCAGCGAGGCCATCTTCCCGTACGGGACGATGATCCGGTTGAGTTCGGCCTCCGGCAGGGCCGGCATCTCGATCTGCGGGACGGTGTCCTTCTTCGTTTCACGGACGTTGCCGTCCACTTTGAGCTGGCCTTGCGGGTTGTAGTTGACATCCGGCTTGCTGCCTTCCAACTCGATTTCCTGCCGGTCGGAAACGATGACGACATTGTCACTTTCCTGCGCCTGCGTTACCAGGACGAAGCCGGGGTCAACCCGGATTTCCTTCGGCGCCCGGTTCTCCTGCCGCGGGAGGAGCAGGAAGAGGGAAAGGGCCGCTGCGGCGGCCTCCAGGACGGTCCGGACGCTCTTCCAAAGGGCAATGTCTTTCCGGGAGGAGGCTTCGGCGGGGGCTGTGTCCGCTTCCGCAGCCGACGCCTCGATCCGGCGCCAGGTCGCTTCCAGGTCTTCGCGTCCGGCGGCGGGAGCGCTGTTCTTCCAGCCGGTCAGGACGAGGACGGCATCGGTATAGGTGTAGATGTCCAGTGCCCCCGCGTCGATGAGGGCGTCCCAATAGCGCTTCGTCTCCGGTGTCGGGGAAAGGACGGAGCGGATGAACATCTCGTCTTTCAGGTAATCTTCAATCGAATATTTCTTGTAGTCGTTCATTTTCTTTCTCTTCTGCGGTCAGCGGCTTTTTTCGACGGTTTCGCTCAGGAAGATCCTGCGCAGCTTGCCAACGGCCCTTCCGAACAGGTTCTGGGCCGACTGGCGCTCGATGGAGAGGTGCTCGGAGATCTCCTGGAAACTCATCCGCTCGACGAAGCGCAGGAACAGGATCTCCCGCTGGCGGTCCGTCAGGCACGAAATCATTTCCCTGGCCAGGGATTCCTGCATCCGGAGTTGCTCTTCACCGATGATCTTCTCTTCGATGGTCCCGATCTCCGGGACATTCACCTGGGACAGGTCGATGCGCCCCGGCCTGCCCTTCTTCATCTTGTACAGTTTGTACCGGAGCGATGCGAACAGGTAGTTCCTGGGATTCTCCGCCTTGGAAAAAGCTTCCATGTTGCGGTGGATGTCCAGGAACACTTCGTGCAGGGCATCCTCGACCAGGCCCTTGTCCGGACAGATTTGCAATCCGTACGAATAGAGCCGGTCGGCATATTGTTGGTATATGCCTTTCAGGGAGTGGTCCACTTTTTCCATCTACTTATATTAGAGTCGGAAAACGTGGAAATATACTCATTTTCAGAAGATTTTTTTTAATGGATGGAATATACGCACTGGCGGGCCTCCCCGGAACGGACATTCGCCCGGACAGGGATGCTCGAAGAGCAAGTTGGTCGTTCCGGGGAGGCCCGCCTGGAGACGCTACAGCCGGAAGATGGCGCAGTCCCCCTCGGCCAGGTGCAGCGAATGCTCCCCCTTCTTCAACCGTCCGACGCTTCCGTCGCGGTTCACCGTGCAGACGGCCTTCCGGAAGCCGATCCGGTAGTCGAACGCCTCGGTCAGGCTGCGGTTGACGAGGACCAGGTAGCGGTCGGCCCCGTTGCGCAGTTGCGAGACGAGCAGGCCGTAGCCGCCGGTGTCCAGTACGGAAATGCCTTCCGGGAGGGTCTCCAGGGGCTTTACGCCGGCCGGCAGGTATTTCCCGGAATGCGACAGGAAGGGCGGTTCCGTCCCTTCGGGCCAGGGAATGCCGATGTGCGAGACATCCTCTACCGTGGCACCGACGAAGACGCCGGCGCGGGCCTGCACCTCGGCGTTCATCTCCCGGACGATGTCATAGACCGGACTCTTCTCACCCGGGGGATTGACCGGGCCGTTTTCCTTCACGCCGGTCGAATTCCAGTAAGTGAAGTACTGCAGGCACTGTGCCCCGTAGGCCAGGTTGGTGTACATCTGCAGCCGGAGAGAGGGGAGGGTCGGAACCGGATAGATCTCGTGGGCGGTCGACAGCGCGAAGGCCCAGAAGGGGATGCCGGCCTTGCGCGATTCCCGGGCGATGACCTCCAGGTTCTCCCACCAGGTCTGGCGGATGCCTTCGACGGTGACGGGGTAGTAGTCGAAGGACAGCTGCGGCAGCGGTACCTGCCGGACGAATGCCTGGACGTATTCCTCGTACGTGCAGCCGAGGGCGGCGGGATTCACATAGTTGGGGAAGAGGTTCAGGTATTGCGGGTGCTCCTTGTCCACGGCCGTGACCCGTGCGGAGAATGCAGCGAGGCCCGGGAAGTCGGCGACGACCGGTTCATCCCGCAGGAAATAGCCGTACAGGGCCGGATGGTCTTTCACGGCCGCCACGACTTCTTCCGGCCGCTCGTACATTTCCGGGCAGGAATACATAACCTTGATGCCGGTCTTCTCGCCCATCTCGAGGGCCTTCCAGCCGTCCTCCATGGATTTGATGTCGGAGAAACTGACCGTGAAACCGCAGTCTTTCAGCATCTTGTGGTTCTCCTCCGTGAGGTACGGCACCGTGATGCTGTACCAGGCAAGGATGGGCATCTCCGCCTGCGGAAGGGGATGCGGCTTGCATCCGGAGAGCAGGGCCGTAAATACGGCCAGGAGGGGTATTATTCTATTCATTTTAAAATCTTTTGATACCGTCATCATCAAGTCCCCGTTTGTCAATTATTGTTCTCTCAATGGGGGCGTGTTCCATCCAGTGTGCCGTTTCATCTCCGGCAAGATAGTAAATCTATTTAAAACGGCAAGGGGCAACGAAAAAACGGGGCGGAGACCCGCAGGTCATCCGTCCCGTCTTCTTCGTGTTTAGGGCAGGGCTTTACAGCTCGCTCATTTCGGCTTCGTACTCGTCCTTGCGGCCGACGATGATGTCCTGGAAGTCCTTCTGTCCGGTACCGGCCGGAATCAGGTGACCGCAGATGACATTCTCCTTCAGGCCTTCGAGATAGTCCACGCGGGCGCGGATGGCCGCCTCGCTCAGCACCTTCGTCGTCTCCTGGAAGGAAGCGGCGGAGATGAAGCTGTTCGTGCGGAGGGCCGCCCGGGTGATACCCTGGAGGACCAGCTTCGCCGTGGCGGGCTTGGCTTCGCGCACGACCATCATCTTCAGGCCCTGACGCTCCAGCGATGCGTTTTCGTTGCGCATCGCACGCGCGCCCAGGATGTCGCCCGGCAGGTAGCGCGGGGAATCCCCGGCGTCCAGGACATAGTATTTCCCGAAGATGTTGTCGTTGGCGTCCATGAACTCCCACTTGTCCACCAGCTCCTCGTTGAGGAATTCGGTGTCGCCCGGATCCATGATCTGGACCTTGCGCATCATCTGGCGGACGATGATCTCGAAGTGCTTGTCGTTGATCTTCACACCCTGGAGACGGTAGACCGCCTGGACTTCGTTGACGATGTAGTCCTGCGCCTTGACCGGACCGAGGATGCCGAGGATGTCGGTCGGGGAGATGCCGCCGTCGGACAGACGGGTACCGGCCTTCACGTAGTCGTTCTCCTGGACCAGGATCTGCTTGGTCAGCGGAACGAGGTAGTGTTTCTCCTCGCCGGACTTGTTCTTCACGACGATCTCGCGGTTGCCCCGCTTGACCTTGCCCATGAGCACCTCGCCGTTGATCTCGGACAGGATGGCCGGAGCGGACGGCGTACGGGCTTCGAAGAGTTCGGTGACACGCGGCAGACCGCCGGTGATATCGCTGGACTTGCCGATGGCGCGCGGGATCTTGATGATCACGTCGCCCACCTTCACGGGATCGCCGTTCTCGCAGGTGACGTGGGCGCCGACCGGCAGGTTGTACTGCCGCAGCTGCTCGCCGTCCTCGCCGAGGATGATGAGGGACGGGTTCCGCGTCTTGTCACGCGCCTCGATGATGACCTTGTCCTTGTTGACCGCGAATTCGTCGGCCACCTCTTCACGGAATGTAACGCCCTCGATGAGGTTGTCGAACTGCACCTTACCCGCGGACTCCACGATGGTGATGGCGTTGTAAGGATCCCATTCGCAGAGGAGGTCGCCCTTCTTGATCGCGTCGCCGTCCTTGAAGTACAGCGTCGCGCCGTAGGGCACGTCGTAGTGGGAATAGGTGATGCCGGTGTTCTCGTCGATGATGCTCACTTCCGTCATCCGGCTGACGACCACGTCGCGGACTTCGCCCGTGGCGTCGTCAACCTTCTGGATGGTACGGAGCTCCTCGAAGACGAGCTTGCCGTCGTACTTGGATTCGATGGAGGAGTCGGCCGCCGTGCTGGACGCCGTACCACCCACGTGGAAGGTACGGAGGGTCAGCTGGGTACCCGGCTCGCCGATGGACTGGGCGGCGATCACGCCGACCACCTCGCCCTTCTCGACCATCCGGCTCGTCGCCAGGTTGCGGCCGTAGCACTTCGCGCAGACGCCCTTGCGGGACTCGCACGTAAGCACGGAACGGATCTCGACCTGCTCGATCGGGAGGGAGTCGATGAGGGAGGCGGTGTCCTCGCGGATCTCTTCGCCGGCCCGGATGATCAGCTCGCCCGTGAGCGGGTTGAAGATGTCGTGGACGGAGGTGCGGCCCAGGATGCGCTCACCCAGGGACTCGACGATCTCGTCCTTGTTCTTGATCGCGGTGGCGATCAGGCCGCGGAGCGTGCCGCAGTCCTCTTCGGTGATGATCACGTCGTGGGACACGTCGACCAGACGGCGGGTCAGGTAACCGGCATCCGCCGTCTTCAGGGCGGTATCGGCCAGACCCTTGCGGGCACCGTGCGTGGAGATGAAGTACTCGAGCACCGTCATTCCTTCCTTCAGGTTGGAGATGATCGGGTTCTCGATGATTTCCGCTCCGGACGCGCCGGATTTCTGCGGTTTCGCCATCAGGCCGCGCATGCCGCACAGCTGCTTGATCTGCTGGGTGGAACCACGGGCGCCGGAATCCAGCATCATGTACACAGGGTTGAAGCCCTGCTGGTCTGCGGAGATCTGCTTCTCGACGATGGCGGTGAGGCGGTTGTCGATGGAGGTCCACAGGTCGATGACCTTGTTGTAGCGCTCGTTGTTGGTGATGAAGCCCATCGCATAGTTGTTCTTGACTTCTTCCACCTGCTTGTAACCCTGTTCGATCAGCTCCTTCTTCTCCGCCGGGATGATGACATCGCCGAGGTTGAAGGAGATGCCGGCGCGGAACGCCTGCTCGTAACCGAGGTTCTTGATATCGTCCAGGAACTGGGCCGTACGGGTGACGCCGGTGTTCTTGATGACCTCGGTGATGATCTTCCGCAGGGCCTTCTTGCCGAGCACCTCGTTGACGTAGGGGACTTCGTCCGGGACGTACTGGTTCACGATGATGCGGCCGGCCGTCGTTTCAACGATGGCGGTTCCCTTCGAAGGATCCTGCTTGTCCACCGGGAGGCGGACGCCGACCTTCGCGTGCATGTCGATCGCCTTCTCGTCGTAGGCGACGATCACTTCCTCGGGGCCGTAGAAGGTCATCCCTTCGCCCTTGGCGCCGGGACGGATCTTCGTGATATAGTACAGACCGAGCACCATGTCCTGGGAAGGAACGGTGATCGGGGTTCCGTTGGCGGGATTCAGGATGTTCTGGCTTCCCAGCATGAGGAGCTGCGCCTCCATCACGGCGGCGTTGCCCAGCGGGAGGTGGACGGCCATCTGGTCACCGTCGAAGTCGGCGTTGAACGCCGTACAGGCGAGCGGATGCAGCTGGATGGCCTTTCCTTCGATCATCCGCGGCTGGAAGGCCTGGATACCGAGGCGGTGGAGGGTAGGGGCGCGGTTCAGGAGGACCGGGTGTCCCTTCATCACGTTTTCGAGGATGTCCCAGATCACCGGATCCTTGCGGTCCACGATCTTCTTGGCCGACTTGACCGTCTTGACGATGCCGCGCTCGATGAGCTTGCGGATGATGAACGGCTTGTAGAGTTCGGCCGCCATGAATTTCGGAAGGCCGCACTCGTGCATGTTGAGTTCCGGACCGACGACGATGACGCTTCGGGCGGAGTAGTCGACACGCTTACCGAGGAGGTTCTGGCGGAAGCGGCCCTGCTTGCCCTTGAGGCTGTCAGACAGCGACTTGAGGGCGCGGTTGCTCTCGCTCTTGACGGCGGAGGCCTTCTTGGAGTTGTCGAAGAGGGAATCCACCGCTTCCTGGAGCATGCGCTTCTCGTTGCGGAGGATGACCTCCGGCGCCTTGATCTCCATCAGCTTCTTGAGTCGGTTGTTGCGGATGATCACCCGGCGGTACAGGTCGTTCAGGTCGGAGGTGGCGAAGCGGCCGCCGTCCAGCGGGACGAGCGGGCGGAGATCCGGCGGGATCACCGGCACCACCTTCATGATCATCCACTCGGGACGGTTGACATCCTTGGACTCGAGGAACCACTTGACGACACCCAGGCGCTTGAGGATCTCGGCCTTGCGCTGCTGCGACGTTTCCGTGAGCATGCGCTGGCGGAGTTCCTTCGACAGGGCGGCCACGTCGATCTCCTTCAGGAGGTCGTACAGGCCCTCGGCGCCCATCTTGGCGATGAACTTGTCGGGGTCGCTGTCAGACAGGTTCTCGTTCTCCGGGATGCGGGCCATCACGTCGATGTACTCGTCCTCGGAGAGGAGGTCCATCTTCTCCAGGCCGCTGGCACCGGGCCGGACCACGATGTATTTCTCGTAGTAGATGACGGATTCAAGTTTCTTGGCAGGGAGTCCGAGCAGGGCGGAAATCTTGTTCGGTGCGGACTTGAAGTACCAGATGTGGGCCACGGGAACGGTCAGGACGATGTGTCCCATCCGTTCGCGGCGGACCTTCTTCTCCGTCACTTCCACGCCGCAACGGTCGCAGACGATGCCGCGGTAGCGGATCCGCTTGTACTTCCCGCAATAGCACTCGTAGTCCTTGGTGGGACCGAAGATCTTCTCGCAGAAGAGACCGTCGCGCTCCGGCTTGTACGTCCTGTAGTTGACCGTTTCCGGTTTCAGGACCTCTCCGCAGGAACGGGCGGTGATGTCTTCCGGGGAAGCCAGCGAGATGCTGATCGTCTGGAAGTTGCTCTTGACCTTGTTATCCTTGTTGCTGAAAGTAGGCATATTCGTTTGCAGTCTATTGTTCTTGAAACTAATCCAACGTGACCTTCAGTCCCAGGCCCCGGAGCTCGTGCAGCAGCACGTTGAGGGACTCGGGGATGCCCGGCGAGGGCATCGGGTCGCCCTTCACGACAGCCTCGTACGTCTTGGAGCGTCCCGTCACGTCGTCCGACTTGACGGTGAGGATCTCCTGGAGGATGTTCGCGGCGCCGAAGGCTTCGAGCGCCCAGACTTCCATCTCTCCGAAACGCTGGCCGCCGAACTGCGCCTTACCGCCCAGCGGCTGCTGGGTGATGAGGGAGTACGGACCGATGGAACGCGCGTGCATCTTGTCGTCGACCATGTGGCCGAGCTTGATCATGTAGATGACGCCCACCGTGGCAGGCTGGTCGAACCGGTCGCCCGTGCCGCCGTCGCGCAGCCACGTCTTGCCGTACTGCGGGACACCGGCCTTGGCGGTGTAGTCGCTGATCTCGTCGATCGACGCACCGTCGAAGATCGGGGTGCTGAATTTCAGGCCGAGTTTCGAGCCGGCCCAGCCGAGGACCGTTTCATAGATCTGGCCGAGGTTCATTCGGGAAGGCACGCCCAGCGGGTTCAGGACGATGTCGACGGGGGTTCCGTCCTCGAGGAAAGGCATGTCCTCCCTGCGGACGATCTTCGCGACGATACCCTTGTTTCCGTGGCGTCCCGCCATCTTGTCACCGACGGTGATCTTTCTCTTCTTGGCGATATAGACTTTGGCCATCTGCATCACGCCGTTCGGCAGCTCGTCACCGACCTTGATCTTGTCCATCTCCCGCTTGGCCTTCGCTTCGGCCACCTTGTAGGTGATGCAGTAGTTGTTGATCAGGTCCTGGATCAGGGCGTTCGTGCCCTTTTCCGTCGTCCACTTGCTGGAATTGACGTTCTGGTAGTCGATGTCGGCGAGGGCTTCGGAGGTGATCTCCTTGCCCTTGGCGATGATCTCGACGCCGTACAGGTCGCTGATGCCGGCGCACTTCTTGCCCTTGACGAGCACCGCGAGGCGGCCCAGGAAGTCGGCCTTCAGCTTCGCAGCCTTCTTGTCGAAGTCCTCCTGGATGGCATCCTGGCGGGCTTTCTGGTCGGACTTCGCGGAGCGGCGGTTGCCCTCCTTGGAAGCCTTGGCGTACAGGGCGGTCTTGATGACGGTACCGCTCAGCGAAGGGTTCGCCTTCAGGGAAGCGTCCTTCACATCGCCGGCCTTGTCACCGAAGATGGCCTTGAGGAGCTTCTCTTCCGGGGAAGGATCGCTCTCGCCCTTCGGGGTGATCTTGCCGATCATGATGTCACCGGGCTCGACATGGGCGCCGACGCGGATGATGCCCTGGCGGTCGAGGTCCTTGGTGGCATCCTCGCTGACGTTCGGGATATCGGAGGTGAGTTCCTCCATGCCGCGCTTGGTGTCGCGGACCTCCGTCAGGTACTCGTCCACATGGACGGAAGTGAGGATGTCCCACTTGACCATCTCTTCGGAGAGCACGATCGCGTCCTCGTAGTTGTAACCCTTCCAAGGCATGAAGGCGACCATCAGGTTGCGTCCGAGGGCGAGTTCGCCGCCCTGGGTCGCGTAACCCTCGGTGAGCACCTGGCCCTTCTCCACCTTGTCGCCCTTGCGGACGATCGGCTTCAGGGAGACCGTCGTGCTCTGGTTCGTCCTCCGGTAGATCGGAAGCGTGTACACCGTCTCTTCGGGAGCGAAGCTGACGAATTTCTCGTCATCCGTGCGGTCGTATTTGATGCGGATCTCGCGGGCATCCACGTATGTGACGGTACCCTTGCGTTCCGCGATGAACTGCGTGCGGGAGTCCAGGCAGACCCTTTCCTCCAGGCCGGTGCCCACGATGGGGGATTCCGGGGAGAGGAGCGGGACGGCCTGGCGCATCATGTTCGCGCCCATCAGCGCGCGGTGCGCATCGTCGTGCTCCAGGAAGGGGATCAGGGAGGCGGCGACGGAAGCCATCTGGTTCGGCGCCACGTCCATGTAGTCCACCTCATCCTTGGAAACGACCGGGAAGTCGGCCTCGAGGCGGCACTGGATACGGTCGTCCAGGATGGTGCCGTCGTCGGCGATCTTCACGTTCGCGAGGGAGACCAGCTTGTCCTCCTCTTCCTCTGCGGTCATGTAGTGCCAGCCCTTGTCGGTCAGGTTCACCTTGCCGTCCTTCACGTCACGGTAGGGGGTCTCGATGAAGCCGAGGGAGTTGATGCGGGCGTACACGCACAGGGAGGAGATCAGACCGATGTTCGGGCCTTCCGGCGACTCGATCGGGCAGAGACGTCCGTAGTGCGTGTAGTGCACGTCGCGGACCTCGAATCCGGCGCGGTCGCGGGACAGACCGCCCGGGCCGAGCGCGGAGAGACGGCGCTTGTGCGTGATCTCCGCCAGGGGGTTGGTCTGGTCCATGAACTGGGAGAGCTGGCTGGTGCCGAAGAACGAGTTGATCACGGAAGAGAGGGTCTTCGCGTTGATCAGGTCGGTCGGGCTGAACTGCTCGCTGTCGCGGACATTCATCCGCTCGCGGATCGTCCGGGCCATGCGGGACAGGCCGACGCTGAACTGGTTGGCCAGCTGTTCGCCCACGGTGCGGACGCGGCGGTTGCTCAGGTGGTCGATGTCGTCCACCGTCGCCTTGGAGTTGATGAGCTGGATGAGATATTTGATGATCTCAATGATGTCGGTGTTGGTCAGCACGCGCACTTCCGGGTCCGTGTCCAGGCCCAGTTTCTTGTTCAGGCGGTACCGGCCCACGCTGCCCAGGTCGTAGCGCTTCTCCGAGAAGAAGAGCTTGTCGATGACATCCCTGGCCGTCGCCTCATCCGGCGGTTCGGAATTGCGGAGCTGTTTGTAGATGTAGTTGACGGCTTCGATTTCCGTGTTGGTCGGGTCTTTCTGCAGCGTGTTGAAGATGATGGCGTACTCATTGGTGCTGGCCTCATCTTTCTGGAGGAGGATGGTCTTCACGTCCGCGTCTGCGAACTTGGCGATGGTCTCCTCGTCGAGGATCTCGCCGCGTTCGACGATCGGTACGGTACGTTCGATCGGGATGACCTCTCCCGTATCCTCATCCTCGAAATCTTCTGTCCAGGTCTTCAGGACTTTCGCGGCCAGTTTGCGGCCGGCGTTCTCCTTGAGGGCCTTGGGCGTGACCTTGATCTCGTCGGCGAGCGAGAAGATATCGATGATATCCTTGTCGGAGTTGTATCCGATCGCGCGCAGGAGCGTGGTCACAGGCAGCTTCTTCTTCCGGTCGATGTATGCGTACATCACATTGTTGATGTCCGTCGCGAATTCGATCCACGATCCCTTGAAGGGGATGATGCGGGCCGAATACAGTTTGGTGCCGTTGGCGTGCATGCTCTGGTCGAAGAACACGCCCGGAGACCGGTGCAGCTGCGAAACGATGATTCTTTCCGATCCGTTGATGACAAAAGTGCCCGCAGGCGTCATGTAGGGGATGTTTCCCAGATAGACGTCCTGGACCCGGGTGTCAAAATCCTCGTGCTCGGGATCGGTGCACGAAAGGCGGAGTTTTGCCTTCAGAGGAACATTGTAGGTAAGTCCTCTCTCAAGACACTCCTCGATCGAATACTGCGGAGGATCGATGAAATAGTCGATGAACTCCAGCTTATAGTTGTTTCTTGTGTCTTCGATCGGGAAAATTTCCTGGAATACCTGGAACAGGCCTTCGTTCTTCCTGTTTTCAGGGGTGGTCTCCAGCTGGAAGAAATCTTTGAAGGATTTCAGCTGTACTTCCAGAAGGTCAGGATACTCCAGAATCTTTGATGTCGCGAACAGAACTCGCTTGTTATGGGTCTTTTTTGACATATTCTGCCTTTAGGAAATGGAGAAAAACTTAATACGACAAAAAGGTTTAGAGCCGTCTGCGGCTCTAAACCTGAGTGTATTCCCGCCAGGGGAAGCTGTGGTTATTTAACCTCAACTTCGGCGCCTGCCTCTTCGAGGGCAGCCTTGAGTTGCTCAGCTTCAGCCTTGGAGACTTTCTCCTTCACGGTCGCCGGGGCACCGTCGACCAGATCCTTGGCTTCCTTCAGACCGAGACCGAGAGCTTCCTTGACGGCCTTGATGACCTGAAGCTTGGCCTGACCGGCGGAGGTGAGGACCACGTCGAATTCCGTCTGCTCCGCAGGGGCGGCATCGCCGGCGGCGGCAGGACCAGCGACTGCAACAGCGGCGGCCGCGGGCTTGATACCATATTCTTCCTCGAGAACCTTAGCGAGTTCCTGAACGTCTTTCACAGAGAGGTTTACCAACTCTTCTGCAAGTGCTTTAACATCTGCCATAATTGTAAATTTTTAAATTGTTATTGTTTGTTATTTTTCTTCTTTTTCGGACAGGGTCTTCACGATGCCAGCAATCGTGCTTCCCGCATTCTGAAGGGCGGAGATGACGTTGCGTGCAGGAGACTGGAGGAGAGCGACGATGTCGGCGATGAGCTCTTCCCTGGACTTGATGGCGCAGAGGATGTCGAGCTTGTCTTCTCCGACGAAGGCGCATTCCTGGACGTACGCACCCTTGAGGACCGGCTTGGCCATGCCGTCACCCTGGAGCTTCTTGATGAGCTTGGCAGGAGCGTTCGGGGCCTCGCAATACATGATCGCGGTGTTGCCGACGAGGGTGGGGAGGATATTCATCATCTCTTCGTTGCCGAGGGTCTTGACGACGTGGGAGAACAGGGTGTTCTTCACGACGGTCAGCTTGATCTTCTCGTCGAAGCAGGCGCGGCGAAGCTTGACAGTGTCTTCGGCGTTCAGGCCGGAGATGTCCGTGATGTAGAAATTCGGATACTGCTTCAGCTGCTCGGAGATACTCTCGATGATCTGTTCTTTCAATTCTCTTTTCATAATGCGATCTCCTTTTTATTCGGCGCTGCCGCTGATGAATGCTTTGGTATCGATCTTGATGCCGGGGCTCATGGTCGTGCAGAGCGCGGCACCCTTCATGTAGGTACCCTTGAGGGTCTGAGGCTTCAGTTTCAGCACTTCGTTCAGGAAAGCCGTCGCGTTTTCGACGAGCTGTTCGGGGGTGAAGGAAATTTTGCCGATCCCGGCGTGGATGATACCGGTCTTGTCGACTTTGAAGTCGATCTTACCGGCCTTGACCGCCTTGACCGCGGCACCGACCTCCATCGTGACGGTTCCGGTCTTGGGGTTCGGCATGAGGCCTCTCGGACCGAGGATGCGGCCGAGCGCACCGACCTTGGCCATCACGGAAGGGGTGCAGATGATGACATCCACATCGGTCCATCCAGCCTTGATCTTGTCGACATATTCGTCGAGACCCACGTAGTCCGCACCGGCTTCCTTCGCCTCATTCTCCTTGTCCGGAGTACAGAGGACGAGCACGCGGACGGTCTTGCCCGTTCCATGGGGAAGGGTGACAACGCCACGGATCATCTGGTTGGCTTTGCGGGGGTCGACGCCCAGGTTGGTCGAAATCTCGACCGTCGCATCGAATTTGGTGTAAGTAATGTCCTTCAGGAGTTCACAGGCCTGGGTAAGCGTGTACAGCTTGGAAGCGTCGTATTTTTCAGCGACCGCTTTCTGGTTTTTCGTCAATCTGCTCATGTTGCGTGTGAATTTTTAAAGGTCCTGAGGAAATTCTCCGGTAACTTTGATACCCATGCTCCGCGCCGTACCCGCGACCATCTTCATGGCGGATGCGAGGGTGAAGGCGTTCAAGTCGGGCATCTTGCCTTCGGCGATGGTCTTCACCTGGTCCCAGGTGATGGAGGCCACCTTCGTCCGGTTCGGCTGTCCCGAGCCCTTCTGCACCTTGGCGGCTTCCTTGAGGGAGATGGCCACCGGGGGCTGCTTGACTTCGAACTTGAAGGACTTGTCGGAAAAGACCGTAATGACGACCGGCAGGATCTTGCCGGCGGAAGCCTGCGTCGCAGCGTTGAACTGCTTGCAGAAGTCCATGATGTTAAGGCCTTTGGAACCGAGAGCCGGTCCTACCGGAGGCGCTGGATTGGCAGCTCCTGCTTTGATCTGGAGCTTGATGAATCCGGTAACTTCTTTTGCCATAATGTGTTACTTATTCTTTAGTTACTTGTGTAAAGCTGAGTTCCAGCAGGGTTTTCCTGCCGAAGATCACCACTATCACCTTGAGCCTGCTCCTGTCTTCTTCGATGGCGTCGATCGTACCGTTGAAACCGCTGAAAGGCCCGTCGGTGATCTTGACGGATTCACCGACTTCGTAGTTGACCTCCGTCTCGACCGGGCCGTCGACGCTTTCGTCCTGGTGACCGAGAATCCTTGCGGCTTCATCGTCACGGATGGGGACGGGGACGCGTTCGGTCTGGCCGTCGGAAGTCTTCTTTTCGGTAAGGAAACCGGACATGCCGGGGATCAGATTGCGGATGATGTACTCGAGTTCCGCGCTGAGGACGGCTTGAATCAAAACGTAACCGGGGAAGAGCAGTTTTTCAACCACCTTCCTCTTTCCGTTCTTGGTTACAATCTCCCTCTTTACGGGTACGAGCACTTGGGCTACTTGGTCCTGCAGGCCACTCCTTTCAATTTCTTTCTCAAGATGTTCGGCGGCCTTCTTTTCCTTGCTTCCTGCGGTCCGAAGGACGTACCATTTCATATCAGCCATGGTAAGCAATCAAATTACAACGTGTAGATGGCAGTCATCAGATGCTGGAAAGCGAAATCGATTACGAAGAGCCCGACCGCGAGGATCAGCGTGGCGACCATGACGAGCAGTGCAGAGCTCTGCAGCTTGTCCCAAGTCGGCCAAGTGACCTTCTGGGTCAACTCGACGTAACACTCTTTCAGATAGTTAATGAACTTTCTCATCTTTGCATTTAATGGACATCGGAAGGATGGAAGCGTCTTCGGATGTCTGTTAAACAATTACCAAATCGTAACCTTTGATATGTATTGGCAGGGGAAGCAGGATTCGAACCCACATCGACGGTTTTGGAGACCGCTGAACTACCCTTGTTCTATTCCCCTGAATAAGGCGGCGGGCTTGCTGAAGGCAGCCCTCCGCCTCTAAAGGTATTGTCTCTTACTCGACAATCTTGATCACCTGACCGGCACCGACGGTACGGCCGCCTTCGCGGATAGCGAACTGCAGACCCTCGTTCAGAGCGACAGGGGTGATGAGGTTGACGGTGATTTCGACGTTATCGCCAGGCATAACCATCTCGACACCTTCCGGCAGCGTGATCTCGCCCGTCACATCCAGGGTACGGATGAAGAACTGGGGACGATACTTGTTGTGGAACGGCGTGTGACGGCCACCCTCTTCCTTCTTCAGGACGTAGATCTGAGCCTTGAAGTCGGTGTGGGGAGTGATGGACTTCGGCTTCGCGACGACCTCACCTCTCTTGACCTCCTTCTTGTCGATACCACGGAGAAGCAGACCGACGTTGTCACCGGCTTCGCCCTGGTCGAGGAGCTTGCGGAACATCTCGACACCCGTCACGACAGAGTTCTTGGGGGCATCGCCGAAACCGACAAGTTCCACAGGGTCGCCGACGTGGATCGTACCCGCCTCGATACGGCCGGTAACGACGGTACCACGACCGGTGATGGAGAAGATGTCCTCGATAGGCATGAGGAACGGCTTGTCGACCAGACGCTCAGGGAGCGGAATGTAGGAGTCGACAGCGTCCATCAGCTCCATGACCTTGTCTTCCCACTGAGGCTCGCCGTTGAGGGCGCCCAGAGCGGAACCACGGATAACGGGAGCGTTGTCACCGTCGAAGCCGTAGAAGGACAGGAGGTCGCGGATCTCCATTTCAACCAGTTCGAGCATTTCCTCGTCCGGAACAAGGTCGACCTTGTTCATGAAGACGACGATCTTCGGAACGTTCACCTGACGGGCGAGAAGGATGTGCTCGCGGGTCTGAGGCATAGGACCGTCAGTGGCAGCGACGACAAGGATCGCACCATCCATCTGCGCGGCACCGGTAACCATGTTCTTCACGTAGTCTGCGTGGCCGGGGCAGTCGACGTGTGCATAGTGACGGTTGGCGGTTTCGTACTCGACGTGGGCCGAGTTGATGGTGATACCACGCTCCTTCTCTTCGGGAGCGTTGTCGATCTGGTCGAAGGACTTGACCTTGTCCGCGTTACCGGCGACGCGCTCGGCGAGCACCTTGGTAATAGCGGCAGTCAGGGTCGTCTTGCCGTGGTCAACATGGCCAATTGTACCGATGTTGACATGCGGCTTGGTTCTCTGGAATGTTTCTTTTGCCATAATATTATGATTAAATGTGTTCCAAACTACATATTAAGAGCCGGTGATGGGATTTGAACTCATGACCTCATCCTTACCAAGGATGCGCTCTACCCCTGAGCTACACCGGCTTTTTGTGGAGCGGAAGACGAGGTTCGAACTCGCGACCCTCAGCTTGGAAGGCTGATGCTCTACCAACTGAGCTACTTCCGCAGTTATTATAAAAAAGTGGGAGGAGGTGGACTCGAACCACCGAACCCGAAGGAGCGGATTTACAGTCCGCCGCAATTGCCGCTATGCGATCCTCCCAAGTTCTGCGATGTGCCTCTCGTTGGCTGAGCTGGAGCCGATAGAGGGATTCGAACCCACGACCCCGAGATTACAAATCACGTGCTCTGGCCAACTGAGCTATATCGGCAGTATTTCAAAGACCCGTTCCCAAAACGGACTGCAAAGATAGAGAATTATTCCGATTCTCCAAAACTTTTTCAATTATTTTTTGGTTTCCCCAACGCTGTCCTGCTTCCGTCCCGGGCGTTATCGCTGCGCGAGGAGGAGTTCCAGCCGGGAGAGCAGGGCGGCGGCGTCCAGGCCGCAGGCGGCGCGCTGGGCGCTCTGGCTGTCCTGCCCGATGAACCGGTCCGGGATTCCGGCCCCGTGTACCGGGACGCGGTGGCCGCGGGTGGCCATGTATTCCGTCACCTCGCCGAAGAGCCCGCCCTTCAGGCTGCCTTCCTCCACCGTGAGGACGGCTTCGAAACGGGCGGCTTCCTCCAGGATGTCCGTGTCCACCGGTTTGAGGAAGCGCAGGTCATAGACGGCGGGCGACCAGCCGTGCTTCCCGCGGAAGGCTTCCGCCGCTTCCGCCGCACGGCATGCTTCCGGTCCGATGGCCAGGACGGCGATCCGTTCTCCGTCCACGATGCGTTCTCCCTTTCCGGTGGGCAAGTGCCGTCTCGGAACGCCGCGCCAGGGCGTGCCTTCCCCGCACCCGCGCGGGTATCTTATAATATAAGGTCCATGCTCTCCCTGGAGGGCCGAGTACATCAGGTCGGCCAGTTCCCGCTCGTCGCGCGGGGCGCTGAGGATGACGTCCGGGATGCACCGGAAGGCGGCCAGGTCGAAGCAGCCCTGGTGCGTGGCGCCGTCTTCGCCCACGAGGCCGGCGCGGTCGAGGCAGAGCGTGACGGGCAGTCTCTGCAGCGCGACGTCGTGGATGACCTGGTCGTAGGAGCGCTGGGCGAACGACGAGTAGATGTTGCAGAAAGGCCGCATTCCGCCGGCGGCGAGGCCGGCCGCGAACGTGACGGCGTGCTCCTCCTCGATGCCCACGTCGAAGAAACGGTCGGGCATTTGCGCGGCCAGCAGGGACATGCCGCATCCGGTCGCCATGGCCGGGGTGATGCCGACGACCCGCCGGTCCGCCCGTGCCAGTTCCAGGAGGACTTCGCCGAAGACGTCTTGATACCGGTCTTTCGTGCAGGGGGCGTGGAGCCGCTCGCCGGTCTGCGGATCGAAGCGCCCGGGCGCGTGCCAGGGGGTCGGATCGGCTTCGGCGGGCGCAAAGCCCTTGCCTTTGAGGGTGCGGGCGTGCAGGAGGCGCGGGCCGTCCAGGTCTTTCAGGCGGCGGAGGGTCCTGACCACCTGTTCGATATCGTTCCCGTCCACAGGACCGAAATACCGGAACCCCAGCGCCTCGAACAGGGCACCGCCGGAGCGGCGGACCAGGTTCGACTTGGCGTCGCGCGTCATTTTCTGGAGCATGCGGCGGATCCGGCCTTCACCGAGCCGGTTCCAGATGCTGCGTTTGATGCGGTTGTACGACGGGTCGGTCGTCAGCCGCAGCAGGTAGTCGTGGAACGCCCCCGTGTTCGTGTCGATCGACTGGTTGTTGTCGTTCAGGATGACCAGGATGTCGGCACCTGCGGCGTTGTTCATGGCTTCGAAGGCCATGCCTCCGGTGAGGGCGCCGTCGCCCAGGAGAACGACCGTCTTCTCGCTGCGGCCCAGCATGGATGCTGCCCGGGCAAGACCGAGGGCGGCCGAGACGGAGGTAGAGGAGTGTCCGGTGCCAAAGGCATCGAAAGGGCTCTCCTCCCGTCGCGGGAAGCCGCTGATGCCGTCGGCGCAGCGGTTCTTCCGGAAGGCTTCCTTCCTGCCTGTCAGGATCTTGTGGGCGTAGGCCTGGTGGCCGACATCGAAGACGAACTTGTCGGCGGGTGCGTCGAAGACATAGTGCATGCCGACGATGAGCTCCACTGCGCCGAGGCTCGAGGCCAGGTGTCCCGGATTCTCCGCGCAGCAGCGGACGATGTAGTCGCGGAGCTCCGCGCACAGGGTCCGCAGCGCGTCGGTCTCCAGCCTTTTGATGTCTTGCGGCGAACGGATGCCGTCCAGGATTTCGTACATTCTTTTGCGCGTTTCGTGCTGCAAATGTACGTTTTTTTTGCTACATTAGCGACTCCTGCACGCAAATGACAAAACAACGATAGCATTATGGCAGATTTGACTCAAAAAACGACCCTGAGGGACTCTGCGGCCATGCGCTGGATCGCGCTGCTGCTGCTCGCCCTCGCGATGTTCTGCTCCTACATCTTCATGGACATCCTCTCCCCGATCAAGGACTTGATGGAGTCCACCAGGGGTTGGGATTCCAAGGCGTTCGGCACGATGGAGGGAGCCGAGACGTTCCTCAACGTGTTCGTCTTTTTCCTGATCTTCGCAGGCATCATCCTCGACAAGATGGGCGTCCGCTTCACGGCCGTGCTCTCCGGCGCAGTGATGCTCATCGGCGGTCTCATCAAGTACTTCGCCATCAGCGAGGCCTTCATGGGGTCCGGCCTTGAGGCCTGGTTCACGAACCACCTCAACTGGCATACCGGCGTCGGCTTCATCGACGACGTCCTCCCGTTCTACCAGGGCATGCCCGCCTCCGCCAAGCTGGCCGCCTGCGGTTTCATGATCTTCGGCTGCGGCTGCGAGATGGCCGGTATTACGGTGAGCCGCGGCATCGTCAAGTGGTTCAAGGGCCGTGAGACGGCCCTGGCCATGGGTTCCGAAATGGCCCTCGCCCGCCTGGGCGTGGCGACCTGCATGATCTTCTCGCCCTTCTTCGCCAAACTCGGCGGGCAGGTCAACGTCAGTCGCTCCGTCGCCTTCGGCGTGGTACTCCTCTGCATCGCCCTGATCATGTTCGTGACCTACTTCTTCATGGACCGGAAGCTCGACAGTCAGACCGGAGAGGCCGAAGAGAAGGACGATCCGTTCAAGGTATCGGACATCGGCCGGATCCTCTCCAGCCTCGGTTTCTGGCTCGTCGCCCTCCTGTGCGTGCTGTATTACTCCGCCATCTTCCCGTTCCAGAAATATGCCGTCAACATGCTGCAGTGCAACCTGACCTTGACCGAACCCGCCGCCGGGTCGTTCTGGGCCGGTGAAGTCGTCACCATCGTGCAGTACATCATCATGCTGGTGGTGGCCGTCTGTGCGTTCGCGAGCAATTTCATCAAGGGCAACAAGGGCCTCAAGTACGGCCTGATGGGCGCCGCCGTCATCGCGCTCGTGGTCTACTGCGTGATGGGCTTCAAGCGCGGCACCGCCGAGACGATCTTCGCGGTCTTCCCGCTGCTGGCCGTGGCCATCACGCCCATCCTCGGCAACTACGTCGACCACAAGGGGAAGGCGGCCTCGATGCTGCTCATCGGGTCGATCCTCCTGGTGTTCTGCCACCTGACCTTCGCCTTCATCCTGCCGCTCTTCAAAGGCAGCGCCATCGGCGGCACGGTGGTCGCCTACATCACGATCCTCGTGCTCGGCGCCAGCTTCTCGCTGGTCCCCGCGGCCCTGTGGCCTTCCGTCCCCAAACTCGTGGACGAAAAGATCATCGGTTCCGCCTATGCGCTCATCTTCTGGATCCAGAACATCGGCCTGTGGCTCTTCCCGATCCTGATCGGCAACGTGCTGACGAGCACCAACGCCCCCGGCACCCCGCCCGACCAGCTCAACTACACCTGGGCGCTCGTGATGCTGGCCTGCCTCGGCGTGGCCGCCATGCTGATCGGCCTGTACCTCAAGGTCGTCGACCGGAAGAAGCACCTCGGCCTCGAGGAACCCAACATCACGGCATAGTCCCATGGCAGAGAACAGAGGGAAACGCTATTCCCGCCTTGCGTGGGTGGCCCTTGCCTGTCTGGTCGTACCGATGTTCGCATCGTACTACTTCGACGACATGTTCTCCACCCTCTCGCACTTGTTCGAGCACCCCGAGACCCTGGCGCTCGGGTGGAACGCGGCTGACTACGGCCTCTACACGAGCGGGTACTCGGTGCTGTGCGTCTTCGGCGGGCTGGTCATCTGCGGCATGCTCCTCGACAAGTGGGGCGTGCGCATCACGGGTTCCGTCTTCGTGGGCATGATGGCCGGCGGGGCGGGTCTCGTGGCCTGGGCCATCACTTCGGGCCTGCCGCCCAAAACCTCCCTCACCGCCGCCTATATCGGCTGCATGCTCTTCGGACTGGGCAGCGAGATCGCCGGCGTGGCCGTGACGCGGTCCATCGCCAAATGGTTCAAGGGCAGGAGCATGGCCTTCGCGATGGGCCTCCAGCTGGCGATCGCCCGGCTGGGCACCGCCTTCGCGCTGGTCATTTCCCCCCGGCTGGTGGCTGCCAAGGCGGCCGGAGAGACGTACACCCTGGCGGAGACGGCCCGTCCCGCGATGCTCGGTCTCGGACTGATGGCACTCGGCGTGCTGCTTTGGGCCATCTTCGTCGCCATGGACGCCCGCTATGATCGGTCGGCCGCTCTCGAGGGACAGGAAACGGGTGCTTCCACCGAACCCCCGTTCCGCTTCCGCGACGTGCTCGACCTGCTGAAAAACAAGCAGTTCATCATGATTGCACTGCTGTGTGTCTTCTTCTACAGCAGCATCGTCTCCTTCAAGAAGTTCGCGACCGCCATCCTCATCCCCCGCTTCGGCGTACCCGTGGAGGCGGCGAGCTGGATGGTGTCGATGCTTCCTTTCGCGACCGTCGTCTTCGCGCCCCTCTTCGGGATGCTGGTGGACAAGGCCGGGAAGGGGACCCGCTGGATGATCCTGGGCTCGCTGCTTTCCTTCGCTGCCCACCTGCTGCTCTGCTTTGCTCCGGCCGGCGTGCCCGCGTACGGCTACCTGAGCATGGTGTTCCTCGGTTTCGGGTATTCCCTGGTGCCGGCGGCCATGTGGCCTTCCGTCCCCAAGGTCGTCCCGGAACGCGTCCTGGGTACTGCTTACGCCCTGATCTACTGGGTGCAGAACCTGGGCCTGATGTTCTTCAAGATGGCTGCCGGCCGGCTCTTCCAGACTTCGGAGGAGGCCGTTACCGGAGCCTTCCGCACGGAACTGATGTTCGTGCTGGTCTGCGTCGCCGCCCTGGCGACCGCCCTCTTCCTGCGCCGCTCCTCGCGGCTGTGTCCCGACCTTCATCTCGACGAACCTGCCTCATGAAAACCTCATTCCTTACCTTGACCGCCGCTCTTGCGGCCCTGTTGCTCGCTGCCTCCTGCGGTGAGAAGACCTGCACCCGCCCCGGGGAGACGCTCCCCATCCTGGCCTGGCACAGCATCCCGGCCGACCAGTTGACGGAAGAACGCTTCCAGGAACTGGCCGACGCGGGTTTCAATATCAATTTCTCCCACCTGTGGTCCCTGAACGATGCGTTGAAGTCGCTGGAACTGGGCCAGAAGACGGGGGTGAAGATCCTGTTCACCTGCGGCGACCTCTATGGGAAGACCGACAGCATCGTGTCCCTGGTCAAGGACCACCCGGCGCTCTGGGGGTACTTCCTGCGCGATGAGCCGTGGTGCAAGGACTTCCCGGACCTGGCTGCCTGGGCCCGCCGGATCGAAGCCGTGGACAAGACCCATCCGCTCTACCTGAACCTCTTTCCGATCGGCATCGACTACCCCACCATCGGTGCGAAGGATTACCGCGACTACGTCCGCCGCTTCATCGACGAGGTGAGCCTGCCGATGGTTTCCTTCGACCATTATCCCGTCCGCTTGGACGGCCTGCGGCAGGACTGGTACGAGAATCTCGAGATCATCCGGGAGGAGTCGGCCCGCAGCGGCCTGCCTTTCTGGGCGTTTGCGATGTGTGTACCGCACTGGCACTATCCGGAGCCGACGGAGACGCACCTGCGCATCGAGGTGTACACCGACCTGGCCTACGGGGCCTCCGGCCTGCAGTATTTCACCTATTGGACGCCGAGCCCGGATACCGAAGGCTTCAATTACCGGGGCGGCCCGATCACTTATGACGGGCAGCGGACACCGATGTATGACCGCGTGAAGACGCTCAACGCCGAACTGCAGGCGCGGGCCGGCGTGTTCGTCGGCTCCGAGGTCGTACAGGTGGGTGTCGTGGGCGACGTCCCTCCCGGCGCCACTCCGCTTGAAGGACTTCCTGAAGGGGTTGTGTCATTGGATACGCACGGCTCGCGTGCGCTTGTCTCGCTGCTGAAAAAGGGGAAAGACACCTTCCTGATGGTGGTCAGCGGCAGCATCGAGGAGCCGATGACGCTGGACATCGCCTTCCGGAAAAAGGCCTGCGAGGTCGACCGTGAAGGCCGCTATGTGCCGGTCGGGAAGCATCCGGCCTCCTTCGCCGTGGAGGCGGGCGACGTCCGGATCTTCCGGATCCGGTGACTCAGGCGTACCAGGGCTTGTCACCGTCCTTTTTTTCGTCTTTCTCCTTCAACGCATCGTCGAGCAGCAACCCTGCCATGATGCCCGTGATGGCAGTGTTGGCCTCGTCTTCCAGTTTCTTGGCCTCCCGGTCCATCTTCCGGATGTACCGGATGCGTTTCTTCGTGTCCGGCTGGTTCATTTGCCTCACGTGATCGCCGAGGATGGCCATCAATGCGGCGATCGACGCGATGATGAAAATGAAGCCGAAGAGAATGATGAAGGTCCGTGCCAGGTCACTCATATCTGTTTTGTCGGGTTGTTTTCGTGGATGTACCCGTCGTCCTTGATGTTCCAGAGGGTGGCGACGAGGATGCCGCCGACCACTGCGAAGCCGGCCATCAGGATGAAGAGATGGTCCCAGCCGAAATGGTCCGAGAACCAGCCCAGTCCCACGCCGGTGATCAGGACGGAGCCGTAACTCATCATGCCGATCAGGCCGCCTGCGGAAGCGGCGGCTTTTTTCGTGGCGTGCTTGGAGGCGGTGACGCCCAGCAGCGCCTGAGGCCCGTACAGGAAGAACCCGGCGACGGCCAGGAGGGCGAGGACGAGGATCGGGGATGTGTTGTCCGGCAGCAGTTGCAGGATGACCAGGCAGACGGCGACAAGCCCCATCTCGACGGCGAGGACGCGGTGGCTTTTGCCGCTGAAGAAGCGGTCGGAGATCCATCCCGCGCAGAGCATGCCCGCACAGCCGGCCACCTCGAAGATGCCGATTGTCCAGCCAGCGAGCTGCGGCGACAGCGGAACGGCCATGTGGCTGAGGAAAGTCGGTCCCCAGTCCAGGATGGCGAACCGGACCACATAGACGAAGAGGTCCGTGACGGCCAGCACCCAGATGACCGGGTTGAGCAGCACGTGTTTGCGCAGGAACGCCCGGTAGGCTTGCGGCGAGAGGTCGTCGTCGATCTCGGTCTTCGTGTCGGGCAATTCGGGCAGGCCGACGGACGAGGGGGTGTCTGCCAGCGTGAACAGGATGAAGAAGATGCCCGCGGCGGCGATGGCGCCCGGAATCCAGAAGCACATCCGCCAGTTGTCCGTGGCAGCGATGATGTAGCCGCACAGGACGGCCAGGATGCCGGCGCCGATCGAGTGCGAAGTGTTCCAGACAGCCGTCTTGGTGGCCAGTTCACGCGGCGGGACCCAATGGACCAGCAGCCGGTTGCACGGTGGGAAGCCGCATCCCTGGAAGAGGTTGTTGAGTACCAGCAGGACGGCCATCACCACGACCATCCCGCCCACGAAGTCCGGTCCGGAAGCTTGCCCGGTGATCCAGGTGCTGATGCGGTCGCTCCATCCGAACAGGAAATTGAGGATGACGCAGGCCGTCAGGCCGATGACCATGTGCCAGCGGGCGTTGAAGCGGTCGGCGATGAAGCCGTTCACGAACTTTGACACGCCGTAGAGGATGCCCACCAGCGAGAGGATCACGCCGAAACTCGTGTTCGTGATGCCGTATTCCTCGCCGAGGGAGGGCATGGCGAAGGAGAAGTTCTTCCGCACGAAATAGAACATCGAGTAGCCGATCATCGAGCAGATGATCACCCGCCACTGCCAGTATTTGAAGCTTTTTTTGGTTTTCATCGGTTTCCCTCCAGGGTCAGAGCCGGCCGGCGAGCGTGGTGATGTCCTGCACCTCGATCTCGCGTTGCGGATAGCCGTCGCGGGCGGCGGCGATCATCGCCCGGCCCACCTCGGACATCGTGTTCCACCCGCCGAAGAGCTTGACCAGCGGGTACATCGCCCAGAACAGGTACTGGATCTTCTGGATATGCAGCTGCCCTTTGTAGCGCCACATGATGGCCGGACGGAAGTTGTAGGCACCCTTGAAGCCTTTCCGGCCGAGGGCGTCTTCCGTCGACTTCTTCACCCGCACCCACATCTGGTCCGTGTGGTTGTAGTTGCCGGCGCCGCTCACGTAGATGAACGTCATCCGCTCCCGGGGCCCGACGATGTCCGCGAAATGCAGCGGGATGTCGTGGCTGATGACCTTGTACTGTTCTTCCTTCTTGCCCACGCTGGAAATGCCTGCGCAGAAGAACACGGCGTCATAGCCCTGCAGCATCGGATCCCCGGCCCGCAGGGCCATGAAATCCTCTGTCAGGTATTCTTCCAGTTTGGGATGCACGTGGCCGCACGGACGGCGGCTTACGCTGAGCACTTTTTCAATGAGAGGGTTGTCCAGGCACTCCAGCAGCACGCCTTCGCCGACATATCCGGTCGCTCCGGTCAGAATCACTTTCATCGTGATGGTTGTTTTTGTGTTCGTAAAAATAATCATTATCTTTGAAACGGGCTGTATAGAAACGAAGAAAATGCAAATGACCGGTTTATTCAGGGAGATCCTCTCGGTCGATTCCACGACGGGGACCGAACGGGGGATGGCCGCGTTCCTGGCCGGGCGGCTCGTCGCCGCTTCGGAAGACGCGCCTGCGCCTGCGTGCTCCGTCCATCTGCATGAGGTGGGAGACGGGACGCAGAACCTGCTGCTGGACTGGTCCGGAACAGGACGTCCCTCCTTCGTCTTCTGTACCCACATGGATACGGTCCCTCCGTACATCGCCCCCGCTTTCACCCCCGTCCGGGCGGGCGATGCGCTGCCCGACGGTACGGTGGTGTCCGCGGCCGAGGACCTGCTGGTGACGGGCCGGGGCAGTTGCGACGCGAAGGGGCAGATCGTCGCCATGTACGCCGCCTGCCGGGAACTGGAGCGGCGGGGGCGGACGGATTTCGGCCTGCTGCTGCTCGCTGGTGAGGAAACGGGCTCCTTCGGTGCGAAGGCGTGGACCCGCGACTGCCCGGGCGGCGCCTTCGTCCTGGTCGGCGAGCCGACGGACAACTGTCTCGTCAGTGCCAGCAAGGGGACGAAAGCCTTCCGGGTGCGGATCACCGGTACGCCCTGCCATTCCGGGTATCCGTCGCACGGGGAAAGCGCCGTGGACAAGTTCGTCGATTTCGTCGACCGGCTCCGCTGCGTGGAGTTCCCCTTCGACCCCGTCCTCGGCAAGACGACATGGAACATCGGCGACTTGCACAGCGACAATCCCCAGAACATTCTCAGCCCGGAGATCGTTTTCCGGCTGTATTTCCGCACTACTTTCCTGACGGACGAGGCGGTCCTCGCCGTCCTGGAGGGCATTTCGCCGGAGGGAACCGATGTGGACGCACTGGGTGGCGACACGCCGCTCCGCTACTGGAGCGACGCGGAGGGCATCCCCTGCAAGAGCGTGTCGTTCGGCAGCGATGCACCGCGCCTGACGGGCTTCGAGCGCCGGGCCATCTGCGGTCCGGGATCGATCCTCGTGGCGCATACCGACCGGGAATACGTCCTCCTTTCCGACCTGGAGAAGGCTGTGGATCAATATGTGCGTATCTTTGAGAAAATCAACAATTTATAAAACGAACTGCGTATGATTGTCATGAAATTCGGCGGCACGTCCGTCCAGGATGAAGAGGCCATCGGAAGGGTGATCGCGATCGTGAAGGACCGGCTGGAGGAGCGTCCGCTCGTCGTCGTTTCGGCCCTTGCCCGCGTGACCCGCCTGCTGGTCTCCATCGCTTCCGAAGCCGAGGCCGGCCACGCCGCCAAGGTGGCCGAGCTGCTCGCCTCGCTGCGGGAGCGCCACGTCCGCCTGGTCCAGACCCTGCTTTCCGCCCGTCCCGACCTGCTGGAAACGGCGCTTTCCGATATCGATTACCGGATCGGCCGGCTGGAATCCTTTGTCAACGGCGTATGCCTGATCGGCGAGCTGTCTCCCCGCAGCCAGGCCAGGGTCATCGCCACGGGCGAACTCCTGTCTTCCATCATCGTCTGTGCGGCATTCAATGCCGCCGGCGTCGGCTGCCACCTGGCGGACGCCCGCAAGATGGTCATCACGGACGACCACTACATGAGCGCCCGTCCCGACTTGCAGGCGACCCGCGACAATGTCCGGCGGATTTACGCCGAGGCGTCCCGCGGGGCGGACCTGGTGGTCACCCAAGGTTTCATCGCCACGTCGGAAGCCGGTTCCACCTCGGTGCTGGGCTTCGAAGGGTCGGACTATTCGGCCGCCCTTTATGCGATGGCGCTGGACGCCGACCGTGTCGAGATCTGGACGGATGTCGACGGCATCCGGACGGCCGACCCCCGTGTCGTGTCCGATACGTGCCGGATCGAGCGCGTCTCCTACGACGAGGCGGCTGTGATGGCCGCGATGGGCGCCCGTGTCCTGCATCCGCTCACCATCGAGCCGGCCCGGATCAAGAACATCCCGATCCGGGTGCTCAATTCGAAGAATCCCGCCTGTCCGGGAACCAGTGTGGTCCGGGGCGACGAGGCCCCTGCCGGCCCCAAGTCGGTCGCCGTCCGTGACGACATCCTCTTTGTGACGGTGAAGGCCCGGAAACTGCTGGGTGTCACTGCGATGCTGGGCCGGGTCTTCTCCGAACTGGACCTGCGGAAGATTCCCGTGGTGATGGCGACGGCCTCCGATGCGGAGGTGTACTTGACTGTCCCGGAGGGGAACGATGCGCTGGCCGAGGCCCTGGAAGCCCTGTCGGCCTGGGCGGATCCCACCGTCTACCGCGACAAGGCACAGATCTCGGTCATCGGCCGGGGCATGGTCTCTTTCGAAGGGCTGGGCGACAAGGTCATCAGTCTCTCGGGCAAGGTGCACATGGTGAGTCTCGGGACGGATCTCCTCAGCGAGAGTTTCGTCATCGACCGCGACCGCCTCGCCCCGACGCTTGCCGGTTTGCACGATTATATTTTCAAGAGATGATACAGGCGGTGATCAGCGGTTATGGCCGGATGGGCCATATGGTGGAGGCCGCGCTGGCCCGCGCGGGCATTCCCTGCGTCGGCAAGAGCGAAGACATCGCTTCCTTCGACCCGGATCTCGCCCGGGAAAGCGTCTGCATCGACTTTACGACCCCGGCGGCCTTCCGGACCCATTACAAGGCGCTCGCCCGGCTTTTCCGGGCCGTCGTCGTCGGAACGACAGGCTGGGACGACATCCGTGACGAGGTCGTCGCGGAGTTCGAACGCCAGGGAACACCCATGGTCTATGCCTCCAACTTCTCCGTGGGCGTGAACGTCTTTTCCGCCGCCGTGGACGTGGCGGCGAAATACCTCTCCCGCGCGGGCGGATACGACGCCTATGTCGTGGAGAAACACCATATCCACAAACTGGATGCTCCTTCCGGGACGGCGAAGTCGCTTGCCGGCGTGATCCGCTCCCATACGGGCGTCGAACCTCCGGTCGCGTCGGTCCGCGTCGGCGAACTGGCCGGCACGCACACCGTCGGATTCGAGGGCAAGGCCGACCGCATCACGCTGGAACACGAGGCGTTCTCCCGGGAAGGTTTCGCCGAAGGCGCCGTGCTGGCGGCCCGCATGACCGAGGGCCTGACCGGCGTCCATCTGTTCAAGGATTTGTTTTTCAAGGAGGAACAACGATGAAAGAGAAGTGGTTGAAAGGATGCGGCACGGCGCTGGCCACCCCTTTCCTGGAAGATGCGCCCGACTATGAGGCGTACCGCAACCTCGTGGCGCGCCAGCTGGCGGCCGGGGTCGATTTCCTCGTCCCCCTCGGCTCGACGGCCGAGACGCCCTGCCTGCGCGATACCGAGAAGCGGGAACTGCTGCGGATAACGCGGGAGTGCTGCCCGGACCGGCCGGTCGTGGCCGGCGTCGGCACCAACTCCCTCGATGCGACCCTGCGCAACATGGAATGGCTTGACCCGCTGGGCCCCGATGCCTGGCTCGTCGTGACGCCTTATTACAACAAGCCGACCCAGGAGGGGATGTTCGCTTACTTCAAGGCGGTGGCCGCCGCGACACCGCGGGCGGTCGTCCTGTACAACGTTCCCGGCCGGACGGGGATCAACCTTCTTCCGGAGACGGTCCTGCGGCTTGCGCAGATTCCGAACATCGTCGCCGTCAAGGAGGCTTCCGGCAACATCGCGCAGATCCAGGAGATCATCGACGGGGCTCCGGAAGGATTCAGCGTCCTCAGCGGGAATGATGACCAGACTTGGCCCCTGATGGCCCTCGGGGCGGACGGTGTGATCAGTGTCGCCTCCAATGTGGCACCCGGCCCCGTGTCGGAACTGGTACAGGCCGCCGCCCGGGGAGACATGTCCCGGGCCCGGGCCTTGCATCGCACCCTGACGCCGCTGTTCAAGGCCTGTTTCGTCGAGAGCAACCCGATTCCCGTCAAGGCGGCGCTCTCCGTGCTGGGTCTGTGCGCTCCGCGGATGCGTTCTCCGCTGACAGCACCCGTCCCGGATACCGTGGCGTTGATGCGGCGTACGCTCGCCGCACTTTTCCCTGATTTAAAAACGGAATGACATGGAAGATGCAAAGATGGCTTTCGCCCGGACGGTCCGGGCGTTGGAATCCGGTGAAATACGGGTCGCACGCAAAGTGAACGGCACCTGGGTGGTCGACACGGCCGTCAAGGAGGCCATCCTCGCCGGTTTCAAAGCGGGGCAGTTGACCGACCAGTCCCTGGGCGTTTTCTCCTTCATCGAGAAAGACACCCTTCCGCTCCATGCCTTCGCGCCCGGCGACCGGGTGCGGATCGTGCCCGGCGGCAGCAGTGTCCGCTGCGGGGCCTACCTGGCGCCCTCCGTGATCATGATGCCGCCCAGCTACGTAAACATCGGCGCATATGTCGACGAGGGCACGATGCTGGATTCCCACTCGCTGGTGGGCTCCTGCGCGCAGGTGGGCAAGCATGTCCATCTCTCCGCGGCTTCCCAGCTGGGCGGGGTCCTGGAGCCGGCCGGCGCGCTCCCCGTCATCATCGAAGACGGCGTCTTCATCGGCGGGAACTGCGGTATCTACGAGGGCACCCTCGTCGGCGAGCGGGCCGTCATCGGTTCCGGTGTCGTCCTCACGAAGGGAACGGCCCTCTTCGATGCGACTACCGGTGATTTCGTGCCGAAGTCGCCCCAGGGACAGACGGTCGTCCCGGCGGGCGCCGTCGTCGTGGCGGGCAGCCGCCCCATCTCTTCCGGTCCTGCCCGTGAAGCGGGCATCCACCTCTATACGCCGGTCATCGTCAAGTACCGCGACGGGCGGACGGAGGCTTCCGTCGAGTTGGAAAAACTACTGCGATGAGGCTGCACCTGCATAAGTATCACGGTGCCGGGAACGATTTCCTGCTCTGCGACGCCCGGGAGCATCCCGTGGCGCTTTCGGAGGCGCAGGTCCGTTTCCTGTGCGACCGCCACACCGGCATCGGCGCCGACGGCTTCATGCTCCTGGAAAAGAGCGATGCGGCTGCATTCCGGATGCGATTTTTCAATCCGGACGGCAGCGGCGGGATGATGTGCGGCAACGGAGGCCGCTGCATCGCCGCCTTCGCCCTGCGCCAGGGGATTCCCGCCCCTGGCGACCGGCTGGACTTCGAGGCTCCGGATGGCCCCCATACCGCCTTCTTCCCCGCGGGAACGGAACCCGTGGACGGCACGCTGCAGGTGCGTCTCGGCATGAAAGACGTGTCCGGCATGCAGTGGATCGATGCGGAGAACGCTGTCTTCCTGGACACGGGAACACGGCATCTGGTCGTGCCCGTGGAGGGGCTTGACACGTATCCGGTTGCTTCTGAAGGGGCCCGTCTGCGTGCTGATGCCCGTTTCGCCCCGCAGGGGACGAACGTCGACTTCATCGAACCGGACGATTCCGGTGGCCTGCGCATCCGCACGTTCGAGAAAGGCGTGGAGGGGGAGACCCTCGCCTGCGGTACCGGCATCGTTGCCGCTGCCATCGTCGCCTGGCGCCGTTCCATGGCGGGTCGTCAGGAGGAGGACGGCCGCGTCCGCGTGCCCGTCCGGGCGGCCATCGCGCAGCTCGAAGTGACGTTCTCTTCCTGGGGCCTGAGCGCTACGGATGTGTTCCTCACCGGCCCGGCCACGGAAGTCTGTACCATTGACATCCTTTTGCCCGAAAACCTTTAATTAAAATACTTATGAAAGAGAATAAAGACTACAAAAACGAGGCGCTGGCTGCCTTGAAGGGTCATTGGCCGCAGGCGGTGCTGGCATTCCTGGTGCTGGAAGCGATCGCCATGCTGGCTGCCGTCCCTTACCTCCGCACTGCATACGTCGCAGAAGCGTCCCTTGCGGAAGGGACCGTTGCCCTGAAATCTCTGGGGCTGGCGTCACTCTTCCTTTACCTGGCCGTTTTCCTGGTCGTCGGTCCCCTGGTGGTCGGCTTTTTGAATGCGTTCAAGCGGCTTTTCGCCGGAGAAGGCGACATCACCCGGAACATGTTCAAAATCGGTTTCGGCAACTGGTGGCATCACGTCGCCGGCTTCTTCCTGAAATACCTGTTCATCGGGCTGTGGTCGCTGCTGCTCTGGATCCCCGGCATCATCAAGTCGTTCTCTTATGCGATGACGGAGTATATTCTCGTCGACTATCCGGACCTTTCCGCGAACAAGGCGATCGACCTGAGCCGCGCCATGATGAAAGACCGCAAGTTCGACCTCTTCTACCTCTACCTGAGTTTCATCGGCTGGGCCCTCCTGGGTATCCTGACACTGGGAATCGGTCTGTTCTGGGTTTCCCCGTATGTCCAGGCCGCGGAGGTAGCATTCTATCAGGACGTGAAGGCGGACTACTTCCGCCGCCGTGAGATGGGGAATGCCGAGGCTGCGCCTGCTCCGGTCGCACCCGCTCCGGCTGAGGAGGCACCGCAGCCCGTCCGCCGGGAGGAGAACCCGGAGGACTACATGCCGAAATAAAACGGGATTACAACAGTCCTTCGGGCAGGTCGAGCGTCAGGACGCGCTCCTTTTCGTCGGTGGACAGGATGAAATCCTCGTGCAAGGGGATCATCGCCTGCCCGCCCGGCGTTTCTACGTACAGGCAGGGATTGCCGGGGATGTCTTCGAAGTCGGTGACAACGCCGAGCGTGCGTCCGTCCGGCGAGGCGATCGTCCAGCCGGGGAGGTCCTCCAGCAGCAGGCCGTCCTCCTGTTCGTCTCCGGGCAGGGAGGAGGCGCGCATCAGCAGGTCTGCACCGGCCAGTTCGTTCGCATCTTCCAGGGAATGGACACCGGTCAGGCGGACCAGGAGTTTGGAAGTGCCGCGTTCACGGCAGGATTCAATAAAGAAAGGAACCGGAAGTCCATCGATCAGGATGAACACCGGTTCCTGTGTGTTGATGTCCGCGGGAAGAAATCCGCGCAAACCGACCAGCATTTCGCCTTCCGTGCCGTTGGATTTCAGCACGCGGCCCACCGGAATCAGTCTGCTCTCTTCCGCAGGCATACGGATTTACGCCTCGGCGGGAGCTTCTTCCGCACCGGCTTCTTCGGCGGCCTTCGCGGCGGCGGCTTCCTCAGCGGCTTTCCGCTCGGCTTCCGCCAGTTCTTCCGCCTTCTTGGCCAGGGCCTCAGCGCGTTCCGTGTTTACCTTTTTCTCGGCTTCAAGAGCAGCCTTCGCCTTGGAAGCGGCATCCTTCACGATACCTTCCTTCTTGGCAGCGATCTTGGCGTCTCTCTGGGCCTTCCAAGCGTTCCACTTCTGGTCGGCCTGCTCCTGGGTGAGGGCACCCTTCTCGATACCGCCCTCGAGGTGCTTGCGCAGCAGAACGCCTTCGTAAGAGAGGATCCTGCGGGTGACGAGGGTCGGCTGCGCACCCATCTTCAACCAAGCAAGCGCGCGCTCGCTGTTGAGGGTGATGGTGGCAGGGTTGGTGTTCGGGTTGTAGGAGCCGAGCTGCTCGATGAAACGACCGTCGCGAGGTGCGCGAGCGTCCGCCACGACAATGTGGAAGAATGCGAAATTCTTCTTTCCGTGACGCTGGAGTCTGATTTTAACAGCCATTGTGAATCTGTTTTTAAAATGTTGATACCTAAATGCTCCCATCTCGTGAGAGCGTGCAAAGATAAGAATATTTTTTAAAAAATTTTGCAGTTTCGAAGGAAATGTCTATTTTTGCAATCCCGACCCATCGGGAGATATACTTGCGGTAGTGGTGAAATGGTATACACGCTACTTTGAGGGGGTAGTGGGCGATAGCCCGTGTGAGTTCGACTCTCACCTACCGCACAAGGAGACAAGTTCAACTGGACTTGTCTCTTTTGTTTTTATGGTGGAACCTCAAACGAAGGGGACGCTGCCGGAAGTCATTTCAAGAATGATTGTATTGGTGCTTATCCTACAAATAGCTGGTCTATTGTGACTTCTGACTGAATATCATTATAATATGCATTCCTTTTTACCCCTTCCGTAGTAATCATCGTAAGGTGAATGGCTTTCTTTGTCTTGGTCTGCTCCCGATAAACCTCTCTTTTGCGTTTGAGATCCTTAGCATAATCTTTAGTAATCACATACTCCCCACTTGAAAACTTAATCTCGCACAAATTGATAACGCTATCATGACGATCGATAATCAGGTCTATCTGAGCCCCCACATCACCGTCGTACCTCCACGAATACACATTGCTTAATACGCCGCTAATTCCTAAGGCATTCTTGATCTGGCGAACATGTTGAAGAACAACTCGTTCAAATGCGAGTCCTTCCCAAACACGGTGGAAAGGAGCATCTATTGAGGACAGCCAGAAATGCTCGTCATTAGAGGTGTTGTGTTGAATGAACCGGAAGTAAAATATGGTGTAATTGTCCAAGAGTTGGTATAATGCGTCTTTCACGGATTTTCCAGGTGTGCTATATTTCCGGAGGAATCCACACTGTTCCAATTCTATGAGACGACGGGAAAGGTTTCCTCCAGAGTTGATGCCCAGTTCTTGGATCAATTCATCCCTTGTCATGCCGATTCTCTTTTTCCCTAACGTAGACACAATTGCGATGTAGGGTTCCTTCTTTTTGAAAAGGGAGGCATATAAATGCTCAAACTCATCCTTTAATATCCCATCCTTTTCAAAGAATAGTTTGTCTATATTTTGGGCGAGACTCAGACTCTTCGACATGAAACTCCAATAATAGGGAATGCCGCCGAGAATCATATAGCTCTCAAGGATTTGTTCTTTCTCCATTTTCAGGCCGAGAGACTGGGCGTAAGACTCACATTCCGCTAGTGTAAAGGGATGGAGCAGAATTTTTCCCGTAACCCGATTATGCAATCCGCCATGGTTGTTTATTATCTTGTTGATAATCCATGATGTAGCCGATCCACAAACAATCAGAATAATATCTTTCCGAGTTGTGGCCCATCCATTCCAGAAGTGTTCCAAAGCCGTGAGAAATCCGGACTTTGAAGTGTCCAACCATGGTAGTTCATCTATGAAGAGAACTTTCTTTTTTGCCCGAGACTGTTTAACAAGTGCCTTTAATAAGTTGAAAGCCTCAAGCCAACTGACAGGAAGAGGAGCGCTCGAATAACCATATTCCTTCAATGATTCCTGGAAGTTGGCTAGTTGATCAGAGGTTTTCCCTGCAGCCAATCCGGTGTGCTGAAACGTAAACTTATAATCAAAGGTTTCTCGAATGAGAAAAGTCTTTCCCACGCGCCGCCTGCCATAGACAGCAATGAATTGGGATTGATCCTTGTGGAGTGCTTCGCGCAGCACCATTTGTTCGTGTTTCCTTCCTATCAGCATAGAGATATTTTTTTCTTCAGCACAAAGATATGAATTATTTCCGGCCAAAACCAATTGTTTTTTTAAGATTTGGCCAGAAATGTGGGTTGATTAATATGTGAAATACCCGGCCAAAACACGCCATATAATCGCGATTTGGCCCAAAATGTTGGTATTGTTGGGCCTGAATAAATCATTTACCATGTCCTCGCCCAAAACTTGCGTTATGGTTGAAGCCGATATGGCAAAGTCATCAACCGCACTCATAGTTATTCCTTTATAATTCCGGTAAAACACCTCGTCCCAATCGGGCTCTATGTCGCCATTGATATAATCAGCAACTGGATTGAGAACAAGGTCGTGGTTCACCGTACAAGCGGAAAATAGTATATCCTTTCGGCTTGTTTGCGGTGAAAGTCTCGCAAGTTGCAGTCCCGGCTAGAAATGTCTCAATGTTCGTGATGGCTTCCCGTATCAATTCCAACCTGGCGGGATCGTTTAATTTATCTCGCATAGATCAAGTATTTGTCCCTATCCGCGGATTGAACGGCGAAAGGCTTCAGATAACCATTCTCCACCAGGTCGATTTTACGGCCTGTAATTCTTTCAAGGTCAATCTTTTGCCTGATAATATCCAATAAGGACACCCTGGCCTTCGGATCATAATCGACGAGCAGGTCGATATCACTTTCCGGAGTCTCTTCCCTGCGGGCAAATGAACCGAACACCCAGGCCTTGTTGACTGAACTTGAAGAAGAAAAGTATTTTTGAATATTGGTGACCAGCTCCATACGTACAGGATCCAAGCCGGCAAGACAAGTTTCCAACTCGGCAGCCAGGCCTCTCCTTGAGGCGTAGCGACGCAATCGATCCCTATTCACAGGATAAACCTCAAGCATTATTTGGAAGTCCAAGCTCCCTGTCTTGCTCACTGGTCCAGAAGGGCACAAAGAATCCACCAGGCTCTTCTCAATCGAAGGGACAGGACAACTGGAGACCTCGGCCACGGGTGTTTCAGAGACAAGTGGGCCGACAACGATAAAACCCTCAAGGGGTGCCGGAAAGCGCTTGTAATCTTTCATTTGCACCACCTTCTCATAATGCTGTCCCAAAGAAGAAGCCACTGAAGACAGATCCCTGCGTGCGACTTCAACGAAAAGATTCTTCCCCTTTTGTGAGACACAATGGTCGATACCTTCGCAGTTGTTGATAAGAAAGCCGTTAACTTCAAGCATCCAATCTGTTACAGGCACCTCATATTCAGGCTTTCGCACCACCGCATACCGACCTCTTCCGATTCTGGAAAGAGTACCCGTCAGAACCAATGATCTGATACGTGAATAAACAGTTTGAGGTGGGAGTCCGGGGCAGGCTGCGAAGAAATCTGCTACGGTCAATTCCTCTCCCCGATTGAGAAGATCCTCGATTTCCTTATTACCACGTACTTTCATACATTAATCCGTATTTATTCCTTGCAAATCTAACAATAATTCGGCAATAATCAGCATATTATTGCCGAATTATTGGAATATGCCCCTTCTCGGGCCATCAGAAAGCCATTGCATCGTCCCTCCGCGAATACGCATTGTTCAGTACGCCACTCATTCCCAAGGAATTCTTTACCAGGGGAATATGCCGGATGACAGCCGGAAATCCTCGCCATTCGAGGTGTCGTGCTGAAACTATCGTTATCTTTGCATCATGAAATCTTATGTCCTTCTCACCGCAGCAGCTTTTTTCTGCTTCCTGAGCGCCAATGCGCAAAGCATCGACGTCAATAAAACGACCCCCCTCTCTCCCTATGTCTTCGGACACAACCTCGAGCACACCCGGGCGGCCGTCAACGGCGGCCTCAGTGCCCGGTCAACAAGCGATTGAATAACGAAGTCTTCTATGAATAAAACGCATCTACTACTGCTCGGAATCATTGTTTTGGCAAGTGAAGTGACGTTGTCCTCCCATCCTGTTTATTTCGGACTGGACGGAACGGTGCGGCGAAAGTCGGCCGCTGTTGCCGAACTGCTCCCCTGGAAGGCGCCGGACGCCAGACTCTTTCTGGTGGATGAGCGCATTGATTACCTTGGTGATGGCGCCTATTCCGTAACCCGTTCCATCAGGAACACCAGCGGCGACACGGTCCGTTTCAAGGACGAAATCAGGGTGCTGGATGCCTTCCGCGCCCATCGTTATCTCGTTCCTTGCGTCAACTACAACGGGAACGAGTTCGGGGATGTGAAGACCCCGAAGGGATTGACTTACAACGGAGAGCCCTGGGTTTTCTCCTACGAAAGGACAGGGGTTCCTTCCTGCACCCTGACCGAGAATGAAAACACGGGACTGGCGCTCTTTTCCGCTGCGGACACTCCACAGTCCCTCGTAAGCTCCTGCTCTCTTGAGAAAAAGGCGGACGGGCGGTTCGAGCATGTGATCGTCCGCCCTGTGACCGAAGCGCCTGTCACGTATGAGTCGAAGGGCGTATTCGGGCCGCGATATGATACCTACATAGAACTTGCTCCGGGCGAGACCTTCACGGCGAAGAGCTTTGTCTGCATCTGCCCTCCCAGATGGAACTATTTCGCGGCGGCGAGTCTTGTCGAAAAGGCCCTTGTCCTGCTGGATCCCCAACTGGAACCCTGCCTGGATGATGATCAGGTATTCGAACTCGGGATCCGCTATGTCCATTCCCTGCTGTATCTGTACAAAGGGAAATGGCTGGTGAACGAGCATTATACCAACCGCATGGCCCACGACTGTGCCGCGATGATGATCAGCAGAGAAGAAATGGCGGAGCGGATGAAGTACGAATACTGGACCGACCTGGGAACATACTGCCAGACTTTCGAAATCGGCTGGGCCGGCCAGAACTTCCTGAATGCGCGGATGCTTGCCGTCAAGGCCTTGCGGAACGCTGACCAGGACCTGCTGGACAAGGCGATTGGAATCTATGATGCGTTCGTGCAGACACAGCATCCGAGCGGCCTTCTGTATACATCCTACAATCATAATTTCGATGAAAACGCTCCTGCCCGCAGAAAACCCGATGTCTGTAACATGGGATGGGCGGCGGCAGAAGCCGTGAGGATGTTCCGCCTGCTTGCGGATCATGGAATATACAAGGACGCGTATCTTGAATTCGCCCGGCGGATCGGGGATTTCTTCATCGACCACTGGTCGGACGAGTGGGGATTCGGGAAAAGCTACTACATAGACGGCCGGCCCGATCAAAAAGCCGGAACGATTGGCAGTTTCCTGATCCCGGCATTGGTGGAACTCTACGAGCAGACGAAGGAGAATCGGTATCTTGATGCCGCGGTCAAGGCGGAAGACTTCTACTTTACACGTGACCTCGACCGTTTCGAGTGCACCGCCGGTGCGATCGACTGCTATTGCATCGACAAGGAGACTTCGTGGCCGCTGGTAAACGGAGCATTGAAGCTGTATGGTATTACGGGCGATTCCATCCATCTGGAGAGGGCGGAAAAGGCTGCATACTATTTCACGAGCTGGATGTTCTTCTTTGACGGAATATATGGTCCGGAGACCGATTGCTCCGTTTATGGCTACCATACCACGGGAGGGACGTCCGTGAGTACCGAGCACATGGGCATCGACACCTGGGGCGAACAGATCGTGCCTGATTTGCTGGAACTTTCCTCCCTGACAGGCAATGCCTCGTGGGAGCGGATCGCAAGGCTCATGTGGGCGAATTCGCTGCAGGGCATCACGACCCGCAAGGGACAGCTGATCCATGGCCAACAGCGCCCCGTCGGCAGTCAGAGCGAGGCCGTCTGTCAAGCACGGTTCACAAAATACCGTCCGGTGATAGAAGCCGGTTACTTTACCGATATCCTCGCTCCCTGGCCAAGCGCCTTCCGTATGTGGAGCGTCGAACGGATGCGCGCGCATGGCTGGAGCATGAGAGATCCAGAAAATCCGTGCCGGCCAACGATGTAGCGGCCAGCATTTCCGGCCTCCTTGGAAAGCCCATTCGCCCGGCCAGATCGACCGCCCCTACTGCCCGGCGGGCGCCTTGAAACGGAAGCTGTCGATGCGGCACAGGGGACCGTCCGGGCCCTTCGCCACGATCCACAGATCGAGTTCACCGGAGGCGTTTTCCAGCCGGACTTCGCGGGTGGTAGCGTGGCCGGGAGTCGCCGGCTTGTCCCCCAGGGCCAGCGAGCCCAGGAGACGTCCGTCCGCCGCCCCTTCCCGGAATTCCAGCGTCCCGCCGCCGGCCGTTTCGTACAGGGAAAGGGAGACGACCGCGTACGCGGGCACATGGTGGATGTGAGGGTACCGGACGGCACCGCCGCCACAGAGCTGCAGGTCGAATCCGCCCCACAGGCAGGTTTGGTTCGAGGCGCCGCGTGCATCGAACCAGTCCTCCGCCTCGATGTCTCCGTCCGCGTCGTACTGGCCGACGCCGGTGCGGTCGATGCGTACCGGCGCGATGTCGCCGTTCTCGCGGTAGTGGACATACCCTATGACAACGTCGCGGAAGTAACGCGTCCGTCCCGGCTGGCTGAAATCGTTGGCGGCATAATACCACTGGCCGTTGAACTCGAAGAAGTTGCCGTGCCTGTCGAATTGGAGGTCGGCCCTGTCGCCCCTGAATTCGGGGGAGACGCAGGACGGGTCGATCACGGACCCCCGGTATTCGTACGGCCCGTATACGTCCTTCGAAACTGCGTAGAAACTCGACCAGGAAAGATAGTAGAGGCCGCCATGCTTGTGGAGGGACGGCTTGTCGTCCGTGATGTTTTCCCCGTACGGCCCGAAAGGCTTGTCAATGACGACGGGGCGCGCCGTTTCCGCCAGGGAAAGGCCGTCCGGAGCCAGCCGTGCGATAAAATAACGGAATGTCCCGAAGACGATGTACGCAGCGCCGTCGTCATCCAGCAGGATGTCCGGGTCGCGGGCCTCCGTCGGGTACTGTCCTTCGGCGATTAAGGGTTTCCCGAGCGGATCCCGCCATGGCCCGGCCGGGGTGTCGGCCGTCACGACGCCGATCTGTCTCGGTCCGGCCGAGAAATACCACCGCCAGCCGCCGGCCATCGGAACGCCGAAGGTCGCCCAGCAGGACGTCGAAGGCGCTTTCATGAACGTATCCTCCGGCTTGAGGACACTCTCCAGCTTCCAGTGCAGCAGGTCGTCGGTAGACCAGGCCCACCAGTCCCGGAGGTCGTAGGTGCTGCTCTCCACCGAGAAATCGTGGCAGGCGAACATGTAGACGCGGCCCTCGTGCGCGACCATGTGCGGGTCGTCCACGGGATGACCGATCAGCGCGCTGATCGGATTGCCGGCGACGACCTGTTTTTCTTTCGCGCCGTTGGCGCATGCTGCCGAGACGATTGCCACCAGCGCGAGGAGGAGGGGCGTGACGGACCGTTTCATGTCTTTTACACTTTCAGGAACACTTTCTTCTTGTAGAGGAAGTAAAGGAACAGCCAGCAGATGGCGATGTAGCCGAGGTCGAGGACGATGTTGCCGACTTTTTCGGGGAAGAGGCCGGCCAGGCCGCCGAAGAAGAAGTCCCGGATCCCTCCGAAGTTGATGATCCGCTGCGCCAGGTAGATCGTGATCGAGTTCATGCCGACAACCTTGAAGAAAGTCGTCCACTTGCGCCATCCTTTCACGTCGATAAGCCAGTAGAACAAGGCGAACATCGCAACGGAATACGCCCCGACAACCAGGACGAACGAGCTGGACCACAATGCTTTGTTGATGGGGAAGACCGTGCTCCAGAGCAGGCCCGCCGCCAGCAGGACGACGGCCGCGCCGAGCATCCAGAGAACCTTCCGGCCGCCGCTGACCCTTTCCTCCGGCAGGCGGACGAACGCTCCGGTGAACATGCCGAGCAGCGCCGTGGCGATGGCCGGAACCGTGCCGGCAATGCCCTCGGGGTCATAGACGCCTTTCTGCAGCAGGTGTCCGGGCATGACCATCCGGTCGATCCAGATGGACAGTGCGCCCTCCTTGGAGAACAGGTCCGCGCCCGCCGGGGCGTCCGGCGCCGGGAACATGTGCAGCACCCAGTAGCCGATCAGGCAGGCCGCCGCGATGGCGATCCGCCAGGAAGTCTTCCGCACCGCGAGCCAGACCATGGCCGCGAACATCCAGGCCAGACCGATGCGCCCGAGGACGCTCGGGAAGCGGAGGGAGGTGAACTTGAACTGGAAGAAGCCCTGGTAGACCAGCCCCAGGAAAACGAGCATCAGCCCGCGCCGCAGGACATCCAGCCAGATCTTTTTTTCAGGAATCCCCTTCTCGCGCTTGTTGGCGAGGGAGAAGGGGAAGGTCATGCCCGCGATGAAGAGGAAGAGCGGGAAGATGGTGTCGTGGTGCGCGAGCCCGTGCCACGGGACGTGCTGCATCTGGTGGGCCAGCCACGATTCGCCGCCGTTCGGGAACAGGCAGCAGAGGTTGTAGACCAGCGTGGCGAGCCCCATGATGAAGAGCATGTCGAAGCCCCGGAGGGCATCGAGCGATTCCAGTCTTTTATTCATGGCGGCGCAAGGGGCTTATTTGGCGAAGGCGTAGGAGAAGCCCTGCTTCACGTTCCAGGCCCCCCGCGTGAAGTCCGGCACTTCGACCGGCGCATTTCCGTTTTCGATGGAAAGGGCGCCGAGCGGTCCCAGGCAGCACCATTCCGCGAGGTCATAGACATCCATGTCCAGCGGCAAGCCGTTGCGGAGACAGTAGATGAGGCGGTAGTCCATCAGGAAATCCATGCCGCCGTGTCCGCCGACCGTCCGGGCCAGTTCGACGAGTTCCGGAGTCAGCATCGGGTTGGGATATTTCTGGCGCAGGGCTTCCATCTCCTCTGCGGAGAGGATCTTTTCCTGGTCGAGGAGCTGTTCGTTTGCCTCCTGCTCAAGCTGGGAGCGCCGCAGGCACATCTGCTGGACCGGATACTTGGCCGCGTAGCCCTCCGACCCGACGATCTGGTATTTCCGGTCATACGGACGGGGCGTCATCGTGCAGTGGGTGATCGAAATGGTTTTCCCGTTTTCGGTCCGGATCAGGGTGGTGGTCTCCGCTCCGTTCAGGAATTCCTCGCAGGGTTTCCCGGTCTTGGCTTCCACGCGGCCGGGGCCGTTGGCCGGTTTCGTATCCATGGCCACGAGGGTCTTCATGCGGTCGCCGCGATGGATGCCGAGGACCTGGGCGACAGGGCCGAGGCCGTGCGTGGGATAGACGTCGCCGCGGTGCGTCTGGTTGAAGTCGAGCCGCCAGTTGTTCCAGTATTCGTTCCAGTACGGGTCGAGGTTGTGGCAGTAGGCGCCTTCCACATGCAGCACTTCACCGAAGACGCCGGCCTGGGCCATGGCCAGGCAGGACAGCTCGTAGAAGTCGTAGCAGCAGTTCTCCAGCATCATGCAGTGCTTGCGGGTGCGTTCCGACGTGTTGATCAGGTCCCAGATCTCCTCCATCGAGGTAGCGGCGGGCACTTCGATCGCAGCGTTCTTCCCGTGTTCCATCGCGTACAGGGCGATGGGCGTATGGTGGATCCAATCCGTGCAGATGTAGACCAGGTCGACATCATCCCGCTCGCAGAGCGCCTTGAAGGCCTCCGTGTCGCCGCTGTAGCCGGCCGCGGCGGGAAGTCCGCGCGAGGCAAGGACGCCCTGGGCCCATTCCACCCGCTCGGGGCGGACGTCGCAGAGTGCGGTAATCTTCGTGCCGGGCACATAGGTCAGCCGGCTGACGGCACCGCTTCCTCGGGCGCCGATGCCGACGATGCCGATCCGGACGGTGTCCATGGCGGGTACGGTCAGTCCGAGCACATTCTCCTGTCCGGCGGGCCGGGCGGGCACTTTCGTTTGCAGGGTAAGGTCCTTGGTTCGGGGTGTGCAGGCGGCCGCAAGCAGCACGGCGGCCAGCAGAAGCAGGTGTTTGTGTTTCATGATGATCATGCAGTTTGTCCAAAAATAGCAAAAAAAGGTGAAACCGCGTGTGTTTCACCTCCGAAAAAGTCCCTTCGTTCCGGGGGAAAATCAGAGATAGACCATCCGGCTGCGTCTGCCCGGGTCGAAGATGCTCCCGGCCAGGTCGCGGAGGTCTTCGGCCGTGACGGCTTCAACGGCCGCCCGTTGCTCGGAATCCGTCGCGACGCGGCCGAACGAGAGCAGGCTCTTTCCCATCGACAGGCACTGGCTCTCCCCACTTTCCGAAGCGATGGCCAGCTGCCCGAGCAACTGTTTCTTCGCAGCGCGCAACTGCCTGTCCGACAAAAGATTCTCCTGCATCTTCCGGATGACGTCGTCTACGCCCCGCAGGCACTTGTCCAGGTTCTGCCGCTCGCAGCCCAGGCTGACGGCGACCAGGCCGGCGTCAGCATACTGCGCGTACGAGCACTCGACGCCGTATACCCAACCGTTCCGTTCGCGGAGCAGGTCGTTCAGCAATGAGTTCGACGCCGGACCGCCGAGGATGTTCGCCAGCAGGATCGCGGCGAACCGGCGCGGCCCGTCCGCGAGGGAGGGTGCCATGCCGCCGAGGATGGCGTTGACTTCGTGGTTGCGTTTGTCGGCCGTCACATCGAACGTCCGGAAAGGAGCGGGTACGAGCACCCTGGGCGACAGGGCTGCCGGCGCAGGAGCCGTACCGAAGGTTTTCCCGGCCAGTTGCAGGACCTTCTTCTCCAGGCGCGCCTCGTCTTCGCCGGCCACGACGGTCAGGGCCATCCGCCCGGGATGGAAATGCGCCGCGCAGAAGCGGGCGAGTTCTTTCGAGGTAATCTTCCGGGTGCTTGCGACGGTGCCCAGGATGGGGCTGCCGAGCGGGTGGCCTTCGAAACAGGCCCCCTCGAAGGCGTCGTAGATGTCGTCGGCCGGGCTGTCCTTTGCCGAACGGATCTCTTCCGCCACGACCCCGCGCTCCGTCTCGATCTCCTCCTTGGGGAAGGTGGGGCTGGTCGCCAGTTCGAGCAGCAGCGCCGCCGCTTTGAAAGTATCTTCGCCCAGCACGGTGGCGTGGAGGACGATCTCCTCCTTGGTCGTGAAGGCGTTCAGTTCGCCGCCCAGGCGGTCGAGGTAGTTGTTGATGACGCGGGCGCTCTTTCTCGCCGTCCCCTTGAAGAGGGCGTGCTCCGTGAAATGGGCGATGCCGCTGTGGAAACCTTCTTCGTCACGGGTGCCGCACCGGATGCTCAGCGAGCAGTATCCGACGGCCGTCCCGCTTTTCTTGACCGCGTACAGCAGTCCGCAGTCCGTCTTGCCGGTGCGCATTATCTGACTTTCCGGATTTTCTTCAGGTCGCCGGCGAGGAAGCCCCTGCCTTTGCGTGCCGTGATCTTGTGTTTCTGGATATAATAGAGCTGATGGTCGTCCGTACCGATCAGCATCTTGTAGCAGGGGGCGCCGGGAACAGGCTCGGCGGGTGCCACCACGAAACTGATGATGCCGTTGTAGACGGCCTGGGTAAAGGCTTCGTTCACAGCCTCTTCGTCTTCCACGAGGATGTCTTCGTCCAGTTCGTCGAGGACTTTGCGCCCCACGGAGGAGGCGATGTCTTCACGGTCGATATGGAGGGTCTTGGTGCGGAGCTTGGGGAGGTTCCGGTTGTATTTCGACAGTTGGGCGTAGGCCTTGAATTCCGAGCGGATCAGGCCGCCCGCCAGGTCCTGGATGATATGGATGACGGCGGGCATCACGATGAACTCCCGTCCCGACGGGGTCTGTGCGTCGGCAAGGGGGAACGACGTGACCAGCAGCATCGCATCTACGCCCTGGGCCGCTTCCGGGCCGCCTTTGACAAAGGCGAGCGAGCGGATACCGTCCTTTTCGGTGAGCAGCAGGAAGTAGTGCGCCGGGTTCGTCTTCAGAGCGTCGAATTCCGCGGGCGTGCAGAATTCGAAGGGGGACAGGGTCCATTCCATCGAGACACTCTCCTTGATGGCTTCGGCCATCATGTCGTCTCCGGGGACCACGACTTTCGTGATTCGCGTCGTCATGTCCTTGAGCTTCTCCTTGCGCGTGGTGATCTGCGCCTGCCCGGACGCGTCCAGGCAAATCGTGCACCCGACAAGGCAGAGCAACAATACAATCGTTATGCGTTTCATGGCAATCTCATTTTCAACCGGAGAAGAATTCTTCATACTTCGTGCCGAGTTGCAGGACAAAGATACGAAATTGCGAATAATTGTGTACATTTGTATACTATGTCAGAATATATCGTATCAGCCAGGAAATATCGTCCGGATTCGTTCGAGACCCTGATCGGCCAGGACAACATCGCCCGCACCCTGAAGAATTCCATCATCGGGGGCAAACTCGCGCATGCATACCTCTTCTGCGGCCCCCGCGGTGTCGGGAAGACGACGACGGCGCGCATCTTCGCGAAGGCGATCAACTGCGCACATCCTTCCGAAGGGATGGACCCGTGCGGTGAGTGCGAATCGTGCCGTTCCTTCCAGGAAGGACGCTCCTACTGCATCCATGAACTGGACGCGGCGTCCAACAACGGCGTGGACGATATCAAGACGCTGATGGACCAGGTACAGATTCCGCCGCAGGTCGGCAAATACAGTGTCTACATCATCGACGAGGTGCACATGCTTTCCCTCGCGGCCTTCAACGCCTTCCTGAAGACGCTGGAAGAACCGCCGGCACACGCCATTTTCATCCTGGCCACCACCGAGAAGCATAAGATTCTCCCGACGATCCTCTCCCGCTGCCAGACGTTCGACTTCAGCCGCATCAGTGTGCCCGACATGGTCCGCAACCTGCGCGGGATCGCCTCGAAGGAAGGGATCACGATTGACGACGAGTCCCTCCATGTGATCGCGCGGAAGGCCGACGGGGCGATGCGCGACGCGCTGACCCTGTTCGACCAGACCATCGCTTTCTGCGGCACGGACGTGAAATATGCGGACGTCATCAAGAACCTCGGCGTCCTCGACGACGAATACAGTTTCTCCCTGGTGGATGCCTTCCTGCAGGGAGACTACGGGACCGCCCTGCGCACCTTCGACGAGATCCTCTCCAAAGGGCTCGGCGGCCTGCACTTCGTCTCTTCGCTCAGCGCGCATCTCCGCAACTTGCTGGTGAGTCGCTGCGGCGGGCTCGATCCGCTGCTCGAACTCCCTGAATCCACGCGGAAGCGGTATGCCGAGCAGGCGGCAAGGTGCTCCGTCGGCTTCCTGTACAGTGCCCTGGAGGCGGCGCAGCTCTGCGAGTCGCAGTACAAGGCGGCCGTTTCGCCCCGCCTGCATGTGGAATTCCTGCTGATGAAACTGAGTTTCCTGGTCCGGCGACCGGGCATCGAGGCTGCCGCCCCGGCACCCGTACAACAGGCCGCCCCGGCACCCGTACAGCAGTCTGCCCCGGCTGCGGAATCCCAGCCGGCGCCGGCCGCGGATACGGCGCCCGCCCCCGAGGCTCCGGCCCCGGAAGCCGCCCCTGCACCGCGGACACGCAGGCGCACCGCAGGCAAGTCCGGCGCTTCCCTGTCCCTGTCTTCCCTGCGGGAAGAGAAGACCGCGGCGCCTGTGGCGGCGGACGCAACCGCTGCTGACGATGCCTTGCCGGAGGACGAAGTCCTGCTGGCGGCGTGGAAGGAACTGCCGGGCAGCCAGGCCGGACAGCCGCGCCTGGCATCGATGTTGCAAAACGCACAGGTCGAGATTTCGGCCGCCGACGGGGTCAAAGTCGCCCTCTTCCGCGTCGACAACGTGTCCCAGATGCAGTGGATCCGCGAGAAAAAGCTCCGCGAGCTGGAGGGCTTCCTCCAACGCCGGAGCGGCTCCTCGAAAGTCCGCCTCGAGGTGGATGTGCGGCCCACGGAAGACAAGCCGGTCGCCCCTTACACGGACCACGAGAAGGCCACGGCGCTGATGGAACGCAGCGGGGAAGTACAGCACCTGATCCGGGATTTCGGACTTGAAACAAAATGAGAAAAAGATGAAACTTCGTTGTGAAAACCTGGTCAAGAAATATGGCATCCGGACGGTTGTCAAAGGTGTTTCGATGGAAATCAACCAAGGAGAGATCGTCGGATTCCTCGGCCCGAACGGTGCCGGCAAGACCACCAGTTTCTACATGATCACGGGACAGGTCGTCCCCAACGGCGGCAAAGTCTTCCTCGACGACGAGGAGATCACCACGCTGCCGATGTATATGCGGGCGAAGAAAGGCATCGGTTACCTGCCGCAGGAAGCTTCCGTCTTCCGCAAGATGTCCGTGGAGAACAACATCCTGTCCGTCATGGAGATGTCGCCGATGACCAAGGAAGAACGGATGGAACGCCTCGAGAGCCTGATCGACGAGTTCAACCTGTCCAAGGTACGCAAGAGCCTCGGCATCCAGCTGTCCGGCGGCGAGCGCCGGCGCTGCGAGATCGCCCGCGCCCTTGCGATCGACCCGAAGTTCATCCTGCTCGACGAGCCGTTCGCCGGCGTCGACCCGATCGCCGTCGAGGATATCCAGTACATCATCGCCAAACTCAAATACCGGAACATCGGTGTGATCATCACCGACCACAACGTGGGCGAGACCCTGGCCATCACCGACCGCGCCTACCTGCTGTATGAGGGAACGATCCTCCAGCAGGGTACGCCGGAAGCCCTGGCTGCCGACGACGACGTGCGCACCAAGTACCTGGGCAGCGGCTTCATCCTCAAGAAAGCCGTCGCCGTGGAGCGTGCCAAGGCCGAGCATGAGGCGGCGCTGGCCGCCGCAGCCTCCGCGGCTGCCGCGCTCACGCCGGAAGCGACCGAAGAATAAACGCCGTCCGGATACAGGATACGGAAAAGTCGGTGAACCAAGGCTTCTGGTTCACCGACTTTCTGTTTCTTGCCGCTGAGGTGCGCCTTAGACGCGCTGTCCGTAGCTGCGGTCGGTAGTGTTGACGGTGATCTTCTCGCCCTGGTTGATGAACAGAGGGACCATCACCTTGGCGCCCGTCTCGAGGGTCACTTCCTTGAGGGCGCTGGTCGATGCCGTGTTGCCCTTGACGGCCGGCTCGGCGTAGGTGACTTCCAGTTCAACGTAGGTCGGCAGTTCGCAAGTGAGGCACTTCTCTTCAGGCTCCACCACGAACATCATCTCCACGTGCTGGCCTTCTTTCATCAGGTCGGAATTCTCGACGACGTCGTGCGGAAGGTGGATCTGCTCGTAGGTCTCTTCGTGCATGAAGTTGAACCCGTCCTCGTCGGAATAGAGGAACTGGTACGGACGGCGCTCGACGGTGATGGTGTCGATCTTGGCGCCGGCGGTGAAGGTGTTCTCGAGGATTCTTCCGTTCTCAAGATTGCGGAGCTTCGTCTTGACGAAGGCCGGTCCCTTCCCGGGTTTCACATGCTGGAAATAAACGACCTGGCAGGGTTTGCCGTTGTAGTTGATGAACAGTCCGTTCTTGAAATCTGCAGTTGTTGCCATAAATATGATGTTAAATTTATATGCGGATCGGTTGTATGTCCTTACAGGACATCCACAAATGTAGTGATTTACACGTATTCTTGCAAATTTTTGTCATTCCGGGAGCGTACGCACCGCTTCCGCTACCTTCTCCAGCAGCCATCGCGGCGTGGAGGTGGCCCCGCAGATCCCCACCCGCTCGCCGGGTCCGAACCACTCGGGCCGGATCTCCGTTTCGGAAGAGATGTGGCGTGCGCGCGGATTGACGCTCCGGCACAGGTCGTAGAGCACCTTCCCGTTCGAACTGGTCGATCCGGAAACAAACAGGATCGTGTCGTGGGCGGCGGCGAAGGCGGCCAGCTGCTCGTGCCGCGATGCCACCTGGCTGCAGATCGTCCGGTGTACGGTGACCGGCGCGTTGACGGCGCCCTGGATCCGCCGGCACAGTTCTGCATATTCCACGGGGCTTTTGGTTGTCTGGGAGAACACTTCCACGGGACGGTCGGTGCGCAGGCGGCCCTCCCGGAGGGCGGTCTCGAGCTGGTCGGGGCGTTCCAGGACGAGGGCGTCCCCGTCGACCTGCCCCAGCAGTCCGAGCACTTCGGCGTGTCCCACTTTCCCGAATATCACCAGCTTGCCGTCGTCCTCTGCCAGACGGGCGTGTGCCGCGCGGATGTCTTCCTGGAGTTTGAGGACGACGGGACAGGTGCAGTCCACGACCTCGAGCCCGGCGTCGGAAAGCATCTTGTAGGAGGCCGGCGGCTCACCGTGTGCGCGGATGAGCACGGTGCCGGCTCCGGCAGCGGACAGGGTGGGGATGTCTTCGTGCCGGATGGTCACGAGCCCCTTTGCGGCCAGCCGTTCCAGCTCCGCTTCGTTATGGACGATCGCGCCCAGGGAATGCAGCCGCCTGCCCGGATGTGCGTCCAGGTAGGCCTCGGCCGTTCCGATGGCCCGGATCACACCTCCGCAGAAGCCGCTGTGGCGTTCGATTTCGACTGTTCTCGCCATTTATTCCAGAATGCCGTACTTGCCTCGGATCAGGCCTTCGAACCAGACCACTTCCTCGTGGAGGGTCATGTCCGTGTCGTCCATGACGAAGGCGTCTTCAGCGCGGCGGAGCGGCGAAGTCTCCCGGTGCGAGTCGATATAGTCCCGTTCCTTGAGGTTCTTCAGCACCGCTTCCATCGTCGGCGTCTCGCCTTTCGCGACGAGTTCGTTGTAGCGCCGTTTCGCGCGGATTTCATCGCTGGCGACCTTGAACACCTTGATGTCTGCATCCGGGAACACCGTGGTGCCGATGTCACGTCCGTCCATGATGACGCGTCCGTGGCGGGCCAGGACGTGTAGCCGCTCGTCGACGTATTTCCGGACGAAGGGGATGGCGGAAACGGGGCTGACCCAGGAAGAGACTTCCAGCGTCCGGATTTCTTCCTCGATGCGCCGTCCGCCCATGTAGGTGCCGCCGCCGCCTGCATGGAAGGTCAGGTCGAGGTGCCCGAGCGCCTGTTGCAGCGCAGCTTCGTCGATGCCCTTCTTCGGATCGATGAGCCCGTTCTCGAGGGCGTACAGCGTGACGCCGCGGTACAGGGCGCCCGAGTCGAGATACAGGAAGCCGAATTGCTTGGCGACGAGCTTGGCGACGGAACTCTTTCCGGTGGCGGAGTAGCCGTCGACGGCGATGATGATGTCGGGAATATGCATGCTTGTCACTTTTAGTCTACCAAAATAAAGAAAAATGTCCGATATTTGCAAAGATACGTAAACTGTTATGAAAATTCTCATTGTCGACGACGAAAGGGCCATCCGGAACTCCCTGAAGGAGATCCTGGGTGACGAAGGATACGAGGTGGACGTGGCCGAAGACGGCCCTTCCGCGCTCGCGCAGGTTGAAAAGGAACGGTACAACGTCATCTTCTGCGACATCAAGATGCCCGGCATGGACGGGACGGAGGTCCTCGAGAAGATGGTGGCGGACGGCATCGACGCCGCCGTCATCATGATTTCCGGGCACGGCGATATCGATACGGCCGTCGAGTGCATCAAGAAGGGGGCCTTCGACTTCATCCAGAAGCCGCTCGACCTGAACCGCATCTTGATCACCATCAAGAACGCGACGGAGCGGGCGACGATCATCAATGAGAACCGGACGCTCAAGAAACGGGTGTACGGGCAGCAGATGGTCGGTGAATCCGCCCCGATCCAGCACATCCGCGAGATCATCGCCAAGGTGGCGCCGACGGACGCCCGTGTCCTCATCTGCGGCTCCAACGGTACGGGCAAGGAACTGGTGGCACGCAGCCTGCACGCCCAGAGCCTGCGCAGCACGATGCCCTATATCGAAGTCAACTGTGCGGCCATCCCTTCGGAACTCATTGAGAGTGAGCTGTTCGGGCACGAGAAAGGAGCCTTCACCTCTGCCATCCGCCAGCACAAGGGGAAGTTCGAGCAGGCGGACGGCGGCACCCTCTTCCTGGACGAGATCGGCGACATGTCCCTCGCCGCCCAGGCCAAGGTGCTCCGGATCCTGCAGGAAAAGAAGCTTTCCCGCGTAGGCAGCGACAAGGATATCACCGTCGACGTGCGCGTGATCGCCGCCACGAACAAGAACCTGCAGATGGAAATCAAGGAAGGTCGTTTCCGCGAAGACCTCTACCACCGGCTGAGTGTGATTGTCATCAATGTGCCGACGCTGGATGAGCGCAAGGACGATATCCCGCTCCTTGTGGACTATTTCGTCAAGCAGATCAGCACCGAGTCGGGAATGCCGGCCAAACCCTTCTCGCCCGAAGCCGTCAAAAGCCTGCAGGACCGTTCCTGGACGGGGAACATCCGCGAACTCCGCAACGTCGTGGAGCGCTTGATGATCCTCGGAGGGAACCCGGTTTCAGCGCAGGACATCCGCGACTACGTGAGCCCGATCATTTGATAGACAGGACTATGTATAATATGTATAAGAGGATATTTCTGTCGGCCGCCCTTTTGCTGGGGGCGGCCGCATGTCTTTCCGCACAGGGAGGTCGCACCTTCGAGATGCGCTGGTTCACGCGTGACGCCCGGGCCGACGGGGTGACGGACTTCCATGGCGAAACGGAATGGTTCGACACCGACACCCGCGTGGATGCCTTGAACCGGTATGCCGCCTATGGATCGCGTTTCTGGGGCGATCCGCAGCAGGATACACCACTGTTCTCGGAGGAAGAAGTCAGTGCGCGCCTGGCCGCCGTCAAGCCGCAGCCCCTCCCCTCCGTCCGGCATCAGCTGGTGCTGGATGACTGGCGGTCCATCGGCTACAAAGCGGGTAAGGAAACGGCGGTTGCCGCCCGTTGGAAAGCCTGGACCGCCGGAGGCGGACGCATCGCGGACGGCGCCTTGCAGCTGGACGCCGGCGCTTCCGTCAATCTGCCGGTCTCACCGATGGACTGGCGTTTCCGACTGCGCGCCACCTTGCGCGAACCGGCCGGCGGGCTGACCGTCCGTCTGGAAGACGGCGCCGGACACGGCGTCGACATTCCGGTCGGGAACCTTTCTTCTTTTGAAATCTACGCGGATCTGTCCGATGGACGGATCTTCCTTTCTTCGGAAGGCCGCACGGTCCGGGAGACCGCTGCGGCGGGTCTCCAGCGGGTCACAGCCCTTCGGATAACGGCTTTGTCCGGCCGGGCGCTGATCGAAGGGGCCGCCCTCTACGCCTTTGTGCGCCAGGAAGATAAGCCGACGCAGCCTTACCGGACGGAAATGCGCTTCGATGAGGATTTCGACGCGGTACCATCCATGAAAGGCTGGCAGGACCCCGCCTATGATGACGCGCTGTGGCATCCTGTCCGGCTGCCCGCTCCGCTGGGCGGAGAACGGGCCGCGGGCGAGAGCTTCTACTTGCGGACGAAGGTGTCCGTCGGGACTTTCTGCAAGGCGATTCTCCGGATGGAAACGCTGGACCCTGCCGGAGAGGTGTGGGTCAACGGTACCCCGGCGGCCGTCCTGCGGGGAAGGATTCCGCGTGAGATCGATATTACCGAATACCTGCTTGAGGGATGCGAGAACACCATCGCTGTCCGCGTGAAGCCCTTCCAGGCGGAGGAATCCGTCTTCCATGCCCCCTCTGACAAGCATGTGGGCTGGTTCCTGGGCCGGACGCAGCTGGTGCTCACCGATACGCCGGACCGGATTGCGGAATGCCTGGTCCATACGCAGGCGCTTTCGGAAAACGAGGCCCTGCAGCATCACCGGATCGTCCTGCGCAATGACACCGGATTCTCCAGGAAGGGCAGCCTGATCCTCCGCTATGCGCCTTGGTTCCCTTCTGAGGGCGCCTGCGTTTCGGAGGTGGAACAGGCCGTCGAACTGCGTCCGCGCGTGGACAATCCTGTCGATATGGACCTGCGCATCCCTTCGCCGAGGCTCTGGAATCCGTCCTCACCGCAGCTTTACAAGGTCGAGGTGGTACTGAAGGACGAGGACGGCCGCGTCGTGGACGATTTCGTCACCACAACGGGCATCCGCCTCATCGAGCAGCGCCAGGGCGTGCTTTACGTCAACGGGCAGCCCGAGGTCCTGGGCGGCGGACAGAATTTCGGGTACCGCATGCCGGTGGAAAACGCCGCGGTCACCATCCGCTGCGCAACCGACGCGATGGTGATGCGCGAACTGATGATGTCCAAGGCCATGGGCAATCTGCTCCGCATCCACGTGCAGTCCCAGATGCATGAATCCGACGGCATCAATGACCCGCGTTTCGCCGAATATGCCGACCAGCTGGGCCTTTTCCTGATCTGGCAGACGGCGGGCTGGATCCGTGAAGGAGAGGTGTGGAACGTCGATATCGCTGATTTTCCTGCCTACATGCGGAGGGTCTACAACCATCCTTCCATCGTGATGTGGGAGGCGTCCAACCATCCGAACCGGTTCCGCCGGCACGACGCCTCCGATTCGCAGGACTACATCCGCTCCATCGTCTCCACGATCACCCAGCTCGACAGCAGCCGGCTGGTCTCGCCGACCTCCTTCTGGCAGCACATGCACTTCGCTACCTATGACGGTTCGGTCGATGACAAGGGGAATCCCCTGGCGCCTAATCCCTGGCTGATGCACCGGATGATGACGCGGGGCAGTCAGGATTCCTACGCCGGTTACACCCATACCTGGAGCGAACTGCGGAAGATTCCGTATCCCTTCGCAAAGTCGTGCCTGGATGCCAAAGACCTGTGCTATTTCAACTTCGAGCACGAGGAATCCATCGGGCAGCCCAACTGGACGCTGGCCCGCAAGGAGCCGTGGTTCGAGATTTTCTCCTATGAACGTGACTACGAAAAGGCCAGCATCGGCCGTTTCCTGGAGGCGGACGAGTGGAAAGCCAGTCAGGCCTACCAGGCCTTCTCCGCGTGGGAATCGATGAAGATGCAGCTTCTGTGCGGGGTCAGCGGATTCTCCTGGTGCTCCCTGGAGTCCGGGCCCAACATGTTTACGTACGAGAAGCCGGTCGTGGATCCGTTCTGTGTTCCGAAGCTGGCATTCCATGCCAACCGGATGGCGTTCCAGCGGACCTGGGCCGGCTGCGATGACGTCGATACGGTGTATGGTCCCGGCGACGAGATTCGTCCGGTCATCTTCAACCTGGACGGCGCGCGTCGTGTCACCCTGGAAGTGGAACTGCAGAATGAGAAAGGCCGTACGCTGGAACGCAAGGTCTTCAAAGACGTGGAAGTGGCTGCCGGACGCAGCGTCACGCGGCTGGCACCGTTCCGTTTCCGCAACCGGTCGGAAGGCTGCCGCTTCATCGTCTATACCCTTCGATGAGGCGCGTCAGCTGCCTTGGTGGATGGCCGCCTGCAGCATCGTGTCAACCTCTTCGTACAGCTTGTAGAAGGCGTTTTCACCGAGTTTGGAGTAACGCCCGACCAGCGCGCGGAGCTGCGGCTCCAGATAGGGCAGCGTTTCGTCCCATTCCCGGTCCGTCGCGGTGATTCCGTCCTGCTTCTGCGCGAAGGCGCGGAACTGCTTCGGCAGGTCCATTCCGTCCAGCAGCGGTATCAGGTCGTTGAAGGATTCGACCGGTGCAAGCTTGCTGCGGTAGCGGTCGAACATCTCCGACGCGAAGCGCATCTGTGTCGCCTTCTTGTTGCAGGCGACAAAGAAATCGGAAGCCCGGGTCGTGTCGATCGGAACGAAGACATCCGGGATGATGCCGCCGCCGCCGTAGACCGTACGTCCCCCGCGTGTCTTGTAGATCGCTGTCGAATCGATCTTGATGCTGTCGGCTACGAGCATTTCTCCGTCCGTGTAACGCTTGTAGATATCATACTGATAGTCAGACGAGTACGGCTTTTGGATGCATCGGCCGGAAGGGGTGTGGAAGCGGGCGACCGTGAGCCGGACGCCGGATCCGTCGCTGAAGTAGATAGGCTCCTGCACCAGACCCTTGCCGAAGGAACGGCGGCCGATGATCGTGCCCCGGTCGTTGTCCTGGATGGCGCCCGCGAAGATCTCGCTGGACGAGGCCGAGTTCTCATTGATCAGCACGGTGAGCCCGATTTTCTGCAGGATCCCCTGCCCGTCGGCGACATAGTCTTCGCGATTGCGGTGCAGGCCTTCCATGTAGACGATCTCATCCCCTTTGCTGAGGAACATGTTTGCCAGCTTGTTTGCCTGGTCGAGATAGCCGCCTGCATTGTCGCGCAGGTCAAGGATCAGGCGGGTCATGCCCTGGTTCAGCAGGTTCGCCGCGGCAATGAAGCTCTCGGATGCCGTGGTGCGCGTAAACTTCGACAGGCGGATGTAGCCCAGGGTGTCATTGACCATGAAGGAAGCGTCGATGCAGTGCACGGGAATCTTTCCGCGCGTGATCTCGAAGGGGATCCGCGTCCCGGCGCGCCCGACCGTGACCGTCACTTTCGTGCCGGCCGGCCCTTTCATCCGCCGGACCATGCTGTCCTGCGGGAAGCCGACGCCGGCGATTACCTTGTCGTCGACCTGGAGGATGCGGTCGCCCTGCAGGAGCCCCGCCTTCTCGGACGGACCGCCGGGGATGACTTCCAGCACGATGGCCGTGTCGTTGGGCACGTTGAACTGGATCCCGATGCCGTCGAAGTTACCGGCCAGTTCCGTCTCCGCCTCGGTCAGCTTGACCGGCGGCATATAGACGGAATGCGGGTCGAGCTGGGCGAGGGCGGCCGCAATGGCGGCTTCCGTGACCTTCTCCCGGTCGATGGTGTCCACGTAGTTGCGGTCGATCTGCTGGAGGATAAGATTCAGTTTCCGCCAGTCCGTGCCCTGGACGCGGAGGATGTTCTTGCTCTTGTAGTAGGACTGCACGGTCATCACGGCCAGTGCGCCGACAAGGATGCCCAGCAGCGCGACCCAGATGGAGGCGTATTTTCTCATTCGTCTATCTTTTCAACTTGGATTCCAGCCTGCCGGAGCAGGTCCACGCCGTCCGTCAGCCGGTATTCGTCTTTATATACAACGCGTTTGATGCCGGACTGGATGATGAGCTTGGCGCATTCCAGGCAGGGGGAGGCCGTCACGTACAGGGTGGAGCCTTCGCTGCTGTTGCCGGACTTGGCCACCTTCGTGATGGCGTTCGCCTCGGCGTGCAGGACATAGGGCTTCGTCACACCGTTCTCGTCTTCGCAGATGTTCTCGAATCCGGAGGGGGTGCCGTTGTAGCCGTCCGAGATGATCATCCGGTTCTTGACGATCAGGGCACCGACCTGCCTGCGCTTGCAGTAGGAGTTCTTGGCCCAGATTTCGGCCATTTCCAGGTACCGGCAGTCAAACTTTTCCATTACTTGTTTCGCTGGTAGAGGTAACGCTTGATGCTGCGCTTGGGGGTACGCTCGAAGTCTTCCGGCATGAACTCGACCTTGCGGATCTGGGCGTAGTTCGGCAGGTCCTTGTTGATCTGCGGAAGCAGCGACTGCAGGTGTGCTTCCAGCTCGGGCCGTCCCATGCCGTCCAGCTCGCCCTGGTGGTAGTCGGGATAGATCAGCGCCGTGAGGCCGCCGTCCTCGATGACGAGGGAATCCACGATGTAGGCCATCGAGTTGATGACGGACTCCAGCTCTTCCGGATAGATGTTCTGTCCGTTCGGGCCCAGGATCATGCACTTGGAGCGGCCGCGGATGAACAGGTAGCCGTCGGCATCGATGACACCCATGTCACCGGTGCGCAGCCAGCCGTCTTCCGTGAAGAGGGCGGCCGTCGCTTCTTCGTTCTTGAAATAACCCAGCGGGAGGTTCGGACCGAAGGCCTGGATCTCCCCTTCGATGTTCTGCGGGTCCGGCGAGTCGATGCGGATCTGCATGTTCAGGGCCGCTTTTCCGCAGGAGTACAGCTTCTTGTCCTTGTGCGAGGCGTAGGTGATGATCGGGGCGCACTCCGTCATGCCGTAGCCGACGGTGTAGGGGAACTCGATCGTCCAGAAGAACTTTTCAATCTCCTTGTTGAACGCGGCACCGCCCATGATCACTTCTACGAAATTGCCGCCGAACGCATTCGTCAGCTCCGTGCGGATCTTCTTCTGGATCATCTTGTCCACGACGGGGATGCGGAGCATCGTCTTGACGGAGCCTTTCTCCACGATCTTCTGGATCTTGGATTTGTACACTTTCTCGATGATCAGCGGAACGGCGATGATAATGTTCGGCTTCACCTCCTCGAAGGCCTGCATGATGATCTTCGGGCTGGGGATACGGGTGAGGAAGTGCACATGCGCGCCGATCGTCATCTCGAACAGGAACTCGAACATCATGCCGTACATGTGCGCGGAAGGCAGCATCGAAACGACGTTGCTCGTGTTGTTGAGCATCGGCAGTACATGCGCGGCGAACTGTATGTTCGAATACAGGGCCCGGTAGGGGATCATCACACCCTTGGAGAAACCGGAGGTGCCGGAGGTGTAGTTGATCATCGCCAGTTCGTTGGGGGAGTCCTTGTAATAGCACAGGTCTCCGGGTTCGAAGCTGTTCGGATGCCGTTTGCCGAAATACTCATTCATGTGTTCGCGCGCTTCCGTGATCCGGCTGTTGCGGGCGTACAGGAGCTTGAACGTATTGATTTGGACGACGGCGTACAGGTTCGGCATCTCGTCCGGATTCAGCCCCTCCCAGATGACATCGTCCACGAAGAGGACCTTCGCTTCCGAGTGGTTGACCAGGTAGTGGATGTTGCCGGACTTGAATTCATGCAGGATCGGGACGGCGACAGCGCCGTACGTGATGGTGGCCAGGAAGCTGACGCCCCAGTTCACCTGGTTCCGCGAGCAGATGGCCACACGGTCCTCCTTGTGGAGGAAGCACTTTTCAAAGGCGATGTGCAGCTTCTCGATTCTGCGGGCGACGTCCCGGTAACACAGGCTGGCACCCTGGTAGTTCGACAGTGCATGTCTGTCCCAATTTTCCTGGAAACTCTTCTCGATGAGTTTGTTGACCGATTGAAAAGTAAAATCGTTCATATACTTCTCTGTTTTATCATTCTAGTTTGAAGGATCGTTCCTTTCCGTCGTAGCATTTGGCCTTGACGGAGTTCTTGCCCGAGGGCTCGACCGGGCTGTCAGGGCGGACCATCTTGCCGCCCGTATTGTTCCAAAGGCTTTCGCCTCCCTTGAAGGGGAAGCAGAGCGTCTGGCGCGAAGTCCGGACGATCCAGTATTTACTGCCGCCGCTCTCCAGCAGTTCGGGGAGCGACTTGATGGTCTCGTTTACGGTGAAGCCCTTCCAGTCCGCAGCCGTTTTCCCGTGCAGGTCGTACATGCCGACGGTGTTGTCGGCGTGCAGGACGACGGCCGTGTAGCCGTGCGCACCGGTGAAGTCATAGGCGGCCGGTCCCAGGGTAATCTGCTTGCCCAGCTCCACGGGGAAGCCGCCGACGAAGCGGCCCAGGCGGTCGAGCAGGTACAACTTCGATCCGGCACCGAACAGGAACTGGATCTTGCCGTTGGCGAAGTAATCGATGTCTTCCACCGTTCCGGCGATCTTTTCCTTGAAGGGAATACCCCAGAGGTCCTTGCCGTTTTCGTCCTGCAGGCAGATGGACAGGTGGGCGTTCTGGTAGAGTTTGTTCGTCTGGCCGGTGGCGCTGTTCTTCACGGGGAAGGGACCGTCCGGTACGACGACCGAGGTGTCGTAGTCCGTTTCCGCCTGCTGCTTGCCCGGGACGGTGTTCAGGCGGTCGATGCTGATGTCAGCATCGAGGCGTCCTCCTTCCGCCGAAGCGGACAGGAACAGGGGGGCGTAGGTGACGCCGGCCAGGCTCGCCCGGACGGCTTTCGCCGTCGGCGCACTGAACGTGGCGTCGGCGACGGTCGGGTCTTCCGTCAGGGAATGGTACAGGAAGAATCGGCACCCCTTGGCGGGAATCCGCCCCGACAGGTCGCATTCGTCCAGGTAGGTCTTGAGGGTCTGTGCGGCGAACCCTTCCTGCCGCCATGCGTCGATGACGGCCGCGGAACCGATGACGGTCCAGCTGCCCAGGGACAGGCAGGTGTCCTCGCCGTCCGGCGTGAAGAGGTCACCGAACAGCGTGCTCACGAAGCCGCCGTACGGGAAGGAGGCAGGCTCGGAAACGCCTTTCTTCCGGGCGCCCGAGCGGACCAGCAGCACTTTTTTCAGTTCTTTTCCGATGTGGACGCCGGCCAGGGCCACCTCCCTGACGGCGAGGGACTTCGCCCATTCTTCCGCCTGCGTGCCCGTCAGTTTCTTCTGGGCGTCGAGCGCTGCGCGGTAGGCGTCGAGCTTGATGCGGGCGTCCATGTATCTCCGCCATGCCTTGATGTAGGCGTCGATATCGGCGACCGGCAGGTCGAACACGTAGTCGACGCCGGAGGGCAGGACATCCTGCACCATGACCTCTCCTTCTCCCGCCTGCGCGAGCACGCCTGCGTAGAAGGCCGGATCCTCCCCGTACAGGAGGGAAGCGGTCAGCCGTGACCCGGCATCGGAACGCTTCTGCACGGAGAAGGCGGTCCAGGATGCCATCCGGGAGAGGAACTGGGCGGCCGCACGGTGTTTCCCTGCGAAATAGGTCCGCTGGAGGACGTCCATGTAGTTGTTCGAGATGAAGAGGAGGTCTTCGCCGGCGGTCTGCCCGGCCAGCGGTGCGAAGCCCTTCGCTTCAAGGATGGAGTCTCCCTGGTCGATGTGGCGCACCGACGAGGAGAGCACGGTCTGCGAATTGGATACGAGGAAGAGGCCGTCGTGCACCCGGGCGGAGAGCCCGGCGGCGAGGGCGCTGTCCACCAGGGCGTGGAGGACGGCGGTGTCCCTGGCGGACGTCCCGACGGAGACGGCAAGCAGCGGCTGCAGTTCCTTGGCGTAGTTGAGCGACAGGAGTGCCGGAGCCTTGGAGAACCGCCCGCATCCGTCCATGATGGCGTCGAGCTTGCCGCGGACCAGTTCGCTGAAGACGGCGGTGGAATCATCCAGGTACTTCCGCAGGCGGCCGAAGTCTTTGGTGCAGAAGACGAGGACGGCGTCGGAAGGGACGGCCCGGACCAGCGGATGCCGCTCCTCGAAGCGGCCTGCGGGCACCGGCTCGCCGGGCCCTTCATGGTCGGAGTACAGCTTCGCGATGGCGTAGGCGATGCCTCCGGCCAGCAGGACGACGGCCGTAATGAGCAGTATCAGCGTCTTCTTGTTCATATCCGTGCTATTGCGCAATAAACATGTACACGATGTTTCCGATCTGCCGCGGCGGCGCCGAGGCGGATGCGGAGAACTTCGACAGCCGGGCGGCGCGCACCGCGAAATTGCGCAGGCAGCCGTCCGCGGACGAAACTTCGTCCTGCACCTTGGCGTTCACCACATTGCCGGAAGGGTCCACGGTGATGATCACCGTCACGTGGCCTGCGCCCATGCAGCGGTAGGCCGGGATCGAAAGCCGGCTCGCCTTGCGTCCTTCCAGGTCGTAGGACACGACCGACGGACCGCTGTAGGTCTGCTTCTTCGGCTCCTCCTTCCGGGGCGCCGGCTTGTTCTCCGACACGTAGTCCTCATCGTTCTCCTCGACCTTGAAACCATCCTTCAGTTCCTTGGCCAGCCGCTCCGCGTCTTTGTAGAGCTGTTCCGCATCGGTGTTGCGGTCGTCCTTGAGCGCGGCGCGGCTCCGGTCCACCGCCACGTTCCGGATCGGTACACCGGCGGCGGAGGCGATCAGATCGTCCAGGCGTTTGCTGATGTCTTCCTTGAACTGGATCTCTTCCTTCTCCTTCTGCACGGCTTCCTGCTTGGAGAAGTCGATGACAAAGGTGTTCTCTGACCGGAGCGCCGCCCCGATCTGGCTGGCCAGCAAGATGATCAGCACCACCAGGTGAAAGATCACGGTGATGTAGAGCCCTGCCTTGTCTTCGCTGTCCAACCGCTTCATCGGCTACTTCCCCCTTTTTTCACGGAGCGCCTTCTCCACCGTTGCGGAGATGATGTCGATCGCCACCTTGTTGTGCCCGCCCTGCGGGATGATGATGTCAGCGTACCGCTTGCTCGGTTCGATGAACTGCAGGTACATCGGCTTGACCGTCTTGGTGTAGCGCTCGATGACGGTCTCGACCGTCTTCCCGCGTTCGAGGATGTCTCGCGCCATGACACGCATCAGCCGGTCGTCGTCGTCCGCGTCCACGAAGATCTTGATGTCCATCTGGTCGCGGAGTTCCTTGCAGGTGAAGATCAGGATGCCTTCGATGATGATCACGTCCGCCGGCGCGACACGCACCGTCTCGGTCTTGGAGCGCGAGCAGGTGATGTAGGAATACACCGGTTGTTCGATGTCCGCACCGCCCTTGAGATCCTTCAACTGCTTGCATAGCAGCTTGAAGTCGATGGCGTCCGGGTGGTCGAAGTTGATCTGCTGCCGCTCTTCCATGGGAAGATGGCTGGAATCCTTGTAGTAGGAGTCCTGCGGGATGACGACCACCTGCTCCTTGAGCTGGTTCGTGATCGCTTTGACGACCGTGGTCTTTCCGGAGCCGGAGCCGCCGGCAATTCCAATGACTAGCATATCCTGTTTGTTTTAGAATTCAGCATTCTTGGGCGTCCTGGGGAAGGGGATGACGTCGCGGATGTTGGCCATGCCGGTGACGAAGAGGAGCAGGCGCTCGAAGCCCAGCCCGAAACCGCTGTGCGGAACGGTGCCGTAGCGGCGGGTGTCGAGGTACCACTCCAGGTTCTTGCGGCTCATCTTCAGCTCGTCGATACGGGCTTCCAGTTTCTCGAGGGAGCTTTCGCGCTCGGAACCGCCGATGATTTCGCCGATTTTCGGGAAGAGCACATCCATGCCGCGGACCGTCCGTCCGTCTTCGTTCTGCTTCATGTAGAAGGCCTTGATGTCCTTCGGGAAGTCAATGAGGATCACGGGTTTCCCGAAGTGTTTTTCCACGAGGTACCGTTCGTGTTCGCTCTGGAAGTCCATGCCCCAGGAGACAGGATACTCGAACTGCACGCCGGAAGCCACCGCTGCCTCGAGGATCTCGACCGCTTCCGTGTACGTGACACGCTGGAAAGCGATCCCCAGCACGCTGCGCAGGCGCTCGATGAGCCCGTTGTCGTATTTGTCGCAAAGGAACTGCAGGTCGTCCATGCAGTGGTCCAGCGCATACTGTACCAGATACTTCACGAACTCCTCGGCCAGTTCCATGTTGTCTTCGATGTCGTAGAAGGCCATTTCCGGTTCGATCATCCAGAACTCCGCCAGGTGGCGGGGCGTATTGGAGTTCTCCGCCCGGAAGGTCGGGCCGAAGGTGTAGATCTCGCCGACCGCCGTGGCGCCCAGCTCGCCTTCGAGCTGTCCGCTCACGGTGAGGCTGGTCTTCTTGCCGAAGAAGTCCTTGCTGAAATCAACCGTCCCGTCCTTCTTCTTGGGGATGTTCTCGAGGTTCATCGTGGTGACTTGGAACATGTCGCCGGCACCCTCTGCGTCAGATTCCGTGATCAGCGGAGTGTGAAGATAGACGAAGCCCTTGTCATTGAAGAACTTATGGATGGCGAAAGCCATGGCGTGACGGATGCGGAGCACGGCGCCGAAGGTGTTCGTGCGAGGGCGCATGTGTGCGACGGTGCGCAGGTATTCCAGCGAAGTGTCCTTCTTCTGCAGCGGGTAGCGGACCGGATCGCACTCTCCGAGCACTTCGATGCTTTCCGCCTGGATCTCGACCGCCTGTCCGCTGCCCACGGAGGCTACCAGGGTGCCGCGCACGCTGAGGCTGGCGCCCGTCGTTACGCGTCGGAGCGTATCCTCGTCGATCTTGGCCGTATCGGCGACTACCTGGATGTTGTAGATGGTGGATCCGTCGTTCAGTGCGATGAATTTGATCTGTTTGTTGCCGCGTTTGGTTCTGACCCAGCCTTTCGCCAGCACTTCCGTTCCCGGCTGCTCCTGCAGCAGGTCCTTGACTTTCCTTCTTTTGATCGTTTCCATAAAGGTCTGTTTCCGTGCGCATGAGCGCACAATTATCCTATCTTACAAAGATAGTATAAAAAAACAAAAAAAAGAGGACCGATCCAAGGGACCGGTCCTCTTTTTCAAATCTATGTCGGTACGGGTTACTTTGCAGCCGCCTTGTTCGCGGCGTACATGATCTTCAGCGCGGAGCAGCGACGCAGCTCCTGCTTCACATCCGTAATGATACCCATACGTACATCCTGGTCTGCCTTGATCGACACAGTCATCAATTGACGGTCAGCCTCGCTCATCGCCTCACGTTCGGCGGCGATGAAGTCGCGGATGTCGTCGACGGTCTTGAAAGAGTCGTTGAGCTGGATACGCGCATCGGTACCGAACTGGGCCTGATACTGGGCCGTCGGGGAACCGATGTTGATGTAGGAAGACAAGTCTTTTCTTTCAAGTTTCACGACTTCGGTAGCTTCAGGAAGTTTCACCTTCACCTTCACTTCGTTGGAACGAAGCTGGGAGGTGACCATGAAGAAGAACAGGAACATGAAGACGATATCGGAACTTGTTCCCAACTCCGGCATTTCTTTCTTGCCGCTTCTTTTGAAAATAGGCATAGTGCGTTCCTCCTGAATTACTTACTTTTTCGTAACATCCTTCGGCTCAGCCTCGGATATGTTCTGTGGAATGGCTTCCTTGACGATCTTCTGCTGGTCCTCGTTCAGGTTCGCGAAAACCTTCCCGTACTGGGCGCGGCTGAAGTCGTCGCGGATTTCGTTCACGGCCTTCACGAGCTCGTTCTGCACGGCGATGTAGGCCTGGTAGGAAGTACCGCGGTCGTTCTGCAGGGAGATGACACCCTTCGAGACCGGATATTCACCGAATCCTTCGATGAACTTGTTCTCCCGCTCGGGGAGGTTCGGGTCGTTCGCCGGATTGGTGAGGAATTCCTTGATCTTATCCTTGAGCTGGCTGACGTCCATAAGCTGGTCACCGGCAAACAATCTGTCCGCCGAGTTGATCTTCACGATGATAATGTTTCTTTTGTTTACCTTCGTGTCCTCGGTCTTCTGGTCTTTGTCAGGCATCGGCGGCAGACGACGCTGCAGACCCGACTGCTGATCCATGGTGGAAGTCATCAGGAAGTAGCAGAGCAGGAGGAAAGCGATGTCGGCAGTCGATTGCGTGTTCAACCCCGGTGTTTTTCTTTTGGACATGGCTGAATCTTATTTGTTGGTGATGAGGCCCCGGATCACTCCGAAGATGATGGCCGCCACGGCACCGATGCCGAGAATGGCAACGAGGCTGAGCATCGTGTCCGTCATCTTGAGCGTCTGGACATCAGGCTGAGTCTTGACATTGAGGGCCGGAGCGCCCTTGGCGAGGAAGTAGACCACGCCGATGAGGACGGCAGCCGCAATCAGGAAGAGTGCCGCTTTGAGCAGCCCCTTCGGGTTGTTTTTACCGGTAAGGATGATGGCGAGACCGACCCAGAGCACCACGGCTGCGATGAGCAGGATGTAGGTGTATCTGAGGATCGCGTCCACGCTGGCGCTGTCCGTCGTATCACCCTTGGAGAGGCTCCAAGCGGCGAGGACAACACCCAGGATGCCCAGGATCCATCCGATCAATTTGAATACTTTGTTCATTTTTCAGTGGATTCTAGAAAGGGTTCCCAATTATTTCTTGTACTTGGCCAGCGTGTCGACGAGGTCGATGGAGGCCTCCTCCATGTCGATCGAAAGGGCATCGATCCGGGAGAGGATGTAGTTGTAGAACACCTGCAGAATCATAGCGACGATCAGACCACCGACCGTGGTGATGAGGGCGACCTTCATACCACCGGCCACGATGTTCGGGGAAATGTCGCCGGCAGCCTCGATGGCGTCGAACGCCTGGACCATACCGATAACCGTTCCCAAGAAACCGAGGGACGGGGCCAGGGCGATGAACAGGGAGATCCAGGAAAGGTTGTTTTCCATCATGCTCATCTGGACACCACCGGCGGAAGCGATGCGCTTCTCGACCACGTCGAGACCTTCGTCATAGTGGAGAAGGCCGTCGTAGAAGATGCTGGCGACGGGGCCCTTCGTGTCACGGCAGACGTCCTTGGCAGCCTCGATGCCGCCATCGGCCAGTGCCTGTTCCACTTTCTCGACCAGTTTCTTGGTGTTGGTCTTCGCGAAGGAGAGGTAGAGGATACGTTCGATGGCCAGCGCCAGACCGAGGATCAAGCAGAGAATGATAGCGGACATGAAGCCCGGACCACCCTGGATGAAGTAGGATTTGATCTGCTGGTGGAAAGGAACATCCTCACCGGTGCCTTTGAGAAGGTCCTCGGCCGTCATGGCCTGGGGAGCGGCGGCTTCGACCTGCTCGGCGGCGTTCTCAGCGGCGGCCTGGTCCTGAGCGGATGCAATGTTCGCAGTGAAGGCGAGGGTGCCCGCTACTGCCAAAAGCATGAAAAACTTTTTCATAACTGTTTCCGTGTGTTTTAATTAATAATGTATTAAATAGTTATCGTTTTCCTAGCCGGATTTCGGGCCGAAAAGAACCCATAAATCCAGTGCAAGTTACTAATTTATTTTCAAAAGGCAAGGTTTATTCGGAAATTTCTCCCCGAATATTTTCTCCGATGTGCGGAGCGGCCTCCCGGATGTCGGAATATTTTCCCAGCAACCAGAAAAGCTTGGCCAGCATGCCTTCGGTCGTGCAGTCGCCGCCAGAGACGACGCCCGACCGCTCGAGGGCCTTTCCGGTCGCGTAAAGCTGCATGTTCACCGCCCCGCGGAGACACTGGGTCACGTTGACGAGCAACTTGCCCATCGCCACGGCTTCGTCGACGATTTTCAGGAACCAGTCTTTCGAAGGGGCGTTCCCGGATCCGTAGGTTTCCAGGATGACGGCCCGTGTCTCGGGGCCCAGGAGGATGTTCCGCACGACCTGGGGCGTGATGCCCGGGTGGATCTTCAGGATGGAGACGCGGGTGTCCAGCGCGCCGGCGATGCGCAGCGGCTCGTCCCAGCGCGCCGGCCGCCGGATGTGCTGCAGGTTGTACCGGATCTGGATGCCGGCTTCCGCCAGCAGCGGGTGGTTGGGGGAGGAGAAGGCGTCGAACTGCTCGGCGTTGACCTTCGTGCTCCGGTTCCCGCGCATCAGTTTGGCGTCGAAGAGCACCGATACTTCGGGGACCAGCGCATGGCCTCCGGCATCTTTCGCAGCGGCCACTTCGATGGCGGAGACGAGGTTCTCCCGCCCGTCCGTGCGCGGTGCGCCGACCGGGAGCTGGCTGCCCGTGAAGACCACCGGCTTGGCCAGGTTCTCCAGCATGAAACTCAGCGCAGAGGCCGAGTAGGACATCGTGTCCGTCCCATGCAGCACGACGAATCCGTCATACTGGTCGTAACGGTCGCGGATGAGGGAGGCCAGGGACTGCCACAGCGCAGGCTCGACGTCCGAAGAATCGATGAGGGGGTCGAAGGACCACGCGTCGATCCGGAGGGCGGACTTGCGCAGTTCCGGAACCTCTTCGGCGATCTGCCCGAAATCGACCGGACGGAGGGCGCCGTCGGTGGGGTCCTGCCGCATCCCGATGGTGCCGCCCGTATAGATCAGCAAGATGGAAGTATCTTTCATTTCCAATAAGTTATATGTTGAATAACGCATGGGCGGAGGCCGTCGTCACGCGGTCGACCTCTTCGGGGACGATACCGCGGAGCTCGGCGATTTTCCGCACGACCAGCGGCAGGTAGGCGCTCTCGTTGCGCTTCCCGCGGTAGGGGACCGGTGTCAGGTACGGGGCGTCGGTTTCCAGCACGATGCGCTCCAGCGGGACGCGCCGGACGACATCGGAGAGGGTCGCCGCGTTCTTGAAGGTCACGACACCGCCCACGCCGATCCGCCAGTCTCCGATCCGCTGCAGTTCCAGGAAGGATTCGTAGCTCCCGCTGAACGCGTGCATGTTGCCCCGGATCCCGAGGTGCCGGTGGGCGCGGAGCACGTCCAGGAAGTCGCCCATCGCATCCCGCAGGTGGATGTTGACGGGCAGGTCCAGGCGGGCGGCCAGTTCCAGCTGTGCGGCGAGTGCATCTTTCTGCTGTGCAGCGAATTCCTTCCCCTCATGGTAGTCCAGCCCGATCTCGCCCACGGCGACGAAGGACCGCTCCGCCGCCTGGCGTTCCACCTGGTCGAATTCTGCCTTCCAGTCCGCGCCGACGCTGCCCGGGTACAGCCCGACCATCGGACGCAGCACGTCCGGATGCCGGTCCGCAAGGGCCAGCATCGCCCCGCGTTCCGTGCTGTCCACGTCCGGAAGGAGCATCATTTCCACCCCTGCCTGCCGGGCGCGCAGGATCACGTCTTCTTCCTCTCCGGCGAAGGCCGGGTCCGAGATATGGGTATGGGTGTCGATCATACCCCGCAAAGTTACAATTCTTTTTTAATATGGGCGCTGCAATGCTGCAACAGGTCCATCGAGACGAAACCGTCCATTTCGAGCATCGAAACGACACGCGAAACGGTGCTGAACGGCAGCCGTGTGGCCGCGCAGAGTTCGTCCAGGGAAATGCCGCGCCGCCCCCGGATGCGGGCGGCCAGCCGGACGAGTAGGTCGCGTTCCTTTTCCGGATATCCCTCCCGGTCGTAATACCGCCCGACGGCCGCCGTGAAGTCCGGTTCCTCCCGCCGCGGCGCGGCGCCCAGGCCGAGCCGTTCCGCGAGCGCGGCCGGGTCGCCGACAGGTTCGGCGAGGTTCTCGCGGATCAGCAGGTTACAGCCCTGTGAGAACGGGTCGTCCACCCGTCCGGGCAGGGCGAAGACGTCCCGGTCGTAGGAGGCGGCGAGCCGGGAGGTCATCATTCCGCCGCCGCGCACCTTGGACTCTACCAGGAGGGTCGCCCGGGCCAGTCCGGCGATGATCCGGTTCCTCCGGAGGAAGTTCATCCGCACCGGGGGTGTACCGGGCGGGTAGTCGGTGACCAGGGCGCAGCCGGGCGTGGCGGCGATCCGCTCGGCATCCTTGACGTGCCGGGACGGGTAGACGGCGTCGATGCCCGTCGGCAGGACCGCGACGGTGGGCAGGCCGCAGGCCAGGGCGGTGCGGTGTGCGGTGATGTCCACCCCGATGGCGAGCCCGCTGACGACGAGCGGGCGTACCGGCGCCCGTGCGAGGGCCTGCACGATGCGTGTGCACCACTCCCGGCCATACGGCGTGATGTTCCGGGTGCCCACGACGGCGACGGCGGGAAGCCCGCTGAACACCGCTTCCGGCGGGGAGTCGCCCTTGAAGTACAGCCCCAGCGGCGGGTCGGCGCATTCGGCCAGCAGGGCCGGGTATGCGGCTTCTCCCAGTCCGATGAACCGGCAGCCCGACCGGCGTGCCTGTTCCAGTTCCATGGCCGCGCTGTCGAATGCTTCCCCTCCCAGTTTCCCCGACGTGTCCGCCCGGAAGGCGGCCGTCGCGCTTCCCGCGGCCCGGATGGCCGCCAGCGCTTTTTGGGGGACATATCCGTACGCCCTCGCCAGGGCGCACAGGCAGATTCTTTCCTCTTCCGTTCTTTCCATCGTTTTCTCCTTTCTGCCTGCAAGGTCGCATTCCGCCTCCCGGCAGGCAAGCGGCGGAAAGAAAAAAAGAAACGGGATTTCCGTTTCTTTCTGTTTTTTCTGTTTTTAAAGCCGGTGGGGACGCCGTCAGAGGATCAGCATGGCGTCGCCGTACGGACCGAAGCGATACCCTTCTTCAAGCGCCACCTTGTAGGCGTTCATGACCGTGTCGAATCCGCCGAAGGCGGCGACGGCCATCAGCATCGTCGACTCGGGCATATGGAAGCCGGAGACGATGGCGTCCGGGACGGAGAAAGTGTAAGGCGGGAAGATGAACTTGTTCGTCCAGCCGTCGAAGGGCTTCACTTCGTTGTTGGTGGTGACATAGGTCTCCAGGCCGCGCATGACCGTCACGCCGACCGCCACGACCTTGTGCCCGTTCCCCTTGGCTTTGTTGATGATGTCGCAGGCTTCGGGCGGGACGATGAGCCGCTCGGAGTCCATCCGGTGCTTGGAGAGGTCCTCCACGTCCACGCGGCGGAACTGGCCGATGCCCATGTGCATGGTGATGAAGGCTTTCTCGATGTCCTTCAGGATCATGCGGTTGAAGAGTTCCCGGCTGAAGTGGAGGCCGGCGGCGGGCGCCGCGACCGCCCCTTCCGCACGGGCGAAGATGGTCTGGTAATTCTCGTAGTCTTCAGCGGTGATCTGCGGCTTCACCCACTTCGGGACCGGGATCTCGCCCAGGGCGAAGAGGGAGGCCTTGAAATCTTCGTACGGGCCGTCGTAGAGGAAGCGCAGCGTGCGGCCGCGGGAGGTGGTGTTGTCGATGACTTCCGCCACCAGGCTCTGGTCCTCGCCGAAATAAAGCTTGTTGCCGATGCGGATCTTCCGCGCCGGATCCACGATCACGTCCCACAGGTGCTGCTCGCGGTTCAGTTCCCGCAGCAGGAACACCATGATGTCCGCCCCGGTCTTCTCTTTCTTGCCGTACAGGCGGGCCGGGAAGACTTTCGTGTCATTGAAGACGAAGGTGTCGCCTTTGCCGAAATAATCGATGATATCCTTGAAGATGCGATGCTCGATGGCGCCCGTCTTCTTGTCGACGACCATCAGGCGGCATTCGTCGCGCCAGCGGGTCGGTTCCTGCGCCACTTGGCTCTTGGGCAGGATGAATTGGAATTGAGACAGTTTCATGCTCGTTGAAAAACCGTGATACTTTTAATATACGGTCGGAACGGCAAATTAGTTTCAAACTGGAGAGGATTTCAGATTTTCGCCTCCCGGAACACTTCCACGATGGACGGATACGTGTTCTTCAGGTACGGCGCGAGGGACGACCGGGCCACCCAGGCGGCCAGGGAGATGTTCTCTTCGCGCTGCGGCGTGAGGTCCACCGGGTCGGTGTAAAGCATGTCGAACCACCAGGTGTGCTTGAGGTGCCAGACCCCGCCGCGCAGGTAGCAGTGGTCGGTGATGCAGATCAGCCCGCGCAGGACCAGCCGGTCCACGCCGGTCTCCTCCTGCACCTCCCGCAGCGCGGTCGTCTCGATGTCTTCTCCCGCTTCCTGGTGCCCTTTGGGCAGGTCCCAGAGGCTGTCGCGCCGGATCAGCAGCACGTCCCCCCGCCGGTTGGAAACCAGTCCGCCGGCGGCATTCACTTCGCGGAACTGTGCGCAGATGGCGCGGTAGACGGCATCCTGGTCTTCGGTGGGGACGAGTACGCGGGGCAGGTGCGCGGCCCCGCGGAAATAGCGGACCAGTTCCGGGATGCCTTCTCCTGCTCCGCCGCCCTGCCAGCGGACGGCGTTGGGGTCGGAAAGGGCCTGCTCCTGGGGGGAGCAGACGGCGAGACACCTTTTTTCGAAGTAGATCTTATGCATGGGCCCCTGAAAATTGCTATCTTTGTCAAGAGATGCAACAAAGATAAGAATAATATGGAAAAGACAGAGAGCATGATCGCCCGCGGATTGCTGGACATCGGCGCCGTCCTCCTTTCTCCGGACCGGCCGTTCACCTGGGCCTCCGGGTGGAAGAGCCCGATCTACTGCGACAACCGGCGGATCCTTTCCTCCCCGGCGCTCCGGGACCGCGTGGCCCGCGCACTGGCGGAGACGGCAGCCACCCTGTGCCCGGATGCGGAGATCGTCGCCGGGGTCGCCACGGGTGCCATCGCCCACGGGGTGCTGGCCGCGGACCGGATGGACAAGCCTTTCGTATACGTACGGCCGAAGCCCAAGGATCACGGGACAGGCTCGCAGATTGAAGGCGCGCTGCCGGAAGGGGCACGCGTCGTCGTGATCGAGGACCTCGTCTCCACCGGCATGAGCAGCCTGGCCGCCGTCGACGCCCTGCGCGCCGCCGGGGCGCAGGTGCTGGGGATGGCCGCCATCTTCACCTACGGATTCGAAGTCGCCCGCGCGCGTTTCGAGTCGGCCGGCGTCCCGCTCGTGACCCTCACCTCCTATCCCGTCCTCATCGGGGAGGCGGTTCGTTCCGGGCTCGTCAGCGCGGACATGGTACGGACCCTGGAGGCCTGGCGCGAAGACCCGGCCGGGTGGGACCCGTCCGTATAGTACTGGAAAACTGATAATTACCTGTAACGATGACAGAGATCACAAGCAAGCACGGGCAAGTGTCCCGCTCCCCGTTCGAACTGTATATGATGTTCGTGGACCTGCGCAACTTCCTCCAGTTCCTGCCGGAGGACAAGCGGGATTCCGTCACCGCCGACTACGACACCCTGTCCGCCACGGTGCAGGGCTTCAAGATCGGCGTGATGGTCAAGGAGCGCGTCCCGTATTCGAAGATTTCCTTCGTGGACGACGGAGCGCCGTTCTCCTTCTCCGGTTCGCTCCACTTCGACGCGGTTCCTTCCGAACCCGGGAAGACGGACTTCCACCTGGCGTTGAGCGCCGACCTGAACCTGATGATGAAGATGCTCCTGGGCGGCAAGTTGCGCGAAGCGGCCGACAAGGTCGTGGACGCCCTGGTGGCGGTTTCCGAGGGGAAACTGCCGGAAGGACTTGACGCAGAGACCCTGGAGCGGATGCGGCGCGAGATGGGCGCAGACCCTTCCGACCGCTGATCCGTTGCCTCAGATGGAGCGGCTCGAACCGGAAACGCTCAGGGAGATCCTGACGCGGGCGGTCGGGGCGGACCGGGCGGACCGGGCCGTCCCCGCTTTCTTCACGCCCGCTTCCGTCTCCGTCCGGCGCCATCCTTCCAAGACGGATGCGGCGTTTGCCGGCCATTTCGGCCCCGGTGCCGCACCCGTGCCCTGGAACCCCCTGGGCCTCCTGCTGGAGAAGCGCCCCTCCTTTACCCTGGACCCGCTGCTGCATGCCGGCTGCTACTATGTCCAGGATTCCTCCGCCATGTATGTCGGCGAGGTCTTCCGCCGTGCGGCCGGGGGGCTGGACGTTCCCGGAAGGCCTGTCCGTGTCCTGGACCTCTGTGCCGCGCCCGGCGGCAAGGGCACCGACCTGGCCGCCTCGCTGCGCACCGCCTTCGGGGACGGTTTCCTGCTGGTGGCCAACGAGGTGATGCGCGACCGTGCCGGCATCCTGGCCGACAACCTGGCCCTGTGGGGAGACCCTTGCACCGCCGTGACCAGCGCCGATCCGAAGGCGTTCGCGGCCCTGGAAGGCTTCTTCGATGCCATCGTCGCCGACGTGCCCTGCTCCGGTGAAGGCATGTTCCGCAAAGACCCTGTCGCCGTCCGTGCCTGGTCGGAAGACCATGTGCGCCACTGCGCCGCCCGGCAGCGCCGGATCCTTTCAGATGTGTGGCCCGCCCTGCGCACGGGCGGTATCCTGGTCTATTCCACCTGCACGTTCGAAGAGGCGGAGAATGATGCGCTCGTCGAGTGGGCCGCCGGGCAGCTCGGGGCGGAAGTGCTGCCAGTGCCCGCGTTCCCGCAGCTGGTCCCGACGCGGACGGGTGCCCTGCTGGTACCGGGTTTCGTCCCCGGCGAGGGCCAGTTCGCCGCGGTGCTCCGGAAGACGGCACCCGCTGCCGCCTGGCGTGCTCCCCGCGGAAAGGCCCCGGCACGGGCGGAGGAGCTCCGGTATGTCCCCGAGTCCATCGCCGCGGACCTGGCTTCCCTGCAGTTTCTGCGGCCATTGCGTGCCGGAACGCCGCTCGGTGTCCGGAAAGGCACGGACCTTGTACCGGATCCGGATGCGGCCCTGCTGATCGGTGAAGACCGGACGGGCTGCCCCGCCGTGGAGGTGGACGCCGCCACTGCGCTGCATTTCCTGCACGGCGACGCGCTGCGGCTTCCGGACGCTCCGAAAGGCTTCGTCCGGATCTGCCACGAAGGGCATCCGCTGGGATTCGTGAAGAACCTGGGGAACCGCTGCAACAACCTGCATCCCGCCCGCCGGCGGATCAGGATGGATGTTTGACCAAGATAGATCAAGATAGATGAAGAATATGAAACCTGGATCGTGGATGCCGGCGCTCGTGCTGGCGATGCTGCTTCTTCCGGCCGGCCGGTCGGCCTTCGCGCAGACGACGCCGGAGGAATTCAAAACCCGTTACGACCGGCTCGTCTCGTCGGTCGGCGTGGCCGGACTCGGCGTGGAAACCCTGCTGGCCAAGTGGGAGAAGGCCTTCCCGGACGACCCCGAGCGGATGATGGCGTCCTTCTCGTTTTATCTGGAGAAAAGCCAGACAACGCGCATCGACACGCTCCGGCAGGCCCGTTACCTGGGCAATGCCCCGGTGCTTTCATTGAAGGATTCGCTGGGAAACGCCTTGAACTATTTCCAGGTCGTCCAGTACGACGACGAACTGTTCCGCCAGGCCATCGAGTCGGCCGACGCCGCGATTTCCGCGCTTCCGGACCGGCTGGACTACCGTCTGTACAAGATTTCCGCCCTCATCGGTTACGAAGAGGGCAGCCCGGACATGGCGAAGGCCGAGATCAAGAAGCTGATCGACTACCATTACAACAGCCATCCGGAATGGGTCTATCCCGGGCTGGAAGTCGACGATGAGGTGTTCACCGCCTCCATCCAGGAGTACTGCGTGACGTTCTTCAAGATGGGCACCCCGGACACCTACGAAGCGTTCCGCGAGCTTTCCGAGAAGATCCTTTCCTACCAGCCTGCGCAGACCCTGTTCCTGACCAACATGGGGTCGTACTATCTCGTGGTCCAGCACGAGGGCAAGACGGCGCTGAAGTATTATAACAAGGTGCTGAAGAAGGAGCCGGACAACTACACGGCCATCAAGAACTGCGTGCTGCTGGCCCGCGACGCGAAAAACCTCAAACTGGAGAAGAAGTACCTGCCCGCCTTGATCCGCGTGACGCAGGACGATGCCGAGCGAGCGGCCGCGCAGGCCCGCCTGGAAGCCCTGTAGCGGTTTTCAGAACGAACCGCCCTTGCGGCGTTCGTAGAGTTCCCAGGAATTGAACAGGTTCTGGAAGATGCTGTACAGCCCGCCGGAGACGGCCGTGACGGGCGTCATCATCGTATACGCGATCCAGATCAGGAAGCCGGTGTTCTTCTGCCCGAGCGCCTGTCCGGCGGTGACGGATTCCATGTGCCCGTAGGGCTTCCCCGCCAGCCTTCCCGTCAGGAATTGCACCAGGGTGCACGCCAGCGCCACGCCGGCGATGAGCAGCGCACCCTGCAGGGAGATGCCGCTGTGCAGAAGGGCTTCCGTGGCCAGGTAGATGGCCAGCGTCAGGCAGATGCCCCAGACATAGAACGCCCAGCCGATGCGCTTTTCCAGCGCTTCCTGCAGGTGCGGGGAGGTGTAGCGGACCGCCCAGGCGGCGAGCAGCGGCAGCACCAGGATCGGGAAGACCCGTCGTGCGATGCGGAAGAATCCCTGCAGGAACGCGACGTCTCCGGCCGGATGGATGAGCGGCACCAGCAGGGGGATGAGCACGGAAGCCAGCAGGTTGTCCAAAACGACGAACGTGACCGAAGAGGACAGGTTCCCGCCCAGTTTGTAGGTGATGACGCCTGCGGCTGCAGCGGTGGGGCAGATCAGGCAGAGCGCCGCGCATTCCACGCCGATCCGCGCCTCGGAAAGGTCCATCCGGGCGGCGACCAGGGTCAGTGCGGTGAAGAGGGCGGCCTGCAACAGCAGCAGGGCGAGGTGCCAGCGGTGGAAGGTGAGGTCGCGCGGGGAGATCTTGCTGAACTGCAGGAAGAGCATCAATGCGATCATCACCGGCTGCACCCGGCGGGCGAACGCGGAAAATACCGTTTCCACCCGCTCCGCGCCCGGCAGGCCGTGGAGGCACAGGCAGACCGTCAGCCCGGTCACGATCGCAACCGGCAGCATCCAGTCTTTGATGAATTGCAGTGCCTTTCCCATAAATCGGATGCAAATATCGTCAAAATCATTAATTTTGCAGTTTGGAATCGAAATTAATTGTACGTACGATATGAGAAAAAGCATTTACTTTATGGCATCTTTGATGATGATGGCGGCCTGCGGCCCGAAAACCGCCGTGGCGCCGGCCATCGACCTGACCAACCTGGACACGACGGTGTCGCCCGCGGCCGACTTCTACCGGTATGCGACCGGCGGCTGGCAGGCGAAGAACCCCCTCAAGCCGGAGTTCTCCCGCTATGGTTCCTTCGACGTCATCGCCGAGACCACCCAGGAAAACCTCAATGCCCTCTTCGAGAGCATGACGACGCTGAACGCGAAACCCGGTACGGTAGACCAGAAGATCTCCGACCTGTATAAGATGGCGCTTGACTCCACGACCCGCAACGGTCTGGGCGCGCAGCCGATCCAGCCGTATTTGCAGCAGATCCTCGCGCTTTCCTCGAAGGAGGAACTGCCCGCCCTGCTGGGCGAGCTGAACCGCTACGGGGAAGGCGGCTTCTTCGGCACCGGCGTGGAGGCCGACCTGGCCGACAGCGACATGCAGGTGCTCTATCTGGGCCAGGGTGGCCTGGGCATGGGCGACCGTGACTACTACCTCAAGGAGGAGAATGCCGCGTTGAAGGAAGGATACCGCAACTATCTCGTGAAGATCTTCACCCTCTGCGGTCTGGAGCAGCCCGAGGAACTCGCTGCCCAGGACCTTGCGCTGGAGGATGCGATGGCCGCGATCTTCTGGTCGCGTGAGCAGAACCGCAACATGCAGGCGATTTACAACCCGATGAGCACCGCCCAGATCGATGCGGCGTGGCCCAATATGGGCTTCGGCAAGGTCTGCGAGCAGCTCGGGATCCCTGCGCAGGAGAAGGTCATCGTGGAGCAGCCTTCCTATTTTGACGGCCTGAACGCCCTGCTGGGCACGACGGACATCGCCACGGTGCGGGCCTACCTGCTCGCCCAATTCATCGGCGGTTCCACCGGCGCCCTGAGCGACGATTTCTATACGGCCTCCTGGGAGTTCTTCTCCCACCAGATGGCCGGCGCCCAGGAACAGCGCCCCCGCTGGAAGCGCGCCATGAGCGTGCCGAACAGCCTCCTCGGCGAGGCCGTCGGCAAGATGTATGTCGAGCGGTATTTCCCCGCTTCCTCGAAAGAGAAGATGATCCAGCTGGTGGAGAACCTCCGCACCGCCCTCGGCGAGCACATCGATGCGCTGGAGTGGATGAGCGATTCCACCAAGGTGCGTGCCCGCGAGAAGCTGGCCGCCTTTACGGTCAAGATCGGCTATCCCGACAAGTGGAAAGACTACAGCACCCTGGACATCGATCCGTCCAAGACGTATTATGAGAACCTGCGCTCCGCCAGCGCCTGGTATGTCGCCGACAACCTCTCCAAACTCGGCAAGCCCACCGACAAGACCGAATGGGGCATGACCCCGCAGACGGTGAACGCCTATTACAACCCCACCACCAATGAGATCTGCTTCCCCGCGGCGATCCTCCAGCGTCCCTTCTTCAACCCGGACGCCGACGATGCCGTGAACTACGGAGGCATCGGCGTGGTGATCGGCCATGAGATGTCCCACGGCTTCGATGACCAGGGCAGCATGTTCGACGCTTCCGGCAACATGGTCAACTGGTGGACCGAAGCCGACAAGGCCAAGTTCGACGCCCTCGGCGACCGCCTTGCGGCGCAGTTCGACGCCGTCGAGATCCTGCCGGGCGTACACGCCAACGGCCGGTACACCCTCGGCGAGAACATCGGCGACCACGGCGGCCTGAGCATCGCCTTCTCCGCCATGCAGAACGCGATCGCGGGCAAGGATGTCCCGCTGATCGACGGCTTCACCCCCGAGCAGCGCTTCTATCTCTCCTACGGCGCCATCTGGGCCCAGAACATCACCGACCAGGAGAAGGCGCGCCTGACGAACATGGACCCGCACTCGCTGGCCGAGAACCGGGTCAACGTGTCCCTGCGGAACTTCGGCACCTTCTTCGACGCCTTCGGTATCCACGAGGGCGATCCGATGTGGCGTCCCGAGTCCGAACGGGTCCATATCTGGTAACGCTGCCGGCGTGGATGCGTCCCGCTTCATAGCCCGGCGTCTGCGTTTCGGAGGAAGTATCGCGGCGGTTTCCATCGCCGTATCCTTCTTCGTGATGATCTTGTCCGTCTCGGTCTCCTCCGGTTTCCGCGAGGAGATCCGGGACGGCATCTCGTCACTGACCGGCGACATCCGCGTGTCGCCTTCGAACATGAACATCTTCGGGGAAGACGCTTCCGTCGACTTCTCCTCCGGCGTGGCGGACGCGCTGTCTGTCCTGCCCGAAGTCGACCGGGTCACCCCGGTCATCTACCGGGCCGGCATCGTGAAAAACGGCGACCAGATCCACGGTGTCCTTTTCAAGGGTGTACCCGTGCAGCGCGCGGCGTCAGACTCTTCCCGTCTGGGCGTACGCATCCCGACCCGGCTGCGCGACCTGCTGGGATACGCCGCCGGCGACCGCCTCACCGCCTATTTCGTAGGGGAGAAGGTGAAGGTGCGCAATTTCACGGTGGAGGAAATCTATGAGGAGGTGATGGACGGCTCGGATACGCCGGTCGTCCTGTGCGACCTCGCCGACCTGCGCCGCCTGTGCGGCTGGGCGGAAGGGGAGTCTTCCGCGCTGGAAGTGGCCTTGCGCCCTCCTTTCCGGGCGTCTTCCCGGGTACAGGAGGTGGCGGCCAAGGTCAGCGCCGTCCTGCTCGGCCGTTCCGAATTCGACGCGACGCCGCTGATGGCCACGTCCGTGATGCGGCTGTATCCGCAGATCTTCGACTGGCTGACGCTGATCGATTTCAATGTGGTGTTCATCCTGCTCCTGATGACGGTGGTCGCGGGCTTCAACATGATTTCCGGCCTGCTGATCATGCTCTTCCGGCATATTTCCACCATCGGTACGCTCAAGTCGATGGGCATGACGGACCGCAGCATCGCGAAGGTCTTCCTGCGGGTCGCCGCACGGACGGTGCTGACAGGCATGGCATGGGGGAACGGACTGGCGCTGCTGTTCTGCGCCGTCCAGGGAACGACGCACCTGCTGAAACTCAATCCGGTGAATTACTTCATCTCATTCGTTCCGGTCCACGTCAACCTCCCCCGGATCCTCGTTGCCGACGTCCTGTCCTTCGCCGTCATCCTGCTGCTCCTCCTCATCCCCTGTCTTTTCATCTCCAAGGTCGACCCGGCCCGTACCGTCCGCGCCCAATAAGGAGTCGGCGACTTCCAGCATTTCCTCCGTCACGTCCTCCGGAAGGGGGATGGCCGGCGCTACGCCGCGGAATAAGTCGTACCGGGCGAGAATGGCGCCGACGTACGCCACCGTCTCCGCTCCGAGGTAGTTCGTGCGCGGGACATCCTCTTCGTCGTCGAAGAGGGTGGAGTCGCGGACGACGGGTACCAGGAGCAGGCTGTCCTGTCCCGCCTGTTCGAGGAAGTGGCTCAGCTTGTCCCAGGTGTCTGAACCGAAACCGTGCGCCTGCGCCGCTTCGATGCAGCCCAGGAAACGGCCTTCGCCTGCATTGTAAGCCGCGAGTGCGAACTTGACAAGTTCTTCTTCATCCGCAGCATAGGGGCGGAACAATCCCTGCAGCCGGGCGAGGAACTTGGCTCCGGCCCGGATGCTCTCCTCCGGGTCGAGGATGTTCCGGATCCCGTAACGGCGCGCGGTGCGCGGCATGAACTGCATCAGTCCGCCCGCGCCTCGCGGAGAAACGGCTTGGATCCGGAATTTCGATTCCTGCCACATGACTGCGGCAAGCAGTTTCCAGTCCCAGCCGGAAACGGGGGCGTATTTTTTCAGGAGGTCGTCGTACGGACTGATGATCTTTTCGTCCCGCGGCGTCTTCCGGTAGGGGTTGTAGCCGTTGAAAAAGCGGTGCATGAGCGAGTCGTAGGCCGTTGTCTGACCGAAGCCGTCGAGCCAGCGCTGGACGGCACGCACCTCTTCCCTGTCTGTCTTGACGACCCAGCGGAAGTCGTCCCCGAAGGGGATGGCAGCCAGCCCTTCTGCCAGCGAATCCGCCTCCATCCCGCCCAGGTGCAGGACGACGATGTCCGCGCTGTCGCACAGCAGTGCCGTGAAGGCGGAGTCCAGGTCTTTCTCGATGTGGATGTCAGGCTCACCGTACTGGCCCCGGGCGAAGCGGACAAGGGTCTCGTAGCTGAATCCGGCCTTGAAACCGTCAGAGAGATAGTCCGCGCTGCCGGGATGGATCAGACAGCGTATCTCCTTGTCTTTGAACGGGTACCAGTTTCCCTCTTCGCCCTTTTTCTGGACGGACAGCGGCAGGGCGGCCAGCAGGGCGGCGCCGACCACCGCCTTGACCGTGTATCTGGCCCAGGCCCTCATCAGAAGCCGCCGAAGTTTCCGCCCATGCCACGGGATAAGCCCCCGCCACCGCGGGAACCACCACCGGAAAGCCCACCGCCTGCCTTGACCGCATTGTTGACGTTGGGCTGCTTGTAGAATGGCCAGTAAAGGCCGAGTTTGAGAGCGCGCTGGGTGCCGATGTGGCGGTGCGCGGAGAAGTAGTCTTTCTTGTCGACCGGCCAGCCTTGCCCGACGTTTTCCAACTTGACGAAGATGCAGGCGCGTTTCCACTGGATGTTGAGGAAGGCGTCAATCACCGGACCGTTGTAGTAAGTCTCTTCCTGCTGGTTCACGAAGGCGCCGACGGCCGGGTTCCAGGCCGGGGAATAATAGGCGGTGTTGCACCATGCGTGGGCACCGAGCTGCATCTGCATGGCGTTCTTCTTGACGTTGAACTGCAGGTAGTAACGCAGGGAGGCCGCCGCATCGGGAACAGGGATGACCTGCTGGTCGGAAGTCGCCTGCAGCAGGATGCGGTGGTCCAGGTGCAGGGCGCGGAGCAGGGTGAAATTCTTCGTCAGGGTCAGTGAGGCGACGCTTATCGGGCTGCCGTTCTGTCGGATGATTCCGTCGGCACCGTAGTACAGGTTCCCGCTTAGCAGGGCGTATCCGCCCTCGATGGCGACGTTCCAGTGCGGAACCGACAGGGAAGCCTGCAGGCGCGTGTCGGAAATCTTTCCGAAGTCATTGTCCCAGCGGTAGTGGTTGGAGTGGAAATGCTGCTGGTAATGGTCCGGTTCCAGCAGGCTCGTCTTGAAATGCAGGTCGAGCCGGACCGGACTGGTGCGGTGCTTCCGGAAGGGGTAGACATTGAGGCGGGCGTTCGCGCTCAGGCGGAGGTCGTTCGCCTGGTCGCCGAGGAACGTATATTCGCCCAGGGCATCCCAGCGGAAGAATTTGCTGAGCGACCCTTCGGCACCGCCGTAGACGAAGGAGGAGTTCCATACCGTCCGCATGTCGGCGTGCAGGAAGGTCGGGTCGAAGTCGTAGTAGGTAAGGATCCGGTTGCCCAGGCCGCCGCCCACGCGGGAGACGATCGCGTCGTCCGCCCACGGTTTCAGCTTGACGAACAGGCGGTTCTCCAGCTTGGCGACCCGCAGCGAGTCGGCTGTGCCGGCGCTGTTGTAGTAGAAATGGCCGCCCAGCAGGTCCGCGGCGGGCGCGTTCTGCGGCGTGACCTGGTCTTCATACAACCGCCGGAACACGGAGAACTCGGAACTGTGTCCGACGAAGACGGCGGGCAGGTGGGCGAGGGATGCAGAGTCCTTCGCCGCGCGTTCTTTCTCCCGTTCGGCGATCTCTGCCTCCAGTTGCTTGACCTGGCCGGCGGCCTTGGGACTGTTCCGCAGGCTGTCCAGCTGCGCTTGCTCCTTCGCGCGCTCTTCCGCGAACCGGCCGGCCGGCAGCAGGAAGGTGAGCGGCAGGCGGATCTGCTGGTCGAGGAAGAAGGTGTTCTTCTTGATCTGGGTGGAGGCGTCGGACAGGTAGACCGGGTAGTCACGGGCGTCGAGGGTGGTGTCCCGCACCATCGTCAGGTCGGACACACCGCCGTTCTCTCCCTGGCGGACCATGTTGTAGATGTACCCGAAGTGCATCAGGTAGTTCTTGCCCAGGTAGTTGGCGGAAGCGACGAAGGTCTTGTTCGTCGTCTCCTCGTTCTCCATCATGCCACCGCCGCCGAAGCGGTCGTACGAGAGGGTGAAGTTGAATTCCGGCCAGAGGTTCTGCGTCGTCAGGATATGCAGGTTGTCACTCTCTTTCTGCGGCTTCGCGAAGAGGGTCCCGAAATAGGCGAGTTCCGTGTACGGGGTCTTGGTGTTGTACAGCGGCAGGGTGGAGGGCGAGTAGGTCCAGGATTCGTACGGCGTATAGAACGAGACGCCGTTCTCGCTGCCGCGCTTCAGGAAGTCATACGTCTGCAGGGCCGATCCGGGCACGCCCAGCCAAGTGGCGTTCACGTCGCGCCGGCGGAACGGATAGTCGTGGAAGCGGTAGTTGTAGGAGGTGTCCGGAATCTGCACATCCATCTTCTGCAGTTCCCGTTCGTGGGTCCACTGGATGATCCGCTTGTACTGCATCGAGTCTTCGAGCGCGAACGTCTCCAGGATGCGCGGGGTGTTCTCCCGGATGCTGTCGCGGATGGACTGGACGCTGTCGCGGATCACCTGGATGCTGTCGGCGACGCGTTTCTTCGCCTTCTCCTTGACTTCCAGGTCGTACTTCTTCCGGGCCGCCTTGTCCAGGGCGGCGTACCAGGCTTCGAAAGCCGCTTTCTTGCGGGCCGCCGAGTCGGCATAGTAGATCGAGTCCAGCACGGGCCAGTCGACCGTGTCGCCGGCATGGCGCAACGAATCGACGACGATCCGGTGCGTCAGCGAATCGAACGTGGCGACGTAGTATTTGTAGCGGAAGGGATCCGTTTCACGGAGCGAGTCGGGCGCCTGGATGGTGTCGCGGGCCGTCAGGCGGGGGACCGTATCCAGGGGCTGCAGCTGGAAGGATGCGGTGTCCTGCTGGTCGTGGCGGACGCGGCCGAACGGATTCTGGTAGAGGATCGTGTCCGGACGGACGGCCGCCTCCGTCCGCGGCGGGACGATGCGGCGCAGGTCCATCCCCACCGTCTGCAGCGCGAATGCGCAGACAACGGCGAGCGGGAAGGCAGATCTCTTCAACAATCCTTTCATCAGTGCGTACAAAGTACAATCCTGCAAATGTAAGGACTTTTCCTCTTTTTCACAATTCCGTTTTTTTTCTTATATTAGTAGTCTGTATGAAATGGGACCGATTACAGGAGCTGAACGCCCGTCAGGCGGCCGCCGTCACAGCGACGGAGGGCCGGGTGCGCGTCATCGCCGGCGCAGGGACGGGCAAGACCAAGGCACTGACCTACCGCTATGCCTACCTGGTGAATGTGCTGGGCATCGATCCGGCGAACATCCTCTGCCTGACCTTCACCAACAAGGCCGCCGCCGAGATGCGCTCGCGCATCGCCCGGATGGTCCACAGCGGCGACTACAACGACTTTGTCTGTACGATCGACGGTTTCTGCGTGAAACTGCTCCGGCGTGACATCCACCGGATCGGTTTCCCGAAGACGTTCACGATCCTGGACGAGGACGATTCCCGCGCCTATGCCCGCGCCTGCATGGAAGAACTGGGCATCAAACGGACCGAGAAGACGGTGAAGGATTTCCTGGCGCAGGTGAGCGCCGCCAAGGCGCTGGACGACTACATCACCACCTACATGCTGCCCGGCGTGAAATGGACGGAGGGAATGCTCTCCTCGCCCGTCGCCTGCTACATCCATCGCCAGATGAAGCACTATGCCCTCGACTTCGACGACCTGGAGCGCGTGGCGAACTACATCCTCGACCACTTCGAAGACGCACGGACCTGGTGGCAGGAGCAGCTCAACTACATCATGGTGGATGAGGCGCAGGACTGCAACGCCGACAACTGGCAGATCGTGGAGAAACTGGCGGCCGGGCACGGCAACCTATTCGTGGTGGGCGACCCCGACCAGGCGATCTACGAGTGGCGCGGCGCCCGCCCGGAGCGCTTCACGCAGTTCGCCTCCAGCCAGGACGTGGTCCTGGACGAGAACTACCGGTCCACGCCGAAGATCCTGGACGTGGCCAATTCGGTCATTTCGCACAACCGGAACCGGATCCCGAAGAACCTCTTCACGCGCAGCGCCGAAGGGAAGGCCGTCATCCACTACCACGGGAAGAACGAAACCGAGGAGATGGAATGGGTGGCCGCGCAAGTCCGGCTCCTGCTCGAAGGCGGCGCGGCTCCGGGCGACGTGGCCGTCCTCTACCGGGCCTCCTACTTGTCGCGCGCCCTGGAACAGGCGCTGCTGGACGCTAAGATTCCCTATACGATCTGGGGCGGGACCCGCTTCTTCGAACGGAAGGAGGTCAAGGATGCCCTCAGCTACCTGCGGCTGGTGAACGACACCGGCGACGACCTCTCCTTCGAAAGGATCGTCAATGTCCCTTCGCGGAAGATCGGGAAGAAATTCCTGGACGGCCTGAAAGAACGCGCCGGACGCGAAGGCCTGCCCCTGTTCGCGGTCCTGAAGGCCTGCGTTGCGGAAGGCGGGGCGGTCCGGACCGGCGCGGAAGACTTTGTCCGGATGATCGAGGAAGCGTGCGCGGCCGTCCCGGAGTCGACCGTTTCCGACCTGCTGAACTTCCTGCTGGAGCGGAGCGGCCTGAAACGGGCCCTGCGCGAGGACCAGGACGAGGAGCGGCTCGAGAACGTGGACGAACTGCTGCGGAGCGTCCGTTTCTACGAGACGTCCCACGGCGAGGACGACGTGCGGCTGTCGGACTACCTGCAGGACATCGCCCTGTACACCAATCAGGACTACCGGAAGGACACGCCGACCGTCAAGCTGATGACGGTCCACCAGGCCAAAGGGCTGGAATTTCCGTATGTCTTCGTCATCGGCCTGAGCGAAGGTGTCTTCCCGAGCATGCGGACGATCCGGGAATACAAGAAGAACGGCGAGGAGGAGGAACGGCGGCTGATGTATGTCGCCGTGACCCGCGCGCAGCGCGCCCTGTTCCTCACCGAATCGGAGGGATACAACGTTTCCACGAAGATGAGCAAGTACCCTTCGCGTTTCCTGGCCGAGATCCGTCGCGACATGTTCGTCACCGAAGGGGTGATGCCCGAGAGCCTGTGGCGGGGTACGGAGAACATGCGGCATGTCCTTGATGAAGAGCGCTGGGGCAGCCGGGTGGAGGCCTCGGAGGGAGATCCGTTCGCCACCGAGCGGGCCGCGTATTTCAGCCCGTTCCAAGCGGGCGACACCGTTGTCCACGACATCTTCGGCACTGGCACGGTGGTGGGGGTGAACAAGGAGGGCAGCACCTTCCAGGTGCGTTTCGCCGACGGCTCCACGCGGCATCTCCGTGCGGATTTCCTGCGGCGGGAAGACCTTCCGGAATAAGAGAACACGACCATGAAGAAGATTTACGAAACCGATCCCTGGCTGGCGCCCTTCAAGGACGCTGTGGAGGAACGGTGCACCCGCATCGATGCGGCCGAACGCGCCATCATCGCCCATTGCGGCGGGCGGACGCTGCGCGACAGCATCAACAACCACCTGTACTACGGCCTGCACCGGACGCCTTCGGGCGGCTGGGTCATCCGTGAATGGGCGCCGAACGCTACGCGCATCTTCCTGATAGGCGATTTCAACAACTGGCACCGGTCGCCTTCTTACGCGCTGTCGCCGATAGGGAGCGGCAATTGGGAACTGTACCTTGACGGTCTCTTCCTCGGGCACGGCGACCTGTACAAGCTCTACATCGAGTGGCCCGGCGGAGGCGGGGAGCGGATTCCCGCCTACTGCACGCGCCTGGTGCAGGACCCGGACACGAAGGTCTTCAGCGCCCAGGTGTGGGATCCCCCGCACCCTTACCGGTGGGTCCATCCGTGGAGCGGGGACGGGACGCCCGGCGGGAAACGCCTGTCCCGGCCGCATCCGCTGGTGTACGAATGCCATGTCGGCATGAGTTCCGAACGCCCGGAGGTGGCCACATTCGATTCGTTCCGCGAAGAAGTCCTTCCGCGCGTGAAGGCGCTCGGCTACGACACCCTGCAGATCATGGCCCTCCAGGAACATCCGTATTACGGCTCCTTCGGCTACCAGGTGTCGAATTTCTTCGCCCTGAGCTCGCGTTTCGGGACTCCGGAGCAGTTCAAGCGGCTGGTCGACGCCGCGCACGGAGAGGGCATCGCCGTGGTGATGGACATGGTCCAGTCGCACAGCGTGGACAACGAGAACGAAGGGCTCAGCCGCTTCGACGGCCGGGACGACCTCTACTTCTACCCCGGGCCGCAGGGACACCATCCCGCCTGGGGCTCGCGCTGCTTCGACTACGGCAAGCCGGAAGTGGTCCGTTTCCTGCTGTCCTGCTGCAAGTTCTGGCTGGAGGAATACCACCTGGACGGGTTCCGTTTCGACGGCGTTACCAGCATGCTCTACTGGGACCACGGCCTGGGCCGCGATTTCTCCGGCTACGACGTCTATTTCGGCGACGGGGTGGACTCGAACGCCGTTACCTACCTGGGGCTGGCGAACCGGCTGGTCCGCCAGGTGGACCCGCTGGCCGTGACCATCGCGGAAGACGTGAGCGGCATGCCCGGTCTGGCGGCCCCGGCCGCTGCGGGCGGCATCGGGTTCGGATTCCGTCTGTCGATGGGCGTGGCGGACTGCTGGATCAAGTGGATCAAGGAGCGCCCCGACGAGACTTGGAGCCCGGGCGAGATGTGGTATGAACTGACCAACAAGCGCTCCGACGAAAAGACGGTCGGCTATGCCGAATGCCACGATCAGGCGCTGGTGGGCGACAAGACCCTGCTTTTCCGCCTGTTGGACAAAGCGATGTACGACGAGATGGACCTCGGCTCCCGCGATCCGGTCGTGGACCGGGGCATCGCCCTCCACAAGCTGATCCGGCTCGTGACGATGGCCACGGCCGGAGACGGCTACCTGAATTTCATGGGCAACGAGTTCGGCCATCCGGAATGGATCGACTTCCCGCGGGAAGGGAACGGATGGAGCTTCGCCCACGCACGGCGGCAGTGGTCGCTCGCCGACGACCCCGCGCTCCGCTACCGGGGCCTGCAGTCCTTCGACCGCGCCATGGTCCGGCTGGCCCGCCGCCGGAACCTTTTCTCTGCGCCTCCGGTGCGGATCCGTTGTGACGAGGATAAGAAATTGCTGGTTTTCAGGAGAAAAGACCTTATCTTTGCCATGAATTTCCATCCGGACGCGTCGTTTACGGACGAAGTGTTCGAAGTCCCGGCGGGAACCTACGCCAAGGAACTGGACTCCGACGATACTGCTTTCGGTGGCTTCGGCCGGCTGGCGACGGACACGCGGCATGATGCAACGGACGGCCTGCTGCGGCTCTACCTGCCCAGTCGCTGCGCGCTGGTGCTGCGCCTGGAAAAGAAAAAATAGTAACCGTTTTTTGATACAACGATTCCGTTTTTTTACTATTTTGACAAAAATTTTGTTGACCATTAGTTGACCAAGGATATGGCGTTCATCAAATTCAACAAGGCAGAACTGGTAAACCTCTCCTATTCCCTGAAGCGGGAAATCCTGTTGACGGGGAAGGGCGGGGCCTACTGCAATACGTCCATTGTCTGTTGCAACACGCGCCGGTACCACGGCCTGCTGGCCGCTCCGGTCGACGCGTTCGGCGGGCAGGTGCACCTCTTCCTGTCTTCGCTGGACGAGAGCATCGTCCTGGACGGAAAGCAGTTCAACCTCGGCATCCACCGGTACGGTGATATCTACGATCCGCGCGGCCACAAGTACATCATCGATTTCGACGCGGACCCCGTGCCGCAGATCGTGTACCGCATCGGCGAGATCGTCCTTTCCAAACGTATCGTGCTCGATCCCGCCGCCGACCGGGTGATGGTCCGGTACGACCTGCTGCAGGCGCCCGGCCGGGTCGACCTGCTGATGAAACCGTTCCTTGCATTCCGCGACATCCACGCCCTGACGGCGGAGAACCCCGCGGCGCGGACGGAAGGCTGGAAAGTGCCTTGCGGCAGCGCCTGGTGCCTGTACGACGGCTTCCCGCCGCTGTATCTGCAATATAATACCAAGGAGGTGGAATACACCGACGACCCTTGCTGGTACAAGAACATCACGTACTCCGACGAGGCGCGCCGCGGCTTCGCCTGCCGGGAGGACCTCTTCGTCCCCGGCACCTTCACGGCCCGCATGCATCCCGGCGACGCCATTGTCTTCTGCGCGGGAACGGAGGAGGCGGTTCCTTCCCGGCTCAAACGCCGGTTCGACACGGCCGTCGCTGCGGCCGGTGTCATTACCGACGGCCGGACCCAGCTGCTGCGCTGCGCCGACACGCTGAAGCGGAACCGGGGCGGCCGGAAGCAGATCACCGCCGGCTTCTCCTGGCTGTATACGGGCCTGCTGCGTGAAACCCTTTCGTCCATCGCCGGCCTGACGCTCTACGCGGACGGCGGCAGGGTGGAGTTCGAGGAAATCCTGGACAACCTGATCGAAGACAATTCCGACCGGCTCTACCGCCGGACCACGCAGGTGGAGGCTCCGCTGTGCATCCCCTTTGTGCTCCAGCAGTACATCGATTCCGGTGCGGATCCGAAGGCGGTCTGGAAGAAATACGGCGGCGTGGTCCGGGAGGTGCTCCGCAGCTACCTGCCCGGGCGGCGCCAGGAAGTGACCATGCATCCGAACGGGCTGCTGTGGGCGCAGCTCGACGGCTGGGCCCTCTCGTGGATGAACGCCTATGTCGACGGGCATCCGGTGACGGAACGCGCCGGCTACCAGGTGGAGACCAACGCGTTCTGGTACAATGCGATCCGTTTCGCACTCGAGCAGGAGGGCAAGCTGCCCGCCCGGAGCCGGGACGCGGATTTCATCGCAACTTTCTCACGGATCCGCGAGAAGGTTGAAAGCAGCTTCCAGCCGACGTTCTGGGACGACCGCTCCCGCCTGCTGGCCGACTATGTGGACGGGGCGGGACGGCATCTGGAAGTCCGGCCGAACGGTCTGCTGGCCATTGCCTGCCCGTTCGTGTGCGTCGAGCCCGAGGTGATGCAGGCGGTGCTCGCCACCGTGGACCGCGAACTGCGGACGGCGCGCGGCATCCGCACCCTTTCCCCGCGCGACGAGAACTACAAGGGCGTGTACGAAGGCACCCAGCGCGACCGTGACCTGGCCTACCACAACGGCTGCACGCGGCCGTTCCTGCTGGGCCCGTACGTGGATGTCTGCTTCCGCATCAAAGGACCCGGATTCCGGAAAAAGGCGGAGTGGCTCGTGGAAGGGTTTTTCGATGACCTGGGCAAGCACGGCGTGGGCGCTTTCTCCGAACTGTACGACGGCGATCCGCCCCATGAGGCGCACGGCGCCATCTCTTCGGCGCTCAGCACCGCCGCTTTGCTGCAGGTCGGTTATCTGATTGATAAATACCGGGAGGACAAGGCATGAGAGTGTTGATGTTCGGCTGGGAATTTCCCCCGCATATCGCCGGCGGGCTCGGTACGGCCTGCTACGGCATCGTCAAGGGACTCGCGTACAACGGGGTGGAGACATTGTTCGTGATGCCTTCCGCTTCGGGTGATGAGGACGGCTCCGTGGCGAAGATCATCTCCGCCAGCGACGTGCCCGTGGAGTCGTTCAGCCATTCGGTGGACGAGTTCCTGGACAAGGTCCGCTTCGTGCGGATCGGGTCCAACATGATCCCTTACGTGGACCCCGGAGAGTTCCACGAAATGGTCGAGTCGGAGCGGAGGCTACAGCAGGAGTCCTTTACGAAGCACATCGGCCAGAAATACCGTTTCTCCGGCCGGTATGGTTCCAACCTGATGGAGGAGGTCGCCCGCTACGCCATGGTGGGCGGCACGATCGCGATGGAACACCGCGACGAGTTCGATGTGATCCACGCGCACGACTGGCTGACCTACCTGGCCGGCATCGCTGCCAAGGAGCTGACGGGCAAACCGCTGGTGGTACACGTCCACGCGACTTCTTTCGACCGGGGGACGGAGGACCAGATCGACACCCGTGTCTTCGACATCGAGAAACGGGGGATGATGGAGGCCGACTGCGTGGTCACCGTCAGCGACCTTACCCGCGGCATCGTCATCAACAAGTACGGCATCGATCCCGCCAAGGTGGTTACGGTGCACAACGCCGTTGACTTCAGCGGGCGCGAGAACCTGCAGGTGGACCGCGGCATCCGGGACAAGATCGTGACCTTCCTCGGCCGCATCACCTTCCAGAAAGGCCCCGAATACTTCATCGAGGCGGCGGCCAAGGTCCTCAAGCGGACCTCCGGCGTGCGTTTCGTGATGGCCGGCAGCGGTGACATGATGAACCGTTGCATCCGCCATGTCGCCCGGCTGGGCATCTCGGACCGCTTCCACTTCACGGGCTTCCTGCGCGGGATGGAGGTGCAGAAGATGTTCGCCATGTCGGACGTCTACGTCATGCCGAGCGTCTCGGAGCCGTTCGGCATCTCCCCGCTGGAGGCGATGCGCTCCAACGTCCCTTCGATCATCTCCTTCCAGTCCGGCGCGGCCGAAGTCCTCAAATACGCCTTCAAGGTGGATTTCTGGGACGTCGATGCCATCGCCGACTGCATCTATGCGCTGCTGACGTATCCCGCGCTCTCCGCTTTTGCGGTCAAGCAGGGCTACGACGAGGTCAACCGCCTGAAATGGAATGCGGCGACGGCCAAGCTCAAGCATATCTATGAATCTGTCGTTTCATCTAAAGGAGTTCAGTGATGAAAAAGAGTATCTGCATGTATTTCCAGGTCCACCAGCCCACGCGGCTGCGCCAGTACCGTTTTTTCGACATCGGGAAAGATTCGCATTATTATGACGGCTTCGCCGACCGGACGATCCTGCGCCGGGTGGCCGACCGTTGCTATCTTCCGATGAATGAACTGCTGCTGGACCTGATCCAGCGTTACAAGGGAGCGTTCAAGGTCGCTTTCTCCATCACCGGCTCCGTGATGGAGCAGTTCGACCGCTACGCGCCGGAAGTGATCGACGGTTTCCGCCGGCTCGCCGCCACCGGTGCGGTGGAGTTCCTGGGTGAGACCTATTATCACTCCCTCGCGTCGCTCGCGCATCCCGGCGAGTTCCGCCACCAGGTGGAAAAGCACGCCAAGCTGATGGAAGACACCTTCGGCCGCCGGCCGGTGACGTTCCGCAACACCGAACTCATCTACTCCGACGGCATCGGCAAGCTGGTCTACGACCTCGGGTTCAAGACCATGCTCACGGAAGGCGCACGCCACATCCTGGGCTGGAAGAGCCCGGACTATGTCTATTGCGATGCCGCCCAGCCGAAGCTCAAGCTCCTGCTGCGCAACTATTCGCTGAGCGACGATATCGCCTTCCGCTTCTCCGACAAGGGGTGGAAGGACTGGCCGCTGACCGGAGAGAAGTACCTCTCCTGGCTGAAGGCGACGGAAGGGGATGTCATCAACCTCTTCATGGATTACGAGACCTTCGGCGAGCACCAGCGCGCGTCGACGGGAATCCTTGATTTCATGCGGTACTTGCCCGGCGTGATCCTGGAAGACGGCTCCTTCGAGTTCCTGACGCCGGCGCAGGTGGCCCGCAAGCACAAGGCGATCGCCTCGCTCCAGGTGCAGGACCCGGTGTCCTGGGCGGACGAGGAACGCGACGTGACGGCCTGGCTGGGCAACGAGCTCCAGCAGGAGGCCTACAACAAACTGTATGACCAGGCGGAGAAACTCGCCCTGGTGGGCGACCCCATCCTCTGGAACGAGTTCGGCCACCTGCAGGAGAGCGACCACCTCTATTACATGTGCACGAAATTCTTCTCCGACGGAGAAGTCCATAAGTATTTCAACCCTTACCCTTCCCCCTACGAGGCATTCATCAATTACATGAACGTGCTCAGCGACTTCATCATCCGGATCGACGATGCGGTGGCGCTGAAGCGTGAAACTTGACAAATCAATGACAACAAAGGAGAACGTAAACCCAGACTATTTATTCGAGGTAAGTTGGGAAGTATGCAACAAGATCGGCGGGATCTACACCGTGATCGCCACCAAGGCCCTCTACCTCAAATCGCAACTGAACAAACATCATATCCTGATCGGCCCCGATGTCTGGATGGATACCGGGCAGAATCCTGATTTCGTGGAGGATCCCCACCTGTACGGCGCCTGGAAGGAACAGGCGGCCCAGGAGGGGCTCCGTGTACGGACGGGACGGTGGAATGTCCCGGGCCGGCCGCGCGCCATCCTCGTGGATTTCAAGCAGTTCCTGACCCGCCAAGACGAGATTCTCGGCAATTTGTGGGTGGATTTCGGTGTGGACTCCATCACCGGCAACTGGGACTACCGCGAGAACGTGCTGTTCGGGATCGCGGCCGGACGCGTCATCGAGAGTTTCTACCGCTTCTACCTGGATGCGGCGGACAAGGTGGTCGCCCAGTTCCATGAGTGGCAGACCGGCGCGGGACTGCTGTACCTGAAGAAATCCGGCCTCCCCGTGGCCACGGTGTTCACGACCCATGCCACGGTGATGGGCCGCTGCATCGCCGGAAACAACCTGCCCTTGTACGATGCGATGGACACGCTCGACGCGGACGACCTCGCCCGACGGTACGGGAATGTCGCCCGCCACTCGATCGAGAAGGTTTCCGCCACGCACGCCGACGTGTTCACGACGGTCAGCGGAATCACGGCCCGTGAATGCGCCCGCTTCCTGGGCAGGGAAGTGGACGTTGTCACGCCGAACGGCTTCGAAAACAGTTTCACGCCGGCGACGGACGAAGCATACGCCCTCCTGCGCGGGAAGGCCCGGGAGAACCTGGCCCGGGTCGCTGCGGCGATGGGCGGGGAACCGGTCCCTCCGGACGCCGTCTACGTGGCGGTCAGCGGCCGGTACGAATACCACAACAAGGGGATCGATGTCTTCATCGACGCCCTGGCGGCCGTACGCGATGCCGCACCCGCGGGGCGGAGCATCCAGGCCTTTATTCTGATCCCTTCCGGCCATCACGGCCCGGACCGCGCCCTGGCGGCCCGCCTGGCCGGTCAGCAGGATGGCGGCGCCACCCAGGTGTCGCACGTGCTGATGGACCCCGAGGGCGACATCATCACCCGCCGGCTCCGGGAAACTGGGCTCCTGAACGCGCCGGGCAGCCGTGTGAAAGTGTATTTCATCCCCTCTTACCTGAACGGGTCGGACGGGATCTTCGACATGCCGTACTATGACCTGCTCGCCGGCATGGACCTGACGCTCTTCCCTTCGTATTACGAGCCCTGGGGTTACACGCCGCTGGAAAGCCTGGCGTTCCGGGTGCCGACCCTGACGACCCGCCTGTCCGGATTCGGACTCTGGGTGCTGTCCCGCTATCCGGAGGGCGCCCCGGGCATCACGGTCTGCGACCGCTCGGATGCGGACTATGCCGATGTCGTCGCGGCGGCGGCCTCCCGTGTCGAGCAGATTGCCGGCCTGACCGAAGAGGAAGCGGAGCGCTTCCGCACCTCCGCCAGGGAGGTGTCCGAGATCGCCCTGTGGCAGAACCAGATCCAGTATTATCAACAAGCGTACACCCTCGCGCTCGAAAAGACCCAGCCCGCGCGGGAACGCTATCACAAAGAAACGCAAACCCAAAAACCGATGGAATATTTCCTCAAAGAGAACCATACCCCGTCGTGGAAGAGCGTGATGGTGACCCGTCACCTCCCGGCGGCCCTTTCCGGACTGGAGACCTTGTCCAAGAACCTTTGGTGGTGCTGGAACGAAGACGCGAAGCACCTCTTCCAGTCGATCGACCCCGACATCTGGTACAAGACCGGACACAACCCGATGGCCCTGCTGGACGCCGTCAGCCTGAAGCGCTTCAACGCCCTGGCCGAGGACGGCGCCTTCCTGGCTGAACTCGACGCCGTGATGAAGCAGTTCGACGGCTACATGGCGCTGAAAGCCGAGCGGCAGGGGCCCCTGACCGGCTACTTCTGCATGGAATACGGTCTGGACAAGTCGCTGAAGATCTATTCGGGCGGCCTGGGCATCCTGGCCGGCGATTACCTCAAGGAGACCAGCGACATGAATGTCAACCTGGTGGCGGTCGGCCTGCTGTACCGGTACGGCTATTTCACCCAGGTGCTGACCGGCCAGGGAGAGCAGGTTGCCCGCTACGATGCGCAGGATTTCACCAAGATCCCTGCGGAACCCGTGCTGGATGCCGAAGGAAAGTGGCTGACGACCAGTGTCGCCTTCCCGGGACGGACGCTGACGGCCCGTATCTGGAAAGTGGCGGTGGGCCGCACCGACCTGTATCTGCTCGATACGGACTATGAGGCGAACCTTCCGGAAGACCGCCAGGTCACCTATTATTTATATGGAGGCGACTGGGAGAACCGCCTGAAGCAGGAACTGCTTCTGGGCATCGGCGGCATGCGCGCCCTGCGTGCGCTCGGCCTCTTCCCGCAGGTCTATCATTGCAACGAGGGACACGCCGCCTTCACCGGCCTGGAACGGCTGCGTGAATATGTCCAAAACGAGCACCTGGATTTCGGCGAGGCGCTCGAGGTGGTCCGCGCTTCCTCCCTCTTCACGACGCATACCCCGGTCCCTGCCGGACACGACGCCTTCGATGAAGGATTGCTTCGCAAGTACATCGGCCATGTACCGGGGCTGTTGCAGGTAAGCTGGGAAACCTTGATGGCCCTCGGCAAGGTGAATCCGTCCGACGGCGGCGAACGTTTCTCCATGAGCTTCCTGGCAGCCAACCTGTCGCAGAACGTCAACGGCGTCTCCCGCCTGCATGGCGAGGTGAGCCGCGACATCTTCAGCCGCCTCTATCCGGGCTACCTGCCGGAGGAACTCTTCGTGAGCTATGTGACGAACGGTGTCCATTACCCGACCTGGACGGCGGCGGAGTGGAAGGCGATCCACGCACGCGTGTTCGGCGACGCCTTCGCCACGCACCATTACGACAAGTCCTGTTTCAACGGCATCTACGACATTCCGGACGCGGAAATCTGGTCGGTCCGTACGGCCCTCCGGCGCCGGCTTATCCGGATCATCAAAGAGCGGATCTCCGACCCGGCCCTCTGCAGCCACTACTCGCCGAGCCAGATCGTCGCCATCAAGGAAAACCTCCGCGACGACGTCCTGACGATCGGTTTCGCGCGCCGGTTCGCCACCTACAAACGGGCGACCCTCCTCTTCTCCGACCTCGACCGGCTGGATGCGATCGTCAATGATCCCGAGCATCCGGTGCAGTTCATCTTCGCGGGGAAGGCCCATCCGGCCGACGGTGCCGGCCAGGACCTGATCAAGCAGATCGTCGAGATCTCCAAGCAGGACCGCTTTATCGGGAAGATCGTTTTCGTGCCGGGCTACGACATCTCGCTGGCCAAACGCATGGTGCAGGGGGTGGATGTCTGGATGAACAACCCGACCCGTCCGCAGGAGGCGTCGGGGACCTCGGGCGAAAAGGCTTCGATGAACGGCGTGATGCACTTCTCCGTGCTGGACGGCTGGTGGGTGGAAGGCTATAAGGAAGGCGCCGGCTGGGCGCTGCCGCAGGAGCGGGCGTACGACGACCAGCGCTTCCAGAACGAGCTGGATGCCGCCACGATCTATACGATCATCGAGAATGAGATCGCACCTGCCTTCTACGACGTAGATGTTGCTTCCAAGTTGCCGCATACCTGGATTTCCTATATCAAGAATACGGTGGCCCAGGTCGCCTGCAACTTCACCACCAACCGGATGCTTTCCGACTACTGCCGGCAGTACTATGAGCCGCAGGCACAGCGGACGGCCGGACTGGTGGCGGACGATTTCGCCCAGGCCCGGCAGATCGCTGCCTGGAAGAAGCGTCTCCGCCGCGCGTGGAAGCATGTCGAAGTGATTTCGCAGACCCAGCCGGCGGCGTCATACACCCTTTCGCCTACCAACAGCTTGCAGGTGGAGGTGGTCCTGCAGATCGGCGACCTGACGCCGGAAGACCTGGGCGTGGAGATGCTCTTCGCCACATCCGACCGCAAACGCCGGCTCCATATCCAGGACCGCTGCGCGTTGCAGCCGGTTTCCTTTGAAGACGGGGTGGCAACGTACCGCGCTTCCGTCCTGCCGGATCGTACCGGCATGTACGAGGTGGCCACCCGGATCTATGCCAAGCACCCGCTGCTGCCGCACCGGCAGGATTTCGAACTGGTGAAATGGTTGTAGCGACCGGTTTCTTCGACGGGGTGCACCTGGGGCACCGCCATGTCCTTTCCATCCTGGTCGGCGCTGCGCGCGAACGGGGGACGGAGAGCATCGTGGCGACATTCTGGCCGCATCCGCGGACCGTCCTGCAGGACGAGGCGCGCGGCTTGCGCCTCTTGTCCTCGCTGGACGAGAAGAAGGCCCTGCTCGCCGCCGCCGGCGTGGACCGGGTGGAGGTGATTCCCTTCTCGCGTGCCTTCAGTGAAATGACGGCGGAAGCGTATCTGAGGGAGTATGTCATCGGGCGCCTGGGCGCCACGGCCATCGTCGTGGGATATGACAACCGTCTGGGCAGCGACCGCTGCACGCCCGACCGGATCCGGGAAACCGGAGAAAGGCTGGGGCTGGAGGTCCTGGTCGCGGATCCCTCTCCCGCACGGACGGCGGACGGCGTGCCGGTCAGTTCCACGCAGGTACGGGGAGCGCTTGCTGCCGGGCGGGTGGAGGCGGCCGCCGACATGCTCGGATACCGCTATCCGCTGCGCGGCGTCGTGGTGGAGGGCAACCGCCTGGGGCGGACCATCGGCTTCCCGACGGCCAACATGCAGCTGTTCGAGCCGCGCAAGATGGTACCGGCCGACGGGGTCTATTATGTGGCGGTGGAAACGCTGGGACGCCGTCTGGACGGGATGTGCAACATCGGGGTCCGTCCCACGGTCGGCGCTGCGTCCGGGCGCACCATCGAGACCCATGTCTTCGACTTCGACGAATCCATCTACGGCCTCGATTTCCAGGTTTCCTTCCTGCGCCGGATCCGGGACGAGCGGAAGTTCGCCTCGATGGACGACCTCCGTGCCCGGCTGGCAGCGGACCGTGAAGAATGCCTTCGATTCCGTTTCCGGGACGTGTAGAAGATGAAAAAAGTTGAAAAAATATTGTTTATTTGAATATTCGTGCTATCTTTGCAGAGTATTGTCAGCAATTTTGGACGGGCAAGTTATGCCTGTACGGGAGCGCGGATACAGTGATTTATGAATATTAATGAATTAAAATAACCTGCCACAAGAAGAAAAAAGGAATTCAAACGAGAAATGTGTTATCAATTTATCTATTTTGTTTTTTAGCTATGAACAAAAAAATTAAAAATCTGTTCCTTGCAGGGGCCCTCGTTCTGGGTCTCGCGGGTGTAGCCGTATCTTGTACGGACTACGATTCCGACATTGATGCATTGCAGAAGCAGATCAATACCCTCGACCAGACGGTCAAAGGGTATGATGTTCCTACGCTCGCCAGTACTGTAGATAGGCTGCAGAAGGCGATCGACGGAGGCGCTGTAATCACCAAGGTCACTCCTATCGCCGCCACGGCCACGAACCCCGGCGGTTACGAAGTCACGCTCAGCAACGGTGACAAGTACGTCATCAGCAATGGTGCGAAGGGCGCAGACGGTGCGAATGGTGTCACCCCTTCCATCAAGAACGGCAACTGGTGGATCGGCAACACCGATACCGGTGTCAAGGCCCAGGGTGCGAACGGCGAGAACGGCCAGACTCCCTACATCGGTGCCAACGGCAACTGGTTCATCGGCGAGACCGACACCCAGGTCAAGGCCCAGGGTGCTGACGGCCACTCCCCGGTGATTACCATCGGTGAGAACGGCAATTGGTTCATCGACGATGTCGATACCGAGAAGCCCGCCCGCGGTGCTGCCGGTGTCGACGGTGCCAACGCTCCGATCGTTTGGTACACCCCCGACGTGGAGAACAACGTGTGGGTGAAGAACACCATCGCCGCTGACGCGGAGGATTATCCGAATGGTCCTGTCGTCACGGAGGCTACCGACATCGAGGTTGTTCCGGATCTGGAGGAGAAGATCGCTGCGGTCCTTTCCGACCAGACCCTGACTTTCTACATCACCGATGAGGATGGCGAGAAGCAGACGGCTGTCATCAACCTCGCTCCCGCGCTCAAGGGTCTCGCTTTCGTTCCCAAGACGATCTTCGACGGCCTCGGCCTGATCACCGTCTGGGAGTTCTATGCTCCGAAGAACAACAAGGCATTCCCGTTCGTTGAAAAGACCAGCAACCTCGACGGTGTTGCTACGACCGGTGCGGACGCTCCGAAGTTCATCACGACGGCTCCCGCTGACGTGACCTACCGCATGGATGCTTCCAACGTCGATATCGCCAAGTACGATTGGGACTTCGTCAACCGGACGGTCTACACCCGTGCGATTGCGGACAAGACGGACCTGGTCACCATCGTTAACGGTCCCGTGAAGGATACGAAGGATGGTTCCCTCATCGACCTCAAGATCCAGCTCAACAAGGCGGTTGCGCCTGCTGATCACGAAAAGACGAACGATATCGTTGCCCTCCGCGCCACGGACGGCGAGGGTGAGCCTGTCGTTTCCGACTATGCTTACATCGACAACCAGGCCAACTACGGCTACTCCCTCATCCACAAGGATGAATACAAACCGGGTGAGCCGAAGCCTTACCGTACCGATTTCGTCAAGATCGAAGATAAAGCTGAGGTTGATGGTGTCAATAGCAACCCGAAGACCCCTGTCCTCGTTTACAATGATGAGGATGGTATCGACCTTCTCGACTATGTCGAGACGTTCGCTGACGAGGTGAATGACCTGGTTTCCACGACCGGCCTCGTTCCTACCTACAAGTTCTTCTTCGCCGGATATGATGGTGAACTGGGCCCGAATGATCCGATCGACCCTAAGAAGGTGATTCTCAATGCTGACCCTAAGAAGGCCACTTATCTCACCAATGATCCTGATAAGACCAACCAGAACGAGTTCGTGACCCTTAACGGTTCCATCGTCAAGGTGAACGCCGACTTCGTCAGCGCCCTGCGTCCGGCGATCGGCCGTACCCCGCTGATCTATGCCCAGTCCTGCTACGGTGACTACATCCTCGCGGAAGGTTTCATCAAGATCAAGATCGTCGAGGAAGCAGTTGAACCTCAGCCCGAGCCGAAGCCTACCTACAAGGTGTTCATCAAGCATGCCGGCGAGTTCGACATCGACAACCTCACTGAGCCTACCTACAAGGGCACCAAGTATCTCAACTATCCGGATGACAACTATGAGTTGAATGTTGTCTGGGCGGAGATGAACGTCAAGATGTTCAACGAACTCGGCATGTCCTACGAGCAGTTCCTCAACAACTATGATACGGAGAATGTCCAGATCATCGTTGCGAAGGATAAGGACGGCAAGACTGTCGAGCCTGGCGACCTCCCGGATGAGGGTGAGTTCGATGCCACGATCAGCTACGGCGACATCAACACGCTCTATGGCGCAGGCCATACTCCTTTCTTCGAGAGCCCTGGTAACCCGCAGCAGAACACGAATATGGTGAGCCTGTCCCTGGACGACGAAATCGCCGTCGGTGGTCCTCACTATGTCTACGTGATCTACATGTCCAAGTCTGCTCTCTATCCGAACGCTGTGGTGAAGTTCGTCTACAACGTCACGATCAAGGATCACGAGCATGACTTCACGATCGGCAGCTGGCTGCTCAACCCGGACTACATCCTGGGTAACCAGAATGAACTCAACCCGACCGATCCGAAGGATTACACCAAGTCCTACGCTCCTTACAACAAGGATGACAAGGGTTACGGTGCCGTCCGTATCAAGGGTCAGGAAGACCTCATGCAGTCCGGTCTCATCGAGCACTTCGAGGAGTACTCCGTCGAGGTCAACGAAGAGTCTGTCTACACCTTCCTGATCAAGAACTACACGAAGGATGAGGTGATCTGGGAAGCTTCCGCTCTCGGCACTGTCGAGGATGAGACGATCAAGATCGACGACAAGACTTCCGAGATCCACTCCAAGGTAACGCTGACGGGTAAGGAACTCAAGGAGATTATCGCGGCTCCTACCAAGACTCCTTACATCAAGCTGACGGATGAGGCCCGCATCGCCAAGGGCTACGACGTGCTCGTCGAGGTGACTGAAAAGTGCACCGAGGAGAAGCACCCTGTGGTCGGTGGCACGTCCAAGGTCGGTTACTACTTCGTGGTCTTCAAGGCCCTCGATGCCAAGCTGGCCCTCAAGGATGTCAAGCTCGGTACCTTCAAGGAGATCAACGACTACGTCCTCGTTACGGAACTGGTCGAAGGTATCTACGACGGTAACACCCTGCTCTTCACCCTTGATCCTGAAACGGGCGAGATCAAAGCTGAGGATGCTGCTGCCGAGTACGGCATGACTCCTGACCAGCTGACCATCACCCTCGAGCCGAACCTCATCTACAACTTCGATACGAAGGCCTCCTTCGGTGACAACCTCTATGTGGTTGCTGCTGGCCAGCCTTACGATCCGTCCACCGAAACGACTGCCGATGTTGATGGAATCAACTGGTGGAACCTCGGTACCGATCTGCAGGTTGACAAGAAGGCTGAGTACAAGGTGACGGTCAAGTACGGTGACGATGTCCTCGTCGAAGGCACTGGCCTCATCACGGTCCTGGCTACCGCGAACAGCATCCACCCGCTCCACGATGCGGAAGGCGCTCTTCAGGAGCCCATCCACAACAAGGACGGTGAGATCTACGCGATCGCTGAGCCTGAAACTACTGAAGGAGAAGGTGAAACTGTTGAGCCCTAATCCCTTCTAATGATACTGGAAAAGGAGAGAGAGTTGGAGCTCTCTCTCCTTTTTCTTTTTTTACTTTATCCCTCGTGCCATGCGTATTCATTTTTCCTCTTTATCCTGGCTTATTCTTCCCATTTGCGGACTTTTCTCCTGCACGAATTATGATGCGGAGGTCAGCCCCAGTAAAACTTCCGCTGGAACATTGAGGGCCACCATTGTGAGCGGTCCGGCTGAAAGCGATCCGGCCACGAAGGCCGCTTTCGGGGTCGTTACATCCTCCGAAAGCTATGCGCAGGTCGTTTGGAGCCCCGGGGACCAGCTTTCTGTTTTTCATTCTTCTGGTTCCTCCCTTTACGAAACCGAGCAGGGAGGAGAAACCGCTGATTTTACGCTCGTTTCCGGTGACGCGCCCTCGGGGAACACCATCCTGGGCCTGTCTCCTTATTCTTCTACGGCGTCGGCCCGTGTCGCCGACAAAACCATTGAAGCCGTTATTCCTGCTGAACAGCACGCCTTTTCGGAGACTTTCGATCCGGCGGCACTCCTTACGGCGGGGGCTTCTTCTTCTCCGAGCCAGATGGCTTTTTATAATGTTTGTTCCGGATTCCGTTTTACCTTATCCGAATCCTCGGTTTCTTCCTATGCTTCCATCGAATTCCGTGGCAACGATGGGGAGAAACTTGCCGGCCCGGTGACGATTACCCGTGTCGGTGACCAGGAGCCTTCAGCCGCTCCTGCATCCGGTAGCACTGCTTCCGTCACGCTGCTTGCTCCGGAAGGCGGATCCTTTGAAAAAGATGTTCACTATTATATCCTGTTCGCTCCCTGTGTCTTCAAGAAGGGCTTCACCCTTTCCTTCAAGGATGCTTCGGGGAACGAACTTTTCAAACGTACCTGTACTTCGTACGTTGAATTTCAGCGCAGCATTTTCCCCAGTGTCCGTGGTGCGGATCATCCTGCCCGCCTGGCGGCCATCAAGGACGGTATCCCCCTGTCCGAGGCGGGTACGGCGAACTGCTACATCGTCTCGGCGCCCGGCTCCTACAAATTTCCGCTTGTGCGGGGCAATGAGACCAAAACGCTGCCCGGTGTGGACCATGTCGAGGTCCTCTGGGAAACGACGAATACTGCTTCTGCTCCGGCGAAAGGTAGTGTCATCGCTTCCGTCGCGTCCAACAGGAAGTATGTTGTCTTCGAGACGCCTTCTACCTTGAAGGATGGGAATGCGGTGATTGCCGCCTATACGGACGGGCGCATCGTCTGGAGCTGGCATATCTGGGTGTGCAAGGACTATGATCCGGAGGAAACCCGCCAGCTCTATCCCGGCAAACCGAAAGCCATGATGGACCGGAACCTGGGTGCCTTGTCCGCCAACCAATACAGTGCCCTGGCCAACGGCCTGTTCTACCAGTGGGGCCGCAAGGATCCTTTCCCCGGCGTCGTGGAGCGCTATGTAGAGTCCGGTTTGGGAACCTTCATGGCGACGACCCTGGGGCCGGCCCCGGGTGTGGTCGCGTCCGATGTCTCTACCGGCACGGAAGCCTACGCGACGGAGCATCCGCAGACGTTCATTTCTTCCTCACAGACAAACAAGAATTGGATGAACACGGCGAAACATACGCTATGGGCTTCTTCCAAGACCCTCTATGACCCCTGTCCGGCCGGCTGGAAGGTTCCGGAGGCCTACGTGTTGGATGGAAACAATAACCACGTCGCCAGCCAGGAGGCCTGGACGGAGGTCGCTTTCCAGACGAGTGCCGGCCGTGGCCTGTATCTTCCCCTGGGCGGCACTTCCTATGCGTGGTATCCGAACAATGGATATATCAATGCAGACGGCGAGATCCGCATGGCCGGAATGTACAGTTGCTATTGGTCTTGTTCACCGAACGGGCAAGCGGTATTTGCGCTGGAACTGTCTCAGAGCGGCTCAACGTTGTCGTACTTCCCCCATCGTTATGGGAAGGCGCGTGTTGAAGGCCACTCGGTGCGTTGTATCAAGGACTAAACCATGAAACACATGAAAATCTATCAAATCATAGCTGCGGCCTGCCTGTCGCTGGGCCTCCTTTCTTGTTCGGAGAAAACGATTTCTGTCACGGGCGTCTCCCTCGGTACGAAATCCCTGTCCATGGAGGTCGGTGATGTGGAGAATCTCGTGGCCCGCGTCGAACCCGCTGATGCGACGAATGCCGACGTGGACTGGGAAAGCACCGATCCAACGGTCGCTACGGTGACGCGTGGCGTCGTCCATGCCGTCAATCCCGGTTTGGCGACGGTCATCGCGACGACGGTTGACGGCCGTTTCTCCGACCGTTGCCAGGTGAAGGTGAATGCATCCGTCCAGCGCATTGAACTGGAGGCGGTGACCCTGACGCTCAAGCGGGGGGATTTTTACCAGTTGCACGCGACGGTGACCCCGGCCAATGCCTCCAATCCACGGGTGACCTGGAAAAGCAATGCACCGGAAGTGGCTGCGGTGAGTGAAAATGGCTTTGTCGTCGCCAGGGCTGCCGGTACGGCGGAGATCACGGCGACGACGGAAGACGGTGGCCTGACGGCGACGTGCATCGTGACCGTCACGCGCAAGGTCTCCGGTCTGGCGCTGTCTCCCCAATCCCTCGATCTTGTCGCGGGCGACGAGGCGGACTTGCAGGCGCATTTGTCACCGGAAGGAACGGAAGTGGTCGTACGCTGGGACAGCACGGATCCGGATGTCGTTTCCGTAGATGCCAATGGTCACGTCCGGGCCACCGGGGCGGGCGATGCCTATATCATTGCCGCGACGGAGTACGATGCCCAGCAAGCTTTCTGCGAAGTACATGTCCGCAAGCGGATCCAGGCGGTCGCGGTCAGTGCGGCTTCTTTGGAAGTCAACCGTGGAAAGACGGTCCAGATGACGGCCACTGTCGTCCCCGCCGATGCCGCGGATTATACGGTCACCTGGTCGTCTGACGATCCTTCCATTGCGACGGTCAACGAGCGCACGGGGGTCGTGACGGGCAAGGCAAAGGGGACGGTTTCGATCACGGCCACGGTCGTGAACGGTTCGCAGACCGAAACCGGCTCGGCTTTGGTCAAGGTCCTGCAGCCGGTCACGTCGATCAGCGTGTCTCCCGAAAAGATGGAATTGTACGAAGGGGATTCCTTCGATTTGTCATCCCTGACGGTTACCGTTCCGGAAGATGCGGATATCAAGACGGTTACCTACAAGTCCAAGTCCGGCTTGGTCGAGGTGCGCGACGGAAAGGTCGTGGCCCTTACGCCGGGCACGGATGTGCTGGAGATTTATCCGGTGAACGGTGATCCCCAGACGCTGCATGCCGAGTGCACGATCACGGTGAAGTCGCGTGTTACCGGTGTCAAGGTGACGCCGCGGGCGCTCACCCTGACCGTCGGCGATTCCGACAAACTGTCGGCGACGGTGGTTCCGGATGATGCCAGCAACAAGCGCGTGACTTGGAGTTCTTCCAATGAAAGTGTGGCCACGGTGGATGCCGAAGGGAATGTCAAGGCCTTGAAGGCGGGGTCCGCTGTCATCACGGCGGCGTCGCAGGAGGACGGAACCAAGCGGGGCACCTGCGCGGTGACCGTTCTCCAGGTCGAGTCGGTGACGCTCAATGCGTCTACGATCTCCCTCGAGGAGGAAAAGACGTTCCAGTTGACGGCGACCGTGAAACCGGACGGGCTTTCAGACAAGAGCGTGGAATGGTCTTCGTCCAATCCGGCGGTTGCATCCGTCTCCGCCGACGGGCTGGTGACGGCGCGGACCGTCGGCACGGCGACCATCACTGCGACCAGCAAAGCCTATCCGCAGAAAACGGCGACTTGTTCGGTGTCGGTTTCTCCGAAATACATCGCGGTTACCGGGGTTGTACTCAACCAGACGCGGCTGTCCCTGACCGCAGAGGATACCTACTCCCTGGTCGCGACGGTATCGCCTTCCAATGCCACGGATCCTACGGTGGAGTGGACCTCGTCCCATTCCGGCGTCGCCACGGTGGATGCCAGCGGACACGTGACGGCGGTCGCGGCCGGCACGGCGACGATTACTGCGAAGAGTAAGGCCGATCCCACGAAGACGGCCGTTTGTTCCGTGACAGTGGCGGCCAAGGTGATCCATGTGACGGGCGTCACACTGCCCACTGCCACCGCAACGGTGGAACGGGGAAGCAGCATTACCCTGACGGCGAAGGTTACCCCCGCCAACGCAGACAACCCGGCGGTAACCTGGTCGACTTCCGATGCCTCTGTTGCAACGGTGAATACATCCACCGGCCGGGTGACCGGCGCGAAGGTCGGGACGGCGGTTATCACCGCGACCACCGTCGACGGCAAGTTCACGGCCAGCTGTACGGTGACGGTGACGGAACCGCCTGTCCACGTGTCGGACGTGACGCTTTCACAGACGACGGCGACTCTTGTGTATGGGGGTACGTTGAACCTGGCGACCCAGGTGACGGTCAACCCGGAGGATGCGACGGACAAGTCCGTAACCTGGTCGAGCAGCAACCCGAACGTCGCTTCGGTGACGGACGGCGTGGTCGTAGCCGGGAATACGAGCGGTACCGCGGTGATTACGGTGTCGTCGGTCGATAAGCCGGAATTCAAGGCCACCTGCACGGTGACGGTGAAGGCCCAGATTATCCTGGTGCAGAGCATCAAACTGACGCCCAATAGGATTGACAGGCTCTATGTCGGACAGCCGGTCAAAGTCACTGCAACGGTGACACCCGCCAATGCTGACAACAAAACTTTGGTTTGGAAGGTAGCTGCCGGTGGTGACGCCTACGTTGATCAGGAAGGCAATGTGACTGCCATTCGGGAAGGGTATTCCCGCCTGATTGTCTCGGCGACAGACAACGGTGACAACTCCGCTTCTACCTGGATTCCCGTTTATTCGTTTGTCAATGCCGTGGCGTCGGTTTCCTTGCCGAAGACGGCGCTGACGCTCAAGGTCGGCGAGGAGTATCCCCTCAAGGAAACGGTAACGGCCGTAGATCCTTCCGCCCCGGCTTCCTATCCGGGCGTGACCTGGAAGAGTTCGGACATCAGTGTCGCGACGGTGAACTCCGAGGGCCTCATCACGGCGAAGAAGGCGGGTACGGCGACGATCACGGTGACCTCTTCGCGGGATTCCTCCAAGAAAGCGACCTGTACCCTGACGGTCATTGCCGCGGGCGGAGGAAACGGGTCTTCGGAGGGCGTCGAATTTGACGATTGGACCTTCTGATAGACTATTTCGGGGGAATAATCTGTGTTATCGTTGCGGAATCAAAAAAAATGTGTTAATTTAGCACCGATAATTGCGCTATTTATATTATCATCATAATTATGAAACGTATTCTTACTTTTCTTGCAAGCGTCATGCTTGTTGCGTCCGTTCATGTTGCGAGCGCTCAGAACAAGGATTTCGACCCTTACTGGTTCCTCCAGCTCCAGGGTGGTGCTGCCCACACGATCGGTGAGACCAACTTCATGGATCTTGTTTCCCCGTCTGCGGCTATCTCCCTCGGTTACCGTTTCGCTCCTGCGTTCGGTGCCCGTCTGAATGTCAACGGTTGGCAGGGTAAGGGTGCCGTCAACGGCCCCACGACGGTCTATAAGTACAACTATGTGGAAGGTGGTCTCGATTTGATGGCTGACCTTGCTGCGATCTTCGCTGGTTACAAGATCGACCGTACCCTCAACCCGTACATCTTCGCCGGTGTCGGTGCGAACTACGCTTTCAACAATGACGAGGCTCTTAATCTCCGCAAGCAGTTCCCTACTACCGACAGCTACCTGTGGGAAGACAGCAACTTCTCTCCTGCCGGCCGCGCCGGTCTGGGTCTGGGTATCCGTCTGTCCGACGCTGTCGCCCTCAACCTCGAAGGCAACTGCAGCTTCATCAACGACCACTTCAACTCCAAGAAGGGTGATGATTCCCCGATCGACTTCCAGATCAAGGCCCTCGCCGGTCTGACCTTCGCTTTCGGCAAGGCCAAACCCGCCCCGGCCCCGATCGTCGTCCCTCCGGCACCGAAGCCGCAGCCGAAACCCGAGCCGAAGCCGGTCGTCGAGGAGCCCATCGTCGAGCCTGCGTTCGAGTCCCTGCAGCGCAATGTCCTCTTCATCATCGACAAGTGGGACATCCGCGAGAGCGAGCAGTACAAGATCGACGAGGTTGTCGAGGCCCTGAAGGCCAATCCTGACACCAAGGTCCGCGTCTCCGGTTACGCTGACAAGGATACGGGTACTGCCAAGCGCAACATGTTCCTCTCCCAGAAGCGTTCCGAGGTGGTCGCCCAGGCGATCATGGACGCCGGCATCGAGAAGGACCGTATCATCACCGAATACTTCGGCGATACCGTCAATCCTTTCGACACGCCCGAGGAGAACCGTGTGGCTGTCTGCTTGGTCAAGTAATCTGATCCGGACGGACAATAGAATAGAGGGTGGCCTTTCCGGTCACCCTTTTTTGTGTTGATAATCTGCGATTGTTTTTGTAATTTTGCGCTGCCGTTTGAGCAAAGGAAAAGTTTAACATATAATTATTTGTAAAATGAGAATTGTACGCGTAACTGGCAGGGAGATCCTCGACTCCAGAGGCAACCCTACGATCGAATGTGAAGTGGAACTCGAATCCGGCATCCTCGGCGTCGCCTCCGTCCCTTCCGGGGCTTCCACCGGCGAAAACGAGGCGCTTGAGCTGCGTGACGGTGACAAGAACCGTTACGGCGGCAAGGGTGTCCTGAAGGCCGTGGCCAATGTCAACGAGAAGATCGCTCCCGAAATCATCGGCATGTCCTGCCTCGACCAGCGCGCCATCGACGATGCGATGATCCGCCTGGACGGTACGGCGACGAAGAGCAACCTGGGTGCCAACGCCATCCTCGGCGTTTCCCTGGCCGTCGCTCACGCTGCTGCGAATTATCTTGACATCCCGCTCTACCGCTACATCGGCGGAACGAACGGTCATGTCCTTCCTGTTCCGATGATGAACATCATCAACGGCGGCGCCCACTCCGACGCTCCGATCGCGTTCCAGGAGTTCATGATCCGTCCTGTCGGTGCGAAGAGCATCGCTGAAGGCGTCCGTATGGGTGCCGAGGTCTTCCACGCGCTCCAGAAGGTCCTCAAGGCCCGTGGCCTCTCCACGGCCGTGGGTGACGAGGGTGGTTTCGCCCCTGCGCTGAATGGCATCGACGATGCGCTCGACTGCATCATGGAGGCCATCGAGAAGGCCGGTTACAAGCCGGGCGACGACGTGAAGATCGCGATGGACTGCGCCGCTTCCGAGTTCTGCGTCAAGGAAGGCGACACCTTCTACTATGACTACAAGCAGCTGAAGGACGGTAAGAAGAAGGATCCGAACGGCAAGAAGCTCACCTCCGAGGAGCAGATCGCTTATCTCGAGCAGCTGATCACCAAGTACCCGATCGACTCCATCGAGGACGGCCTCAGCGAGGAAGACTGGGAAGGCTGGGTGAAGCTGACGGCCGCCATCGGCGACCGCTGCCAGCTCGTCGGTGACGACCTCTTCGTCACGAACACCAAGTACCTGCAGAAGGGTATCGAGATGGGCGCCGGTAACTCCATCCTCATCAAGGTCAACCAGATCGGTTCCCTGACCGAGACGCTGGACGCGATCGAGATGGCGCACCGCCACGGCTACACGACCGTTACCTCGCACCGCAGCGGTGAGACCGAGGATACGACGATCGCTGACATCGCCGTCGCGACGAACAGCGGCCAGATCAAGACCGGTTCCCTGAGCCGTACTGACCGTATCGCCAAGTACAACCGGCTCATGAAGATCGAGCTCGAGCTGGGCGATGCTGCCGTCTATGGTTACAAGAAGCTGAAGTAAACCGCTTCTTCTGAAGGATGCGGGACAGTCCGGATGGATTGTCCCGCATTTTTTATATATTTGTTTCATGATGAAACAGATTTATTCCTTCCATACATGGTTCGCCGCCGCCTTTGCGGGGCTTTTCCTGCTTTCTGCCTGCGGCGAAAAAGATCCGCAGCCGGAGGATCCGACCCCCGGTCCGGACAAACCGAAAACGTCGCTGACCCTGACGGCGGAAACCGGCTGGGACATCTATGTGGCCGGCAATGACCGTGACGGCGGCAATTACCGGTACGGCCCTTCGATCATCGTGCGGAAAGACGGTTCGATCGACGCCTGGTTCTCGGCCAATGGCGAGTACTTTGACGGAATCTATCCCGTGTACGATGACTTTACCACCCGTGACGCCCTCCATGTGGCGTCCGGCGATGTAGGTCAGGCATTTACCGCAGCGCAGCCTTTCTGGTGCATTTCGGTATGCTGCCCGACCTGGACGAAGCAGGGATCGGAGTGCGTGACCTTCTCCCTGTATCGCTGGGAGAAGGATTATGCGACGACCGTTGCTTCCGCTCCTGTCAGCCGGAAGCGCTTCGAAAAGTTCGACGACAATGCGAACCTTTCCCTGTATGTGTCGCCGGCGGCGGAGTCCGACCCATCAATCAAGTTCGAGGCGGGGCGTTACCTGCTGGTCCTCAGTGACGGAACCCCGGACGCCGGCGTCTGGAAATATGTGAAGGCTGCGCGGGACACGCAACTGGACAGCCGCCTGTTCATCGGCGGGAATCCTGCCTCGGGCGCCATCTATGCGATGGTCTATTCCGACCGGATCCACAGCGAGAACGGCCTTTACTGGGACGCTGTCTCCTACCGGCACAGCACGGACGGCGGTAAGACATGGGGGCCGGAAACGAAGACGGTCTGCCCGACCGACGGTACGCTGGACGAGCTTTCCTGCTGCGATCCGGGTGTTGCCTGCTGGGGCGGGTATTACTACGTCGGCTATACGTCGACGGTGGACCGCCGTGGTTCGGACAACGATGTTTACGTGGCCCGCGGCAAGACGCCGACCGGACCGTGGGAGAAGTGGAACGGAAACGGCTGGGGCGGCGACAAGGTGGCTCCGGTTGTCGATTATGATGCGAATCCGGACCATTACGGCGCCGGAGAGCCCTGCATCGTCGTGGTCGACGATGTCATTTATTTCTACTATTCCTGGGACGAGGAAACGATGTCCACCCGCGTGGCGACGGCTTCTGCCTCCGATCCGAACTGGCCCGGGTCCCTGGTGCACCGCGGCACGGCGATCGACAAGCGGGAAGTCGACCGATGTGACCACAGCGACGTCAAGTACTGCGATGCCATCGGCAAGTTCATCGCCATCAATGCCGCCAAGCGCTGGACGGACAGTTCGTACATCGAACTGTGGATCTCGTCGGACGGCCTGCGCTTCACCCGCGCCGGGAAGGTCGGCGGCGTGACCGCCATCCGCCCGAAACTCCATAATGTGGGGATCAGCGGTGATGCGCTGGGGCATTTCGATCCGGACAAGCCCCAGTATATCAGTTATGCCTATGGAGATGTTTCGTGCTTCTGGAACACCTTCTTCCACCCGCTGACCGTTACGCTGAAGTAGGGGACTGGCCGGTCAGCAGCCGCGCCATCCGCTCCGCATCCGTGTCATGGAAGTACCGTTCGCAGCCCGCCTCCCGGAGGCGGGCTGCAAGGTCTTCCGTCGTATACCGGACGCCGCGAAGCTGCTCCGCCAGTTCTTCGGACGGGGCGTCAAAGAGATAGTCACCGGTGAAGGCCACGTCCGTGAGACGGCCCTTGTCCACCTGGATCCGGGCTTCTACGGTGCCGCAGGGCAGCTTTTCCCGGAAGACGAATCCGGCTTCCCTGGAGTGTCCGTAGATGAAGTCCCAGGAGGCGAATTTCTGCCGGGCGGCTGCCTGCACCTGTGCTTCCTGTTCCTCGCTCAGGGTGATCTGCCCGTCTCCGCCGGCGAGCATCTCCTGCAGGCGGGCCTGCAGCGCGTCCAGGGAGGGGAAGTCCGGAAGAAGTCCTTTCAGGTTCCCGACCCGGCTGCGGACGGAGGCGATGCCTTTCGCGTTCATCTTCGATGTGGGGGTGTCCAGGACCCGGATGAGGGTGTCCAGGTCCACGTCGTACATCAGCGTGCCATGGATGATTTCCTGCCCGTGCGAGACGCGGCGGGCGTAGCCGGAGACTTTCTTCCCGTCCACGAAGATGTCGTTGCGGCCCGTCAGTTCGGCGGCGACCCCGAGCGTCCGCAGGGCCTCGACGATGGGCTGCGGGGACGGATGTGCCCCGATGAGGGTGTAGTTCAGGTTCTGCAGGTCGTGGTAGACCGCTCCGCCGCCGGTCATCCGTCGGACGAGCCGGATGCCGTTCTCTTCCAGGAAGGGGAGGTTGACCTCTCCGTAGGCGTTCTGGTTGAGCCCGATGATGACGGACGGGGCGTTCCGCCACAGGAAGAAGTAGGGGGCGTCGCTCCGGATGTGCTCCAGGCAGTATTCATCCAGCGCCATGTTGTAATAAGGGTCCGTGGATGGGTTCAGCAGGTATTTCATGGCAGGAGGTGCGGCAGGATGTACGTTTTGATCTCGGGGTAGTTCGGAAGGTGCCCGCCCGGATAGCGGATGCCCCGGCCGGGATAGTACCGTTCGAATTCCGCGCTGCAGTCGACCATTTCGTCGTGGTCGGCGAAGAACCCCCGGGTGCGTGCGGCTTCCGCCTCGTCCAGCCCGTCGAACTGGGTTCTCTCCAGGGCCTCGAAGCGGTCGCAGATGGCCTCGGTCATCTGGAAACTCTCCGCTCCGTCGCGGCGCGGGGAGAGGTACTTCACCTCTCCGACCATCGTGCGGGCCAGGCGGGAGATGTGGAAGTCTGGGTTGACCAGGACTTTCCGCTGCCCGCGCAGTTTCTGGGCGAGGAAGCCGCCCATCGACAGGCCCACGACAAGGTCGGGCCGTTCGGTGTTGCAGCAACGGCGGATCAGCTCCAGGGCCTCCATCGGGTCGGGAGGCAGGTCGGGGGAAAGCACTTCGCTCCCTTTCACGAGGATGCGCAGGGAACTGGCCATCTTGTAGGCGCCGGAGGAGGCGAGCCCGTGCAGGAACAGGATCTTCATCACCGGCGGCTTTCAATCAGGAGGTCTCCGAGGGAGGCGATATCGCGGACGATCACATCGGCCGGCCAGTGGGCGGGGGCGGGATGGCTCCGGGCGTCCGCTTCCACTTGCAGGGCCGTTTCAAGGGTGGTTTCGCCCGAGAGGACGAGCACGCTCAGGGCGCCGGCGTTGTGCCCCATGGCGATGTCGGTGTAGATCCGGTCGCCGACCATGGCGATCTCGTCGGGTGCCAGGCCGTAGCGGTCGCGGATGCCGTCCAGCATCGTGGGGTCGGGTTTCCCGAGTACCTTGTCGGGTCGCCGGCCGGTTGCCGCCTCGATGCACTTCTGCAGCGAACCGCAGTCTACGAGGATGGTCCGCTGGTCCGTCGGACAGACCCAGTCGGGATTGGTCGCGACGTAAGGAATGCCCTGCGCAGCCCACCAGGCGGCGCGGCAGAGCCGGGGATAGACGAGGGTGGTGTCGAAGGCGACCACCAGGACGTCCGGCACGTCGTCCGCGTCGTCGGTACAGGCGGTGAATCCGGCTTCTTCGAACTGTCTGGCCATGCTGGGCGTGCCGAGCATGAAGAGCCGCCGGGCCTGCGGCCAGGTCTTCCGGATGTAGTCGATCGTGGCGATCGGGGTGGAATACATGTTCTCTTCCCCGACATGGATGCCCATGCCGGCGAGTTTCTTCAGGTAGTCGCTGACGGAACGGGTGGGGTTGTTGGTCAGGAAGGAGAAGCCGATGCCCGCCGAACGCAGCCGGTCCAGGAAGTCCAGGGTCCAGGGGAAGATGTTGCTGCCCAGGTAGATGGTTCCGTCCATGTCGAGGGCGACATGGCGGATGCGGCGCAGCTGTTCGGGCCGGACGCCGTGGAGATGGGGAAGTTCGATTGCTTTCATGTCCGCTTGGGGCTTGGTGCCGGACACAAAAATAGCAAATAATCCAATATTTTTGCGTATGTTTGTCTTTATGGACAAGGCAATCATCAAGAAGTACAATTACTGGCAATGGCGGACCTTGATCATCCTGATGGTCGGCTATGCCTTTTTCTATTTCGTCCGGAAGAATTTCAGCATCGCGATGCCGGCGCTCAAGTCGGAACTGGGCCTGGACGAGACCCAGCTGGGTATCTTCCTTACCCTGAACGGCATCATCTACGGTATTTCCCGTTTCATCAACGGATTCGTATCCGACCGGGTGCGCTCCAAGAAGCTGATCATGGGCCTGGGCCTGCTCCTGTCGGCCGTGGCCAACGTGCTGATCGGCCTGAGCCCGCAGATGAACGGGCTTTTCCATTTCCTGGACGACGGCGGCAAGGCGACGCTGGGCCTGGTCTATTTCATCGGCTCGCTCTGGCTGATCAACGGTTTCACGCAGGGCATGGGCTATCCGCCCTGCGGCAGCCTGATGGCCCATTGGATCAAGCCTTCCGAACTGGCGACGAAGCAGTCCATCTGGAACAGTTCCCATTCGATCGGTGCCGGACTGGTGGCGATCCTCTGCGGCACTTTCATCCTGGGACAGTTCGGCTATGAGGCCTGGCAATGGTGCTTCTTCATCCCGGCGATGCTGGCCGGGGCCGGCAGCCTGCTCCTCTTCTTCGGCCTGAAGGATTCGCCCTCTTCGGTGGGTCTGCCCGATCCCGAGGAACTGGATGAACACAAGCCCGATGCGGCGCCGCTCGTTTCAGAAACACCGGAAGAATCGAAACGCATCTATGACACCTTGCTGCGGAAGATGGTCTTCCGCAATCCGGTCATCTGGATCCTGGCGGTCTCGAACTTCTGCGTCTACGTGATCCGCTTCACCATCCTGGATTGGGGCTCCATGTTCCTGACGGAGTACAAACATATGGACATCGGGGTCGCGGCGAATGTCGTGGCCGCTTCCGAAATCGTGGGCGGCATCATCGGCACCCTCCTGGCCGGTTGGGCGACGGACAAGTTCTTCCGGAGCAGGGCGCACCGGACCTGCCTGCTGTGCATGGTGCTGGCAACCCTCTGCTTCTTCACCTTCTGGCGCCTGCCGCAGTCCAGCAAGGGGCTTGCGATCGTCTTCCTGGTGCTTTCGAGCTTCTTTATCTACGGGCCGCAGGCGCTGACGGGCATCGCTGCCTCCAACCAGGCTACGAAACGGGCGGCGGCGTCGGCCAACGGCATCCTGGGTATCTTCGGCTATGCGAGCACGGCGGTGTCGGGCCTGGTCTTCGGTATGATCGCCAAGCAGTACGGGTGGAACACGGTGTTCGCCGTGGCCATCGCGTTCGGCGTCCTGGGCTGTCTGGTTTTCGCCCTGATGTGGAAGGCGCCGGCGGATGGCTATGAGAAGGCGGACAAGATTATCGCCCAGATAAAAGCGGAGAAGTAGGGGCTTAGTCCGGCTGGATGAAGGCGACAATCTGCCCCTTCACCACTTTCTCGCCCTGGCGGGCCAGGACGGCGACGATGCGGCCGTCCATGGCGGGGAGTATTTCCTCCATGCCGTAATAGGCCTGGATGTAGCCGGCGGCTTTGCCTGCTGCGACGGCCTTTCCGGCCGTGGGCGCGGCGCCATCGTCCTGGACGTCCACTTCCCAGAGAAGCTGCCCCTTGGCGGGCGCCTGCAGCGGAACGGCCTGCGGATAGCGGGCGGCGTATTCTTCCGCGGAGAAGGCGGGCATTTCCACGACTGCGCGCTTGACGACGATCGGGGCGCCGGCTTTCTTCTTCAGGTCTTCGAGTTCGGCTTCGAAACGCTGCTTGGCGATTCCGCTGCGGTAGTCGCGGTACTGGCGCTCGTGCATGGCCAGTTCGAAGAGTTCTTCATCGTCCTCACCGCAGTCCCAGCCTTCTTCCTGCATCATCTGCCGGAAGTGCGGCAGCTCGTCGGGATACATGTCCTGCGGGTCGCCGTCATAGAATTCCAGGCCTTTCTCCTTGGCCAGCGCGACGATCTCCGGGGCGAGGGGACCGGGCAGCCGGCCCATCTTGCCGAGGATCATGCCCCAGGTGTCCTTGTCGATGGTCGTCCAGCGCGGCTTGCCGTTCAGGACGTTCAGCAGGTTCATCAGCGCCGTGTTCTTCACATACTGGCTGAACGGGGTGACGAGCGGCGGGTAACCGAGGCGCGGCCAGACGTATTCCACTTCCTGGAAGAGCTTGACCATCAGGGTGTCGAGGCTGATCTCAGGCCGTCCGTGCGCGCGTTCGGCCGCGTTGATGGCCCCCTGGAAGCCCTTGAGGTCGGCCATCATCGACCCCATCATGCCGCCCGGCAGGCCGCAGCCGACGAGCAGGGAGCTCATGCGGGCGTTCGAGGGGTTGATCCAGTAGCCGAGGAAGTCGTCGATGAAGGACTGGGTGAGGCGGCGCACTTCCATGTAGGCGTCCATGTCGAGGTCCTTGACGAGGAAGCCGTCGGCCTTCATCATCTCGCGGATGGTGATGACGTCGGGGTGGACCTTGCCCCAGGAAAGGGGTTCGACGGCGACGTCGAGGATGTCGGCGCCGGCGCGGGCGACCTCCAGCATCGAGGCGGGGGAGAAGCCCGGGCCGCTGTGGCCGTGGTACTGCACGAGGATGTGCGGATATTTCTTCTTGATCAGGGAGACGAGCTGTCCGAGGGCGGAGGGACGGCCGATGCCGGCCATGTCCTTCAGGCAGATCTCCTGCGCGCCGTATTCGACCACCTGGTCCACGATGCCCATGTAGTATTCGACGGTGTGGACGGGGGAGAAGGTGATGGACAGGGCGGCCTGCGAGATCATCCCGCCCTTGCGGGCGAATTCGATGGAGCGGCGCAGGTTGCGCGGGTCGTTGAGGCCGCAGAAGGAGCGTGCGATGTCGGTGCCCTGCTTCTTCTTGACGCGGAACATCAGTTCCCGCACGTCCGCCGGGACGGGGTTCATCCGGAGGGCGTTCAAGCCGCGTTCGAGCATATGGGTCTGGATGCCGGCCTTGTGGAAGGGGGCGGTCCAGGCGCGGACGGCCTTGTTCGGGTTTTCGCCGAACAGGAGGTTCACCTGCTCGAAGGCTCCGCCGTTGGTTTCCACGCGGTCGAAGCAGCCCATATCGATGATCGCCGGGGCGACCTGCACCAGCTGGTCCACCCGCGGGACGTATTTCCCGGAAGATTGCCACATATCCCTGTAGACGAGGGAGAACTTGATTTCTTTTGCCATAGTCGTTGTCAGTGTTCGATTATCTTTGCAAAGATACGAATGCTTTTTCAAAACAAGCGCTAAATTTTGTGCAGGCAGATTATTTCGTTAAATTTGCAAGATATGAAAAAGGTGATGACCATACTGCCGGCGCTCCTGGCTGCCGCGCTGCTGACCACCGGTTGCGATTTCTTCCGCCGCTTGGCGGGACGTCCTGATTCCCAGTCGCTTGCGCAGAAGGCGGAGATGATCCGGGTACAGAAGGAGGCCCAGGAAGCGGCCCGCATCGCGCGGCTGGATTCCCTCGAACGCGTCCGCGCCCACCGGGCGGATTCCGCCGCGGTGATGGATTCCCTGCAGCAGGGGAAGGAGCGGCTGCTCGGCCCCGCCCGTTTCGGCGGACTTGCGGTCGCCGACCTGCCCTCGCGGTACTATATCATCGTCGGGGCATTCTCCGTCTGGGACAATGCTTCCCGTTTCTGCCAGCAGATGACGGACAAGGGATACCCTGCTGAGATCATCGCCTTCCGCAACGGCTACCATGCCGTGGGCGTGTGCCGGACCGACGACGTCGTCGAAATCTACCGTTCCATGAAGGAACTCAAGCGGCAGCCGTTCTGCCCGGCGAACATATGGATTCTCTCTAAAGACTGATCCGCAGATGGAAGCATGGAAGATGATACGGCGTATCCTCCTGGCCGTGGCGGTCCTTTCGGCCACGCTGCCCTTGCAGGCGCAGCTGCGCGAAGACGCCTACGCCGGGCTGGGTGACAGCGAGACGGTGGCCGCCTTCAAGCAGCACGTCGGCATGATCGCCTCCGCGATGATGGAAGGCCGGAAGGCCGGTTCCGACGGCGAGCGGATGACCGCCGAATACCTTACCGAAACGCTGAAGGACTACGGCGTGGACATCCTTTCCGGCCCTTCGGGCGACGTTTTCGGCCTGCGGCAGGAGAACGGTGACACGCTGACTTCGCGCAACGTGCTGGGATTCATCCAGGGGACGGACAAGACCCTGCGCGACCATTACATCGTGGTCGGTGCCCGGATGGACAACCTCGGCGTCGGCTCCATGACGGTCGACGGCCGCCGCGTCGACCGGATCTTCTACGGGGCCAACGGCAATGCTTCCGGCCTGGCGATGCTCATGGAGCTGGGACGGATGCTGGCCACGGGACACCTCCTGCTGGGCCGCTCGGTCCTGCTGGTGGGCTTCGGCGCTTCCGCCGAGTCCTTCGCCGGCGCGTGGTATTTCCTGAACCGTTCCTTCTCGGACGCGCCCCTGATCGACGCGATGATCGACCTCGACATGCTGGGGACGGGGACGAACGGTTTCTATGCCTACACGTCCTCCAACGCCGACATGAACCTCATCCTGGAGACCCTTTCGGGCCGGCTGCTTCCGGTCCATCCGCAGGTTACGGCCCAGGAACCCTATCCTTCCGACCACCGGGCCTTCTACGCCAAGGAGATCCCCTCCGTCCTGTTCTCTTCCGGACGTTTCCCGGAATACGGTACGGAGCGGGACACGCCCTCGATCCTCGATTACGAGGCGATGGAGCGCGAACTGGAATACATCTATGCCTGTGCCGTGGCACTGACGACTTCGCCCCGCCCCGTCTTCAATCCCTCCGATCCGAAGGCGCGTTCCGGCGGCCGCGTCGCATATTATGAGTGCGATGTCCCGCCGACGTTCCTGGGCAGTTCCGACCCGCGGGTCTTCCTGCGCAAGTGGGTGTACAGCTACATGAAATACCCGAAGGAAGCGGTACGGGACGGTATCCAGGGCCGCGTGCTGGTGAATTTCACCATCGATGCGAAGGGCAAGGTGAAGGACGTGAAGGTGGTCCGGAGCGTCGACCCGCTGCTGGACGCGGAAGCCGTGCGCGTCGTCTCCGCGTCGCCCGACTGGAAGCCCGGCGTACTGGATGGAAAGAAGGTGGAATGCGAACTGTCGCTGTACATCGAGTTCAAGCTCGAGAAGAAGGGCTCGTTCGGCATCAAGAAACATGAAAGATAAAACAATTGACGAATATGGCTTACGATTTCAAGAACATCGAGAAGAAATGGCAGGCGAGATGGGCTGCTGAGGGAACGTTCGTGACGCGGGAGGACGCCTCCCGTCCGAAATTCTATGTCCTGGACATGTTTCCCTATCCTTCGGGAGCGGGACTGCATGTCGGACACCCCCTGGGCTACATCGCCAGCGACATCTACTCGCGCTACAAGCGTCTGAAGGGCTTCAACGTCCTGCATCCGATGGGCTACGACGCCTTTGGCCTGCCGGCGGAGCAGTACGCGATCCAGACCGGCCAGCACCCGGAGGTGACGACGGAGAAGAACATCGCCCGTTACCGCCAGCAGATGGACCGGATCGGCTTCTCCTACGACTGGACGCGCGAGGTCCGCACCTGCGACCCGGACTATTACAAGTGGACGCAGTGGGCCTTCCTGAAGATGTTCGATTCGTGGTATGACAACGCCCGGAATGCGGCCCGGCCGGTGAGCGAGCTCGTGGCGGCGTTCGAGCAGGGCGGCAGCGCCGCCGTCAATGCGGCCTGCGGCGATGTGAAGCCGTTTACCGCCGCGGAGTGGAAGGCATTCTCGGACAAGGAGAAATCCGATGTCCTGATGCAGTACCGGATCGCCTACCAGGGCGAGACGGCGGTCAACTGGTGCGCCGGCCTGGGTACCGTCCTGGCCAACGACGAGGTGAAGGACGGCCTGTCGGTGCGGGGTGGTTTCCCTGTGGAGCAGAAGAAGATGAAGCAGTGGCAGCTGCGCGTTTCGGCCTATGCCGCCCGCCTGCTGGAAGGACTCGACCGGATCGACTGGACGGATTCCCTGAAGGAGATGCAGCGCAACTGGATCGGCAAGTCGACCGGCTGCGAGGTGGTTTTCAAATGCCTGACCGACGGGAAGGAGAGCGAAGTGACCATCTTCACGACCCGGGCGGACACGATGTTCGGGGTTACGTTCATGGTGCTCGCTCCGGAGAGCGACCTGGTGCCGCGGCTGACGACGCCCGACCGCAAGGAGGCCGTGGAGGAGTACCTCGCCTATGTCCGCAAGAAGACCGAGCGCGAGCGTATCGCCCAGACCCATACGGTCACCGGTGTCTTTTCCGGTTCCTACGGTATCAACCCGCTGACCGGCGAGCAGGTGCCGGTGTGGATCTCCGAATACGTGCTGGCCGGATACGGTACGGGCGCCATCATGGCGGTTCCCGCGCACGACAGCCGCGACTATGCCTTCGCGAAGAAGTTCGGCCTGAAGATCGTTCCTCTCATCGAGGGGTGCGACGTGTCTGAGGAGAGTTTCGATGCCAAGGAAGGCAGGATGGTCAATTCCGGTTTCCTGAACGGCCTGGATGTCAAGGAGGCGATCCCCGCCGCCATCGAATATGTGGAGCGCCACGGCCTGGGCCACCGCAAGGTGAACTACCGCCTGCGCGACGCGATCTTCTCGCGCCAGCGCTACTGGGGCGAGCCTTTCCCGATCTATTACAAGGACGGTATTCCCACGCCGCTTCCGGAGGAGGCCCTGCCGCTTCGCCTGCCGGAGATTTCGGAATTCAAGCCGACGGAGGACGGGCAGCCGCCGCTTGCCCGCGCCAAGGACTGGACGTATGAAGGCTGGCCGCTCGAGACCAGCACGATGCCCGGTTTCGCGGGTTCCAGCGCGTACTACCTCCGCTATATGGACCCGCACAACGACAAGGCCCTGGTGCGTCCGGAGGCGGATGGATACTGGCGCGATGTGGACCTGTACATCGGCGGCACCGAACATGCCACCGGCCATCTGATCTACTCCCGGTTCTGGAACAAGTTCCTCTATGACCTGGGCATCGTCTGCGAGGACGAGCCGTTCCGCAAGCTGATCAACCAGGGCATGATCCAGGGCCGTTCCAGCTTCGTGTACCGGATCGTGGGGACGAACACCTTCGTCTCCTGCGGCCTGAAGGATGCGTACGAGACGACGGAGATCCATGTGGACATTTCCCTGGTCCGCGGCGACCGGCTCGACCTGGAGGGCTTCAAGGCCTGGCGGCCGGAGTTCGCCGATGCGCAGTTCGTCCTCGAAAACGGGGAGTATATCTGCGGCTGGGCGGTCGAGAAGATGAGCAAGTCGATGTTCAACGTGGTGAATCCGGACAACATCTGCGACGACTACGGTGCCGACACGCTGCGCCTCTATGAAATGTTCCTCGGCCCTCTGGAGCAGTCCAAGCCCTGGGATACCAAGGGGATCGACGGTGTCAACCGCTTCCTCAAGCGCTTCTGGCGTCTTTTCTACGACGGTGACCGCTTCATCGTAACCGACGAGGCCCCCACTCCGGCCGAGTGGAAGGTCCTGCACAAGCTTATCGGCAAGGAGCAGGCGGACATCGAAAGCTTCTCCTTCAATACGACGGTGAGCGCCTTCATGATCGCTCTCAACGAGCTGGGCGACTGCCACAAGCGCGCCATCCTCGAACCGCTGACGGTCCTGCTCTCCCCGTTCGCCCCGCACATCGCGGAAGAACTCTGGGAGGCCTGCGGGCATGCTGAAAGCATCACGTTCGCCCGTTTCCCGGAATTCGATCCCGCCCTCGCGGCCGACGACACGGTCACGTACCCGGTTTCCTTCAACGGGAAGATGCGTTTCACGGTCGAGCTGGCCAAGTCGCTTTCCCGCGAGGAGGTGGAGGCTGCGGTCCGTGCTGAACCGCAGACCGCCAAGTATGTCGGAGGCGGACAGATCGTCAAGGTCGTCGTCGTGCCCGGAAAGATCGTGAACTTCGTGGTGAAATAAAAATCCGCCGGTATGGAAAAGAATGCGGCATCATTGAAAAAGACGGTGCTCAACACCCTGTGGGACTACCTTGTCATCACGTTCGGGGTGCTGCTGTACGCCTTCGCCTGGGCGGACATGCTGATTCCGAACGGTATCGCCAGCGGCGGCCTCACCGGTGCCTGCGCCATCCTCAATTTCGCGACGGGGATCCCGGTCCATATCACCTATGTGACCATCAACGGCCTGTTGCTGCTGATCGGCTTCCTGGTCCTCGGGAAGGGGTTCGGATTCAAGACGATCTACGCGATCGGCCTGTCCACGATCTTCCTCGACCTGCTCAGTATCGAGTCGTGGAATGTCTTCTTCGAGAACAAGCTCCTGCTCGTGATCGTGGCCGGCACCATCGAGTCGATCGGTCTGACCTTCATCATCGAGCGTGGGGGCAGCACCGGCGGGACGGATATCGTCGCGCTGATTGTCAATAAGTTCTGGCCTGTCTCCCTGGGGAAAGTCTTCATCGCGGTGGATGTTTTCATCATCGCGTCCGTCCTGCTCGTGCCCGGGAAGACCGTCGAGGACATGGTCTACGGTTACGTGGCGATGATCATCTTCTCGCTGATGGTAGACTGGGTGACGGTCGGACAGAAGTCGACGTGCAAGCTGCTGGTCTTCTCGGACAAGTATGCCGAGATCGCGGACTACATCATCAACCGGATGGACCGCGGCGTGACAGCCCTCGACGCGACGGGCTGGTACACCGGGCAGCAGAAGAAGGTGCTCCTGATCCTGGTGCGCCGGCGCGAGCTGCATGAGTTGACCCGCGTCATCAAGAACCTGGATCCCAAGGCCTTCGTTTCCGTCACCTCGGCCAGCACCGTCTACGGTGAAGGATTCGAGGAAATCAAGACCGGGGTGAACCTTAAGTTGAAAAAATCGCAGAATAATGACCAGGACGCTGAATAACAAGTGGTTCCGGACCGCGAAGGAATATCTGGTGATTACCCTCGGCATTCTCCTGTACACCGTCGGCTGGTCGGTGTTCCTGACGCCGAACAACCTGATCGGCGGGGGCGTGTCGGGTATCAGTGCCATCCTCCAGTACGCGACCGGCATCAAGATGGGTTATACGTATTTCGCGATCAACGTGGTCCTGCTGGTCACGTCCTTCCTGATCATCGGACCCGCTTTCGGCGTGAAGACGATCTATGCGATCGTCATGGCCTCCATCGGGCTGAATGTCTTCCAGGATATCATCCCGGCGGGCATCATCCAGGATTTCGCCCTCTCCAACGGCAAGCTGATGAGCGCGATCATCGGCGGCATCATGTCCGGCATCGGTATCGGCATGTCCATCTCGCAGGGGGGCAGCACCGGCGGCACGGACATCGTCGCCCTGATCATCGCGAAATACCGCAACATCTCTCCGGGCCGTTTGCTGCTGACGATGAATGTCATCATCATCGCGTCTTCGCTGCTCGTGCCTTCCTTCACGGCGGACGGGGAACGCATCGCCTTCGTCGAGAAGTTCGTCACCGCGGTCTACGGCATGATCATCGTGTCGGTGGACGGGCATGTCGTCGACTTGTACCTGGCCGGCTCGAAGCAGAGTGTACAGTTGTTCATCCTCTCGCGCAAGTATGCCGAGATCGCAGATATGGTATCCAACGGGCTGCACCGCGGCGTGACCCTCCTCGACGGCGAAGGCTGGTATACGAAGGAGCCGGCCAAGGTGCTGATGGTCATCACGCGCAAGACCGAATTGAACCTGCTGCTCCGTTCCGTGAAGACGATCGACCCGTCTGCATTCCTGTCTATCTCGTCGGTGACCGGTGTCTACGGACAGGGTTTCGATACCTTCAAGGGAAAGGCCCTTCCAACAGATGAATCGCCCCAAGTTTAAAAAACAGAAAGATTTGAAAAAAACAAAAAATTATCCGTCAGAATGCTCCCGGTGCCTGTGCACCGGGTTTTTTTTGTTTGTAATTTCGGCCAGAAACACCAAATGAAACCGACTTATGCTATCCAATGCCAATGTGCTGCTTCTCTTCTTTTTTATACCTTTCCTTCTCTTTGCTTACCAGGCGGGGCGTGAGTTCTCCGTTCCCGCCAACCGGCGGAACGTCGGCTTCCGGTTCCGGCTGCTTGCGGTCGCCGGGGGAGCGACGCTGCTGATCGAGGACTTGCTGACCATGCCGCTTTCGGATGCGTCGGGGTGGGCGGCGGAGACCGGCTTGACGGGACTGCTCCTGCTTTCAGAGCCCTGTTCCTTCGAGAAGGTGCGTCATCCGTTCCGTTTCCCCATCGTGTTGCTGGGCGTGAATGCCGTATGGCGGCTGGTCATGCCGGCGCTCCTGCCTGCGGACGCGCCGCCCGCCTCCGTCACTGCCCTGGTGGCAAGTTTGCTGTGTTTTTATTTCCTTCTGGTATACAGGACGGTCCGCCGGAATGCTTCGGTGCGCGGGTTGTTCCACGCATGCGCCCCGCTCCGGCACTTGGAGGAGTCCTCGCAGCTGCTCCTGAGCGTCCTGCTGGCCGGGATCATATCCGGTTACTTGCTCTGCCTGCCGGCGGAGGAACTGCTTCCCAAGATGCTGGTGGCGGTTTTCAGCCTGCTTTTCCTCGTCTTCGAAGGGCTTCTGTACCGTTATCTCTTCAGGAGGCGCCTGGTGCTGGTCGGTCCGGAGAAAGAACGTCGCATCCGGGAGATGGCGGAGGGGAACCTGCGGCAGGTCTGTGCTGGTCCGGAAGCGGAGGAACTGCGGATGCAGACCCTTTACCGGCGCATCCAGGCCTACATGGAAGAACAGCGCCCCTACCTGGACACGGAGTTCGACATGACGGCCATGTCGAAGGTCCTGTTTACCAACAAACTCTACCTGTCGCGGACCATCAACCTGCTGTCGGGGCGCAACTTCCGGCAGTTCATCAATTATTACCGCATCCAGTATGCAACGGCCTTGCTGAAGGAGAATCCGAAGCGCAAACTGGTGGACGTGTCGGAGAAGTCCGGCTTCCACTCGGTGGTGTCGTTCAACATGGCGTTCAAGGTGAACACGGGACAGACGCCCTCGGAATGGGTGCGGGACTACGTGGCTTCCCGGTTGTCGGAAAGATGAGGAGGGATGCCTTTCCAGGAGGAGGGAACGGGGGCGGTGAGGTCGATTTCCGTTTGCTTGACGGGATGGATGAACCGGATCCGGCGGCTGAGCAGGCTGATGCCGCCGTCCGCATTGGAGCGGGGGGCGCCGTATTTGAGGTCGCCTTTGATCGGGCATCCCATGTGGCTGAGCTGGCAGCGGATCTGGTGGTGCCTGCCGGTCAGCAATTCCACTTCCAGCAGGGCGTAGCGGTCGGTATCGGCCAGGTGGGTATAGATGAGCCGGGCTTCCTTGGCATCCTTGCGCGGCCCGCCCACGACGAAGGACTTGTTCTGTTTCTCGTTGCGTACAAGCCAGTCCGTCAGGGTACCGTGTGGCTCCTTCGGGGCGTGGCAGCAGAGGGCCCAGTAGGTCTTGTGCACGCCGCCTTCGCGGAACATGGCGCCGAGCCGGTCGAGGGCTTTGGAGGTCTTGGCGAACAGGGTGATGCCGCCGACCGGCCGGTCGAGCCGGTGGGGGACGCCCATGAAGACGCGTCCGGGCTTGCCGTCACGCAAGGCGACGAATGCCTTGAGCGTTTCCGCCAGGCATTCGTCGCCGGTTTTGTCCGCCTGGACGATCTCGCCGGGCCGTTTGTCGAAGACGAGGATGTGGTTGTCTTCGTACAGGATCCGGGAGGCAATGTCCCGGAATTCCTCATCGGATACGGTCCGGTAGATCATCGCGGGCGCGGTTTATTCAATGGGGACCAGGGCGAAGGTCAGCTGCCCTTTGCAGCAGAGTTTTCCGCCCACCTTCAGGACGGCGGAGCAGAAGAACAGCTGTCCGCGGCGCTCGTCCAGCGTGGCCGTCACCTCGCAGAGGTCGCCCGGCTTGACGGCGTTCTTGAAGCGGACCTTGTCCAGTCCGGCGTAGAGGGTCAGGTGGCCGGGAATTTCGTCCTTGACCATGATGGCACAGCTCTGGGCCATGATCTCGCACTGGATCACGCCGGGCACGATGGGGTTGCCCGGGAAGTGGCCGCGGGTGAAGAACTCGTCCTCCTTGATGCGGTAGGTGCAGTGGGCGACGCCGTTCTCGTCGATCGTGGCCTCGTCCAGCAGGAGCATCGGCTCGCGGTGCGGCATGAATTGCTTGATCTCTTCTTTGTTCATCGTTTGGGGAAAGCTAGGATTGGTAGGGGCGGAAGGCGATGCAGGCGTTGTGGCCGCCGAAACCGAAGGAATCGGAGATGCCGAGGGTCAGCGGAGCCTTCACAGCCTTGTTCGGCGTGTAGTCCAGGTCGCATTCGGGATCCGGAACGTCGAGATGGATGGTGGGCGGACAGATTCCGTCGCGGAGGGCCAGGATGGTGGCGATCGCTTCGGCGGCGCCGGTGGCGCCCAGCATGTGACCGGTCATCGACTTGGTCGAGCTGATGTGTGCCTTGTAGGCGTCCTGCCCGAGTGCTAGTTTGTAGGCCAGGGTCTCGGCTGCATCGTTGAGGTGCGTGCCGGTTCCGTGGGCGTTGATGTAGAGGGTGTCCTTCTGCGGGTCGTAGCCGGCCTCCTGCAGGGCAAGGGCGATGCAGCGGCTCTGGGTGGATCCATCGGGACGCGGGGCGGTGGAGTGATAGGCGTCGCAGGTGTTGCCGTAACCGACCATTTCGGCCAGGATGGTGGCGCCGCGCGCGACGGCGTGTTCGTATTCTTCCAGGACGATGATGCCTGCGCCGTCACCCATGACGAAGCCGCCGCGGTTCGCGTTGAACGGCAGGGAGGCGTAATTCGGGTCTTCGGCGCGCGAGAGGGCTTTCGCGTTGGCGAATCCGGCGATGCCCAGCGGAATGGTCGCGCACTCGCAGCCGCCGGCGATGATGGCGTCGGCATAGCCGTGGCGGACCGCACGGAAAGCTTCGCCGATCGAGTTGGAAGAGGTCGCGCAGGCCGTCACCACATCGATGCAGGGGCCTTTGGCCTGGTGGATGATGGCGATGTGGCCGGCCGCGATATTGGATATCATCGTCGGGATGAACAGCGGCGAGATCCACTGTCCGGACGGGTCTTCGATCATCTTGGCCGTCTCCTTGTACTGGATGGAGAATCCGCCGATGCCGGAGCCGACGTACACGCCGAGGCGGAACGGGTCGATGTTCCCGTTTTCAGGATCGGTACTCAGGCCGGCCTGGTCCATGGCCTGGCGGGCGGCCGCAACGGCGTACTGGGTGAAGAGGTCCTGCTTGCGGGAGAAGGGACGGTCCATGCCGTAATCCTCCGGCTTGAAGTTCTTGATCTTGCCTGCGATATGCACCGGAAGGGCCTCGGTGGAGAATTCGGTGATGAAATCGATGCCGCACACTCCGTCGAGCAGGTTCTTCCAATAGGTGTTGATGTCGTTTCCGACCGGGGAGATGATCCCCATTCCAGTGACAACTACTCTTTTGTCCATATGTTTTCCTTCAGTCTTTTCAAATGAATACGCAAAGATAATAAAAAGCGGTAAACTACCATTCCAGAACGGCAACGCCCGAGAGCAGGCCTGCGCCGAAGGCACTCAGTACCATCAGGTCGCCGCTCTTGAAGAGGCCTTTACGGTTGCACTCGTCCAACAGGATCGGGCACGACGCAGAAGAGGAATTGCCGTGGTCGGTGATGTTGACGGGAAACTTTTCCTGGGGTTGCTCCATGTACTGGATGATGGCGTCGATGATCCGGCGGTTGGCCTGGTGCACCATGTACCAGGACACGTCGTCCTTCGCGATACCGAGGTCCTGCAGGAGTTCCTCCACGTCGCGCGTGCAGGCGGTGACGGCGAACTTGAACACGTCGCGGCCTTTCATCTGGAGCGGTACATCGGCTTCTTCCTTGGTGATGTACGGGGTGGGAACGAGGGTGCGCATCTGCCAGATCTTGTCCGAAGCGGGCTGGCTGTGCAGGCGGGTGCCGCGGATGTTGTCGCCGGGGGCGAGGACGACTGCGCCGGCGCCGTCACCGAAGAGGACGCAGGTCGAGCGGTCGCCCCAGTCCGTCATCCGCGTCGGTTCTTCGGCGCAGGCGATGAGTACGTTCCGGACCTTTCCAGCCTTGTAATACGTCTCCGCGATGTCCAGGGCGTAGATGAAGCCGGGGCAGGCGCAGTTGATATCGATGGTGGGGCAGGTGAGCCCGATCCTTTCGGAGATGATGCATCCCAGGCCAGGGGTGACGTGTTCCGAAACGACGTTCGAAACGATGAAGAAGTCGATGTCCTGCGGTGCGAGTCCGGACATGTCCAGTGCCTTCCGGCAGGCCTCTTCGCCCAGCCCTTCGATGGTCTCGTCGGAAATGACGTGGCGGGACTTGATGCCCGTGCGGGGAAGGATCCACGCATCGCTGGTGTCCAGGAATTCCGAGAGCATGTCGTTGGTGACAATCTTTTTCGGCAGGGCGCTGCCTGTTCCTATGATTTTCATGTCTTGCTGTTTTAATAATTCCGCTTGCGAAGATAGCCCCTCTTTCCTGTCCCGCAAAAATTATGTGGTGAATGGGCAAGTTTGTCTTTTTAAGCCCTTTTTTGGGGGTAAGGTTCGCGAATATGGGGTGAATTTCTTATCTTTGCAAAGATGCGAACCAAGATAAACGGCGTTGAAAGGGCCCAGGATCAGCGGCATGTCCTCCCGGAGTATTTCCGGGGGAAGCACCAGTTGATCCTGACGGTGACTTTCGCCGCACTGTTCTCCATCGTCTTCCTGTTGGTCAGTATTCCCTTTTCGCACAATTCCTGGTTCGCCCTCGGCAACTCCACGTTCTTCGTCTTCACCGTCCTGTTCGCGACCGGGTCCCTGCTCATCGTCATCCTGAGCAAGTTCGTCATGTACAAGACCCGAGGCATGTTCAAGATGACCTACTTGGGCTATATATTGTGGAACGCCGCCGAAGTGATCCTGATCTGCCTGGTGTATACCTTCCTGACGGTGCCGATCACGCACATCGGCTGGGACCAGTTCCCGCGCATCCTCGGCAACGCCCTGGTGTACGGGACCATCTCGCTGGCCATTCCCTACCTGCTCGCCGGGATGTTCTTCGCCCTCGAGGACAAGAACAACACGATCCGCCTGATGAACTACAACAATGTCGTTTCCGACGAGGCGGTCGCCGCGGCGGGGATGGAGAAGATCACCCTCTTCGACAACAGCGGTGTCCTGCGTCTGAGCATCCGCGCGGGCAACTTGTACTACATCGAGTCGGACGACAACTACATCAACGTGTGGTACACCGACAGCAAGGGTGCGCTCAAGCGCTACATGCTCCGCTGCCGGCTCAAGACGGTCGAGGAGAGTTTCCGGGGAAGCAGCCTGGTGCGCTGCCACCGGAAGTACATCGTCAACATGGACAAGGTCAAGATCCTGCGGAAGGAGAAGGACGGGTACGAACTCGACCTGGACAACGACGCCATCCCGCCCATCGCCATCACGAAGACGTATGCGGCGGACGTGCTGCGGCGCTTCAACGGCGGCCGCGGGTAAGGTTGCGGCCTTATTCCGTGAGCTTCTCGAGGGACAGTTCTACGAGGGCGCGCACGTAGGTCTTGTAGTCGGGGTTGCTGTTCTTGAGGTACCGGTTCGCGATGGCGCAGCAGACGGTTCCTGCCTCATGTCCGAGGTGGCGCGCCATGCCGGCCACGGCCGAGCTTTCCATTTCGAAATTGGTAATGCGGTAGTCTCCGAAGCGGAACGACTCGAAGGTATCGAGCATGTCGGGCATCGCCAGGCCGAGTCGTACGACACGGCCCTGCGGCCCGTAGAAGCCGGGTGCAGAGATGGTCATTCCCTTGACGGTGCAGTCTTCGAAACGGTGGATGAGGTCTTCGCCGGCGCGGACGAAATACGGGGAGGGCAGGTGCTCGTTCCAGTGCGTGTGTTCCTTGAACGCCTGTTCCATGTCCGCGTGGTTGATCTTTTCGCGGTCGGCGTACCAGTTCATCAGGCCGTCGCATCCGATGGAGAAGTGCGAGAAGATGGGGGCGCCGAGCGGGATGTCGGGTTGGATCGCGCCCGTGGTGCCGATCCGCAGGATGGTCAGGGTGCGGTGCTCCGCCCGGGGTTCGCGGGTCTCGAAGTCGATGTTGGCCAGGGCGTCCAGTTCCGTCATCACGATGTCGATGTTGTCCGTTCCGATGCCGGTGGACAGGACGGTAAGCCGCTTTCCGTTGTATTTGCCCGTCGTCGAGACGAATTCGCGGGAGCTGTTGGTATATTCGATGTCCGTCAGGTGTTCGGCAATCATCGCCACCCGTCCGGGGTCGCCGACGAGGATGACGCGGTCAGCGAGCTGTTCGGGCTTCATATGCAGGTGGAATGCCGATCCATCACTGTTGATGATCAATTCAGAGGCTGCGATTTTCATGTTGTCTGTTTTTGTGGTTATCCGGTCAAATATATGAAATTTCGCTGGAAAAAACTATTTTTGCGGTATGTGGCAAAGAATTCAGACATTGTATCTCGCGCTGGCCGCCGGTCTGACGGCCGCCCTGTTCTTCAGCGTCAAGGCCTTCATGCTCGGCCCCGGCGGCGTCCGGGCCCAGGAGTGGACGTATGTCCAGTTCTATCCGTACCTGGTCCTCCTGATCGTCGTAACGCTCCTGCACCTGCTGGCGCTGGGTTCCTATAAATTCCGGGTTTTCCAGATGCGGACGGCCGTGCTGGCCGCCCTGCTGCTGCTCGCGCTCCAGGCGTGGATTGCGGTCGACTATTTCATGGCGGAGGATGCGCTGGTCTTCCGTTACACCGCCGTCTTCCCGCTGGTGGCGTTCATCCTGGACGTCCTTGCAGCACGCGCGATCTTTCGGGACCAGCTGCTCGTGGAGAGCGCGTCCCGGCTCCGTTCGATGAAGAAAAACGGGAAACTCCGCTAGTCTTCCCTGCAAGCCGTATAGAGGCGGCAGATCCCCAGGCTGAGTGCGCGGTGGCGCACCCGGCTGAATCCGCATGCCGCCAGTTCGGGGAGGAAAGCCTCGGGCAGGGGAAAGTGTTCCACGGAAGACGCCAGGTAACGGTAGGCGGAGATGTCGCCGGAAATCCGCTTCCCGGCCAGCGGCATGAGGTGTTCCAGGTAGAGGCGGTAGTCCGCCCGGACGAGCGGGTTGCGGGGTACGGACAGCTCCAGGATGACGAGCGATCCCCCCGGACGGAGCACGCGGCGCATCTCTTTCAGGCAGACGGCCCGGTCCTCGAAGTTCCGGACACCGAAAGCGACGGTGACGGCGTCGAAGGACGCGTCGCCGAAAGGCAGGGCGGCGCAGTCGCCGCACTTCGCATCGATGCGGTCCGCCACCCCGGCTTTCCCGGCCTTGGGCGGAAGCAGGGCAAGCATCCCTTCCGAAAGGTCGATGCCCGTCACGTGGCTGCCGGGGACGGCTGCCCGGGCGAGGGCGATGGTGAAGTCCCCCGTGCCGCAGGCGACGTCCAGGATCCTGCAGGGCCGCTGCGGGTCCACGGCGAAGCGGATGGCCTTGCGCCGCCACCCCCGGTCGATCCCGAGGGACATCGTGTGATTGAAGTGGTCGTATCCGCCGGCGATGCCGTCGAACATCTTCCGTATGTTTTCTTTTCTGGGCATACTGTTCAGGGAACCGGATCATAGCCGCTTCCGCCCCATGGATGGCAGCGCAGCAGGCGGCGCACCGTCAGCCAGAGTCCCTTGACCGGACCCCATTTCCGGAACGCCTCCAGCGCGTAGGTCGAGCAGGAGGGTGTAAACCGGCAGGTGTCCGGGAGATAGGGCCCGATGCATTTCCGGTAGATCCAGATCAGGGCGAGGAAGGGGGCGGAAAGGATGTTCCGCAGGCGCCGGGCCGCCGGGGAAATCTCAGCGGTGGGCTTCATTTCCGATCCGTTTGAGAATGGTTTCGACCTGGGCGCGGACTTCCTCGAAGGGAAGGTCCTCCCGGGTATTGTACAAGAAGAGGATGTCGGCGCCGACGCCTTCCAGCAGGGCTTTCTGCGTCCGGTAGGCTTCGCGCATCCGGCGTTTGTAGAGGTTCCTCCGGACGGCCCGCTTGAAAAGCCGCTTGGGGACGGAGACCATGATCCGGCTGCGGCCGGGGACTGGGTCTTCCTCCTCCTGCGTCCGGATCCGGCAACAATACTTCAGATGGGTCGTGAACCCCCACCGGCCGCCGGTCATCAGCGCCGAGACCGCCCGTTTCCCTTTGAGGCGTTCGGATTGCGGCAGGGTGAAGGGCATTACCGGTTTTCGGAGAGATACAGCTCGATGGCCTTGGCGACGGAGGGTGCCTCCGGCGTCGGCCCCTGGACGGCGATCGTCAGGGAGGCCTTCTCCATCGCGCCCACGATGGACTTGCCGTAGGTCACGAAACGGATGTCGCCCTGGACGAAGTCCGGGAAGTTTTCCTGCAGGGACTTGACGTCCGCAGGGTTGTAGAACACGATCATGTCGTAGTCGTGCAGGTTGAGGTCGTGCAGGTCCTGGGGAACGGATTTCACGAGCACCGCCGTCTGGTACTGCAGGTTCTGCGCATCCATCAGGCGCGTCAGCGGGCTGCTGCTGTTCGAGTCGGACTGGGTGACCAGGAATTTCTCCCCCTTGTGTTTCGTACCGATCTGGTTCAGAACGGACTGCGGGGTGCCGTCACCGAAGAAAATCTTCCTTTTCCGGTAGACGATGTGCTTCTGGAGATACATCGCCACGGCCTCCGTCGTACAGAAATACTTCATCGTTTCGGGGACTTTCACCCGGAGTTCCTCGCACAGCTTGAAATAGGCGTCGATGGCATGACGCGAAGAAAAGATGACCCCCGTGTGGTCCTGCATGTTGATTTTCTGTGTACGGAACTCCTTGGATGTCAGAGGTTCCACTAAAAAGAAATTCCGAAAATCGAACGTGACGCCGAACTTTTCGGACAACGCATTGTAGGGAGCCTCATTGAGCGGCTTGCGTTGTGAAACGAGTATTTTCCGTATTGCCATAGCTTTCGTTTTGAGGTGCGCCCTGACGCCTACAGCAGCACGGCCGTGGCGACCAGTACGCCGGTCGGGATCAATTCCAGCCCGCAAAGATACAAAAAAGTGGTGAAAGGTCCACAGGCTGAGGCGAAAATCTGTCCGCGGCGCAGGACGATCAGCAGATAGAAAAGCAGGGCGGTCAGCCGCAGGACGAGGGTGACATGCCGCTCCGGTCCGTTTCCCAGGGACAGGAGCGCGCCCAGCACGACCAGGAGGACGAACAGGAGGATCACATAGTTGTAGAAGGAACGGTTCGCGGCCGTGAAGACGCGGTTCCGGTAGTTGCCCAGCTCGAACTGCCAGTTGAGGAAGGTGCGCAGCAGCAGGTAGGCGGCGAGGGCGCCCGCGACGGCGGGGAAACGCCACAGCGTCGGCAGCTCGTTCACGAAATCCGGCCGGTAGAGGGAGAACCGGAAGACAACCATGCACATCGGGACGAACAGCAGGAGGGCGACCAGGTTGCGGCTCCGGCTGAGCTGGAGGCTGTCCTCAATCTCGATGTTCGCCTTCCAGCGCCCCAGGCAGCGCAGCAGGTGCGGGAGGATCTGCAATCCGCTCCGCAAGCTCAGCATGAGCAGGAGGGTGAAGAGCACGGCGGCTCCGGAAAAGATGGGATTGTCCAGTTCGGTCATGTCAGTTGCCCCTTTTCGCCTTGTATCCCATTTCCTGGAGCAGGGCGGTCACTTTGTCGCGGAAGTCTCCCTGGACGGTGATCTGCCCGTCCTTGGCGGTCCCGCCCACGCCGCAGCGGGTCTTGAGGATCCGCCCGAGGGCGGCGAGGTCTTCCTGCTTTCCGACGAATCCGGAAACGAGGGTCACCTGTTTGCCGGCGCGCTGGCGGCGGTCGATCGTCACGACGAGCCGCTGTGCCGCGGGAGGCGGCGTGGCCTGCTCTTCCTCGGCGGGGATGTCGTAGCTGAAGGCGGGGTCGGTAGAATACACCACGCCGAGCCGTTCTTTCCAGTTTCCTTCGGGTTTCATCGCAACTATTTTTGCAAAGATAGCGATTTCTGTTGTATATTTGTCTGATTTTACCGATCACATGGACAAGACTGCTTTCAAGAAATGGAACCTGTGGGTTGCGCTGGCCGTGGGGCTCGTCTCCGCCGTCACGTACCTGTTGACAATAGAGCCGACCGCCCCTTACTGGGACTGCGGCGAATTTACGGCTTCTTCCTATAAGCTGGAGGTGGGTCACCCGCCGGGAAACCCTGTTTACCAGCTCTTTACGAGAATCTTCACGATGTTCACCGGCCCCGGCCGTGCGGCGGTGATGGCGAATGCGTTCAGCGGCATCTGCTCGGCGCTCACCATCTTCTTCCTGTACCTGACGATCGTCTTCTTCGCACGCCGGCTGGTGAAACCCCGCGACGGCACGGACGGATACTCCCGCGGGCAGGCTGTCGCTATCCTCGGCAGCGGCGCCGTCGGCGCCCTGGCCTACTGTTTCTCGGATACTTTCTGGTTCTCCGCCGTCGAGAGCGAGGTGTACGCGATGTCCTCCCTCTTCACCGCACTGGTGGTCTGGGCGATGACCAAGTGGTACGAAGAGGAGGACCGCCGCTACGCCAACCGCTGGATCGTCCTCATCTCCTTCCTGATGGGGCTGAGCATCGGCGTGCATCTGCTCAACCTGCTCGCCATCCCCGCCCTGGTGTTCCTGTACTACTACAAGGAGCGCGAAAACGGGAAATACACCTTCAAGGAGGTCCTGGGCATCCTGGTGCTCTCCTTCGTGCTGCTGGGCCTGATCGTCTTCCTCGTCGTCCCCTACCTGCCGAAACTGGCAGCCTACTTCGACCTGGTCTTCGTCAACGGGTTCGGACTGCCGTACAACAGCGGCGCCGCCTTCTTCCTCGTCGTCCTGCTCGGCGCCTGCTTCTGGGGGCTTTTCCGGACGCTGCGGAAGGGCAAAGTCTTCTGGAATACGGCCCTGCTCTGCCTGACCACGATCGTCATCGGCTTCTCGCTGTTCAGCATCGTCATCATCCGTTCCTGCGCGAAGACGCCGACGAACGAATACCAGCCCGACAACGCCTTCACCCTGGTGCGCTACCTGTCCCGTGAGCAGTACGGTTCTTCACCCCTCATTTACGGGCAGTATTACAACGCCCCGTATTCGTTCGAGGAGACGACTTTCTGGACGCCCCTGGACGGCCGTTACAAGAAGGTTCCCGGAGCCGGAAAGGTGAAATACGACGCCGCGGGCAAGACGCTGTTCCCCCGGATGTGGAGTTCCGTCTCGCAGCACATCGATTTCTACGAAACCTACACCGACGGCGGCGGCAAGGTGATGCCCGGCACGAACGAGAAACGGCCGTCGTTCTTCTCCAATTTGTACTATTTCTTCGACTTCCAGCTCGGCTGGATGTACTGGAGGTACTTCATGTGGAATTTCGTCGGCCGGCAGAACGATATCCATTCGCCCTCCGGCGACATCTTCGCGGGCAACTGGGAAAGCGGCATCCGGCCGCTCGACGCCATCCGCCTGGGCGACCAGCGGAACGCGCCCCAGTGGCTGGCCGGCAACAAGGGGAAGAACCACTATTTCTTCCTGCCGCTGCTCCTGGGTATCCTCGGCCTGGTCTTCCAGTTCGACCGTGACAAGCGCGGCAGCTGGCTGACCTTCCTGCTCTTCTTCATGACGGGCATCGCGGTCGTGCTCTACCTGAACCAGCCGCCTTACCAGGTCCGCGAGCGCGACTATGCCTACGCGGGATCCTTCTACGCCTTCTCCATCTGGATCGGACTGGGCGTCGCCGCGCTGTGGTCGTGGCTGACGGACCGGTTCGCGAAACGCTCCACGGCGGTCGCCGTGGCCATTACCGCAGCGTGCCTGGGCGTGCCTGCGCTGATGGCGGAGGAGAACTGGGACGACCATGACCGGTCGCACCGCTACACCGCCGTGGAGACGGCGAAGAACTACCTGAATTCCGTCGGCCACAACGGCATCCTGGTGACGCATGGCGACAACGATACCTTCCCGCTCTGGTACGCCCAGGAGGTGGAGGGTTTCCGGACGGATGTCCGCGTCTGCAACACCTCGCTGCTCGGTACCGACTGGTACATCGACCAGATGAAGTACGCCTGCAACGACTCGCCGCGCCTGCAGCTCAGCGTCGGGCAGGAACAGTACCTGTATGGCACCAACGAACTCGTCCCCATCCAGGACACGCGTGACCAGGCGCTGCCGATCGCTGACGTGCTGGCGGTGTTCCGCCATCCGCAGGCCAAGCTGGTCTACGAAAAGAGCGGCCGCAAGGTGGACTACTGGGTCTCCCGCAAGATGATCATCCCGGTGAACAAGGAGAATGTCCTCAAGTACGGCATCCTCTCCGAGAAGTTCGCCGACATGATCCCCGAGTCCATCGTGCTCGAGATCCCCAAGGGGAAGAACTACCTGAGCAAGCCGGAACTCTTCCTGCTGGATTTCCTCTCCACGTACCAGTGGGACCGTCCCATCAACGTCCTCAACCAGGGCGGCGACCTGAACATCGGCCTGAAAGACTACCTGTTCTATGACGGCTATTCCTACCGGTTCGTCCCGGTCAAGAACAAGGTCAAGTCCTTGGAACCCGGCCTGCTCGACCCGGACGAGCTGTACGACCTCATCAAGAACCGCTTCAGCTTCACGGCCACCGCGCGGGATGACTACTATGTCGACTACCAGAACCTCTATACCAACCTGGGCGTGATGTCGTTGCGGAACCTGTTCGTCTCCGCGGCGAACGCGTTCATCGACGCCGGTCAGAACAGCCGGGCGGTGGAGATGCTGGACCTCTGCCAGGAGGTCCTCAATCCGGTTCGGTACCCGTATGAGAATTCGGTGCTGGGCTGGAGTTCGAACGCCCTGTTCCCCATCACGATGGTCACCGATTACCTGCTGCTTGGAGAACGTGACAAGGCGCATGCGCTGGCAGACACTTTCACCGACGAGGTGTTCCAGTCGATCCGGTTCTACCTCGATTTCTACCCGCGGACCCGCGACAGCTTCGAAACCTGCTGCAACCTGGTCTATTACATGGCGAATGACATCCGCAAGGCCGGCGATCCGGAATACGCCGACGCGCTGGAGCAGCGGATCTCCTCCTACCTCAGCGAACTGTCCGGCTCTTCCCGCGAAGGGGAGGAACCGGACAGCGTCGTGGACAGCATGTAGCGCGGCTGCGTGTCAGTCGGCAAGGGCGGCCTGCATCTCGCCGAATTCGTGTACAAGCGTGTTGCGCCAGTCGCCGGTGTTCGTGCCGCCGACTTCGTCAAACTCTTCCGAGGTCCGCTGGTGCGAAGTGTAGTTGCCGGGTTCCTCGGAGTTCGGGAGAAGAATTTCAATAATAGGAAATTATCGCGAGAGGCGCACGACGATGCTCAGCGGGAGTACCCGGCCGGAACGGTCGCGCAGGGCGAGTTCGCCGCTCTGTACGGGCGCCCGTGCGCCGAGTCGCAGCGCTTCCCGGACCACCGTTTCGCCCAGGGCGGCGGAAAAACCGTTGGAATAGAGGTTCAGCACGAGGAAGCTGTCCTTCTCGGCGAGCAGTGCGCCGACGCCTTCCATCATCTCGTACAGGCATTCGTCCAGCTTCCATTTTTCGCCGTCCGGTCCGTGGCCATAGGCCGGCGGATCGAGGATGATGCCCTGGTAGGTGTTGCCCCGGCGCACTTCGCGGCGGACAAACTTCATCGCGTCTTCCACCACCCACCGGATGTCCTGCAGACCGCTGCGGTCCTGGTTTTCGTGGGCCCAGGTGACGACCTGGCGGACGGAGTCGAGGTGCGTCACGTCGGCTCCGGCGCAGCGGGCGGCCAGCGAGGCGCCGCCGGTATAGGCGAAGAGGTTCAGCACCTTGGGGATGCGCTCCTGCTTTTCGCGGATCTCCCGGGTGCTCCGCCAGATGTACTCCCAGTTGGGCGCCTGTTCCGGGAACACGCCCACGTGCTTGAACGAGGTCAGGCCGAGCCGGAGCCGGAAAGCGGGGCCGTCCTGGCCATAGCGGATCCACCACTGGTCGGGCATCTTGCGCAGCCGGTCCCAGGTGCCGCTGTCCTCCTTGCCGGCCTTGCCGAAGCCGGCGCCGGGAGCGAACCTCGTGTGCGTCAGCTTGTCCCATTCTCCTTGCCCCAACGCCTTCTTCCAAAGGGCCTTGGGTTCAGGACGGGCGAGGAAGAAGTCGCCGAAGCGTTCCAGTTTTTCACCTTCTCCGCAGTCGACGAGTTCATAGTCCTGCCAGGAGGGGGAGGGGAATTCGAGGGTCATGTGCAGGTTCTTTTCGTAATGTTCTTCGCCGCAAAGATAATATTATTTTGGGCCGATTCATTGAAATTTGTTATCTTTGCGGGGTTTAGAAAACAAATAACAGTATTATGCAACAGCACATCGACTCTTACGACTTTACCGGTAAGAAAGCCATTGTCCGCGTGGACTTCAACGTCCCGCTCGACGAGAATTTCAACATCACCGACGACACCCGCATCCGCGCCGCGGTGCCTACGCTCAAGAAAGTGCTCGAGAAAGGGGGTTCCCTCATCCTGATGTCCCATCTGGGCCGCCCGAAGAAGGTCGATCCCAAGTTTTCCCTCAAACATATCGTGAATCGTGTCTCCGAACGGCTGGGCGTTCCCGTCCAGTTCGCGGATGATTGCCAGGCGGCGGACGCGCAGGCCGCGGCCCTCAAGCCCGGCGAGGTCCTGCTGCTCGAGAATCTCCGCTACTACGCTGAGGAGGAAGGCAAGCCCCGGGGGCTCGCCGACGATGCGACTGACGAGGAGAAGAAGGCCGCCAAGAAGGCGGTGAAGGAGAGCCAGAAAGCCTTCGTGAAGAAGCTCGCCTCCTATGCTGACTGCTACATCAATGACGCCTTCGGCACTGCGCATCGCGCACATGCCTCCACGGCTCTCATTGCCGAGTATTTCCCGAATGACAAGATGTTCGGCTACCTGATGGAGAAGGAAATCGCCGCGATCGACAATGTCCTCAAGAACGCGAAGCGCCCCTTCACCGCCATCATCGGTGGTTCCAAGGTCTCCAGCAAACTGGGCGTGATCAAGAACCTGCTCGACAAGGTCGACAACCTGATCATCGGCGGCGGCATGGGTTACACGTTCATCAAGGCCCAGGGCGGCCATGTCGGCAAGTCCCTCCACGAGGATGAACTCATCCCCGACGCCCTCGAGGTGATGAAGGCGGCCAAGGAGAAGGGTGTCAACCTCTCCCTGTCCGTGGCGACCGTCGGTGCGCAGGAGTTCTCCAACGACGCCGAGCGCAAGGTCTTCGACATCTTCAACATCCCGGACGACTGGGAGGGCATGGATGCCGCCGAGGCTTCCCTCGAGAACTGGAAGAAGATCATCCTCGCCTCCAAGACCATCCTCTGGAACGGTCCGGTCGGCGTGTTCGAGCTTCCGAATTTCGCCCACGGTACCGAGAAGATCGCGGAGTTTGTGGCAGAGGCCACCCAGAACGGTGCCTGGTCGCTCGTCGGCGGCGGTGATTCCGTCGCAGCCGTGACGAAGATGGGCTTCGCCGACAAGGTGAGCTACGTCTCCACCGGCGGCGGTGCGATGCTCGAGGCCATCGAAGGCAAGGAACTTCCGGGCGTCGCCGCCATCCGCGGCTGATCCGCCTGAAAGAAAGGAAAAAGGGAGAACGTCGGTCCCGGCGTTCTCCCTTTTTTTGTATCTTTGACGAAAATTGGAAAGACGATGGATTTACTTTACGTTCACTGGCACATGAACCCGGAGCTGCTGCGCATCGGCTCCTTCGCCATCCGCTGGTACGGACTCCTGTTCGTCTCGGGTTTCATCCTGGGATATTGGATGTTTACGAAATTCTTCGACCGCGAGCACCTGGACAAGGATATCCTCGACCCGCTCCTGTACACCCTGCTGATCGGCACCCTCGTGGGCGCTCGCCTGGGACACTGCATCTTCTACCAGCCCGACTATTACTTCGGTTCGTGGAAGGGTTTCCTGGAGATTTTCATGGTCTGGAAGGGCGGCCTCGCCAGCCACGGCGGCACCATCGTCCTCTTCTTCGCCATGATTTGGTTCGCCCATAAATACGGAAAGAAGAACCACATCGATTTCGTCTGGATCCTCGATCATCTGGTTATCCCGGTGGCTTTCGCCGCAACGTTTATCCGCCTTGGAAATCTCTGTAACTCTGAAATTTACGGGCATACGACAAGCCTCCCTTGGGGGTTCATCTTCGAATTGCGCGGCGAGACGGAGCCCAAGCATCCCACCCAGCTTTACGAAGCGCTCACCTACCTGTTCCTGGGCTTCTTCCTCCTCTGGCTGTATTGGAAACGTCTTGACAAGACCTACCGGGGAACGTTCATCGGCATCTTCTTCATCGTCTGCTTCGGCATGCGTTTCCTTATCGAGTTCGTCAAGGAACCGCAGGTCGCCTTCGAAGAGGGCATGGCGCTGAACATGGGCCAGATCCTGAGCATCCCGTTCGTCCTCCTGGGCATCGGTTTCCTGGTCTACGCCTACACCCGGAAGATTCCCGCACGGGCCATCGTGCCGGACAGAATGACGCCGCCCCGCCCCAGCGTTTCGCACGCGAAGCCCGTCTCCCGGAAAGATTAATCGTTTTTACTTCTCCGGCTGTTTATTTTTGTTGAAAAAAGCCATTCGGTCTCATCGTATAGGGGCTGAATGGCAATATTTTTGTTGCATTGGGGCGGGCCCGCGCGCCCTTGCGAAGCGGGTATTAAAATTTTAACAGAAAGATTCATGAAAAGAAAGGCTTTTCTCCTGGCTGCGGCCCTGACGCTCATCCTCCCTTTCCATGCGGCGGCGCAGCTGCGGGACGAGGTCCGGCCGGTGGAACAGGAAGATACGCTGCGGCTGACGCTGGAACAGGCATTGCAGATCGCCCTGAGCGAAAACGTGGCGGTGAAAGTGGCGGACAAAGAGATCGAACGGGCGGAATATGCAAAGAAGGGGACCTATGCGTCGCTCTTCCCCCAGGTGAACGGATCCGCTGCGTTCCAGCGCACGATCAAGAAACAGGTAATGTACATGGACTTCGATATGAGTTCGATGGGATTCGGCGGCGGTGAAGGCGCGGCGTCCGGTGAAGGAGAAGAATCTTCGGCGCCGGCTGCGGCCGCTGCCCGGGGCGGTTCTTCCGGCGGCGGCATTGAAGTCGGCCGCTGGAATACCTGGAATGCCGGCGTCTCCGCAACGATGCCCCTGGTCAACGCCCAGCTCTGGAAGAGCCTCGCCATCAGTGGCGAGCAGGTGGAGCTGGCCGTGGAACAGGCCCGCTCCTCCCGTCTGGACATGGTGACGCAGGTCAAACAGGCGTTCTATGCCGTCCTGCTCGCCAAGGAGGCCCTGCGCGTCTATGAGGAGGTCTGGGAGAATGCTGTCAAGAGCTTCGAGCAGACCCGTCGCAGGTACAATGCCCAGAAGGCGTCGGAACTGGAGTTTACCCGTGCCCAGGCAACGGTGGCGAATGCCATTCCGAACTTGTACAACGCCGAGAATTCGGTGGCGCTCTCCCTGTGGCAGCTCAAGGCGGTGATGGGCGTCGACCTGGATGCCGCCATCGACGTGGCCGGTTCACTGGAAGACTTTGCGGAAGGGCTTTCCTATGACGAGGCCCTGGCCGACGAGGTCGACCTGTCGGGCAACTCGTCGCTGCGCCAGCTGGCGATCCAGGCTGAACAGCTCGCGGAGACGGTCAAACTGCAGAAATACGCGTACCTTCCTTCGCTGGCGGCCAATTATTCCTACAGCATCAACGCGATGACGAACGACTTCAAGTTCAGCGAATACCGCTGGACGCCGTATTCCTACGTGGGCATCAGCCTGAACATCCCCATTTTCTCGGGCGGGAAACGTCTCAATGACGTCCGCGTCGCGAAGGTGCAGCAGGCGGAACTGAACTACCAGCGGGTCGATACGGAGCGCCGCCTGCGGATTGCCATCCGCCAGTACCTGACGACCATGGAAACCTCCCTGCGGAGCCTGGCGGCAGCGCGTGAAGCGGCTGCCACTGCGCGGAAAGCCTACGACATCAGCGCCAAGTCCTATGATGTGGGACGCAGCACGATCACCGACCTCAACGACGCCTCCCTGGCGCTGACCCAGGCCGAACTGTCCGTCTCGCAGGCGGTGTACAACTTCGTCGTGGCCAAGTCGCAGCTCGAGCAGACACTCGGGTATGATTTCCTGGACGAAAACGGCGCGGTCGACCTTCAGAACAGATAATCAGAAAGAAAAAAGATATGAACAGAAGCATCAAGATCAGCCTGCTGGCAGCGGCCGTCCTGGCCGTGGCCTGCCAGGGCAACCAGAAGAAGGAGGAAGGAGCCGCGGCGGCACCGCAGGCCCCTGCCGCCGGCGTGGAGCAGCTCATCCGCGTGAGCGCGGATACGGCCCGGACGATGGACGTCGCCCAGACCGAAGTCTACACTTCCACCGTGCAGGCGTATGCCGTCAACAACATCGCGCCACTTTCCGGCGGACGGATCCGGAAGATCAACGTGGAGGTGGGTTCCTTCGTCGGCCGCGGCCAGGTGCTGGCCGTGATGGACGACGCCCAGCTCGCGCAGACGCAGCTCAAGCTCGTCAACGACTCCACGGAACTGGAGCGCCTGCGCGCCCTGTACCGTGAAGGCGGCGTGTCGCAGTCGGATTTCGAGGCGGCGGAAATGGCTTTCAACGTGAGCCGCAAGTCCTACGAGAACCTGGTGGAGAATACCTACCTGCGTTCGCCGATCAGCGGTGTCGTCTCCGCCCGGAACTATGACCGGGGTGACCTGTATGCCGGGCAGCCCATCTTCGTGGTCCAGCAGATCACGCCGGTGAAGCTGCTGGTGGGCATCTCCGAGACAGACTATACGCAGGTCCATGTCGGCGACGAGGTTTCGATCACCGCCGACGCCCTGCCCGGCCGGACGTTCACGGGGAAGGTCGCCCGCATCCATCCGACGGTCGATCCCGCCACCCGCACGTTCACCGCGGAGGTGCAGGTCCCGAATGCGGACCGTACCCTGCGTCCGGGCATGTTCGCCCGCGTGAAGGTGGAATTCGGCGTGAACCACAGCGTGGTGCTGCCGGATGTCGCCGTCGTGAAGCAGCAGGGCTCCGGACAGCGTTTCGTCTTCATCCTGGAGAACGGAACGGCCCGCAGCGTGGCCGTGACCCTCGGCCGCCACTTCGACACGTATTACGAGATCCTGGAAGGCGTTTCCGAGGGCGACCTGGTCGCCACCCGGGGCAGCTCGGGCCTGAAGAACGGCGCCCGGGTCGAAATCGTCGAGAACAACTAATCTTCCTGCGCGTATGAGCATCTACAGAACCGCAGTGAAGAATCCGGTCACGACGGGCCTGGTGTTCCTGGCCTTCGCGATCTTCGGAATCTATTCGCTGACAAAGACTTCGATTGCGCAGTTCCCTGACTTCGACGCCAACGTCGTGATGGTGATGTCGTCGTACCAGGGGGCGAGCGCCTCGGATATCGAGAACAACCTGACGAAACTGCTGGAGAACACGCTCAACAGTGTCGAGAACCTGAAGAACATGACCTCCCGTTCGCGGGAGAACATTGCGGTCGTGATCCTCGAGTTCGAGTACGGCACCGACATCGACAAGGCCACCAACGACATCCGCGACAAACTGGACCTGGTGAACAACACGATGCCGGACGGGGCGACGACTCCGGTGCTCTTCAAGTTCGGTATGGACGACATGCCGATCATGATCCTCTCCGCCACCGCGGACGAGAGCATGCCGGGCCTGGACAAGATCCTGGACGACCGCCTGACCACGCCGCTGGGCCGTGTCAAGGGCGTCGGTACCATCTCCGTGTCCGGTGCGCCGAAGCGCGAGATCCAGGTGTATTGCGACCCTGAGAAACTGCAGGCCTACAACCTGACGGTGGCCGGCATCTCGTCGGTCATCGCCTCCGAGAACCGCAACATCCCTTCGGGCAACATCGATATCGGTACGGAAACGTTCACCTTGCGCGTGGAGAAGGAATTCAAGTCGCCCGATGAACTGCTGGACATCGTCGTCGGTTCCTACGGCGGCAACCTGGTCTACCTGCGTGACGTCGCCACCGTCGTGGACGGACTGGAGGAGAAGTCGCAGGAGTCCTACACGAACGGGACGCGTTCCGCGATGATCGCGATCCAGAAGCAGGCGGGCGCCAACACGGTGAACGTGATCAAGGCCACCAAGAAACGCCTCGCCCAAATCGAGCCCACGCTGCCTTCCGACATCCACATCACGACGGTCGTCGATTCGTCCGATAACATCATCAATACCATCAACTCCCTGAAGGAGACGATCCTCATTACCCTGCTGGTGGTCATGCTGGTGGTGTTCGTGTTCCTGGGCCGGTGGCGCGCAACGTTCATCATCGTCCTTTCCATCCCGATCGCCCTGCTGGGTTCGCTCGTGTACCTCTTCGCGACCGGAAACACCCTGAATATCATTTCGATGTCCGCCCTTTCGATCGCTATCGGCATGGTGGTGGACGACGCCATCGTCGTCCTGGAGAACATCTCCTCCCATCTGGACCGCGGCGAAAAACCGATGGAGGCGGCTGTCCACGGTACGTCCGAAGTGGGTATCTCCGTCATCGCTTCCACGCTGACGATGCTCTGCGTCTTCCTGCCGCTGACGATGGTTTCCGGCATGGCCGGCATCATGTTCAAGCAGCTGGGCTGGATCGTCAGCATCATCATGATCATCTCCACCACGGCGGCCCTGACCCTGGTGCCGATGCTCTGTTCGCGGATGCTCTCCAACAAGCCCAAGACCGGCCGGCTGCACCGGGCGATCTTCGATCCCATCGAGGCGTTCCTGGGCAAGGTGTCCGACGGGTACGGACGGCTGATCAACTGGTCGGTCTCCCACCGCAAGCTGGTCGTCCTCCTCGCCCTGGCGATCTTCGTGGGCGTCCTCGGCCTGCTCGCCCCTGGCCTCAAGTCGGAGTACTTCCCGCATTCCGACCAGGGCCGACTGACGGTCAACATCGAGCTGCCCGTGGGCACGGAACAGAGCGTGACGGGGGAATTCGCCCGGAACTTCGCTGACCGCCTGACCCGCGAAATCCCTGAGATCCAGGTGCTTCAGTACCGTTTCGGCCAAGCGAGCTCCGACAACGCCTTCGCCAGCATGCAGAGCAACGGTTCCTATGTGATCTCGATGAACGTCAACCTGGGTTCGATGGAAGACCGCGAGCGCTCCGCCTCTGAAATCGCCGACATCGTCCGCCGTGACCTGCGGGAATATCCCGAGGTCAAGAAGGGGACGGTCTCGGAAGGCATGGGCGGCGTCGGCGGCGCATCGACCATTACCCTGGAAATCTACGGATACGATTTCGACGAGACGGACCGTATCGCCGCCGAGATCCGCGACCAGATGCTGGCCGATCCCTGCTTCACGCAGGTCGTCGCCAGCCGTGACGAGTATACGCCGGAGTACCTGGTCGACTTCGACCGCACGAAGCTGGCTGCCAACGGCCTGAATTCGACGATGGCCGCTTCCGCTTTCAGTGCGGCGATGAGCGGCTCCGTCGGCTCCTTCTACCGGGAGGAGGGCGAGGAATACAACATCCGCGTCCGCTACCCGAAGTATGCCCGTACCAGCGTGGAGGACATCGGCAACATCCCGGTCTACACCCCCGCCGGCACGGCCGTCCGCATCAAGGACCTGGGCCGCGTGGTGGAGAGCCGGGTCCCTCCGACCATCGAACGCAAGAACCGTGAGCGGTACATCTCGCTGACGGCCATCGTCGCCCGCGGCCATGCCCTGAGCGAAGCCGTGGAGTCGACGAACGCCATCCTGCAGCGCACGAATATCCCCAGCAACATCACGACGGAGATTTCCGGCGACTTCGAGGACCAGCAGGAGATGTTCGGCAACCTGTTGGTGCTGATGCTGTTGATCGTGATCCTTGTCTACATGGTCATGGCCTCGCAGTTCGAGTCGTTCCTGGGACCGTTCGTGATCATGTTCTCGATTCCGTTCGCCCTCGTGGGCGTCATCCTCGGCCTGCGCGTGTCCGGCACGGCGCTGGGCGTGATGTCGATGATCGGTATCATCATCCTCCTGGGTATCGTGGTGAAGAACGGTATCGTGCTCATCGACTATACGATCCTCCTGCGCGAGCGGGGTATCGGTGTCGTGGAAGCGTCCGTCGCGGCGGCTCGCAGCCGTCTGCGCCCGATCCTCATGACCACCCTCACCACGGTGCTCGGTATGCTTCCGATGGCCCTCGGCCGCGGCGAAGGTTCCGAACTGTGGCGTTCGCTGGGCGCGACGGTGTGCTGGGGCCTTTCGGTCTCGACGCTCGTCACCTTGGTGCTCATCCCGGTCGTCTATTGTTCATTATCCTTGCGGCAGGAACGCCGCGCGCTTAAAAAAGCAAACCGATGAAAGCGATCTTCATCTCTTATAACCAGGCATTCGGCGACGAGGTCACCGACATGCTGGAAGCGCAGGGGCAGCGGGGATATACCCTCTGGTCCGACATTCAGGGACGCGGGGGTATCGACGGCGAACCCCATCTGGGCAACCATGCCTGGCCCACGATGAACTGCGCCGTGCTGGCCGTCGTCCCCGACGACCGGGCAGCCGCCATCCTGGAAGAAGCGGCCCGGATGGACCGGGAGTCGCCTGACCTGGGGCTCCGCGCCTTTCAGTGGAATGTGGAACAAGCCATATAGTTTTTCCCGCTAAAAAGCCTTATCTTTGTCAGACAAGACTGTAAAACAAGCAAATCATGGAAATCACAGCTACGAATGAGAATTTCGCCGGAATCATCGCCGGCGCACAACCGGTCCTGGTCGACTTCTGGGCGACTTGGTGCGGACCGTGCCGTATGCTCGGCCCGACCGTCGAGCAGATCGCACAGGAATATGACGGCCGTATTACGGTCGTGAAGTGCAATGTGGACGAATGTGAGGATCTGGCCGTCCAGTACGGTATCCGCAACATTCCCACCCTTCTGTTCTTCAAGGGCGGCCAGGTCGTCGACAAGCTCGTCGGAAATGTCCCGAAGGGCGAAATCACGGCCAAGCTCGACGCCCTCCTTTAATTTTCCAACAAGCAAGCTATCATGAAAAAGTACATCCTTGCCGCCGCGGCGGTGTTCGTCCTGGCCATCGGTGCCCAGGCGCAGTCCCGTTTCGGAATCCAGGCCGGCCTGACTTCCTCCAGCGCTTCGCTGAAGGAGGTTTCGACCTCGTCCGTCTCCAACTACCATGCGGGTATCTTCTACCAGATTCCGCTGGCCGCCGGCTTCTCCTTCCAGCCCGGTCTGTTGTACCAGGTGAAGGGTGCCTCGCTCAATACGGTGGGCTCCGTCTCGGCGTCCGAGTCGTTCAAGTCGCTGGATACCCAGGTCGGTTACATCGAACTGCCGCTCCAGCTGCAGTGGGGTCCCGACCTCCTGCTCTTCCGTCCCTATGTGCTGGCCGAGCCTTTCCTGGGCTATGCGATCGCGACGAACAGCGAGGGCAAAAACCAACTCGACATCTCCTCGTCTTCCAAGGGCCTGAAGGACTCCGGTCTCTCCCGCCTGGAGTACGGCCTGAGCCTCGGTGCCGGTATCGACGTGTGGAAACTGCAGCTCGCCGCCAAGTATTTCTGGAACTTCGGCTCCCTCTATTCGGATGACAGCACGGTGGGTTCCGCGGCCGATGCGGTTGCCCAGAACGTCAAGTCCGCGTTCGGAGACAAGAAGAGCTTCAGCGGCATCATGTTCTCGCTCGGTTTCATGTTTTAGAAAATGGCAGACGAACGGAAAGTAGTCATATTCTGCTCGTCCAGCCATGAGATTGACCCTGCTTACGGCAAAGCGGCGCGGCAACTTGTCCGCGCGCTTTGCGCAAAAGGGTATACCATCGTTTCGGGCGGATCTTTCCGCGGAATGATGGGAGATGTCTCGGACGAAGTGGTCCGGTGCGGCGGGCGCCATGTCGGCGTCCTTCCTCGTTTCCTGTCGGCCTATGCCTACGATGCGCTGACGCAGCTGGTCTGGACGGATACGATGGCGGAGCGCAAGGAGAAGATGCGGGAAGGAACGTGTGCCGCCATCGCCCTGCCTGGCGGCCCGGGAACGCTCGACGAACTCTTCGAGACCTGGACACTGGCCAAACTCGGGCAATATCCCGGAAAGGTCATCGCCTACGATGCCGGTGGCTTCTATGCGCCGCTGCGCGGGTTGGTCGCCGCCCTTTCCGACGAGAAGATGCTGGACGACCACGCCCGGGGCCTGCTCCGTTTCGCGACCTCCGCGGAAGAAATCCTCTCAATGATTGAATCGGAATGAGCATGGGGTTGCTGGATGAGATACGTCTGTTCCTCGGGGAAGACTGGTCGCGGACCGAGTCGCTGATCCGTGACTCGCTGCGGAGCGACATCGCGTTGCTGAACGCCACGAACGGGAGCCTGCTTTCCCGCCTGGGGAAGCAGCTGCGCCCGATGCTCGCGCTGCTTGCGGCGCGCGCCTGCGCCGGGGCGGCGAATGAGGACAGTATCCGGGTAGCGGCGACGGCGGAGCTGATGCACAACGCGACCCTCCTGCATGACGACGTGGTTGACGAGAGCCAGCGGCGCCGGGGGGCGCCGACGGTGATGGCTTTGCTGGGCGGCCGTGCGTCCGTCCTGATCGGGGACTTCTGGCTCGTGCGGGCCGTCGGCAACCTGCTCTCTTCCCGGACGATGTCCGGCGAGGTGGTCCGCATTTTCGCAAAGACCCTCTCCGACCTGGCGGAAGGGGAGATGCTCCAGATGGAGAAGGCCGACAGCGGCGACACGGACGAACGCGACTACCTGCGGATCATCTACAGCAAGACGGCGTCGCTCTTCGAGGCCTCCGTCGTTTCCGCCGCAATGTCGGTGAATGCGGATGCGGTCCTCGTCGAAGCACTGCGCACCTATGCCGTCCGGCTCGGAACGGCCTTCCAGATCCGGGACGACATGTTCGACTACGCTTCCGGTGACGAGATCGGCAAGCCGGTCGGCATCGACCTGCAGGAGCAGAAAATCACGCTTCCCCTGCTGGGGGCACTCGAGGCGGTTAGCCCGGAAACGGCGCAGAGCATCCGTGCAAAGGTGGTATCCATCCACGACCATCCGTCCGCCGGGGCGGAGGTGCACGACTTCGTACTCGCACATGACGGGCTCGGCTATGCCTCCCGGCGGCTCGACGCCTTCGTCGCGCAGGCCGTGCAGGCGCTGGAACCTCTTCCGGAATCCGAAGAAAAATCGTATCTTGCTGCGCTGGCCCGTTTTACTGCGTGGCGGAGCCAGTAAAAGGACACAGGGATGACATTCGACGGGATCATAGGCAATGAATCGGTCGTGACGGCATTGAAGGAAATGGCCGCCAGCGGCCGGATTCCACATGCGATGATGCTTTACGAGAACGACGGCGGGGGAGCGATGCCCCTGGTGCTGGCCTTCCTGGACGCCGTCTACGGCCACGACCGGAAGGTGGCGCGGCTGATCCATCCCGATATCCATTATGTTTACCCCGTCGCCCGCGGGACGCGGGTGGACGAGAAGCAGGAGAATCTGCGTGCTTCCCTCTTCCTGGATTACTGGCGGGAACTGATGGTGGAGAACCCCTATGCCACGGAGACCGAGGTGAGCGCCGCCTTCGGCATCGAAGGGAAGCAGGCCATTATCAACAACGCCGAAGCGCGCGAGATCCTCGAGACAATCTACCTCTCCTCGGTGGAGGGCGGCTACAAGACGGTGGTCGTTTACCTGCCCGAGAAAATGAACGCCTCCGCGGCCAACCGGCTGCTGAAGGCGATTGAAGAGCCGCCGGAAAAAACACTCTTCCTGATGATTACGCATGCCCCTGAGAAGGTGATCCAGACGATTACTTCCCGCTGCCAGGCCTTCCGGGTCTTCCCGCTGGACCGCACCGGAATCGTCTCCGTCCTGACGGGCCGTTTTGGCGCATCGGAAGAGGATGCCGTGCAGGCTGCTGCCGTGAGCGGCGGCAGCATCGGGACGGCCCTCCGTTTCCTGAAGGACCAGGAGACGTGGCGCGAGGGCGCCCGGATTTTCGAGCGGATCCTGGAGGCTATGACCGCCGGCGACCTGCTCGGTGCCCTTTCCTGCGCGGACGTCTTGTCCGAGTCGGGAAGCCGTGAAAAACAGAAAGCTTTTTGTACCTTTGCCGGAGACTGCCTGCGAAAACTTTTCCTGCAGCAGCAGGGGCTCTCCTCCCTGGCGGCCTTCTCGCCGGAGGAGAAGGCGTTCTACAACCGGATCGCCCCCCGCTGCAAGAACCAGTTCCCGCGCACCGCGCTTGCGCTGATGGACCGCGCCGCGATGCTGCTGGACAGGAATGTCAACCCGAAGATCGTCTTCACGGACGTCATCGGCCGGATGTATTTGATGATTTAACAAGATGGAGAACAACCTCAACGAAAATATTCGCTTCGACTGCAACCGGGGCTGTACCGTGACGGTGGATGCGTCTGGCGAACAGACTTGTTCGTACCGCCGCGGCTGCTGCAAGCTGGAAGATTACGACTGGCTGCCCGGCGTGATGCAGGAACAATACAAGGACATCTTCGAGGTCCGTTTCAAGAACACCCGGAAAGGCTTCTATGTCAACGGCTCCGGGCAGGCGATCAAGACCGGCGACCTGGTGGTCGTCGAGGCGGTCGCGGGCCATGACCTCGGCATCGTCACCCTGGAAGGCCCCATCGTCGGGCGCCAGATGAAGTGCAAGGGCGTCGACCCGGAGGAGACACCGTTGCGGAAGATCTACCGTCGCGCCCGTCCGCTGGACATCGCCAAGTGGCAGGAAGCCATTGCGCGGGAGCAGGAGACGATGATCCAGGCGCGTCATTTCGCCGCGGAGATGGGGCTGGACATGAAGATCGGCGACGTCGAGTTCCAGGGGGACGGCACGAAGGCGATCTTCTACTACATCGCCGACGGCCGCGTCGATTTCCGCCAGCTGATCAAGGTGTTCGCGGAAGAGTTCCGGATCCGGATCGAGATGAAGCAGATCGGTGCCCGGCAGGAGGCCGGCCTGATCGGCGGCCTGGGCGTCTGCGGACGCGAACTGTGCTGCACCAACTACATCACCTCGTTCCAGTCGATCTCCACGTCGGCTGCGCGCATCCAGGACATTTCGCTCAATCCGCAGAAACTCGCCGGGCAGTGCGGCAAGCTGAAATGCTGCCTGAACTACGAGGTGTCCAACTACCTGGACGCCCAGTCGCGGATTCCCAAGGTCAGCGAACCGCTGGAGTTCCAGGACGGACCGGCCTGGCTCGTCAAGACCGACATCCTCCGGGAAACGATGTACTTCTCCTACGAGAAAGGCTCCCTGTCGAACCTGTATGCCCTCAGCGCAGACGAGGTCCGGGAGATCATCATGATGAACCGGAACGGCCGCAAGCCCGAGTCGCTCAAGTTCGAGCCCGAGCCCTCCGGCCCGCAGTTCGTCTCGGCCGTAGGTGACGATGCGATCACGCGCTTCGACAAGCAGCCCCGGAAAAAGAAGAACCGTTCCCGTGGCGGAAAGAACGGCCGCCGCGGCGGCCGGCCACAGGGAGACAAGAACTGACCCATGCGCCGCCCGTCCCTGTTTCCGCTCCTGATCCTGCTCGCGTCGCTTTCCTGCACGCGGCCCTCTTCCGACGAGATGTATGTCAGCCGGGAGCGGGCGGAGTACGGGGACACCTACCCTTTCGAACTGGACTTTTCCGATTCCCTCCAGCGCAACGATCTCGCTTTCTTCATGCGGCTTGAGCGCAAGCCCTTCGACGTGTTCCCGGAGGATACGCTGGCGCTCTGCCTCCGCTGGATCGCACCTTCTTCCGAGGTTGTCCAGGATACGGTGGTCCTGGACCTGCGCGCCTATGCGGATTCCTCCTACTCCTTCCGGGACTTCGTTTTCCCCTTCCGGGAGGATTTCCGGCCGGCGGAGTACGGGACCTGGCGCCTGAAAGTGCGCATTCCCGATGCGCCGGAGCAGTTGTCCGGGCTCGGGCTCATCTTCAAGAGAGAAAAGGATGGGACACGGTAAACTGAAGAAATTCGCCGAGAACGCCACGTTCTCCTGCCTGCTGCAGCCTGCAACCGACGAGGTGCTCGACCGCGCCGCAGGCACCTCGGCGCTCCACCTGAAAGACCATCCGGTCAAGGGGCACTGGAACGAGCGGATGTTCGCCGCTCCGCAGCCGCTGGTGCTGGAACTGGGCTGCGGGAAGGGCGAGTACACAATCGACCTTTCGCGGCGCATTCCGGAGAACAACTACATCGGCGTGGACATCAAGGGCGCCCGCCTGTGGAAGGGCGCGAAGCAGGCCACGCAGGCGCAGCTGCCCAACGTGGCCTTCCTGCGCACGCGGATCGAATTCATCGAGGCGTTCTTCGCGCCGGATGAAGTGTCCGAAATCTGGCTGACCTTCTCTGACCCCCAGCTCCGCAGCGAGAACAGCCGGCTCACCTGTCCGCTCTTCCTGGAGCGTTACCGGCGCTTCCTGCGCCCCGGCGGGGTCGTCCACCTGAAGACGGACAGCCGCTTCCTGTACGAATACACGCGCGCGGTCATTGCGGCCAACGACCTGAAACTGCTGGCCGCCACTGCCGACCTGTACGGCGATCCGCCGCTGCCCGGGCTGCCGGCCCTGTACGAGGTGCAGACATTCTATGAGCGGATGTTCCTGGCACAGGGGTACAAAATCACTTACCTTTCCTTCACCCTCGACCATGAGGGACCGCTGGTCCGTCCGGAATTCGATGCCGACTACTGGCGCAGCATCGAGGGGCCGCGCCGTTTTACCCACCAGCCCGAAAAGGGCAGTTCGCCCGACGGTCAGCCCCTGTCGGCTTCCTCCCAGAGATAGACCCGGTCGCCCCGGCGGAGTTTCCGCTCTCCGGTCCAGTCGGCCCCGAAGGCTACGGGGACCGAGCACAGGTCGCCCTTGACGGCTTCCGGCACAGGGTCCGTCTCCAGCCGGATCTGCGTTACCTTCCCTTCATAGACTCCGGTCGTCGCCCCGATGACGAGGATGTCGTCGCCGACAGCGAGGCGTCCGGACTCCAGCTGGATCTCCGCAACGCCGATCCGGTCGAACCAGTTCGTCACCTTTCCGACATACGTCTTGCAGCGGGTGGCCTGGCTGCCGTAGCGGGTGCTCCATTGTCCCATGGGTGCACCTTGGTAGAATCCTTCCCAGAATCCCCGGTTGAACACTTCGGCGAGCTTCTCCTCGAGCTGCTTCCCGAGCGCTTCGGTGAAAGTGCCGTCGGCCACGGCATCGGCTGCCTGCCGGTAACAGGAGACGGTGCGGCGGACATATTCAGCCGAGCGGGCGCGGCCTTCGATCTTGAAGACGCGCACCCCGGCGTCGACGATCCGGTCGAGATAGGCGATGGTGCAGAGGTCCTTCGGCGAGAGCAGGTACGGGTGCTCGAGCTGCAGCTGTTCGCCGGTTTCGGCGTCGGTGAGGAGGTAGCTGCGGCGGCAGACCTGGTAGCAGGCGCCCCGGTTGGCGGAGGCGCCGTAGGCGTGAAGGCTCAGGTAGCAGCGCCCCGACACGGCCATGCAGACGGCACCGTGGACGAACATCTCCAGGCGGACGGGCTGCCCGGCAGGCCCGGTGATGCCTTCCTCGCGGATGCCGTCACTGATTTGCCGGACCTGGGCGAGGTCGAGCTCGCGTGCCAGGACGGCCACATCGGCGTAGGCGGCATAGAACCGCAGCGACTCCAGGTTCGAGAGGCTCAGCTGCGTGCTGATGTGGACACTGAGGCCGATCTCCCGGCAGAAGGCGATGCATGCCATGTCCGAGGCGATGACGGCGTCTATGCCGGCTTCTTTCGCCCGGCGCAGCAGCGAGCGCATCGGTGCCAAGTCGCCCTGGTACAGGGTGATGTTCAGGGTCAGGTAGGCCTTGGCCCCGCTGCGGTGGCACCGGCGGACCACTTCGTCGAGGTCCGATTCGGTGAAGTTGTTGGCCGAGCGGGACCGCATGTTGAGTTGTCCCACACCGAAATAGACGGAGTCGGCTCCGGCTTGGAGGGCCGCTTCCAGGCATTCGAAGTTGCCCGCCGGGGCCATGATTTCAAGGTCGCTGTGTTCCATGCGTGTCATTGTCTGTCGTTTCCCTGAGTAAAGTTCTCCAAAAACGCGCAAATAAACAAGCACCTCCGCCCTTTTTCTCGTATCTTTGCAGGTGATGAAGATGATTTTCACGTGTTTCGCCGATGCGGATGGCGCGCTCCGGCCGGCCCTGGCCGGGAGTGGCCCCGTTTTCGCTGACTGGCAGCGTTTCCTTCCGTTGGAACCGGCGGGGGACGGCACCTGCCGGTGGCGCCTGGAGGTCGATGTCCCCGGTCCGTTTGAATACAAGTTCGTGCTCCTGGATGAAAGCGGCGCCGTCCGCTCCTGGGAGGAAGGGTTCAACCAAGTCTGGCCGACGCCCGGCACCGATCCCGGTGCAGCCCGGACGTGGCATGTCACCCGGATCCCGCGTTTCCAGGGACAGGCTCCGCTCCGGATGGCCGGCGTGGCCGTCCCCGTCTTCTCGCTGCGCAGCCGCGCGGGGTTCGGCATCGGGGAATTCGCCGACCTGAAGCCGCTGTCGGACTGGGCGGCCCGTTCCGGCCTGCGTGTTGTCCAGGTCCTGCCCGTCAACGATACTTCGGCGACCTTCACCCGTGCAGATTCCTACCCGTACAGTGCCGTATCCGCCTTCGCGCTGCACCCCTTCTACATCCACCTGCAGGACCTGTTCCCATCCGGCGCACTTCCGCCGGAGGCCGAGGCGGTGCGTGCTTCCCTCGAAGCCCTTCCCGCGGTGGACTATGAACAGGTGGCCCGGGAGAAGATGCGGTTGCTTCGTGCGGCCTATGCGATGGCGGGGGAGGAGACGCTTTCCCGGCCGGATTTCCAGCGCTTCCTGGCGCAGAATGCCTCTTGGCTGCGGCCCTATGCGGCTTTCTGCCTGCTGCGCGACCGTTTCGGGACGGCGGACTTCACCCGCTGGGAAGACTTCTCTACCTACGACGCGGAGCGGGTCTCCGCCCTGCTGGAGGAAGACGCCGCCGGCGCCGGCTTCCACTATTATGTCCAATACCATCTCGACCGGCAATTGCGCGATGCGGTGCGGTACGCCCACCGGCAAGGCGTCCTGCTCAAAGGGGACCTTCCGATCGGCGTCGGCCGCTTCAGCGCCGATGCGTGGCAGTACCCGGCGCTTTTCCACCGGGCCTTCCAGGCCGGTGCACCGCCGGATTATTTTTCCGCGGACGGCCAGACGTGGGGTTTCCCGACCTACAACTGGGAGGCGATGGCCGCCGACGGCTATGCCTGGTGGCGGGCACGCCTGAAACAGATGGAACGCTATTTCGACCTCTTCCGGATCGACCACATCCTCGGTTTCTTCCGCATCTGGGAAGCCGATACGGGTGTCGCCTCCGCCCGGGCAGGCCATTTCTATCCGGCACTGCCTTATACGGCGGAGGACCTTGCCCTTCGCGGCCTGGCGCCCGACGGGGGGCCGGAGGGACTTTTCGTCGAAGACCCCCGGCAGCGGGGCCGCTACCATCCGCGGATCGATGCGCGTTCCCGTGCGGCGTACCGGGAGCTGCCGGACAGCGTCCGTGCATCCTTCGACGCCCTGTACGATGATTTCTTCTATCACCGCCACGACGCGTTCTGGCGCGAGGGCGCCCTGCGGAAACTGCCCGCCTTGCTCGGGAGTACGTCCATGCTTCCGTGCGGTGAAGACCTCGGCATGGTCCCGGACTGCGTGGGCGGCGTGATGCGGCAGGAGCATATCCTTTCGCTGGAAATCCAGCGGATGCCGAAAGCCTTCGGGCAGGCCTTCGGCGACCCGGGCTCATATCCATATGAGAGCGTCTGTGCCACCGGCTCCCATGACACATCCACCCTGCGCGGCTGGTGGGAGGAAGAGGCGGACCGGAGCGCGCAGTATTGGCGCGAGGTGCTCGGACAGGACGGCCCGGCGCCTGCGCACCTGCCGCCGGAGGTCGCCCGCGAAATCGTCCGCAGGCACCTCGGCGCACCGTCCGCGCTGTGCATCCTGCCGATCCAGGATACTTGGGCGATGGACCGTGACCTGTGGCCCGCCGGTGACCCGGCGGCGGAACGGATCAACAACCCCGCCGACCCGCACCATTATTGGCGCTGGCGGATGCATGTGCCGTTGGAGGATCTCTCCGGCGACGGAAATTTCTGTGCGATGCTGCAGGCGCTGGTCCGCGCCGGCGGCCGTTGACGGTTATTGCTTCCCGAAAACCCGGAAAAGGAGCGCGGCGTTCTCCCAGGCGGCATCTTCCTGCAGGCGATAGTCGAACGTGCAGGGACACGACCCTTCCGCAGCGATCCGCTGCAGCAGGGTCTCCGCCGGACCGGGCGCGCGGAGCTGCCAGACCAGGCGGCATCCGCCTTCCGTGCCGATGCGGGCGAGGAACAACCCGTCCGGGTCGTACGGGTCGCCCGTGATCTCGCCGGACAACTCTTCCAGCCAGTTGAAAACCCATTCTGTTTCTTCGGAAACGGGCATCCCGTCGCAGGGCAGTCCTTCCTGTGTGACGGAGACGATGCATGTCCATCCGAAGCGTGCTTTGTCCGGATAAGCCTCCAGGCCGCGGTTCAGGACGACGAAGGCGTTCTTTCCTTCAAGGATGCCTTCGCGGATGGTCAATCTGTTTTCGGGGAGGTGGATCCCCGGGTGCGGATCCGGTTCCTTGCCGGCCGCATGCTTTGATGAGGGCCTCATGGTTACGGTGAGGTTGGCAGGTCGTTGCGTGTTTACAGTTTGAGGTCCACCACGATGGGGCGGTGGTCGGAAGGATGCCAGAAGTTCGAGATTTTCTGCGGGTTGCGTACCGGACGGGTGTAGTCGTCGGTGATTACCTCGGCCCGGACGACTTTCTCCAGGACCGGTGGCGTGACATAGACATAGTCGATGCGTGACTTCCCGCCGGTGGTGGAATAGAAGTTCTGGGGAGCACGTTCATGGATCACGTCTTTGTAGGGCGTCTGCTCGCGCATGAAGTCCTGCGTCAGGAAGGCGGTACTTTCCTCCGGAAGCTGGTAGACCCAGTTGTCTACGCGGGAGCGGGAGTTGAAGTCGCCCATCATCAGCCAGAGCTCTTTCTCCGCACCCGGTTGGGAGAGGATCGTGTGCCGGCAGACATATTCGATTTCGGTCCGGCGGTAGTGGTCGCCTCCATGGGCGGCGATGTTCGCTTTCTTTTCGGCCTCGCTTACGCCCATGCGGAAACTATGGGGCCAGGGATGGACGGTCACCAGGTTCAGCGTCTCACCTTTGACACGGATCCGCGCCCAGCCGGCGCCATGGCTGACGACGCTGTCCGGCGCTTCGCCGACAATCTGTGCCATGCCCTCGATGGGATACTTCGAAGTGATGACTTGCGGGTAGTTATCCCTCCATCCGCCGATATAGGTGTACTTGTGGCCGTATCGGCGCGCCAGTTCGTCCCAGTGGCCGGGCAGGTAGCGATCTTCGCGCGGCATTTCCTGTGCCGTTCCCGTCAGGAAGATCGTGGAGGCTTCGCACCAGACGCAGATATCCGGTTTCTGCTGCTTCACCCAGTCCGTGAAGCGGGCATAGTTGTCGGTCTGCCCGTCCCACATGCCGTTCTGTATGTTCCAGTAGAGGATGCGGAGGTTCGGTTTCGGCGTTTTTTTCCGGTTCCCGGCAGAAATCCCGGCGGGAAGCAGGAGCAGGAGAATGGTTGTGAGGTAGAAAAGGCGTTTCATATGCGGTTGAAATGTATTTCTGCTTAAAAATAGTCATTTTTTCACATAAAATTGGCGTTTACCAAAAAATTGTCTATTTTTGCATCCGCAATGAGGGTTTAGCTCAGTTGGTTTAGAGCGCTTGCTTGACAGGCAAGAGGTCAGCAGTTCAAGTCTGCTAATCCTCACGAAGAAGGCCTGATAATCCCCAACAGGGTTTGAGGGCCTTTTCCCATATATGTTAACGAATAGCCAAGCCATTGTAGATATGGAGCCTGGGAATGCCAGTCCGCTTGTGAGCGTCGTTGTTCCGGTGTACAATGTGTGCCGGTACATCTGTCATTTCGCCAGGAGTCTTTTCAGCCAGACCTATCCGGAGATTCAGTTCGTCTTCGTCAACGATGGGACGAAGGATGATTCCATGGAACGCCTTCGCAAGGTGCTGCAGGAAGAATTCCCTTCGCTGGAGCCTCGCGTCACCGTGGTGGAGCAGCCCAACCGGGGTCTGCCTGCCGCCCGCCGTCGCGGATTGCAGGAGGTTCGCGGGGACTTCGTGCTGCAAGTCGACTCGGACGACTGGATGGAGCCTGACATGGTCGCCGTACTGGTGGAGGAAGCCCTTCGCACAGGCTCCGACTTGGTCTACTGCGATTATTACAAGGAGAAGAAGTCGAAGACGGAGACCTGCACCGAGGCCGTCTATCCGGAGGAACACCGTGACGACATGTTCCTGGATCTGATCCATGGGAGGAACTTCCACGGTTATTTCTGGAACAAGCTGGTCCGCACGTCCTTGTATGACAATTACCTGGTCTACCCCACGTATGGCATGCGCGAGGACCTGACCGTCACGCTCCAGCTCCTGTTCTATGCGGGAGACCGGATCTCCCATGTGGCACGGCCGCTGTACCATTACCGGCGGACCAATGCGGACGCCGTCTCAAGGATGAAACTCATCCGCCGCCGGCGGGAGAGCGGGCGCAACATGATGCTGCTCTTCGACGGTTGGCGCGGCCGGGAAGGCCGTACGCCGCTCACCGGGTACGAAGACGCCTTCCTGATGCAGGCTGCCTACTATGGGGTGGCTTCAAGGGATTACTCCGTCTTCAAGCAGTATCCATATCTGCTGGAATACGTGCTGGCTCGTCCCACCTTCAAGCCGACCGGGCTGCGCCGCGGCCGGCAGACGGTGCTGAATTTCTCCCTTTGGCTGTACCGCCGTTTCCACCGTACATGAGAGTCGCCTACCTCATCCACTCGCTGCACCGTTCCGGCGGGATCGAGCGTGTGCTCAGCCTCAAGGCCGGGGCGCTTGCCGCACGGGATGGGTTCGAGGTTTGGATCGTGACGTTCCGTCAGCGCGGCCGTTCCCCGTTCTTTCCGCTGGATCCGCGGGTGAAGACGCTCGACCTGGGCGTCAATGACAAGTCGCCCCTGGGCGGACGGCGGCTGCGCAGCCGCCTGGATGCTGCGTTGGAGCGCATCCGGCCCGATGTGACCGTTTCCCTGTGCGGACGCGACCTCTACCAGCTCTCCCGCCTGCAGCATGCAGGAAAGCGGATGGCGGAGTTCCATTTCTCGCATTCGAAGTTCCATTCGGAGTACGGCGGCACTGCCCTGGGCCGGCTGTATGCGGGTTTCCGGCTTCGCCGGTTCACCCGGGCGGCATCCTCCCTTGACTGTTTCGTCGTTCTGACCCGCGCCGACCGTGACTACTGGCAGGAACGGCTCCGCGGGGTGGAGGTCTGCCAGATCTATAATCCGCTGACGTTCCAGCCGGAACAGGCGGCTGCCCTGGAGGCGCACCGCTGCATCGCCGTCGGCCGTCTCGAGTACCAGAAGAATTTCTCCGCCCTGGTGCGTGCCTGGTCGGCCGTCCATGCACAGGCACCGGACTGGACCCTGGACATTTTCGGAGAAGGGTCATACCGGAAGGCGCTGGAGCGCCAGATCGCCGCGGCCGGGCTGGCAGGCACCGTACATCTGCGCGGCCATTCTCGGCAGATCCCCGAAGAACTGCTGTCCGCCTCCTGCGTGGTGATGAGCTCTTGGTTCGAAGGCTTCCCGATGATCCTGCTGGAGGCGGCCTCCTGCGGTGTCCCGATGGTCAGTTTCGACTGTCCGCACGGCCCGGCGGAACTGATCCGGGATGGAGAAAACGGGTATCTGGTACGTCTGGGCGATACGCAGGCCCTCTCGCAGGCCATTCTGCGCGTCATCGGGGACGGTGGCCAGGCGGCGCTTCAGCATCGCCGCCGCCTCGGCGCGGAAGCGCGCCGGACTTCGGAGGCGTTCACCCTTGGGCGGACGATGGACCGCTGGGAGGCGCTGCTGCATGCCGTGGCGGGCCGCCGGGCATAGGTCCTGTATACGTGTTTTTCCTGAAAAGTGTTATCTTTGTACCGCTGCCTGCGGGTGTGTTGTAATGGTAGCCAAGCCAGACTTAGGATCTGGTGCCGCAAGGCGTAAGGGTTCGAGTCCCTTCACCCGCACTTATCTCAGATCGTACCCTGCGGTCTCAATCCGGGGCGGCCGGAAAAGCCGGACCATCTTTTCCAGGGCCGTGACGACGTCCTTCCGGTACAAGCGCTGTCCTTTTGTACAGGTTACGTAAGCATCATCTTCCGTTTGGACCAAGCGGATTCCATCTGCGATCTCTTCTTCCATGACGGTGGCAGTCCGGAGGCGTTCGCCCTTATCGTCGCTGGAGCATGCCGCAGCGATCTTGATATATTTGGTTACTTTTTTTCTCTCGCGAACCATCTCCACATTTTCCTTGTAGGCAATCAGCAGCGCGTTGTCTCTCCATCTGATGAGAAAGGTGTCAACCCATTTCCTGTCAATGACTTCCGCATCGGGAAGGTAATTCCTGAGAAAAGAGAGGATCCTTCCGGCCAGGATACGGGGCAGGACGAAAGAGTGGTAAAAAGTGAGGGACCAGATGCAAAAATAGATGATAGAACTGAACACAAGGTAGCCCAAAAGGAAGTCGTGAAGGCGTTCGGGCAGCATCTTTGAGAAATACGCATACGCCATCGAAAGAAGAAAGAAATAAACAAGGACAAAGGTCGTTTTCAGCGAACTGTACAGGAATGCTTTTCCAACGGAATGAAACCGGACAATTTGCTTTCCGGATGTGAAGTATTCCCGGAAGCGAAGGGAGTCGCCGTCGATGATTTGTTGTTCCATTTTCTCGAAATCGTTGTTTGCCAGGCCGAGGAGGCCGGTCAGCCGGCGGGGGCTTCTTCCGGCTCCCCGGCGGGAGCGACGCCTTCCGTCGTGACTTTCTCCATGGTTTCCAAGGCTTTGCGTTCTTCCTCCGAGAGTTCTTCCGTTTCGGTGCCGCCTTGGTAGTCGAGTTCCGTCTTGCGGCTTTCGATCGCTTCCTGCGAGGCTTCGGTGCGGCGCAGGGCCTGGTCGGCGCCCTGCTCGAAGATCTCGTGGATGGCATTGAACAGCGTGAACCGCAGTTCGTCCACCTCGTCTTCGAAAGAGGGAAGTTTCCGGCTCTTGTACCGGGCTTTCCCGAGTTTCCACTTCCAGTCGTCGAAATTCCCGTTCAGGTTGACGCCGAAACGGAAGAGCATCGGCGACCGGATGGAGGAAATGTGGTACCGGAATTCCTGGGTGAAGTCCTGGATGCCGCTGGCGGCCACGGTGTAGCGGTCGATGTCGAGCAGGAAGGGGAAGATCTCGATCTTGTCGTCGCGGATGATGCCCCGCACGGACATGTCGGCGATCTCGTTGCTTGTCAGGTTGCTGAATTTCAGCATCTTCCGGAGCTTGTCCAGGTCTTCGCCGCCGTTCAGCACCAGGTCCTTCCCGTCGATCTTGATGATGCCGTTCAGCGTCGGCATCCGCAGGGACATATCCTGGTCCAGGGAGGTCGTCGCTGCCATCTCGCAGTCGAGCAGGCCCTGGAAGGACTTGAGCATCGGGAGGATGCTGTCCACGGCGGGGAAGAGACGGATCACCTTTTCCGCGGTGATGTTCGACAGTGTCAGGTCGAATCCTGCCTTGAGGTCATCGCGCGTCTTGGTGGAGTAGAACCCTTCGAGGAAAGCTTCTCCCATGTTGGTCATCGCCATGGTGTTGGTCACCTGGAGGCAGCGTCCTTTCGTGACGATGTCCGAGGACAGCCAGGAGGTCTCAAGCTCTCCGTACTGGAGCGTGTTGGCCTGGACGGACACCTTGGCGTCCAGGTTGGCGGGGATGATGAGGGCGGTAATCTCCGCAACCGCGGCTTCCCCGTCGGCGTTGCGCAGGACGTCCTTCATGTATTCCTTGTCGGCGATGCTGTCCAGGGCGGCCGTCGCTCCTTCGGGAACAAAGGCGCTACCGGCGGCAGCAGCACCCAGGAGCTGGTCCACGTCGATCCGGTCGGACCGCAACGCGGCGTCCAGCGTCAGTTTCCCGCGGCCGGTCAGCGCGCGCTTGAGTCCGGAGACCGATCCGGTGACGGCCAGGTCGGAACGCCCGCTCCGGACCTTCCCGCCGGTGATGTCCACCCGGTCGTTCGTGAATTTCGCCTTCAGGGCGGAGAGGGTGTTCTCCAACGGAAAATACGGCGTGATCACCGTCCCGGAGGCAGCCTCGAGGCTGCCGGAGAAGGCCCATTCCTTATAGTATTTCTCCATCGAACCGCCCAGGCGGATGTCGATGTCTTTCTTCCACAGTTCCCGGTCGGACAGGTAGTCCGGCAGGTTCTGGCGCCGGCGGGCGAGCCGGGTCGAATCGCCGCTTGCGGTCGGAACATGCTTCACATCGACCGTCTGCGACTTGGCGGCGGTGGCGGAGAGCGACGCTTTCTGGACAGAGAAGCGGTTCACGCCTTGGCGCACGGCGATTTCCTGGTTCGCGCTGGTCAGGGTGACCCGCGTGGATTCCGTTCCCTTCCCGTTGTCCTTGCCCAGGAGCGCCTTCCCGATGCGGAACTGGTTGCGGGAATCCTTGACGCGTACCTGGCAGGAGTCGGGGTCCATCATGCTGATGGAGGCGATGTCCAGCTGCCCGGCGACGGGACGCCCGGCAACGGAAGCGTCGCCGTAGGCGAGCAGGTGCAGGTCTGCCCCGTGGATGAAAGTCGACAGGCCGTAAGTTGCCCGGAGGCTGTCGACGTCTGCGCTGAATCCGCCGTTCTTCCCGCTGCGCGGCCCCAGCTGCAGGGTCGTCCGGCCGAGGAAGGCGCTGATCGTGTCGCGGGCGTCGACGATGCGGATGCCGTTGCTCGTCAGCGTGCCGCTGAGTTCATCTCCTTGGAGGTCGAGCGACTGGAGTTTCGACAGTCGTACCTGCCCGTCCAGTTTCCCGTCCAGGTCGCCTGACGCGCTGATCTGCAGACTGTCCGGCAGGAATTTCACCAGGGAATCGAGCTGCATGTGGAGGCTGCAGTCCGCCTGCAGGAGCGGATCTTCCTCCAGCAGGTCGCGTGCGGCGCCCGTCAGGGAGAAGTCCATGCCGGCGAAACGCAACTTGGCACCGGGGACGCGGGCGTCCAGCCGGTTCTCCCGGAGCATGGCAGAGGCGTCCAAGGCGATCGTCCCGCGTCCGGGAACGCCTTTGTACTGCAGGTCGGACTGCGGGATCCGGACCTGCGCGTCGACGTCCGGCCAAAGGCTCTTTACCGGGTCGAGAACACCGTCGACATGCAAGTCGGCCGAGAGTTTCGCGTTGGTTTCCAGGTTTTTCAAGGTGGGGAAGTTCTCCGAAAAAGTATCTGCCAGGTCTTGCAGTCCGCTTTCGGCGAGCGCTGCATCGGCTTGGACGGCGAATCCTTCCCGCAGGGCGGCGACCCGCCCCTCCCCTTCGATTTCCAGGGTGGCGATCTGGAGGGCCAGTCGGTTGAACGTAAGGGCATTGCTGTCCAGTTGCGGCGTGATCTCGGCATGCAGGCCGACCGGCAGGGTCATCTCCCCGAAGGCCGGCATCGAGGCGGTGAGGGCGGAAGCGATGTCGAGCGTGACAGGCTCGTCGCTCTGCACGCCTTCCGTCCCCAGGTGCCCCTTCAGTTGCGCATGCTCGAAGGCGACGGCGGCGCAGACCGTGTCCTGCAGGCTGGTGTAGACGAGGTACGGCGTGTCGGTCAGGCTGATCTTCCCGACGGAAAGGGGCGGCAGGACCAGCTGCGCGGTGTCCGCCTCGGAACTGCTCACCTTGAAGAGGTTCCAGTTCGCCTGTGCGGAGTCGAATTGGTGAGCGAAGATGCGGGGATGCGACAGGGTCGCCTTCCGCAGGTGGATCTTCCCTTTCAGGGCGGGGAGGATGTTCAGGGAGACGGACAGCCGGTCGAACCGCAGCAGGGTGTCCGCGGACGCGCTGTCCGGGGGCATGCCGCAGCCGGCTTCGTACAGAGACGGCTGCCGTTTCGTGGGCGGCGTCAGGCTGTCCCAGGCGGCGAAGCGGCTGTGCGGATAGGTGATCGAGAAATCGTCCACGGAGACGTTCAGCAGCGGGAAGGAACGCAGCACGGAGGCATGGACATGGGAGAACTGCACGTTGCCGTCGACGTATTCCGTCGCGACGCGGCTGAGGATCTGCCCCAGTACCTTGGAATTCAGTGCGACCTGGAGGACGGCGAGCAGCAGCGCCCACACCGCGATGAACGCGATGAGCACGCCCCGGAGCACCGGATGCTTCCGGGTCTTCTTCCCTTGCTGCGTCTCTTTTCCTTCCATATCCTTACAAAGGTAAGAAAAAGGTCAGGATTATGTGCAACAAAGAAGCCGGTTCCTTCCGGAGCCGGCTTGCTTGCTGTATGCGGTAATGGATTACTGCTCGTCCTGCAACTGGAGATGCTGAACATAGATGGCCTTCATCTTGGCCGCCCGCTTCTTGACGGAAGGCTTCTCGAAGTTCTTGCGCGCGCGGAGCTCGCGGATCGCACCGGTCTTCTCGAATTTGCGCTTGAATTTCTTCAGGGCCCTTTCGATGTTTTCGCCTTCTTTGATGGGAACGATGATCATACTCTTTTACACCTCCTTTTTCTTTCGGGTGGCAAAGGTAGAAAAAAAATATTAAATTTGCCAAAACAAAAATGTTATTTTTCGAAGGTCCTTTGAATCAGCCGTATTATGGACAGTCCGTTTTTATACAACCGCTATGTGACCGGCCAGCATTTCATCGGCCGCAAGGAAGACTGCACCATCCTGGGGAACCTCCTTTCGCAGGGCGAGAACGTCGCCATCTGGGAGACGCGGGGGACGGGGAAGCGCTCGCTCATCCAGCAGACCCTGACCAAGATCCGGATCGAAGGGACCCGTTTCATCACGGCGGACCTGTCGGCCCTGGACATCCGGTCGGCGGAGGTCTTCGTCAAGCGGATGGGCAGTACGCTCGTGCGGACGGTCGCGTCCACCCCGGACGAATATGCCGCGGTGGTGGCCCGCTACCTGGGCGGCACCCATTTCGTCTTCGACCGCAAGGCCTTCTCGGACCACGACGCCATCCTCTCGCTGAACTGGGAGATGGACGAGCAGGACATGCTCGCCGTGCTGCGGCTGCCGTACCTGCTCGCGGAGGAGCGTCCTGAGCGGATGTTCCTGATCGTGGAGGAGTTCCAGAGCCTCGACCTGGCCGATGACGGAGAGAAACTGTTCGCGGCGCTCTCGCAGGTGATGGACGAGATGCGTGCCGCCGGCCGCCGGAACTTCTCGTGGATCTTCACCGGCTCGCGCGTGAACGCGATGGCGGACATCTTCCAGCACCGCCGCTATTTCACCCGCCGGGTCACGCGGGTGCACCTGAGCCCCGTGGACGAGAAGAACATCGTGGAGCATATCATCAAGGGATTCCTTTCCAGCGGCAAGGTCATCGACCGCGACCTGGTGGCCGGTGCCTGCCGCCTGTTCAAGTGCAACTTATTCTACATCAACCACTTCACTTCGATCTGTGACTCCCTGTCGAAGGGCTATATCATGGAGCCCGTCCTGCTGGAGGCGCTCCAGTCGGTGGTGGCCGTCCACAGCGGCCGCTTCGTGGCGATGATGAGCGACCTGACCACCTTCCAGGTGAATCTCCTGCACGCGGTCATCGACGGGTACACCAAGTTCAGTACGGCCGAGGTCATCCGCAAGTACGGGCTGAACTCGTCGGCCAACGTCCGCCGCCTGAAGGACGCGCTGATGAAGAAGGAAATCCTGACGTTCGAGGGGCAGGACGAACGTCCCGTCCTCCTCGATCCGCTGTTCGAGTACTGGCTGAGGAACACTTATTTCAAACAGATATGACGCACAGGAAAAAGATCGTCGTCCTGACCGGGGCGGGTGTCAGCGTTGAAAGCGGCCTGAGCACGTTCCGCGGACAGGGCGGCCTCTGGGAAGGGCATGACCCGCAGGAGGTGGCTTCCATCGAGGGCTGGCGCCGGAACCGCGCCCTGGTCCTTCAGTTCTACAACGAGCGCCGCGCCCAACTGGAACACGCCCGTCCCAATGCGGCCCATCTCGCGATCGCCGCCTTGGAGGACCGTTACGACGTGACGGTCGTGACGCAGAACGTGGACAACCTCCACGAGCGCGCCGGCAGCACCCGAGTCCTGCATCTGCACGGGGAACTGACGAAGGTGCGTCCGGAAGACGGCATCTACGACCGCACCTTCTCGGAAGAGGAGGTAATCGACGTGGGGTTCGGGGCGGTGGAACCCGGCGACCTGGCACCGAACGGCAGCCAGCTGCGTCCGCACATCGTCTTCTTCGGTGAGGCGGTTCCGAAGATCGAGCGGGCCATCGACTGCGTCCAGGCGGCGGACTTGATGCTGATCGTGGGCACGTCGCTGGCCGTCTATCCAGCCGCCGGCCTGTACCGGTACGCCCGCGCCGGCGTCCCGATCTACCTGATCGACCCCGAGGAGGTCGCCCTCTATGACAAGCGCATCGTGCAGATCCGCGACGTGGCCACCCGCGGCATGGCCCGGTTCACCGACATGCTCCGCGAGAAGGGATTCTGAGGAAAACGGAAATTTTTTTGCAGATTGTCTGAAAATGACTATTTTTGCAGTCCATTTAATGGCCGAGAGGCTCCAGAAGATCCGCGCCTTGCGCGGACGCCCCCGGTCGAAACTTAAATAAGTTTTGTTTTTTTATGTACGCAATTGTTGACATTGCAGGACAGCAGTTCAAGGTGGAAGCCGGCAAAGAGATCTTCGTGAATCGTCTCCCGGCCGCAAAGGACGCCTCCGTCGAATTCGACAAAGTGCTGCTGATCGACGCCGACGGGCAGATCAAGCTCGGTACTCCTTATGTGGAGGGCGCCAAAGTGACCGCCACCGTCCTGGACGACCAGGCCAAGGCTGACAAGGTGCTCGTTTTCAAGAAAATCCGTCGCAAGGGTTTCCAGACGCTCAACGGCCATCGCCAGAAGCTGACCAAGATCCGCATCGACGCTATCGCTTAATTTGGAGAGTTTAGATTATGGCACACAAAAAAGGTCAATCCAGTTCGAAGAACGGTCGTGAGTCGCATTCCAAGCGGCTCGGTCTCAAGAAATTCGGCGGCGAGGTCGTGAAGGCCGGCAACATCATCGTCCGTCAGCGCGGTACGGTCCACAATCCCGACAAGAACGTCGGTATGGGCAAGGACCACACGCTCTACGCCCTCGTGGACGGTACGGTGAAGTTCACCCGCAAGAAAGAAGACAAATCCTACGTTTCGGTCATTCCTTTCGAGAACTAGACTCATCCAGGAGCAAGACAATGAAGGGGAGGACAGGCTTTCGAAAGATCCGCCGTCCTTCTCTTTTTTATTGAACAGAAAAAATACGCAGATATGCTGACAATCAAGATGCTTCGCGACGACCCTGAACGGGTGATCCGGAAACTGGCCGTCAAGAATTTCGACGCGCGGCAGACCGTGGAGAAGGTGCTGGCGCTGGATGAGAACCGCCGCAACATGCAGACGGAGAATGATGCCTTGCTGGCCCGCGGCAAGCAGCTGGCCGCCAAGATCGGCGGACTGATGAAGGAAGGCCGCCGCGACGAAGCCGAGGAGGTGAAGAAGGAAGTCGCTGCCCTGAAGGCCCAGTCCGCGGAGCTGACGGCCCGCGCCGAAGAGAACAACAAGGAGCTGGATGCGACGATCGTCCTGCTGCCGAACATCCCCTGCGACCTCGTGAAGCCCGGCAAGGGCGCCGAGGACAACGAGGTGGTGAAGATGGGCGGCCCGGAAGTGAAACTGCCGGAGAACGCCCTCCCGCACTGGGAGCTGGCGAAGAAATACGACATCATCGACTTCGACCTGGGCGTGAAGCTCACCGGTGCCGGCTTCCCCGTGTACAAGGGCAAGGGCGCCCGCCTGCAGCGCGCGCTCATCAACTTCTTCCTGGACATCAACACCGCCGCCGGTTACAAGGAGGTGGAGCCGCCCGTGGTGGTCAACGCCGCTTCCGGGTTCGGTACCGGCCAGCTGCCGGACAAGGAGGCCCAGATGTACTATGTCGGCCTGGACGATTTCTATCTCGTGCCGACGGCCGAAGTCCCGGTGACGAACATCTTCCGCGACGTGATCCTCTCCGCCGACCAGTTCCCGCAGAAGCTCACGGCCTACACGCCCTGCTTCCGCCGCGAGGCCGGTTCCTACGGCAAGGATGTCCGCGGCCTGAACCGCCTGCACCAGTTCGACAAGGTGGAGATCGTCCGCATCGAGAAGCCGGAGAACTCCTATGCTGCGCTGGACGAGATGGTCGCCCATGTCGAAGGCATCGTGAACAAGCTCGGACTGAAGTACCGGATCCTGCGCCTGTGCGGCGGGGACATGAGCTTCACGTCGGCCATCACGTACGACTTCGAACTCTGGTCGGCCGCCCAGGGCCGCTGGCTGGAGATTTCCTCCGTCTCCAACTTCGAGACGTTCCAGTCCAACCGCCTGCACCTGCGCTACCGCGACGAGAGCGGCAAGATGCAGCTGGCGCATACCCTCAACGGCAGTTCGCTGGCGCTTCCGCGCGTGGTGGCCGCCCTGCTGGAGGACAACCAGACGGAAGACGGCATCGTCATTCCCGAGGTGCTCCGTCCGTACACGGGCTTCGACCGCATCGATTAAATCCGTATCTTTGTCCCTATGGACAAGAAGACGATCATAGGCATCGACCCCGGAACCAATCTGCTTGGTTTCGGGGTCGTCGATGTCGTCGCCGGCAAGCCGCAGTACGTGGACATGGGCGTTCTCGACCTGCGGAAGGAGCCGGATGCCTATACGAAGCTCCGCCAGATCTACGACACCGTTTCCGAGGTCTGCCGCAGCTATCATGCGACTGAAATGGCCCTGGAGTCGCCTTTCTACGGGAAGAACGCCCAAGTCATCCTCAAGCTCGGCCGGGCGCAGGGGGCTGCGATGATCGCCGCCCTGGAGTTCGGCATTCCGGTGACGGAATACGCACCGCGGGAGGCCAAGCAGGCGATCACCGGCAATGGGGCCGCTTCCAAGGAGCAGGTCTGCATGATGTTGGAGAAGACGCTCGGCGTCCGTCTGGAAGCACACCACCTCGATGCGACCGACGCCCTCGCCATCGCCCTCTGCCACCATTACGCGACCTCCGGCCCGCTGTCCGCCGTCCGGAAGGGCGGGGGAAGCTGGGAGAAATTCATCCAGACGCATCCGGACCGCGTCAAATAGTTTTTTTTCTCCGCTGGTTAAACGGACTCCGTCTTTTTTTGTCAAAATAGCGTTTTGACAGTATTGTAATACATTTTTTATGATTTCAGTGAAGAGACTGCTTTCCGTCATCGCGTGCATCCTGGCGGCCGTGACCGTCGCCACCGCGCAGAACAATAATTCGTTAACGGCCGTATTTTCAGATGCTTCCAATAAGGAGCCGGTGAGTTTCGCGACCGTTTCCCTGACGAAGAAAGGCGAAACCAAGCCGTATAAGTATGTCCTGAGCACCGCCGACGGGAAGGCGCAGCTCGACAAGGTCGCCGCCGGCACGTATGTCCTCAAATGCGAGCTGCTCGGCTACAAGACCTACGAAAAAGAGATCGAGGTCAAGGGAAAGATGGACCTCGGTACCATCGAAATGGAGGTCGACCAGCAGGCGTTGAACGCCGCGAGCGTATCCGCCGTCGGCAACCCGATCATCATCAAGAAAGATACGGTGGAGTACAACGCCACCTCGTTCCGGACGACGGAGAACGACATGCTGGAGGACCTGCTCAAGAAGCTGCCCGGCGTGGAGGTCTCCGAGGACGGTTCCATTACGCAGAACGGCAAGACCATTTCGAAAATCACCATCGACGGAAAGACTTTCTTCCTGGACGATCCGCAGCTGGCCTCCAAGAACCTGCCTGCCAAGATTGTCAACAAGGTGAAAGTGGTCCAGAAGAAGTCGGAGCAGGCGGAATTCACCGGCATCGACGACGGACAGGAGGAGACGGTCATCGACCTGACCATCCACAAGGGAATGATGAACGGTGTGTTCGGGAATGTGTCCGCCGGCGGCGGACATGACGTCAAGGGCAACACGCAGACGGCCCTCGGCGCCAATACCGGCGATCCGCGCTACCAGGGCGGCGCCTTCATCGGCCGATTCACCGACAAGAGCCAGATCAGCTTCATCCTGAACGGAAACAATACCAACAACCGCGGCTTCAACGACCTCTCCGGCGGCATGATGCAGGGGATGCGCGGCGGTGGCGGCGGCATGGGCCGCGGCCAGGGCGGCTGGGGTGGCGGCAACGGCATCACCACCTCCTGGATGGGCGGTCTGAACGGCGCCTGGGACCTCTTCGACGACAAGATGCAGCTCGGGTCCAACTACGCCTACAGCAACACCCGCCGCGTGGTGCAGCAGCAGAGCCTCCAGCGGACCTACCTCGAGGACGGTTCGAACCTGCTCTACCGGAACGGCCTGACGGAGCCTGGTTTCAATCGGACGAATTCCAACGGCCACCGTTTCGGCATGCGCCTGGAGCACAAGTTCTCCGAGAACACGTCCATCCTCTTCCAGCCGCAGGTCAACTTCGGCCGGGGCGACTACCACGAGTTCTCCGACTTCGAGACGTCCCGCGAGCGGGGTACGACGTCTTCCCTCACCAACAAGGGCTTCAACAACAACCTGGGCAGCAACGACAACTGGACGACGAACGGCTTCCTGCTCTTCCGCCAGCGCCTCGGCATCCCGGGCCGCACCGTATCGTTGATGACGAACTACAACTTCAGCAACAATGACCTGGACGGCTACAACCAGTCCCTGACGAATACCTATGTCGACGGTACGGCCGCCGCCGACATCATCAACCAGCGTTTCCAGCAGAATTCGCGCGGCGCTTCCGTGAACAGCCGCCTCTCCTATACCGAGCCGCTCGGCAAGGGCTTCTACGCCGAGGCCAACTACAGTTTCGGCTGGAGCCGCAACAAGTCCCTGAAAGACACGTATGACAGCGGCTCTAATGACGCTTTCTCGCAGACGAATCCGCTGTATGTCGCCGCGGGCGAAACGTACAATGACACCTATTCCAGCAGCATCCTGAACCGGTACATCAACCAGAGCGCCGGCGTCAACCTGCAGTATCAGCGCGACAAGATGCATGCGCAGATCGGTTTCTCGGCCAATCCGACGGACACCCACAACGAGACGAACGGCAAGCCCTACGACAGCAAGGTGCTGAACTGGGCCCCGTCCGCCATGTTCTGGTTCGACAAGAACGAGAACACCAATTTCCGCTTCTTCTACTTCGGCCGTTCTGCCCAGCCGTCCACCACGCAGCTCATGCCGGTGCCGGACAACACGAACCCGTTGAGTGTATCGCTGGGTAACCCGTACCTCAAGCCGTATTTCAACCACAACATGCGCGGGGAATACCGGATGACGAACAAGCAGACCTTTACCACGGTGAACTTCGAACTCAACGGCGGCTTCGTGCAGGCACCCATCGTGAGCGCCGTCTGGTACGATGCGGCCGGTGCGCAGTATTCGCTGCCCGTCAACGGCCCCGTGTCCGGCAACGGCAACGCCCGCCTCTTCATCAACAGCCCGATCGCCAAGTCGCAGTTCTCGATCTTCTCGATGACGTTCGCGAATTTCGCGCAGAACGCTTCGTACGTCGGCAAGTCCTCCTTCGACATGTCGCCTTACGACTCGGACAACGACGGCGTCTTCGACGACTATGAGAAGTTCCACGCCGACTTCCCCGACATGGACGCTTCCGGCCTCTTCACCAAGAACAAGACCCAGTCCGTCGGCTTCACGCAGGCCCTGCGCCTGACCTACCGCAACGACTTCGTCGAACTGGTGGCCGGCGGCCGCGCCCGCATGAACCGGGCGTGGTACACGATCACCACCTCCAACCAGAAGACGACCTGGAGCAACCAGGTGAACGGTACGATGACCTGGACGATTCCGGGCGGCATCGAGCTGCGTACCGACGCCCGGTACAACTGGTACCGTGGTTACGTTTCCCCGCAGGAGGACGAGATCATCATCAACGCCGAGCTCAACAAGTTCCTCTTCAAGAAGAAATTCACCCTTTCGCTGCGGGCCTACGACATCCTGAACCAGTCCAAGAACCTGACCGTGACGGATGCGAACAACTATCACAGCGAGGTGCTCAACAACACGCTGGGCCGGTATGTGATCGTGGCGCTGACCTACCGTTTCGGAACCTTCTCTGGGAACAAGAACGGCGGCATGATGGGCGGTCCGATGGGCGGCCGCGGCCCGATGGGCGGAAGGCCCGGCGGCAGGTAATCAGGAATTTACATACGACCGCCATTTGGCAATCATCGACTCCATGTCCTCCGGGACCGTGGAGTCGAACTGTATCCAGCGGCCGGTGCCGGGATGCACGAAACCGAGGGTCTTGGCGTGCAGGGCCTGGCGCGGGCACAGATCGAAGCAGTTCTGGATGAACTGGCGGTATTTGGCGTAGACGGTGCCCTTGCGGATCGTGGTTCCGCCATAGCGTTCGTCGCCGAAGAGCGGATGCCCGATATGGCTCATGTGGACGCGGATCTGGTGCGTGCGTCCGGTTTCGAGGGCGCATTCCACCACGGTTACGTAGCCGAAGCGCTCCAGTACCTTGTAATGGGTGACGGCGTGTTTCCCCTTGTCCTCCTCGCAGACGCGGAAACGGAGCCGGTTCGCGGGGTCGCGTCCGATGGCGGCGTCGATCGTTCCCTCGTCGTCGGTGAGGTTTCCCCACACCACGGCCACGTAGCGGCGCTGGATGGAGTGCTCGAAGAACTGCCGGGCCAGGTTCAGCTGCGCCTCGTCGTTCTTCGCCACGACCAGCAGTCCGGAAGTGTCCTTGTCGATGCGGTGGACCAGGATGCCCATGCGCTCGTCCGCCGCGTCCGGCCCCTGCGAGAGGCCCAGGTGGAAGGCCAGGGCGTTGACCAGCGTCCCTTCGTAATGCCCGTGCCCGGGGTGGACGACCATCCCCGCCGGTTTGTTCAGCACCAGCAGGTCGTCATCTTCATAAAGGATGTCCAGGGGGATGTCCTGCGGGATGATCTCCAGGCCGCGCCGGCGGTAGGGCATGACGAAGCGGATCACGTCGCCCGGACGCACGATCTGGTTCGCCTTCACGGGGATGTCCCCGATCCTGACATAGCCTTCCTTGATGGCGCACTGGATACGGTGCCTGGAAGTGTCTTCGAGATGGGCCGCCATGTATTTGTCGATCCGCAGGGGCGCCTGCCCCGAGTCGACGTTCAGGCGGAAATGCTCGAACATCCCTTGCTCCTCGTCCTCCGGGAGCAGGTCTTCGGGATCCGGAACGCTGAAGGTAGGATCCATGCCGTTATTTATTGGTGATCAGGACCTTGTTCGGATCGATGGACAGGTGCAGCGTGACTTCCGAGCCGATCAGGACCGGCGCGCCGGAAGCGGCCGGCACCTGCTTGTAGACGACGGCGCTCAGCGTGTCGCCATAATCCTTGACGCTGGAATCGAAGACCAGCTTCCCGATATTCAGGGAGTTGTCGTGGATCACATCCAGGGCCCGGAGGTACTTCATGTCTTTCACGTCCGGCACATAGGTCCGGTTGTCCGTGGGGTTCAGGCCCACGACCAGGTCGATGGCGCTGCCGCTGTCGATCAGTTTCCCGGCCGCAATCTGCCGGTTGCGATACAGTTGGCGCAGGACATTGTTCGTCGCCATGTCTTCGACGTAGATCAGTTTTCCGAGCGTGAGGCCGCGCGAGGAAATCTCGGCCTTCGCCTGGCGCATCGAATAGCCCACCAGGTTGGGCATGCCCACTTTCTTCGCGGCGATGGCGTTGGTCGTCAACAGGATGCGGCGGCCTTTCTTGACCTGGGTCCCCGCCTTGGGATTCTGTGCGTAAACCGCACCTTTTTCCATGCGGCGGACGTAGATGGAGTCGATCACTTCCACGCGGAGTCCTTCTCCACGGGCCGTCCGGGTCGCTTCCGCGACGCTCATCCCCGCCAGGTCGGGAACGGCGATGGTCTTTCCGTGGTCAGTCACCACGTTCAGGAGGATCTTCGCCCCCCAGATAAGCAGGAGCAGCAGCAGGACGGCGGCCAGCAGGTTGCGGACGATCCAATTGTTCAGCAGGCCTTTCTTTCCGGCCCCGGTTGTATTCTTTTCTTGTTCTTCCATGGAAATCAGTATTGTAAAGAGGAGAGGCCGCCCCGGAAGACGGCGTCATAGAGACCTTCCGCGAACAGGGCGAAACCGATGATCATGATGATGATGCCCGCGACCCGGCTCATCCAGAACATCGTCTTGATGTTGAAGGATTTTCTCAGGTGGCTGAACAACCGCGAGAAGAAGAACCAGTAGCAGGCGGAACCGCCGGCCACGGACAGGATGAGGAACAGGATGCGGGGGGCACCCGCTTCGGTCGTATCGAGTCCGAAGAAGGCGAACAGGGCCATCATCACGAAGATGGCGCCCGGGTTGGAAAGGGCTGTCAGGACCGCCTGGGCATAGTCACCGATGGAGGCGCCGCGTTCGTCTTCCATGCGTCCGAGCTTCTTGAACGGGTCCTTGAAGGCCATCTTGGCGCCCAGCAGGCCGACAATCACGCCGCCGACCAGGTAGATCAGGCAGTTGTACCGGGTGATGAGGTCCTGCGCCAGGGCCAGGGCGAAGATCGAGACGGTGGCGTAGGTGGTGTCGATCGTCGTTGCGCCCAGTCCGGTGATGAATCCGGCACGGTGCCCGTAGCAGAGCGATTTCTGCATCACCAGGATGGCGATCGGCCCCAGCGGGACCGATGCGCAGACACCGATGCAGAACGCCTTGAGATACTCCGGGAACAACATGGGCGGCGGGGGTTACTTGGACCGCATGTAGATCTGCACGGGGCAGCCCTGCAGGTCGAAATGCTCGCGCAGCTTGTTCTCCAGGAAGCGTTTATAGGGCTCCTTGACATACTGCGGCAGGTTGCAGAAGAAGGCGAAGGCCGGGAACCGCGTGGGCAGCTGGGTGACGTACTTGATCTTCACATACTTCCCCTTCCAGGCCGGCGGCGGGTAGTTCTCGATCTCCGGCAGCATGGCTTCGTTGAGGCGCGCGGTCGGCAGACGCCGGGCGTAGTTGGCGTACACATGCGACGCCGCGTCAAGCACGTCCATGATACGCTGCTTCTTCGGCACGGACGTGAAGATGACCGGCACGTCGTCGAAGGGGGCGATCCGGCTGCGGAGGGCCGCCTCGTAGTCGCGCAGGGTGTTGCTGTCCTTGGTGAACAGGTCCCACTTGTTGACGACGAGCACGCAGGCTTTCCGGTTGCGGACGATCAGGTTGAAGATACTCATGTCCTGGGCTTCCATCCCGTTGTTCGCGTCGATCATCAGGATGCAGACGTCGGCCTGCTCGATGGCCCGGATCGAACGCAGGACAGAGTAGAACTCCAGGTCTTCGTTCACACGCGACTTCTTCCGCATGCCGGCGGTGTCCACCAGCATGAATTCGTGGCCGAACTTGTTGTAGTAGGTGGAGATGGAATCGCGGGTGGTGCCGGCGACGGGGGTGACGATGTTGCGCTCCTCGCCCAGCAGGGCGTTGGTCAGGGACGACTTCCCGACGTTCGGCTTGCCGACGATGGCGATGTGCGGCAGGTCGGCGTGGAGGTCCTCCTTCGGGGCGGTCTCTTCCGGCAGCTGGCGCAGGATCTCGTCCAGCAGGTCGCCCGTTCCGCTGCCGTTGGCGGCGGAGATGCTCCAGATCTCACCCAGGCCGAGCGAATAGAACTGGTAGGCGTCGTACTGCTTCTCGCCGGAGTCCACCTTGTTCACGGTGAGGACGACCGGCTTCTTGCTGCGGCGCAGCAGGTCGGCGATCTCGGCGTCGTAATCGGTGATCCCGGCCGCGGCCTCGACCATGAAGAGGACCAGGTCGGACTCTTCGATGGCGATGGCGACCTGGCGGCGGATCGCCCCCTCGAACACGTCGTCCGAGTTGGTCGTCCATCCGCCGGTGTCCACGACCGAGAACTCCCGGCCGCACCATTCGCATTTGCCGTAATGGCGGTCGCGGGTGACGCCGGCGGTCTCGTCGACGATGGCCTTGCGCATGCCGACAAGGCGGTTGAAAAGCGTGGATTTGCCGACATTCGGCCTTCCGACGATGGCTACCAGACTCATGGGGTTCTCAGGATTAATGGGTTTTGGTATAGAAACTGCATCCGGTGCAGGCGTCGCTGTATTCTCCCGTACAGCCTGTCTGGGCGGATGCTTTCCGCCGGGCGGCGAACATCTCGTCCTCCTGTTCTTTCATGCACTTGATGCCCAGCTTGCGCATGTTCTCGTTCTTGCTGACCTCCGTTTCGGGGAATTTCCCATCCTTCCGGAAAATGATGTTGAAGCACATTCCGAAAATGCAGATGCCCAGGAACAGGACGGCGGCGAGCAGGGTTTTGAGCATGGAAAGGTCAGAAAATGAATTCGGTACTGATGGGTTCGTAGTGATAGACCTTCCGGATCACCGAGGCGAAGGTGGAGGTCATCGAGACGACCTTGATCTTGCTGGTGTCCGCCTTCGGGTTGAGGGGAATCGTGTCCGTGACGAACACTTCGGAGAGCTTGGATGCGGCGATCCGCTCGTATGCGGGGCCCGAAAGCACCGCATGGGTGGCGCAGGCGCGCACGCTGCGGGCACCCTTGTCCATCAGGATGTCGGCCGCCTTCGTGAGCGTTCCCGCCGTATCGATCATGTCGTCGACGATGACGATGTTCTTGCCTTCGACGTCGCCGATGGCCGTGATGGAGGCTACGACGTTGGCGCGTTCGCGCGACTTGTGGCAGATGATCACCGGGCAAGCCAGTTCCTTGGCGTAGGCGTTGGCCCGCTTGGCACCGCCCATGTCGGGCGCGGCGATCGCCAGGTTGTCGAGGTTGAGCGATTTCAGGTATGGAATGAACACTTTGCTGGCGTAGATGTGGTCGACGGGAATGTCGAAGAAGCCCTGGATCTGGTCAGCGTGGAGGTCGCAGGTCATGATGCGGTCGACGCCCGCCGCCTTGATCAGGTTCGCGACGAGCTTCGCACCGATCGAGACACGCGGCTTGTCCTTGCGGTCCTGCCGGGCCCACCCGAAGTACGGCATCACGGCGATGACCTTGTCGGCCGAGGCCCGCTTCGCCGCGTCGATCGTGAGCAGGAGTTCCATGAGGTTCTCCGTCGGCGGGAAGGTGGACTGAAGGATGAAAACGGTCGCTCCCCGCACGCTGTCCGTGAAGGAAGGGACGAATTCTCCGTCGCTGAACTGGGTGACTTCCGAGGCACCGAGGTGGTATTTCTCCCCGTGTGCCGCTCCGAGGTTGTTCAATTCGTCGACGACCTTGACTGCAAAGTCCTTGGAGGCCCTGCAGGCAAACAATTCCATTCTGTGTTCGATGTACATGATCAGTCAGATATATTGTTCGATATAATCCAGAATCTCTTTCTTCCCACTGCCATCCTGGGCGGACGAGGTGAACATCGGCGGCAGTTCCTCCCAGTCCTGGAGCAGCAGCTCCTTGTCCCGCTCTATCTGGGCCTTCAAGGCATTGGGCCCCAGCTTGTCGCACTTGGTGAACAGGATGGCGAACGGGATGCCGTTCTCCCCGAGGCGGTGGATGAAGTCGAGGTCGATCTTGCCGATGTCGTGCCGGCAGTCGACCAGGACGAACAGGACCACCAGTTCCTCCGACTGCGAGATGTAGCCTTCGATCATCCGGCGCAGGCGGTCGCGGCCTTCCTGGGACATGCGGGCGTAGCCGTAGCCGGGCAGGTCGACCAGGTACCAGCGGTCGTTGATCAGGAAATGGTTGATGAGCTGGGTTTTCCCGGGGGTGGAGGACGTCTTGGCCAGCTTCCGGTTGTCGCAGAGGAGGTTGATGAGCGAGGATTTCCCGACATTCGATCTTCCGATGAATGCGAACTCGGGCAGCTTCCGGGCGGGTTTGGCGGCGACATTCGTGCAGCTCCCCGCAAATATGGCTTGCTTGATCGTCATCTCAATCCTCCGGTGGTGTTTTTCGTAACGCAAAGATAGTTCATTTTTATTAATTTTGTAAGTGAAAACGGGATTACTTATGGAAAAGAGCTACGTGGATCTGCTGACCCTCCAGGAACGGTTGAAAGAAGGCGTCGACCTGCTGTTCCCGTACCGGCTCTGGGTGAAGGCGGAGATCAGCGAACTGAAGCGGAACGCCTCCGGACATTGCTATCTGGATCTCTCCCAAAGCGGCCGCAGCGGCCTGGTCGCCAAGGCGCGTGCCGTCATCTGGGCGAGCCGCTATCCGGCCATCGACCAGTTGTTCCGGGCCGAGACCGGCTCGTCGCTCGGGAAGGGGATGGAGATCCTCTGCCGCGTGCAGGTTTCCTACCATGTCCTTTACGGGATGACGATGACCATCGACGAGGTGGATGCAGGCTTCACGCTGGGTGAGAAGGAGTTACAGAAGCAGCGGACGCTCGCGCGACTGGAAAGCGAGGGCCTGCTGAACCTGCAGAAACGCCTCCGGCTCCCGCTGCTGCCGTACCGACTGGCGGTCATCTCGGCGGAGGGCGCTGCCGGCTACGGGGATTTCTGCCGGCACCTGACCGAGAACGAATACGGGTTCGCCTTCGATGTGCGGCTCTTCCCGGCGGCGATGCAGGGGGAGGGAGCGCCCGCTTCGATGATACAGGCCATCGGGGAGGCGGTCGCTTCCGCGGATCCTTTCGACGCCGTGCTGATCCTGCGCGGCGGCGGGTCGGAGCTGGACCTCTCCTGCTTCGACGACTACGACCTGGCCTGTACCATCGCCCGCTGTCCCATCCCCGTTTTCACGGCCATCGGTCACGACAAGGATTTCCATGTCGCCGACCGGGTGGCGAACACCTACGTAAAGACTCCGACGGCCCTGGCGGACCTCTTCCTCGACTGCTTCATCGCCGAGGACCAGCGGCTGGGCGCCCTGGAATCCCGTCTGCTGCGCCTGTTTACGAGCCGTGTCGGGGCGATGTCCTCGGCCCTTGACCTGCAGGGTTCCCGCCTGCGCCTCGCCGTGGAAAGCCGGTTCCAGAACGCTTCCGGCGGGCTGGACCGCCTACTCGTCCGCGTGCTGGCCTCGGCGGACGGCCGTCTCCGCGGTGCCGGGCACGCCCTGGACCGCAGCGAGGACCGCGTTTCGCTGGCGCGCCAGTCCGTCCTGCGTCGCGTGGACGCCGCTTTGTCGTCCCTGCTGCTGACCGAGACCCGCATCCGCACGACCGACCCGCGCAGCATCCTGCGGAAAGGCTATGTGCTGGCCTTGGACCGGGACGGCGTCAAGATGGCCTCCGCCGCCGGCAGCCGTTCCGGTGACCGGGTCCAGATGATGTTCGCGGACGGAACGCTTCAGTGCGGCGTCCTCGACGTGATCCGCCGCGACAACATTCCTGCTGAAGAATAAGCAACGAAGATATCATGGAAAAGTTCGACTACACGGCGGCCACGGCCGAATTGGAAAAGATCGTGGCGAAAATCGAAGACCCGCAGACCAGCCTGGACGACATCGGCGCCTTGGTGAAACGGTCGAAGGAACTGATCGGGCAATGCCGGGACTATCTCCGCGGCGTCCGTGAATCTATCGGGGAAGAGGCTTGATGAGCCAGCCGCGGCCGGCGCCGTGTTCCAGCATCCGGAGGGCGGGCCGTTCCGCCTTCGGCTGCACCGCCGTCGGCGTCGCATAGGTCTTGCCGGCCGCCCGGAGCGCGGCCGCGAGCATCTGTTCGTTCTCGTCGCCGAGTGCGATGCCGTCGAACGCCCAGTCGTCCGCCTCGATGTCCGGGACAATCCCGTCCGGCATGGCCGGATTCTTCCCGTCTTTGTCGGCGAACATGCTTACCATCACATACATCCCCCAGTCCTTGATCAGGGAGAAGTCATACTTTTCATTGTAGATATCTTCGGGGGCGAGGATGTAACCCGCGCAGTATTTGCCGTACGTCTGACGGCCGACCAGGGTTACGGGCAGGTAGGGTGCGAGCCCCACGACCAGTCCTTCCGAAGCGGAGGCCGACGACCCCGTCACGATCGCATAGAGGTGTTCGATCTGCGGCTTCGCGTCCGTGATGTCCACGGTGACATCCGTGTTTTCCATCTTGAATGAATGCCGGTTCGTGAACCGGGTGTCGGTTTCGTATCCCTGCTGCTTCCACGCCTCAGCCAGGTAGTCGTTGAAGATCTCCGTTTGGAAGACGTCTCCGGCATCGACGTTCGCCTGCGGGGCGATCAGCGACCCCAGTACGTTTTCCGTGATGGCGTAGCCGCCCCCGTTGTAGCGCAGGTCCAGGACCAGTTCCCGGATGCCAGCTTCTTTGAACCGCCGGAACACGTCCGGCAGGGTGGTGGCCGACCGAAGGTCGAAGGCGTTGTAGCACAGATAGCCCACGTTCTTACCGTCGATGTCGATGACGTTCTCCGCGATGATCGGATTCAGATAAGTGTTCTCGGCCGTCAGCCGGACGGTTTTCTCCAGGTCGCCGATCCGGTTCACGCCGTCTTCATCCCGGGTGACGTGCGTGATCCCGAGGGTCACGGAGGTGGAATTGAATGCATTGTTCAGGTTGGTCCGGGTGATGGGAGCACCGTCCAGGGTGATGATAACGTCGCCGCGACGCAGCCCGGCCTTTCCCGCCGGCGCGTCGGGGTAGACGGCGGCGACCAGCAGGAAGTACTGCCCCGAACCGGAGATCTCTCCGTACTGGAGTTCATAGCCGTAGGTCATGCCCAGTCCCTGGACATAGTTGCGGAAACCGTCGATGTCGTCGCTGAGCTCGGTCCAATGGTCCACTTCGCGTCCGTTCCGGTGGTAGCGGATTTCCTGCACGACGGCGGCCGGAGTGGTGCAGGTGTCCGGATTGAGCCGGTGCAGGTCCTTCTGGATCTGCGTGCTCCACAGGTAGTACGTCTGGAGGATATCCGATGCGAACTGCGTGGCCTGCTGCAGATTCTGCGGGACGCTCGGCTTCGCCGGCTGCGCATTGCGGTCGGGGTCGCACGCGACGAAGGCGGCGGCCACGAGCGCCAGCGTGCCAAGGAAGTAGGAGATGCGTTTCATGTTCAGCGTCGTTCTCTGACCTGGTTTTATGGAGGCGAAGTTAGTAAAAATGTGCCGTTTATGAAACACGGTTCTTTGGGTGGAACAGATATCCTGGAAGGATAAACTTCAAAAATGTCGGGATAAGAAGTATTCTGTTGGGTGTGTGAGCGTTGATAATAAGCCGACATGTCCCCATGATCGTTCTGGAGGCGGCTCTGTCGAGCAACTTATGTTATGGTAGGATTTCTCCGTGCAGCGGTGACTCATGTCTGATGTGAAGCTTCCACAAAGTTAAGGTTAAATCGTTGCGCATTCAAAAACCTTTCAATTAATTCGTCGAACTCACGTTATTTAAAAATTCATATATTTTAGGAAAGGCTTCTTTGAACGATTGAGTTTGCAGATTCGGATTATTCCCATATTCCAATCCAACCTCAATAGATCCTTTTATCCATTGTTTTTGTTCGTTATTAATGTTTGTGAGTGATTTAATAAATATGTTCTCCCCAATCCGTTCTATCAAATCAACGATAACGGCACCATGGTCATAGCCGGCGCCGTCATAAACCTTCAACAAAGCTAATTGCCTTATTGAAAGATCATTGCCTTTAATCGCCTCATTCAATAACTTATAATAATCTACATGCTGCTCTTTAGAAGCACGGAGTAATAATTCGGAGACTTCAATACCATTTAATTCCTTGCGTCCACCACAAGCAAGACACATGAATAAGATAACATAGAAAAAAAATATCTTCATAATTATTTTCATTTACTGCTCTTCCTTTCCGGAATAACGCCAGCGATGAGGTTCGAGTATTCATCGCCGGCAATCGCTCTGAGAAAGGAATCAACATTTCTTTTTTTAACATTGATACAGACAGTAGCGTTTTCACCCTCAAGCACATAATACTTACGGTTTCTGATCTGCTCGAATTGTTTATGCCGGATTTTGAAATGTTCTTCAGTAACGAGTGATGGTTCCTCTCCATGATGTTTATGTCTTGGTTTTATGAGCATAATTCTATCAAAAAGTGGAACTTGCGGACTACGATTATTTATATGCTGAATTTTGTATACTTCAAGTTTATAAGTCGTTGTATCCCCTTTTTTTGTCCATAATGGCTCAATTTCAACAACTTGGCGATTCGAGTAGATAAAATACAGTGTGCTTACATCAAGGAATGTTTTGGAAATTCTTTCAGGATGTGGTAATGTAAAACACAGTCTTTTTGTTTGTTCATCACTTACGGCGGAAGGGAATCCCTCCTTCATTTGGAGCGTAATGCTATCGGAAGTTTGATTCAATACATTAAAAGCGTAGGGAATGCTTTCCGAGAACGGAAGAACACCTAAAGCCCTCCATCCAGATATAGTGAATAATAGCAAAGCAGCAATACGCATCATAATCCTTGAGTTATCTTGTTGGAATAATCTCTGTAGTCGCTGTAATCAATACTGACAATAGTCTCTTTACTATCGTAGAAAGCTATTCTTTTTGTGAATTTAAGATGTTCTTTCCCCAATGAGGTCGCTCAAAAACCAAAGATAAAAAAATGTTTGCATTATTCCAACGGCGCCCTGTAACCCAGTGACTTACGGGGCGGCCGGGGACAGGCGACGGTTTTTCTGGAAAAATGAAGCCAGTCGGCGAAATGTTTCGTATCTTTGGCAATTGTAATAATCAAGACGATGATTGGAATCTTCGACTCGGGGGCCGGCGGACTCTCCGTCTACCGCGAGATCCGGAAACTGCTTCCGGACCAGGGATTCGTCTATTTCTCGGACAACGCCCACTGCCCGTACGGAGAGAAGGACGCGTCCTACATCCAGGAGCGGGGCCGCCGGATCACGGAGACCCTGCTGGAGAAGGGCGCACAAGCCATCGTCGTTGCCTGCAACACGGCCACGGCGGCCGCCATCGCCACCCTGCGCGCGGCCTATCCCGTCCCGTTCATCGGCATGGAACCGGCTGTGAAACCCGCGGCGCTCGGCACGTGCACCGGCGTGATCGGCGTCCTGGCTACGGCCGGCACCCTCAAGGGATCGAAATACCTGAACACGAAAGGCCGCTTCGAGGACGACGTCACCATTGTGGAACACGTCGGCCAGGGTTTCGTCGAACTCGTCGAGAACGGCATCCTGGACGGGCCTGAGGCCGAAGCCGTCGTCCGGCGGAGCCTGCAGCCGCTGCTGGATGCCGGCGCCGACCGCATCGTCCTGGGCTGCACCCACTATCCCTTCCTGGCCGGCGTCATCAGCCGGATCGCCGGACCCTCCGTGCAGGTCATCGATCCCGCGCCCGCCGTCGCCCGCCAGCTGGTCCGTGTGATGGAAGGGGCAGGCATCCCGGTCCGGGAGAAGAAGGCCCTCCGCGGGTCCTTCGAGCTGCTCAGCTCGGGCGATCCTGCATCCGCCAGGCGGATCCTGGCCCTCATCGACGCGGCCGACGGAAAGAAAGAAAAACAATAACAGATATGCTCAATTATTCGTATTGCTCGGACAAGTACCAGTACACGATGGGAAAGTCCTTCTTCGAGACAGGACGGAAAGACACCGTCGCCGTGTTCAACCTTTTTTACCGCAAGGCGCCCGAGAACAACAACTGGGCGGTCGTCAGCGGAACGGACGAAGCCATCGAATGCGCCTTGAACCTCGGAAAGGCCGCGCCGGACTTCTTTGAGAAATTCCTGCCCGGAGAGGCCTACGCGGAGTTCCGCAACTACCTGAGCACGATGAAGTTCACCGGAGACATCTACGCCATGCGCGAAGGCGAGATCGCCTTCCCCAACCAGCCGGTCATCACCGTCGTCGCCCCGCTGATCGAGGCGCAGGTCCTTGAGACGCCGCTCCTCTGCATCATGAACCACCAGATGGCCGTCGCCACGAAGGCCTCCCGCGTCTGCCGGGCCACCGACCGGCCGGTCAGCGAATTCGGCTCGCGCCGCGCCCATGGGCCCTGGGCGGCCGTTTACGGAGCCAAGGCCGCCATCATCGCCGGCTGCGCCAGCTCCTCCAACATCCTGACGGGCGTGCTCAACGGCGTGCCTTCCACCGGCACGATGGCACACAGCTTCGTCACCTCCTACGGCAGTTCCGTGGAAGGGGAGCACAAGGCGTTCGTGGACTACATCGAGACCCACCGCGGCGAGAACCTCATCCTCCTCATCGATACGTACGACACCCTGAAGTGCGGAGTCCTCAATGCCATCCGCTCCTTCCGCGAATGCGGTATCGACGACGGCTACGCGCCGGGCTACGGCATCCGCCTGGACAGCGGCGACCTCGCCTACCTGTCCGTGAAGGTGCGCAAGATCCTCGACGAGTACGGCATGAAGAATTGCAAGATCTTCGCGACCAACTCCCTGGACGAATACCTCATCAGCGACCTGGAACGGCAGGGTGCGCGCATCGACTCCTACGGCGTGGGTGACGCCATCGCCACGAGCAAGGCGGCCCCGTGCTTCGGCAACGTGTACAAGCTGGTCCAGATCGACGGCGAACCGGTGCTCAAGCGTTCTGAAGACACCATCAAGCTCATCAATCCCGGCTTCCAGGTCACGTACCGCATCATGCGTCACGATCCCGACCAGGGCGACATCTACAAGGCGGACGTCACCTGCCTGCGCGGAGACTCCCTGACCCGCAGCATCGAGGCGGGGGAGGCCTTTACGATCTTCGACGAGAACGACCGCTTCAAGCACAAGACCTTCGAGGCCGGCTCCTATGCTTGGCGCACCTTGCAGGAACCGGTGGTCCGCGGCGGCGTCCGCTGCTGCCCGGAGCACACCCTGCAGGAGAAAAAGGCCTTCTACAACGATACCCTGATGCATTTCAGCCCTTCGGAACGGCGTCTCATCAACCCCCACTATTACAAGGTGGATATCTCCGAGGACCTGTACAAGCTGAAGATCGGCATCCTCGACAGCCTCAACAAGGAAATCGCCGGGTTCCGGATCGACTGATCCCTCAGGAACCTGCGGCGACCGTGAAGCGGACGGAGACGGCGTTGCCGTCGCCGTCGACCGCCGTGACGGTATGGGTGCCCGGTTCCGGAGCGAGGTTCATCTGGTGGATGAGCCGCGTCGTGCCCACATAGGTGTCGTCCAGGTGCCAGAAGACTTCCGCGTCCTGCGTGCGGTGCGCCAGGTGGAAGGTGATCCCGCCGACGGACCCGTCCAGCTGGCGGGGCAGGTACAGTGTGCTCCCGTTTTCCGGGTAGATGAATTCCATCGGCTCCCAGGACGAGCGGTCCTTCGGGACGTAGGGCGTGTATTCCGGGTGCAGCTGGCGATAGTACCATTCCATCGACGGCGGCAGCTGGAATGTCCGGATGCCGTCCAGGGTCTTGTGATACGGGCAGGCATCGGTCCGGACCGATTTCCGGGGGAGCAGGAGGGTGTCGGCCCGCTCACAGTCGATGCCCTTCAGGTGTCCGGAGACCGGGCAGACTTCGGCACGCACGCCATCGTCCGGAAGGGGCTGGAGGAACCATCCCCCTTCGCTGTACCGGCCGTCCGGGTGCGTCCCGGCGGGCAGCAGCCCGAACAGGTCGAAGAGCACCGGTCCCGCGGTCCGTGCACCCGTAAGCCCGGGGACACCCTGCCCCTGCGCGTTCCCGGCCCAGACGCCGACGGCATAGTCGGCGGTCACGCCCACGGCCCAGGCATCTCGGAACCCATAGCTGGTGCCGGTCTTCCAGGCGATGTTGCGGACGGACCGGATCATCCGCAGGTCGACTTCCTCCGGCCGGTTCACGTCTTTCAGGGCATCGAATACGTACCATAGGGCACACTTGTCTTTCAGCGGGAAGCGCTCGAGGCGGCTGCCTTTCTCTGCGGGCGTTTCCTGCAGGTAGGACGCGGCCATCGCCGCGTAAGCGGACGTGATGTCCAGCAGCGTCCCTTCGCCGCCGCCCAGGATGAGGGACAGGCCGTAGTCGGAGGCGCTCCGCCCCAGGGTCGTGAGTCCACAGCCGCGCAGCAGTTCCAGGAAGCGGGGAACCCCGTACTTGCGGAGCATGTGCACGGCAGGCACGTTCAGCGAGCGCGCCAGCGCTTCGTCGGCGGGAACGGCCCCGGCGAACTGGAGGTTGAAATTCTGGGGAGAGAAACCGTTGATATTGACCGGGATGTCGGGCAGCAGCGTCCGGGGCAGGATGTCGCCTTCCTGCAGGAGGGCTCCGTAAAGGAAGGGCTTGAGGATGCTGCCGGTGCTGCGCGGCGCCCGGACGATGTCCACGTCGGATCCCGGCCGGACGCGCGATGCGTCCGCATTCCCCACGTAGGCGAGCACTTCGCCGCTGCGGACGTCCACCACGACGGCGGCCAGGTCGTTCGTCCCGCTCCGGGCGAATTCGCGGCTCCATACGTCCGTGGCGGCCTGCACCTGCCGCTGAAGGTGCAGGTCGATGTCCGTCCGTACACGCTGCCCGGGGAACCGTTTCCCGTACCATTCCACCAGTTGCCGCGCATCGTCCGGCAGGGGCACCGGCCGCGGCGGGACGGGCTCCTCGCAGGCGAGCGCACAGTCCAGGGAATCGATCGCCCCCCGTTCCCGGAGGCGGACGAGCAGCCGGTTCCGCTTGGCCTGCAGGAGTGCGCGGTTCTTTCCGGGATGGATTTCCGCCGGTGCATTCGGCAGGACGGCCAGCAGGGCCGCTTCCGACCAGGACAGTTCGTCCGCCGGCCGGCCGAAATACCGCCAGGCGGCAGCCTCCAGCCCCACGACGTTGCCGCCGAACGGGGCGTGGGCCGCATACAAGGCCAGGATCTCGTCTTTCGAGCTGCGGAGCTCCAGCCGGGTGGCGAGCACCGCTTCGATCATTTTCTGCCAGAGCGTCCGCTCCTTCCGGCGCGACATGCGGATCACCTGCATCGTCAGGGTGCTGCCGCCGCCGGTGATGCGTCCGGCCTTGAGGTTGCCGGCGGCCGCCCGGACGATGGAAACAGGGTTCACACCGGGGTGGACATAGAACCACCGGTCTTCGAAGGTGACCAGTGCCGTCCGGAATTTCTCCGGGACCGTATCGGTGACGGGGAACCGCCACTGTCCGTCCGCGGCGATGCGGGCCCCCAGCAGCTCGCCGTTTCGGTCGGTGACCACCGTCGAGTAGCGGGTTCCCTTGAACAGGTCGCGCGGGAGACAGAAGAGGTAAGCCGTCCCTGCGGCGAGGGCGACCAGCAGGAGCAGGTTGCGGACGGCCGGTTTCATGGTTTTATTCTGCTCCGCCGCCCAGCGCCTGGTAGAGGAGGGCTGTCGAACGGATCAGTTCGAGGCGGTCCGTCACGATGCCCAGTTCGGCATCGAGGAGGGACTGCTGGGCCGTGAGCACTTCCAGGTAGTTGGTCGTCGAGTACCGCATCATCAGTTCGATCTTCTCCACCGCCTGGGCGAGGGCATCGCGCTGGCGGGTGTCGATCTCGATCCGGTCCGCGGCACTCCGGCAGAGCGCCAGGGCGTTGTTTACTTCGGTGCCGGCGTCGAGCAGGGTCTGGCGGAACCGCAGCCGGGCTTCTTCCTGCCGGGCCTGTGCCGTCTTCAGGGCGGCGCGGTTCGCTCCGCGGCTCAGTACGGGGGCCGTCAGGGAAGCGAGCGCCGACCAGGCCGGATCGGCCTTTGCGGTGAGGAGCCAGTCGGCGGCGCCGGTCAGGGTCAGGTCCGGGTAGAAAGCGGAACGCGCTCCGGCCGTGGTGTAGCATGCGGTGGCGAGGGCCGCTTCGGCTGCCCGGACATCCGGACGGGCAGCGGTGGCCTGCAACGGCTGGTTGTCAAAGACTTCGTCAGGGAAGGACACGTCCTCGAGACGGCCCCGCGCGATGTCGAACGGCAGCGCGCCGACGAGGGCGGCCAGGCTGTTCTGCGCCGTCTCGATCTGTCCGCGGATCTCGCGCGCGGAGGCTTCGAGCTTGATTTTCTTGGCTTTGGCCTGCAGGACGGCGATGTCGTTCGTCTTGCCGGCCGCCTTGAGCGATTCGAGGACGGCGATGGTCTTGTCCCAATTCTCGAGGGTCCGCATGCTGATGTCCTGCCGGCTGTCCAGCGCCAGGAGGTTGTAGTAGGCGGTGGCGACGGCGGCAACCAGCGCGGAGCGGACGGCCTGGGCCTGGGCCTCCTGCTCCTGGAGCGATGCCCGGGCGGCGGCGCGGGCGTTCCGGAGCCGTCCGAAGAGGTCGATCTGCCAGGCGGCGTTCAAACCGGCGGAAAGGTCTCCGCCGCGCAGGTCGCCCTTCCCGGCTGCGGTCAGCGAGGGCAGGTAGGCGTGAGCGGTCCGTTCGAAGGCGGCTTCCGCCTCCTCGACCCTCTTCAGCGCGACTTGCAGGTCGGTGGCCTGCGCGAGTGCCGTGTCGATCAGTGCCTGCAGGCAGGGATCGGTATACAGCGCCTGCCAGGGCAGCGGCGTAATGCTTTCAGGACATTCCACGTCCAGGGCCGGCCGTTCGTAGCGGTCGTAGATGCCGCAGCCTGCCAGACACAGGACGGCGGCCGTGATCAGGATGCTTCTTCTCATGACAATTCCTCCTCTTCCGGTTCCCGCTTGTGGGGGAACATTTTTTCGTGCAGGTACATGAAGACGATGGTCAGCACCGGCGTGACGAGCAGCAGGGCGATGGTGCCGACCAGCATGCCGCCCGCCGCACCGACACCCACGGAGATGTTTCCGTTCGCGCCGACACCGTTCGCGAAGACCAGGGGCAGCAGGCCGATGATCATCGTGAGCGAAGTCATCAGGATCGGACGGAGCCGGTCGCGGGCCGCGCTCATCGCGGACTGGGTGATGCTGGCGCCCTCCTTGCGGGCGAGGGTCGCGTACTCGGTCAGGAGCACGGCTGTCTTCGCCAGCAGGCCGATCAGCATGATCAGTCCGATCTGCAGGTAGATGTTGTTGTCCAGTCCCCAGGCGCGGGCGAACAGGAAACTGCCCAGCAGGCCGAAGGGGACGGAGAGGATGATGGCCAGGGGGATGGTCACGCTTTCATACAGGGCGCACAGGATCAGGAAGATGAAGAGCAGGCAGATTGCGAAGACGATGACGGTCGTGTTGCCGCTCTCCGCCTCTTCGCGCGACATGCCGCCGAACTCGAAGCCGTATCCTTCCGGCAGGGCGGTCCGGGCGGTTTCGGAAATGGCGGCGATGGCCTGTCCGGAACTGTGTCCCCGGCCGTTTTCGCCGTAGACGGAGATGGACGGGAACAGGTTGAAGCGCGACAGCGATTCCGATCCGTACACCTTGGTGAGCCGGATGTACTGGCTGATCGGTGACATTTCGCCGGAGTTGCTCCGGACATAGATGTTGTTGAAGGCTTCTTCGTCAGCGCGGAACTGGGGCGAAGCCTGGATCATCACGCGGTAGATCTTCGTGAAGCGGTTGATGTTGGAAGCGTACACGCCGCCGACATAGCCGGCAAGCACGCTCAGCACCGACCGGGGCGAGACGCCGTTGCGTTTGCACCGGACGGCGTCAACGTCCACGACGAACTGGGGATATTTGGTGTCGAAACTGGTGTAGGCGCGCGAGATCTCGGGCCGCTGGTTCAGGGCAGCGATGAAGTCCCGCGTGTATTTGAGCAGGTCTTCGATCGTGCCTCCCTTCTTGTCCTGGACATAGAGCTCGAAACCGGATCCGGACCCGTAGCCGGCGATCATGGGCCGGGTTGACAGGCGGATCTGGGCGGCGGAGATGGAAGCGGTGCGCCGGTAGATTTCTTCCATGACGGCGGCTTCCGAATCTTCCTTTCCCTTGCGCTCCTTCCAGTTCTTGAGACGCAGGTTGAAGGATGCGGCGGCCGTCGTCGTGGTGCGCCGGGCGTCGGAACCGGTCGTGCGCGCGTACAGCTCCAGCTGGGGGATGTCGCGGATGATCTCTTCCACTTCGGCCGTGATGCGGCTCGTCTCCTCGAGGTTGGTGCCCGGGGCGGCCTGGACGTTCACCGTGATGCTGCCGAGGTCCTCCTGCGGGACGAGGCTGCTCTTTGTCGTCAGCAGCATGGCGGCCAGTCCGCCGATGGCACCGACGATCAGCAGCCAGACCCATCCCTTGTGCTTGAACAGGGCCAGCTCGACGAACGAATAGCCTTGCTTGAAGCGGTCGAAGACGCGGTTCCATGCGAAATGGAAACGGTCGGAGAAGCCGGCCTTCTCACCCTTGCTGACATCGGCCCGGGGACGCAGCAGCAGGGCGCAGAGCGCCGGGCTGAGGGTCAGCGAATTGATGCAGGAGATGCCGACGGCGACCGCCATCGTGAGGCCGAACTGCGTGTAGAAGATACCGGTCGTCCCGCCCATGAAACAGACGGGGATGAAGACCGCCATGAAGACGAGGGTGTTCGTGATGATGGCGCTGGTAAGTCCCTTCATCGCATCGATCGTGGCGCGGTACGGGGAGGTGTAGCCCTCGTCGAACTTGGCCTGGACCGCCTCGACGACGACGATCGAGTCGTCCACCACCGTACCGATCACCAGCACCAGGGCGAACAGCGTCAGCAGGTTGAGGCTGAAGCCCGCTGCGTAGATGAAGGCGAAGGTCCCCACCAGCGAGACGAGGATCGACAGGGACGGGATGAGGGTCGCCTTGAAGTCGTGCAGGAAGAGGTAGACGACGAGGATGACCAGGAGGATCGCCAGGAAGAGCGTCTTGATGACTTCGGCGATGGAGGCATCGAGGAAGTCCTTGATACTCATGACCGTCACCAGTTTCATCCCGCGCGGCAGGTCCTTCTCGAAGGCCTTGAATTCCTTCTCCACCTTCTTGATGACTTCATTGGCGTTCGACCCGGAGGTCTGGACGATCATCAGGTTGCAGGAAGGATGCCCGTTCACCTCGTTGTAGAAGTTGTACTGCTGGGCGCCGAGCTCGATGGTGGCCACTTCGCCCAGGCGGAGCAGGCGTCCGTCGGGCAGGGACTTGATCACCATGTTCTCGAAGTCCTCCTCTTTCTCGTAGCGGCCGCGGTATTTGAGCGTGTAGACGAAGACATTGTCTGTCTCCAGGCCCAGCTTGCCGGTCGCCGCCTCGATGTTCTGTTCGGAGAGCACCTCCCGGATGTCGTCCGGTACGAGGGAATACATCGCCATCTTGCCCGGGTCGAGCCAGATGCGCATCGAGTATCGGGCGCCGAAGACGTTCACCTCACCGACGCCGGGGATCCGGCTCAGCTTGGGTTCCAGGTTGATCTGCAGGTAGTTCGTGAGGAAGTTCGAGGCGAACGAATCGTCCGGGCTGTAGAGGGCCACGAACATCAGGGTGCCGGTCTGCATCTTGCGGACGGTGACGCCGCTCTGGACGACTTCGGCGGGCAGGAGGCGCTGCGCCTCGCCCACGCGGTTCTGCACGTTGACGACCGACATGTCCGGGTCGGTGCCCTGCTTGAAGTAGATACGGATGCTCGCCTGGCCCGCGTTCGTGGCGCTGGAGGTCATGTACATCATGTTCTCCACGCCGTTGATGGACTCTTCCAGCGGGACGACGACACTCTTCATCACGGTTTCGGCACTCGCGCCGGCGTAGTTCGCGAAGACGGTGACGGTCGGCGGGGCGATGTCGGGGTACTGCTCGAGCGGCAGCTGCGACAGGGCGATCAGTCCGATGATCAGGACGGCCACGGAGATCACCCCCGAGAGGATCGGCCGGTCGATGAAAGTCTTTACGTTCATTCTTCCGCGATTTTGACAGGGGTTCCTTCCCGAAGCAGGCCGGCGCCTTCCGCGATCAGGATGTCACCATCCTTCAGGCCTTCTTCGACGACGTAGTCCGTTCCGTTGTTGAGCCCCAGCACTTTCACGGGCTGCGAGACGGTCTTCCCGTCCACGACCTTGAAGACGAAGACCCGCTCCTGGATCTCGTAGGTAGCGCTCTGCGGAATCACGATGCAGTTTTCCAGCCGGGTGGGGACGATGACCGTCGCGGTGCCGCCGCTGCGGAGCAGCCGCTCGGGGTTCGGGTAGGAGGCCCGCATCCGCACCGATCCGGTGGAGGCGTCCACGATGCCGCTCACGGCGTCGATCCGGCCCTTGTGGGCGTATTTCGTGCCGTCGCTCATCAGCAGCTCCACGTCCGGCATCTCGCGCAGGAACTTCTCCTGCGTGCCGTGGGCGCGGATGTAACTGAGGATCTGGTTTTCGCTGACCGAGAAGTAGGCATGCGCGTTCCGGTCGTCCGACACGGTCACGAGCGGCTGGGTGATGGCGCTGCTCACGAGTGCGCCCACCCGGTAGGGAATCATGCCCGCGACACCGTCCACGGGACTCTTCACCACGGTGTAGGACAGGTTGTTCCGGGCTGTCGTCACCTGGGCCTTGGCCTGGGCGTAGGCGGCTTCCGCCGCGGCGAGGGCGTTCTTGGAGGTCTGGAGTTCATAGGTGGAGATGACGTCCTTGTCGAACAGCATCTGGTTGCTCTCGGCGGTCAGTTTCGCGGTGGCCAGCTGCGAGGCGGCGCTCTGTTCGTTGGCCTCGGCCACCTGCAGGGCGGCCTGGTAGGGGATCTGGTCGAGGATGAACAAGGTCTGTCCCTTGTGGACGTTGTCCCCTTCGCCGAAGCAGATCCGGGTGATCGTCCCGCTGACCTGCGGGCGGATTTCCACCATCTGCTGCCCTTCCAGGGCGGCGGCGTAGTGCGATTCGAGGGTCTGGTCGGAGCGCGAGACCGTGATGGTTCGGTAGGAAGCCGGACCGGCTTCCGATTTTCCTGCTTGCTTGCATCCGGAGAGGGCGAGCAGCGGCAGGATCAGGACGGGCAAAATCTTTCTCATATGCGGTTTCAAAGGCTGCTAAAATACGTAAAAACGTATTTTAGACGGCTGCAGGGGCGATGGGTTTAAAAATTTTCAGGTGTTTTTTCTCCGCTGAAACGGAGGGCGAGGTCGGAAAAATCTTCGACCCCCAGCCGTTCGGGGCGCAGGTCGAAGACCGGGTCTGCCAGCACGGCGGCAGCCTTCTCCTCGCCCAAGGTGCGTACCGCGATGCTACGCAGGGAGTTGCGCAGGGTCTTCCGGCGCTGGCCGAAGGCCTTCTTCACCATCTCCCGGAACAGGCGTTCGTCGCAAGGAAGCGCCGTGCGGGCGTTGCGCGTCAGCCGGATGACGGCCGACTGCACTTTCGGCGGCGGATTGAAGGCTCCGGGGCCGACGGAAAAGACATATTCGATGTCGTACCAGGCCTGCAGGAAGACCGACAGGATGCCGTAGGTCTTGGTTCCGGGCTTCTCGGCGATCCGTTCCGCGACCTCCTTCTGGATCATGCAGACGACCTCGGGAATGCGGTCGCGCTGCTCGAGGATCTTGAAGAAGATCTGCGACGAAATGTTGTACGGGAAGTTGCCGATGACGGAGAAGGGGCCGGGGAACAACGTCTCCAGGTCCATCCGCAGGAAATCGCCTTCGATGAGGCCGTCTCCGAGGGCGGGGTAGTGTTTGCGCAGCCAGACGACCGATTCGCCGTCCAGTTCCACCGCTTTGAGGTCCAGCCCTTCGCGTTCCAGCAGGAACTGCGTCAGCACGCCCATGCCGGGTCCGACTTCCAGGACGCCTCCGCCGGGCAGGTCGGCCTGCAGGGTGTCGACAATCCGCCGGGCGATCTGCCCGTCGGTCAGAAAATGCTGTCCCAGCGCTTTTTTCGCTCGTACTTCCATGGTATCTTCAAACTTGTGAGGGTGTCAGTTCTTCCCGGATCAGGGGGATCAGTTCTTCATCGGCGGGCAGCCAGCGGACGCTGTCCAGCGAGCCGGCGTCCAGCCAGCGGGCGGCTTCGTGTTCGTTCAGGTGCAGACACTCCGACGAGAGCGTGCACAGGTAGCAGTGCAGTGTCAGGTGGAAGGCGGGGTAGTCCCATTCCACGGTGCGCAGCAGCCGGCAGATGGAAATCTCCGCGGAGAGTTCTTCGCGGATCTCCCGTTCCAGGGCCGCTTCGGGGGTCTCGCCCGGTTCCATCTTCCCGCCGGGAAACTCCCACCAGTCCTTGAAGTCGCCGTATCCCCGCTGTGTGGCGAAGATCCTTCCTTCCCGCCGGATGACGGCGGCGACCACCTCGATGCTTTTCATGCCCGGCCTCCTTCTTTGCGGTAGAGGGCGAACAGGGCAGAGCCCGAGCCCGACATGGAGGCATACACCGCTCCGGAGGCATAGAGAGAATCCCGGATGGCTTCCAGCTCGTGGTGGAGCGGGAAGACGGTGGCCTCGAAGTCATTGACCAAAAGCCCTTTCCATTCTTCGACGGGGCGGGCGAGGATCCGCCGGATCGCCGTTCCGTCGGGTTCGCCGGTGGCTTGCCCCGCCGCCTCGCGCGGCGTGATGCCCCGGTAGGCTTCCGCCGTGGAAACGCCCACGCCCTCCGGTACGATCACTTGCAGGTCATAGCCGTCCAGCGACAAGTCGTAAGGTTCAAGTACTTCGCCGCGCCCGGTGCCGATCATCGGCCGGTTGTGGATGAAAAGCGCGCAGTCGCTGCCCAGCCGGGCGGCGTAGGAAACGAGTGCGGCGTCGTCCAGCCCGAGGCCGAAGCATTCGTTCAGCCCTTTCAGGGTGAAGGCCGCGTCGGCCGAGCCGCCGCCGAGCCCTGCACCGACAGGGGCCGTCTTCTCCAGGAAGAGCTTGACCGGCGGCAGGTCGAAGTCCTGCTGCAGCAGGCGGCAGGCCCGTGCGGAAAGGTCCGAGAGCGGTTCCCAGTCCACGCCTTCCCTGCGCGCGACCGTCACCATCAGGCGTCCGTCTTCGCTGACGGCCTGCCGGAGCGGGGCGCCGGGCCCGTCTCCGCTGTCGGTGCCGTAGCGGGCAGCCAGGGAGGCGGAAGTGCGGCTGTAGTCGTCTCCGGCGATGATTTCAAGGGTGTCACCGTAACCGTGCCAGGGGACGAACAGCGTCTCGAGGTCGTGGAACCCGTCGGGGCGCCGACGCAGGACGAAGAGTCCGAAATTCAGCTTGACGTTGGTTTTCAGGATCATAGGCCGGTGCATCTGAGCGCCGCTTCCTCCACGCGGGCCGTGAGGGCCGCGCGCTGCTCCTCGTCCGGAATCGCGTCCAGGACGGGGGAGAGGAAGGACAGGATCTGCAGGACCCGGGCTTCCGCTTCGGGGATGCCCCGGCTCCGCATATAGAAGTGCTCGTTCTCGTCCAGGGCGCCGACCGTCGCCCCATGCGAGCATTTCACGTCGTCGGCATAGATTTCCAGGACGGGCTGCGTCTCCATCCGGGCGGCTTCGCCGAGGATGATAGTATGGTTTTCCTGGTAGGCTTCGGTGCCCTGCGCGTCGGGGGCCACGATGACGGTCCCGTGGAAGGTGCCCCGGGCTTTTCCGGCCAGGATGCCGTTGAAAAGCTGGCGCGACTGGCAGTGGGGATGCCGGTGATGCACCGTGACGGTGATCCGGACCTCGTCTTCCCCGTCCGAGAGGAAGAGCCCCCTGAGGCGGACCTGCGCTTCCGGCCCGGCGAGGTCGACGGTCAGCGGAATCCGGGCGGACGAACCGGGCAGGACGACGAAGACCAGGTCCGCCTGCGCCTCCTGCTCCAGGACGAGGGCGGCAGGCACATCGTCCGGGCACATGTCCGGAAAGACGAAGACGCGCTGCAGCGACGTGCCTGCGGGCACGCGGACCACGCCGCTCCCCGATGGGACCGGGAAGGGGGCGTAGCGGCCGTGCCCCGCGGAGGCGGGTGCGAAATCAGAATTGCTCGAAACCATCTTTCTCAATGCGTTCCAGGATTTCTTTTCCGCCGGTCTTGACGATGCGTCCCGCCTTGAGGACGTGGACGATGTCCGGCTTGACATATTCCAGCAGTTTCTGGTAGTGCGTGATGACGATGGCCGCCTTCTCGGGGGTATGCAGGGCGTTCACCCCGTCCGCCACGATCTTCAGGGCGTCTACGTCCAGGCCGCTGTCCGTCTCGTCGAGGATGGAGAGGACCGGTTCCAGCATCGCCATCTGGAAGATCTCGCCGCGCTTCTTTTCGCCGCCGGAGAATCCGACGTTCACCTGCCTGCGGGCGAATTCCGGCCGCATCTGGAGCAGGGCCATCTTCTCTTTCATCCGTTTCAGGAAGGCGCCGGCGTCCAGGGGCGGACGCCCGGCCGCTTTCTCCCGGGCCGCAAGGGCCGTCTTCAGGAAGTTCTGCATCGATACGCCGGGAATCTCCACCGGATACTGGAACGACAGGAACAGTCCCGCCCAGGAACGTTCCTCCGGTTTCATCGCGAGGAGGTCCCTGCCCAGGAAGGTGACGCTTCCGCCGGTCACCTCGTAGTCGGGTTTTCCGGCGAGGACGGCGGACAGGGTGCTCTTCCCCGCGCCGTTGGGCCCCATGACGGCGTGGATCTCTCCCCGGCGGATTTCCAGGTCGATCCCGCGGAGGATCTCCTTCCCGCCGGCGGAGGCGGTCAGCCCCTCGACTTTCAGCAATAGATCTTTCTTATTTTCCATTTTGATAATGTTTCTTCCACGTATAAAGCGACCAGATGCCGTTGACCAGGTACAGCAGGCTGACGATCGGCATGAACACCAGGCCGGAGGTGAGGTAGAGGACCAGGTTTCCGATGTTGACGGCCAGCCAGACCAGCCAGCACTCCCATTTCTTCTGGGCCGACAGGAACTGGGCCAGCAGGGTGACCATCAGCATGAACGCATCCAGCCAAGGATGCGGATCCGGGGCAAAAGTTCCTGTAAACCAAGTGTTTCCCAATTTTGAAAGCACCCAGCCCCACAACAGGCTCCCGGCGAGGACCGCGGCGATGTATTTCATCCAGGCGCTGCCCCTCAGCCGCGAGACGCGCAGGGTCTTCGCGTCGCCGGCGCTCTCTTCCCCGGCTTTGGGATGGCTCCACCGCCAGTGCCCGAAGGCGTTGATGCCGAAGGCGACGGGCTGCAGGAGCATGGCGCTGTACAGGTGCCGGTGCGCAAAAAGCAGGAACAGCAGGATGTTGTACAGGTAGCCGACCCAGAAGTTGTATTTGCTGGCCCTGCCGGCAAGGAAGACGCAGAGCAGGCCGGCGGCCACGCTCGCCAGTTCGAGCCAGGTGACGGGTGCTCCGCCCAGGGTGAATGCGATGTCCATCATGACGCTCTTCTTTTTAACCGACGGATCCTTCCAGGGATACCTGCAGCAGGGCGCGCGCCTCGACGGCGAATTCCATCGGGAGGCGCGAAAGCACTTCCTGCGCGTATCCGTTGACGATGAGACCGACGGCGTCTTCGGCCGTCAGGCCCCTTTGGGTGCAGTAGAACAGCTGTTCGTCGCTGATCTTGGAGGTTGTGGCCTCGTGCTCCACGACGGCCGAGGGGTTCAGGCTCCGGATGTCCGGGAAGGTGTGCGCCCCGCACAGGGAACCGATCAGCAGGCTGTCGCACTGCGAGAAGTTCCGTGCTCCGGCCGCGCCGGGCCCCATGCGCACCAGGCCCCGGTAGCTGTTCTGGCTCCGCCCGGCCGAGATGCCCTTGCTGACGATCCGGCTGCGGGTGTCCCGTCCCTGGTGGATCATCTTCGTGCCTGTGTCGGCCTGCTGGAAGTGGTTGGTCACAGCCACCGAATAGAACTCCGAGGAGGAATGGTCCCCCTGGAGGATGGTGGAGGGGTATTTCCAGGTGACGGCCGAGCCGGTTTCCACCTGGGTCCAGCTCAGGTGCGACCCTTCTCCGCGGCAGAGACCGCGCTTGGTGACGAGGTTGAGGATGCCGCCGCGGCCCTGCTCGTCACCGGGGTACCAGTTCTGCACGGTGGAGTATTTCACATCCGCATCCTTCTCCACGATGATCTCGACGACGGCCGCATGCAACTGCTGTTCGTCGCGCATCGGGGCCGTGCAACCCTCCATGTAGCTGACGGAGGATCCTTCGTCGGCCACGATCAGTGTCCGCTCGAACTGTCCGGTACCGGCGGCGTTGATCCGGAAATAGCTTGACAGTTCCATCGGGCATTTTACGCCCTTGGGGATGTAGCAGAAACTGCCGTCGCTGAAGACGGCGCTGTTGAGGGCCGCGAAATAGTTGTCGCCCGGGGGGACGACGCTGGCCAGGTACTTGCGCACCAGGTCGGGATGCTCCTTCACGGCTTCCGAAAAACTGCAGAAGATGATGCTCTTCTCAGCCAGGGAGGCGCGGAAGGTGGTGGCCACGGACACCGAGTCGAACACCGCGTCCACGGCGACGACGCCGGCCAGGGCGGCCCGCTCGCGCACGGGAATGCCCAGCTTCTCGAAGGTCTCCTCGAGTTTCGGGTCGATCTCCTTGGGCCGGTCGGCGTCCTTGCGGGGCGCCGCATAGTAGATGATATCCTGGAAGTCGATCTCGGGCAGGTCCAGGTGGGGCCAGCGGGGCATTTCCATCCGCTGCCAGCGCCGGAATGCGTCCAGCCGGAATTCCAGCAGCCACGCGGGTTCTCCCTTCCGGGCGGAGATGGTGCGGATGATGTCCTCGTTCAGCCCTTTGGGGATGAAATCCTGCCGGACGTCCGTCACGAATCCTTCTTTGTATTCGCGGGTCGTGATCTGTTGCAGGATCTGTTCTTCTTCTCTTTCGTCCATTCGTCCATTTTCTATTATGCAAAGATAACGAAAATAAGTATCTTTGCCTTGAACAGATAAAATATTGACCCCATGAACGCATTCGGCAACCACTTCCGGGTTCAGGTGTTCGGCGAGTCCCACGGCGGGGGCATCGGCGTCGTCGTGGACGGCGTCCGGGCCGGCATCCCGCTCTGTGCAGGCGATTTCGAAGAAGACCTTTCCCGCCGGCGGAGCGGCGCCCGGGGCACGACGCCCCGCCGCGAGCCCGATACGCCCGAGATCCTTTCCGGTGTCTATCAGGGACATACGACGGGTGCGCCCGTCGCCGTGCTCTTCCGTAACACGAATACCCGTCCGGAGGATTACGCCCTCCTGCAGGAGGTCCCCCGTCCGGGGCATGCCGACCGGGTGGCCGCCCTCAAGTGGGAAGGCTTCAACGATCCCCGCGGCGGCGGTCCTTTTTCGGGTCGGGTGACGCTCGCCCTTGTGACGGCCGGCGTGATTGCCAAGAAACAGTGCGGCTGTTCCTTCCGCGCCTCCCTCGTGGAGGTGGGCGGCAGTGCCGACCCGGCGGCCTGGGACGGGCTGCTCTCGCGTGCCGCACAGGAGGGGGACTCCTTGGGCGGAATCGTGGAATGCCGGGTCGAAGGTGTCCCTGCGGGTCTGGGTGCACCGTTCTTTGATTCCGTGGAATCCCTGGTCTCCCACGCCGTCTTTGCGATTCCCGGGGTCCGCGGCATCGAATTCGGCGACGGTTTCGCCGCCGCCGGGATGCGCGGCAGCGCGCACAACGACCCGATCGGCGCGGACGGGCTGCCGGAGAAAAACGGGGCGGGCGGCGTGAACGGCGGCATCACCAACGGTGCGCCGATCGTGTTCCGTGTCGCTTTCAAACCGACGTCCAGCATCGCCCGGGTACAGCACACCCTCAACGTGCGGACGGGGGAGATGACCGACCTGCGCGTAGGCGGCCGGCATGACGTCTGCTTCGCACTGCGCACTCCCGTCATCGTCGAGGCTGCCGCCGCCATCGTCCTGGCCGACCTGGCCGGCAGATAAATCCCTCCCGGCATGCACATAATCGACTGGCTCATCGTTATCCTGTTCCTCTTTTCGCTGGTCCTGATCGGCGTCCTCTTTTCCCGACGGAACCGCGACATCGAGGACTATTTCGTTGCGGGACGCTCCATGCCCGGATGGATCGTCGCCATCGCGGCGACGGGCACCGCCATCAGCGCCGGCACCTTCGTCGGTTCGCCCGAACTGGGGTTCAACACGAACCTGACCTATGTCATGAACCTGATCGGGGCCATCATCGGCGGCTCCCTCGCCGCCGCCCTGACACTGCCGAAACTGTACGCGGCGAAGACCATTACTATCTACGGCTATATCGGGCAGCGGTTCGGCGAGGAGGCCAAGCGCGCCAATTCGTGGATGTTCCTCCTGGGGCAGCTGTTCAACTCCGGGTCGCGGCTGTTCATCGCGTCCATCGCGATCTCCGTGATCATCTTCGGCGACATCCGTTTCCAGTTCCTGCTCTGGAGCATCCTCATCCTGGGCTTCGTTTCCACTGTCTATACGCTGCTGGGCGGCATCAAAGGCCTGCTGTACATCGATACGTTCCAGACCTTGCTCATCATTGTCTCGGGCCTGGTCGCCATCGGCTTCATCCTCTTCGAACTGAAGGGTTTACCGGTCCGTGATGTCTGGCATACCCTGACCGACGGGGGAACGGTGAAGACGCCGGCCGGCTGGGTGAGCGGCAGCAAGGTGCAGATGTTCGACTTCCGTCTCTCGCTGTCGACCCCGTACACCGTCTGGGCCGGCTTGCTGGGCGTCGCTTTCTTCCGGTTGGCCCAGTTTACGACCGACCAGGAATTCGTCCAGCGCCAGCTCGCCTGCAAGGATGCGGGCAAGGCCGCCCGCTCCCTGGTCGCCTCGCAGTTGATCTGCCTGCCGCTCGTCCTGCTGTTCCTGCTGATCGGCAGCCTCCTCTACGTGAAGTATACGATGGACCCCGGCTTCGACGGGGCCCTGGGCCGTCATTTCTTTACGGACGCACGCGACCTCTTTCCGCAGTACATCAAGAACCATATCCCTACCGGCGTACGGGGGCTGATGATCACCGGACTGCTGGCCGCCGCCCTGTCGTCCTTCAATTCGGCCATCAATTCGATGGCCTCCAGTTTCGTCGCCGACATCTGGCTGCCCTTGCGTACGCGCCGGGGGGATACTCCTCCCGCGCAGGCGGAGCAGCTGGCGTCTTCGCGGCGGATGGTCGCGTTGATGGGCGCCGTCCTGACGGCCTTCGCCGTGCTCACCTGCCTGATGCAGCAGGGGTCCGGCCTGAACCTGGTGGACTTCGCTACGGGAATCATGTGCTTCGCCTATGCAGGGATGGTCGGCGTCTTCCTGACGGCGTTGTTCACCCGGCGCGGCAACCGGCGCAGCGTGGTCGCGGCGCTTGTTACGGGCGCGCTCGTCATCGTGCCCCTCATGTTCCAGAAACAATTCTTCGGCCAGACATACATCGCCTGGACGTGGTGGTGCCCGATCGGCGGGCTGGCCGCTACGCTGGTCTGTATGGCCGGAAAACCAGAAAAGAAATAAAATGGAGTACATTACCGAACCTGAACGCAGAATCCCCGTCATCCGCGACGTGGACGTGCTGGTCGTCGGCGGCGGTCCCGCCGGCCTGATGGCCGCGCAGGCCGCCGCCACAGGCGGAAACCACCGCGTCATGCTGGTCGAGAGCCGGAGCTACCTGGGCGGCAACCTGACGATCGGCCTGCCGGTCCTGGCCTTCCTGGGCCCTCGCGGCGACCAGGTCATCTACGGCGGAGCACAGCGTTTCATCGACCGGCTTCGGGCGCGGGGCGCGGCCAGCGGACACAAGCCGTGCAAACTGCATATGAGCCTCACCATCATCGATCCCGAGGAGGCGAAGAACGTCGCCTTCGAGCTCATGGAGGAAGCGGGTGTGGAGGTACGGCTGTATACCTTCGTCTCGGACGCCATCGTGGAAGACGGTGTCGTGAAGGGCGTGGTCGTGGAGTCGAAAGCGGGCCGGCAGGCCATCCTCGCCCGGCGGGTGATCGACTGCACGGGCGACGGCGACGTGGCCTTCCGTGCCGGCGTACCCTGCAGCAAGGGCGACGCGGAGGGCGGCATGCAGCCGCCGACCCTGATGTTCAGCATGCGGGGCGTGGACGTGCAGGCGCTGCGCGACGCGATCGTGCTCCATCCGGAGACGTACGACATGGACCGGATGCCTGCGGAACAGTTCCGCGAAGGGAATTTCATCACCGTCGGGCTGCGCGGCCGGATCGAGGAAGCGCGCCGCAGCGGACTGGATGTGCCGGTCTCGCGGACCATCCTGATCTCCGGCCTGAAACCGGACGAGATCTGGGTGAACATGACGCGCGTGAACGGGACGGATTCCACCGATCCGGAGAGCTACACCCGCTGCGAGGTCGTGGCCCGGCGGCAGATGCGGGTGGTCACGGAATACCTGCGGCGTTTCGTGCCGGGCTTCGCGCAGGCGGAGGTCGCCAAGGTGGCGCCTTTCACCGGCATCCGCGAGAGCCGGGTGATCCGGGGGAAGTACATCCTGACGGCGGAGGACATCCTCGGCGGGAAGCATTTCGACGATAAGGTCTGCCTGGCGGGCTACCCGGTGGACATCCACCATTCCCGGGGCGGCGACTGCTCGATGTATTTCTGCGACGATGCCTACGAGATCCCCTACCGGGTCCTCGTCCCCGCGAACGTGGGCGGCTTGCTCGTGGCCGGCCGCTGCGCATCGATGAATCACGAAGCCATGGCCGCGACACGGGTCATGAGCACGTGCATGGCACTGGGTGAAGCCGCCGGAACGGCCGCCCGCCTTTCCCTGGAAACGGGCGTCGATGTCGGCTCCGTCGACATCCCGCTCCTGCAACAGACCCTCGTATCACAAGGTGTGAGACTCGTATGAAACCGTTTGTCATCGGACTGGATTTCGGAACGGATTCCGCCAGGGCGGTCCTGGTGGATGCCGCCGACGGGCGCGTGCAGGCTTCCTGCGCGAAGCCCTACCCGCGGTGGGCCCGCGGACTGTATTCCTGCGCTGCGGAGAACCGCTTCCGCCATCATCCCGCGGATTACCTGGAAACCATGGAAGAGACCGTGCGGGAGGCGGCCCGCGCCCTGCCCTCCGGGGCGGAGGTCGTCGGCATCGGCGTGGACGCCACCTGCTCCACCCCGATCCTGCTCGACCGGGAACTGCGCCCGCTGCCGGGCGAGGACCCGGATGCGATGTTCATCCTGTGGAAAGACCATACCGCCATCGCCGAGGCGGCCGAGATCACGGCGGCTGCAGCGCCGTATACGGTACACAACGGCGGCGTCTATTCCGCGGAGAATTTCTGGTCGAAGGTCCTGCATGTGCTGCGGACGAATCCCGCGGTGGCCGCCCGGGCTTTCACGGCGGTCGAACTGTGCGACTACATTCCCTTCGTGCTGACGGGCTGTCTCCGGCCCTCGCACTGCGCGGCCGGCTCCAAGCAGCTGTGGGGCGCGGAGTGGGGCGGCTTCCCTCCGCAATCGGTCTTCGATGCCCTCGATCCGCGGCTGGGAGCACTGCGGAGCCATGTGGAAGACCGGAACTACGACAGCTGTACGGCCTGCGGTCCGCTTTCGGCGGCCTGGGCAAAGCGGCTGGGCCTTCCGGCGGGCATCCCTGTCGGCGTCGGGAACATCGACGCGCACAGCGGCGCCGTCGGCGGAGGCTGTGCGCCCGGCACCATGATCCTGACGCTGGGTACGTCCGCCTGCCTGATGACGGTCGGCGCGCACCGCAACCCGGTCCCCGAGGTATTCGGACAGGTGGACGGTGCCATCCTCCCCGGCTGGGAAGGGTACGAGATGGGGATGTCCTCCTACGGCGACAACTTCGCGTGGGTCGCCCGGACGACGGGGCGCAGCTTGCCGGACCTGACGGAAGCGGCGGCCGGCCTTGCGCTGTCCGACCGCATCCCGGTCAGTACGGACTGGTTCAACGGACGCCGGACACCGGATCCGGATCCGACCGCTACGGCGACGCTGCAGGGGCTCCGGCTCACGACTACGCCCGCCGAACTGTTCTATGCCGTCGTGGAGGGAACCGCTTTCGGCATCAAGGCCATCGTCGACCACCTGGCCGCCTACGGCGTCGCTTGTCCCCGGATGGTGGCGACGGGCGGCATCCCGCGGAAGTCGCCGTTTGTCATGCAGATGCTTGCCGACGTGCTGGGGACGGATATCGAGGTGTCGTCCGAGGCCGAGTCCTGTGCCCTGGGCGCCGCAGTCAACGCCAGCGTGGCGGCCGGAGTGTATCCTGACACCCCTGCTGCCCAGCTTGCCATGTGCCATGTGTCCGATGAAGTCTACCGGCCTTCCGGGACCGACCACTCCGGCCGTTACGCCCGTTACAAAAGCCTATGAGAAATCTGGTGATCGCGATGGCAATGCTGCTGGCTGCCATCCTGCCCCTCGGGGCGAAGAAAAAGACGACGCATACCGTGATGTCGGCGAATGTCCGGATCACCGGCCTGCCGGCCGATGAACGGCCGGGCATCCGCTGGGATGACCGGAAGGACGTCTGCCGGGATGTCATCCTCTCCCGCAAACCGGACATCATCTGCCTGCAGGAGGTGATCTACGATTCCTGGAACTACTTCAAGAAGGAATTGAAGGGCTATACGGGCTTCGGTTTCGAGGGCCCGGAAATGGATCCCTATACGGAAGGCTATCATTTCATCGGGAAGAACTGCATCTTCTACAAGACATCACGCTATGAATTGCTCGGGGCCGGCGTCTACTGGATGAGCGAGGACCCCGTGACCGGCGGGTCTTCCTCCTGGGATTCCGCCCGTGCCCGCCATACGAACTGGCTGCGGCTCCGCGACAAGGTTACCGGCGAGGTCTTCCGGGTCCTGTCCACCCACCTGGACCACATCTCCGAGGCGGCGCGCCAGGGACAGGCGAAGTTCATCCTGCACGAGGCGGCGCAGTATGCCGACGACTTCCCGCAGATCCTGTGCGGTGATTTCAATTCCGGGATCGAGGGCGTCGCGATCCGCGGCATCAAGGCGGCGGGGTGGCATGACATGTGGGAAGATGTGCACGGCGAGGTCGAATACGGGTTTACCGCCCATGGCTTCCAGCCGGAAAACCGGAAGAAACCCGGCCGCAGGATCGACTTCATTTTCGGCCGGGGACATGTCGGCGCCGTTTCCGCGGAGGTCGTCACCGACCGTCCGAAGGGCATCCTGCCGTCGGACCATTATTTCATCTGCGCCGAGGTCAAGATCGGGGACTGATCCTTTTTATCCGCGCAGTGCGTCGAAGCAGGCGGGGAAGAGCGGGAACGACTTCGCTACGCAGGCGTCGTCGTCGATGTCTACCGGACTGTCGGCTCCCAGCGAGGCTACCCGTAGGGCCATCACCATCCGGTGGTCGTGCGAGGAAGTGTACTTGCCGCCCTTGAGCAGGCGTCCGTTCAGGATCCGGGCCTCCAGGGTTTCGCCCGTGACGACGAGCGCATCGTCCTCGATCCGGGCGTCCACCCCCATCTTCAGGAGCATCTCCAGGATGGCGGCAGCGCGGTCGCTTTCTTTTCCGCGGAGACGTCCGACACCTTCCAGCCGGCTTTCGCCCGGACAGAAGGCGGCCAGGACCGCTACGATCGGGAAGAGGTCGGGGCAGTTGCCCAGGTCGGCTTCAAAGGAACGGAGCGGGGCGCGGCAAGCCGTGATGACGCCGCGGTGGTCTTCCTGTTCGATCTGCGACAGACCGGCGCCGGCTTCCATGAGGATGTCCATGATGGAGAGGTCGGCTTGCAGGGAGGTTGTGTCCAGCCCTTCCAGCCGTACGTTGCCGAAGACGGCCCCGGCGACGAGGAAGTTCGCAGCGGCGCTCCAGTCGCCTTCGATCTCGATCGATGCGGCACGGTAGCGTTGCCGGCCCCGGGTCTTGAAATGGATGCCGGTGCAGAAGCGCCAGTCCTGGGTTTCCAGGAAGGTCTCGTCACCTTCCATCTCGCTGCCGATCCGGATCCCGAAGCGCCGGAGCACGTCCGTGGTGATGAACATGTACGGAATGCTCTTGGGCTCGACGACATACAGGGAGGAGGGGGCATCGAGCAGGGGAAGGGCCATCAGCAAGCCCGAGATCAGCTGCGATCCATCCTTCCCGGACACTTCGGCCTTGCCGGGGATGAGCGGTCCGTGGACGGACAGGGGGATGAAGACTTCCCCGGGGACGGGCGGTGTACCTTCCGGACGCAGCAGGGTGCCGAAGGAGGCCATGATGCCGCCGGCGCCCTTCAGGGGACGCCGCAGCAGGGTCCCGCAGCCTTGCAGACGGACGGGACCGCTTCCCAGGGCGGCGGAAAGGGGAATCATCAGGCGGGTCATCAGTCCGGATTCGCCGACGTCTAGCGTGTCGAGGGGAACGGCACCGGGGGCGGCACCGATGCCGGTGATTTCCAGGGAACCGTCTGCTTCGTGGAACGCAATCCGGGCGCCCAGCGCCGAAGCGGTCCGCAGCGCGGCTTCATTGTCGCCGCAGGGGGTGTATCCGCCCAGGAAGGATGTGCCTTCGGCCAGGGCGGCGGCCACGATGGCCCGCTGGGCGAAACTCTTGGACGAGGGCATCCGCAGCGGGGTCTCCGTGCCGACGGGCCGGCGGCTGCCGTAGACCGCTTCGGCCATCGCGTTGCAGGCCCATTGCCCCGGGGCGGCTGCTTCCGCTTCACGGAGGGCGGCGTAGGTGAACGGCGCGCCTTTGGCGAGGCACGCCAACCGGCTCTTCCGACCTGCCGGCCCCATTGCGAAGGCGATCAGGCGGTCGGGGATCGGCTGCCCGTAGAGGGCCAGGATCCGGTCGGCATCTTCCTGCGTGGCGGCCGTCGCGGCGATCTTGACGATTTCGCCGCCGATCCGGCCCAGGCGCAGGGCCGTTTCAGTAAGTTCTTCCAAGGAGGGCGTACCGTCGAAGAAATGGGCGGAACGGATCATCACCGTGCCGTATTCGCTGCAAAGCCGGCGCAAACGCTTGCCCATCGGAGGCGGCGCCTCGCCTTCCAGGTCGGCGAACGCGGCACCGGCCTCGATGGCGGTCCGGAGTTTCTCCTCGGACTCCTGCCAGGATCCCGATCCGTCGCCGGCTACGCGGCAGGTGGCGACAAGGGGCACATCCGTGCCGGAAAACAGGGTGTCGATTTCTTCCAGGGACAGCGGACAGCGGTCCAGCCGGATTTCGGCCAGGGCGATCTTCTCTGTCTCCAGGACGGCGAGGATCCCCTCCAGGTCCTTGTGTTGTATCGTGGTGCAGATCATTGCAGGATAGAGATGACGTCGGAAACGGACAGGACGCGGGTGCAGACGGCCCCGATGCCCTCGAGCAGGACGAAGCGGACGGCATCGCCTTCGGCTTTCTTGTCCTTGGCCATGGCGCCCCCGAGGACGGAAACGGGCCAGGGGCATTCCACCGGCAGGCTACAGGCCTTGAAATCCGTCCGCAGTCGTTTTTCCAGGCCGGCCGGGGCCACGCCGAGGGCTTCCGAGAGCCGTGCGGCGAGCAGGATGCCCATGGAAACGGCCCGGCCGTGGGAGATGTGGCCGTCGGAGACCTTCTCGATGGCGTGCGCGAAGGTGTGGCCGAGGTTGAGGTGACGCCGTTCTCCGGATTCGAATTCGTCCCGTTCCACGATGGCGGCCTTGACGGCGGCAGCACCGGCGGCCAGCGCCGGCAGTTCCGCCCTGCGTGCAGCCAGGTCGGAGAAAACGGCGACTGCCTGTCCGTATTTGTCGCCGGTATTGTCGATCAGGTAGCTTTTCAGCAGTTCCGCCGCTCCGCCGAGCAGTTCTTCCCCGGGCAGGGTGTCCAGGGCTTCGGCGCAGATGAAGGTGACTTCGGGCTGGCGGAAGACGCCCATCATGTTCTTGTAAGCGGCGAGGTTGACACCGTTCTTTCCACCGATGGCTGCGTCCACCTGCGCGAGCAGGGTAGTGGGCACGAAGGCGAATCGGACACCGCGCTTGTAGATCGATGCGGCGAATCCGGTGATGTCGGTGGTGATTCCCCCGCCGATGCCCAGTACGTAGGCATCGCGTCCGGCGCCTTTCTCCAGCAGCCAGCGGCAGATGTCCGCCACCGTGTCGATGTTCTTCTCCGCCTCGGAAGCGGAGAGGGAATAAATGCCTTGCAGGCCGGGAAGCCGCCCGGCGATGCGGCGGGCAAACGCACCGACGTTGCGGTCATGGACCACATAGACGGCTTTCTCGTCGGCCAGCCGTTCTGCAACGGTCTCCGGCGTGGCGGGAAGGATGTGGATCTTCGTCATGGGAACAAAGGTACGATAATCTGCTGAAAAATGCAGGGTGGCAGGACGTTATTTGGATCCGCTGCGGCGGCACCTTCCGGTGAAGGCCTGGAAGAGGGGCAGCCAGGAATCGTCCGACAGCAGCAGGCTTTCCGGATGGAACTGGACGGCCCAGACCTGTTCGTTTTCCATGGCCTCGACGAGGCCGTCGTCCGCCCGGGCGACGACCCGCAGCCCTGGCGCGACGGATTTCACCGCCTGGTGGTGCCAGGAGTTGACTGTCAGGGAATCCGGTCCGAAGACGCGTGCGAGGAAGCTGCCGGGTTCGGCGCCGATCTTGTGGGTGATTCCGCCACGGTGCTGACGCGCTTCCGGCAGCTGCGTGGGAATGTCCTGGTACAGGGATCCGCCCAGGACGACGTTCATCAGCTGCTGCCCGCGGCAGATGGCCAGGATGGGCATCCCTGAGGCGACCGCCGCCCGTGCGAGCAGGCTGTCGCTCCGGTCACGGACTGGATTCACTTGCACCGACTCGTTCCATACGGCCTCGCCGTACCAGGCGGGGTTGACGTCTTCGCCACCGGAGAAGACGATGCCGTCGAGCCGCTCAATGACTGCTTCGGCCTGTTCGGGCGTCTCTACCGTCGGAATGATGAAGGGGACGCCGCCGCCCCGCAGGACGGCCTGCACATACCGGGCGCCGAGCGCATCGCTGCCCCCTTCGGTCCGTCCGCAGGAAATACCGACCATCGGCGCGGCCTGGCGCCGGCATGCCGTTCCCGCGAAAAGCAGCCCCGCCAGGAGGATGCATGCAGGCAGGGCGCGCATCAAAAGCATCTTGTCTATCCGTAAAGTCCTTTTTATCACTTGTTCCATGGCTCTTTTCCCTCTTTTTTCGACCGTTAATATACGACAAATCCCAGAAAAAAGAAACGGCTTATTCGATTGTATCATTTTGTCCCCTCCCTGCCTGCCGCTGCCCCGTCGCCCGGTCACCTGCAGCGCCCCCGTCGCCCGGTCACCTGCAGCGCCCCGTCGCCCGGTCACCTGCCGCACCGGGCGGAGGCTGGGATCCTTCTGTGTTTTCGTGCGGGTAAAGCGTGCCGGGTGGTGGGATTCGTGTCGGGTAGGGGAAATAGCGTGACTTGACAGCCACATGGGTCCCGGCCGGGATACGGCCGCGGTGGGTCGGGCATGACGTCGCGGCGGACATTTGGAGTTGACGGGCAGAATCCGTATTTTTGTCTGGAGCGCCGGAGGCGGGAAGAAGATCGGGAAGAAGACCGGAAAGGACCGTTGGAAATACTGCGGGAAGAAGTTTAATAAGGTATCGGCAGAATCGCATGGATGTGATTGCACTGGATATGTACACGACGGCGGGGGCGGGCGTGATCGCTCTCCTGCTGGGCGTGTTCCTGACCCGCAAACTGCCGGCACTGGGGCGGATGTGCATCCCGGCGCCGGTGACCGGCGGCCTGGCCGTTTCGCTGCTCTTCCTGCTCCTGCACGTCGCCTTCGGCTGGCGGTTCTCCTTCGACGGGACGGTCAAAGACCTCTGCATGCTGGTGTTCTTCACTTCGGTCGGCTTTCAGTCCGACCTGCGGATGCTTCGTGCGGGCGGGAAACCGCTCGTCGTGATGATCGGGCTCGTGTCGCTGCTGATTGTCGCCCAGAACCTCCTGTCGCTCGGCATCGCCCGCGGCTTGCACATCGACCCGCTCGTGGGCATGGCGACCGGGTCCATTCCGATGTGCGGCGGGCACGGGACCGCCGGCGGGTTCGCCCCCGTCCTGGCGCAGATGGGCCTGCAGGGAGCGGATTCGATCGCCATGGCGGCAGCGACGTTCGGGCTGGTGGCCGGGTCGATGGTCGGAGGTCCGGTCGGGGAATTCCTCGTCCGGCGGCACCGGCTAGCGGAAGCGTCCGGTTCGGACGACGTGGTCTCCACCCTGGGTGGAGAAGCTCCGGAAGATGGCGGCATGGAGGGCGAAACCACGGACAGGCATCCCGGAGCGGAGCAGATCCCCCCGAGCGGTGGAGAGGAACACGGGATGCGGCGTGCGATCCAGGCCGTCTGCCAGCTGCTCCTGGCCATGGCGCTGGGACAGGGGCTGAGCAAGTTGCTGGCGCTGACCGGCATCACGTTCCCGACCTATTTCGGCGCACTGGTCGTCGCGTCGCTCCTGCGCAATGTCCTGGACCCCCGTCCGGGTTCGGGGCGGAAGCATCCGCTCTGCCTGGACAAGATCGTTTCGCTGGGGAATGCCGCCCTGTTCCTGTTCCTGGGCATGGCGATGGCGACCCTCAAGCTCTGGGAGCTGGCCGGGCTGATGCTCCCGCTCCTGGTGATCCTGCTCGCCCAGACGCTTTTCATCGTCCTTTTCGCATGCCTGGCCGCCTTCCCGGCGCTCGGGAAGAACTATGACGCAGCCGTCCTGGTGAGCGGCCTGTGCGGGTTCGGGCTGGGTGCGACGCCGAATGCAATGGCCAACATGTCCGCGGTCTGCTTCAAATACCATTATGCGGCAAAGCCCTTCATCATCGTCCCCATCATCGGGGCGATGTTCGTCGACCTGATCAACACATTCGTCGTTACGGTCCTGCTGAACGTCTTGTAAGATCGTTTATTGCCTTCCTGCACCGGTGAGCTGCCGGTAGACCCCGACCGCCTGCACGGCAGGCGCTACGTCGTGTACCCTGAGGATGTCCGCTCCGCCCTGCAAGGCGGCGAGGTGGGCGCTCTGCGTCGCGGGCAGCGCCTCTTCGGGACTGATGCCGAGCGGCTGCCAGAGGAACCGTTTCCGGGAAATCCCGACCAGCATCCGCCGCCCCGGAACCCGCAGCGCGGACAGTTCCCGGAGCAACTGCCAGTTCTGCTCCACGGTCTTGGCGAAACCGAAGCCGGGGTCGAGGATCCAGTCTTCCAGACCGGCGTCCTCTGCCCGCTGGGCGAAAGCCTCGAAATACCGGCGGACGGCGGCGGTGACGGGGGAGAGCCCGTCCGGCACGCCTTCGGCGGGATAGTCCGTCATCCCCTGCATGGTGGCGGGGGTCCCGCGTTTATGCATCGCGATGTAAGTGAGGTGGTTCCGTGCCGCTACGGAGAGCATGGCCGGGTCGTCTTCGCCGGCGGAGATGTCGTTTACGATGACGGCGCCCACGGCATCTGTCGCCCGCAGGATCACTTCCGACCACCACGTGTCAATCGAAAGAGGCGTATCCGGAAAGGCGTCGCGCAGGCAGCGGAGTGCGGGCGAGAGCCTCCGCCATTCTTCTGCGGCGCCGACGGCCTGGGATCCCGGCCGGGTGGAGCAGGCGCCCAGGTCCAGGATGCGGGCACCTTCCGCGATCATTTCCGCAGCTTTCTGCTGCAGCGCGTCGAGGTCAGGGCGTCCGTCTCCGTCAAGGAAGCGGCTGCCGGCGTAGAAGGAATCGCCGGTGAGGTTGAGGATCCCCATCACCGTGACGGGTCTGTCGAAGTTTGTTTCCATCGGTCCAAATTTAGTGAATAATGGAATAAAATCATTATATTTACACTGTTAAAACTATCCTTGTCATGGCGAACAGAAAGATCCTCTTTGCAGTCGACCTGCAGAAAGATTTCATAGATGGCACCCTGACGGTTCCCGGTGCCGCTTCCGTCCTTCCGGTGATCGATTCGGTCAAAGGCCGTTTCGACCTGGTTTACTTCACGTTGGACTGGCATCCGGTCAATCACTGTTCGTTCCGCGAGCAGGGCGGACCCTGGCCCGTGCACTGTGTGCACCATACGGCCGGCGCCTCCCTCCCCGACAGCGTGCTGGCCGGCCTGGAGGAAGAGCGGATGCGCTTCATCCTCAAGGGGCGCCGCCCGGAACGGGAGGAATATGGTGCCCTCGTGGATGTGACGGCGGAAAACCAGGATCTTTTCCAGCCCGGTGACGAGGTCGTCATCTGCGGCATCGCTTCCGAATACTGTGTGTTCGAGTCCCTGAAGAACCTGTACGCCCTCAGCCAGGCCGTCGGCTTCAGCGTGAAGGTGTTCCTGGAGGGAACGGCCAAGTTTGAGAACTATGACGCCATCTGCGCGTTCATGGCCGAGAACGACATCCCCGTGTGGAAAGCAGAATGAGTCGGAAAGGCATGCTGGTCGTCCTGGAAGGCCTCGACGGAGCAGGCAAGTCGACGCAGGTGAAGCGCCTGCGGACGTATCTGGAACAGATCCGTCCCGGCTTGGAATACATTCATTTCCCCCGGTATGATGCGCCGGTCTACGGCGATCTGATCTCCCGTTTCCTGCGCGGGGACTTCGGCGCGAACGACGCCGTCCACCCGCAGCTGGTGGCCCTTCTCTTCGCGGAAGACCGCCACGGCGCCGCCCCGTTCCTGCGCGAACGGCTGGAGCAGGGAAGTGTCGTGCTGCTGGACCGGTACGTCTACTCCAATATCGCCTATCAATGTGCCAAACTCCCTCCCGGGACGGAGCGGGATGCGCTGCGCCGCTGGATCGTGGAGACGGAGTTCGGCTTGTTCGGCCTGCCGCGGCCGGACCTGAACCTGTTCCTGGATGTCCCGATTTCCTTTGTCGCGGAGCGGCTCGAATCGTCGCGGAGCGGCGCTGACCGGCGTTACCTTCACGGCGGGCAGGACATCCATGAAGCGGACATCTCTTTCCAGGAGCAGGTCCGGGACCTGTATCTGCAGCTCTCCCGGGAGGATGCCTCCTTCCTCCGCGTAGACTGCTCCGATGACTGCGGCGACATGTTGCCGCCGGACGACATCGCCGCTCGAGTGCGGAATGTCGTCGACGCCCATTTCTTTCAGACAAGATGAAGACGCAATCTCCTAGAACGAAGCGGCTGGCCGCCGTCCTGATCGGCATCACGTTCCTGGTGGCGGGCCTGCTCAAACTGTTGGATCCCGTAGGCGCCGGCCTGGTGATGGACAGTTATTTCAAGTTTTTCCATCTGCCTTTCCTGCACGGGATCGCAAAGGCGGCCGGTGTGGCCTTCGCCTTGGTCGAAACCCTGCTTGGCGCCGCCCTCGTGGCCGGTGTCTGGCGCCGTCCCGTCGCCAGGATCACGTTCGCCCTCCTTGCACTGTTCACGCTGCTGACACTGGTCCTGGCCATTGCACGCCCCCAGATGGACTGTGGCTGCTTCGGAGAGGCGGTGCACCTGACCCATTTCCAGACCCTGTTGAAGAATGTCATCCTGCTGGCCCTGGCCTTGTTCGCCTTCCTGCCTTTCGGGGAGCTGGGCACGCCGCGCCGGCGGAAATACGTCTCTTTCGGCCTGGTGGCGGCTGCGGCTGTCTTCTTCGCCGCCTGGTCACTCCGGTCGGTCCCGCTGGTCGATTTTACGGATTTCCGTCCGGGCAGTGAATTGCTGGCTGCCGTCGAGGGAGGGGAGGACCGGACGCAGGCCGACTACGAGTCGATGTTCATTTACCGGAAGAACGGCCAGGAGGGCGCTTTCCCGCTGGACCGCCTGCCGGATTCCACCTGGACCTACGTCCGCACCGAGACGATCCTGCGCAACCGGCTGGATGTCAAGGAGCGAGTTCCCATGCTTTCCTTCACCGACACGTCCGGCCGCTACTGCGACGACCTGGCCGCACACGGACAGGTGCTGGCCGTGTCAGTATACGATGTCCCCGGCCTTCCGGGAGAAGCCTGGACCGAAATCGCCGCTACGCTGGACGCGGCTGCGTCCGCCGGTTTCACACCGCTGCTGCTCGCCTCGTCCTCCAAGGCTGCTTTCGACAGCCTCGCTACCGTCGTCGGTGACACGCGTGAAAGCGTCGATCCTTATTTCTATACGGCTGATTTCAAGACCCTGGTCACGCTGAACCGCTCCAACGGCGGCGCCACCTGGCTGAGTGACGGACTGCTGATCCGTAAATATCCACGCTCCGCCCTGCCTGCGCCGGACACGCTGCTGGAGCTGACCGGGCAGGACCCGACAGAGGTGATGCTGCATGAAAGCACAAGAGGACGCCTCCGTTTCCAGGGCATCCTCTTCTATGCAATCGGAGTATTGCTCTTGATCTAGCTGAGCGTCTGCTTGACTTCCGTAATCACGAAGGCCTCGATGTTGTCACCGACCTTGACGTCGTTGAACTTCTCGATGCCGATACCGCATTCCATGCCGGCCGCCACCTCCTTGACATCGTCCTTCCCACGTTTGAGGGAAGCGAGCGAGCCGGTGTAGATGACGATACCGTCGCGGATCAGGCGGCACTGGGCCGTCTTGGCGATCTTTCCGTCGCGGACCAGACAGCCGGCGACCGTGCCCACCTTGGAGATCTTGAAGGTCTGCTTGACCTCGGCCGTACCGGTGATCTCTTCCTTCTTGATGGGCTCGAGCATGCCTTCGATACCGTCCTTGACGTCGTTGATCGCGTCGTAGATGACCGAGTAGAGCCGGATTTCGATGCCCTGTTCGTCGGCCGTCTTCCGGGCGTCCGTGGAAGGACGGACCTGGAAGCCGATGATGACGGCGTCGGAGGCTTCGGCCAGGATGACGTCGGATTCGGAGATCGCACCCACGGCCTTGTGGATGACGTTGACGCGCACCTGCTCGGTGGACAGCTTGATGAGGGAGTCGGAAAGGGCTTCCACGGAGCCGTCCACATCGCCCTTGACAATGACGTTGAGTTCCTTGAAGTTGCCGATGGCGATGCGCCGTCCGATCTCTTCGAGGGTCATGTGCTTCTGGGTCTTGATGCCCTGGATGCGGATCAACTGCTCACGTTTGTTGGCAATCGCCTTCGCTTCCCGCTCGTCATTCATGACATTGAACTTGTCACCGGCGCTCGGGGCGCCGTTCAGGCCCAGGATGCTGACCGGCGTGGAAGGACCGGCTTCCTTGACTTTCTGCCCGCGTTCGTTGAACATCGCCTTGATGCGCCCGTAGTAGCAGCCGCTCAGGACCATGTCGCCGGTCCGCAGGGTTCCCTCCTGTACCAGGACGGTCGCCAGGTAGCCGCGGCCTTTGTCCAGGGAGGACTCGATCACGGTACCGATGCCGTTCTTGTTCGGGTTGGCCCGCAGTTCGAGCAGGTCGGTCTCCAGGAGCACCTTCTCAAGCAGCTTGTCGACGTTCAGTCCCTTCTTGGCGGAGATTTCCTGGCTCTGGTATTTTCCTCCCCAGGCTTCGGTGAGGATGTTCATCTGTGCGAGTTGCTGGTAGATCTTCTCCGGTGCGGCGCCTTCCTTGTCGATCTTGTTGATGGCGAAGACCATCGGGACGCCGGCGGCCTGTGCATGGTTGATGGCCTCGACGGTCTGGGGCATCACGGCGTCGTCCGCCGCGATGATGATGATCGCCAGGTCGGTCAACTGCGCACCGCGGGCACGCATCGCCGTAAAGGCTTCGTGTCCCGGGGTGTCCAGGAAGGTGATCCGCCGCCCGTCGGGCAGTTTGACATTGTACGCGCCGATGTGCTGCGTGATACCGCCCGCCTCGCCGGCGATGACGTTCGACTTGCGGATGTAGTCCAGCAGCGAGGTCTTGCCGTGGTCGACGTGACCCATCACGGTGATCACCGGCGGCCGGGGGACCAGGTCTTCCTCCCGGTCTTCCTGCTCGGACTGTCCGGCGATCTCTTCGGTCAGGTCGGCGGTGACGAAGTCGACCTTGTAGCCGAACTGCTCCGCCACGAGCACGAGGGCCTCGGCGTCGAGGCGCTGGTTGATGGACACCATCAGGCCCAACTCCATGCAGGCCTTGATGACCTCGTTGACCGGAGTGTTGTTCATCAGGGTGGCCAGGTCGTTGACCGTCACGAATTCGGTAACCTTGAGCACCTGCTTCTCGGCCATGACCTGCGCCATTTCCTCCTGCGTCTTCGCGGCGGCGAGTTCGCGCTTCTCCTTGCGGTACTTGGCGCCGAAGTTGTTCTTCTTGCCTTCGTTCATCCGGGCGTAGGTCTCCTTGACCTGCTTCTGGATTTCCTTCTGCATCGCCTCCTGCTCCTCTTCGGTCAGCGCAGGCTTGAAGCGGTCCGCGCCGCGGCTCCGCTTCTTTCCGCCCTTCCCGGCGTCAGCCGCCGGCCGGGCGTCTTTCTTGTTCTTGTCCTTCTTGGCATCCCTGCGGCTGTTGTTGTCCGCCTGTTTGCCTTCCTTGGCGACGTCGACTTTCTGGCTGCCCTTGGCGATCCGTTCGCGCTTCTTGCCGCTCTTCTTCTCGAACTGGGACATGTCGATCTTGCCGAGGACCTTGAATCCGGGAACACCCTTGTCGTCGTCATTCTGCTCTTCCGCGGGCGCCTCTCCGGCAGCCGTCGCGGCCTCCTCCTTCTCCTCGGCCTCGGGTTCCTTCCCTTCCTCGTCGGCAGCACGCTCCGCAGGGGTCGGCACGGAGGGCTTTTCTTCCTTGGCAGGTTTGGGTTCGGGCTCCGGAGCAGGTTCAGGACGGGCCGTTTCAGCGACGGGGACCTCCTGCGGCTTCACTTCCTCCACAGGCTCGGGTATCGGCTCGGGCTTGGGTTCCGGCTTCGGCTCGGGCTTCGGCTCGGGCTTGGGTTCCGGCTTGGGTTCCGGCTTCGGCTCGGGTTTGGGTTCCGGTTTGGGCTCGGGGGCCGGCTCGGGCTTGGGTGCGGCCGGCGTGAAGATCGTCGTCTTGATGACGGTCTCGCGCGCAGGCTCGTAGAAGTCGTCTTCTGCGGCTTCTTCTTGCTGGCGCCGGCTGGATTTCTCGATGATCTCGTTGAGCTTGATGTCCACCTTCTCGGAGGCTTCCTTCATCTCGAGGTCCTTGCCGAATTGCTTCTCGATGGCCGGAAGATATTCGTCCGACACCTTGGCATTCGGATTCTCTTCGATGTCGGCGCCTTTGCTCTTGAGGAACTCGACGAGGTTCGCAAGTCCGATGTTGTATTTCCTGATGATTTTGTTGATTCTGATTTCTGCCATATTGTTACCCCTTTAAATCAAAATTACCGACGGAAAGCGTCCGGCTAGTCTTCTTCGAATTCCGCGCGGAGGATGCGGAAGACTTCCTCCACGGTCTCGTCCTCGAGGTCCGCTCGCTTCGCGATGTCGGCCGGCGAGAAGGCGAGGACGGCCTTTGCCGTGTCGCATCCGATGGCCATGAGGCGGTCGATCACCCACTGGTCGATCTCGTTGTTGAACTCGGTGAGGAGCACATCTTCCTCATCGTCGTCCGCCTGTTCGCCCTTCGGCGCCTCGCGCCAGACCTCGATCTCGCGGTCGACCAGCATGCCGGCGAGCTTGATGTTGCATCCGCCGCGGCCGATGCCCTTCTTCACCTCGTCCGGAAGCATATAGACCTTGATCTTGTCGGAGGAGGAATTCCCCAAGTCGATCGAAGAGATCCGGGCCGGGTTGAGGGCGCGCTGGATCATCAGCTGGGTGTTGGACGTCCACTGCAGCACGTCGATGTTCTCGTTGCGCAGCTCACGGACGATGCCGATGATGCGGGATCCCTTGACACCGATGCAGGCGCCGATCGGGTCGATCCGCTCGTCATAGGACTCCACGGCGACCTTGGCCCGCTCGCCGGGGATGCGCACCACCTTCTTGATGGTGATCAGACCGTCGAAGATCTCGGGAACTTCCAGTTCGAACAGCTTTTCGAGGAACTCGTTCGAGGTGCGGGAGAGGGTGATGTAGGGCGTGGTGTTGTTCTTCATCTCCACACTCTTGATGATGGCCCGCAGGGTGTCGCCCTTCTTGAACCGCTCACCGGGGATCTGCTCGCTCTTGGGCAGGTGCAGCTCGTTGCTGTCCTCGTCCAGGATGATGACCTCCTTCGACCAGGTCTGGTAGATCTCGCCCGTGAAAATCTCACCGACTTTGTCGGAATAGAGCTTGAATACATTGGCCTTGTCGATGTCCATGATGCGGCCCTGGAGGTTCTGGCGGATGTTGAGGATACCGCGGCGACCGAAGGAGGCCAGGGAAAGCTTCTTGGTGTAGACGTCCCCGATCTCGTAGTCGTCGTCGCCGGTCTCCTCCTTGATCTGCTCGAGGGTGATCTGCGTATTCGGGTTCTCGACTTCTTCCACGACATCGAAATTCTGGTAGATTTCACAGTCTCCCTTGTCGACATTGATGATGACGTCGAAGTTGTCGGAGGAACCGTAGGTCTTGGCGATCTGGGTCAGGAACACGTCCTTGAGCACACCCATCATGACCGGTCTGTCGATGTTTTTCTCTTCCTTGAAATCCTTGAAGGCATCGATCAGCGTCGCTTCAGTTTTCTTTTCCATTGTTATGCTGTTGTTTTTGACTATTCGAATACGATGTGCGGAGAGACGGTGTTGATCTCTTCCTGCGGGAAGCGGTCTTCGTGGCAGACCGTCTGTTTCTTCTTGCTGCCTTCCACCGCCTCTTTCGCCGTGTAGGCCAGGACGATCCCTCCTTCGTCGGCGGCCTTCAGCTCGCCGATGAGCTTCCGTCCGCCTTTCAGGCGCACTTCCACCTGCGTCCCGAGGGCTTTCCGATACTGTGCGGGAACCTTGAACGGCTGGTCCAGGCCGGCGGAGGTGACCGTCAGCGCGTAATCTTCCACGTCGCGGTCGAAGGCGGTGAGAAAGGCGTCGTTGACCGCCTCGCAGTCGTCCAGGTCGACGGACCCGGTTTCCTTTTCAATGACGATGACGATGTCGTTGTCCTTGCTGACCGTCACGTCGACCAGGAAGCATCCCGCCTGTTCGACGGCTTCCGTGACCTTCCCGATGATCTGTTGTCTGTCCATGTACCGGTTTCATTAAAAAACGATAGGAGACGATCGCCGTCCCCTATCTCGCTCAACGGTTGCAAATATAGGAATATAATTTCTAAATTGCAAGGAATCGCCTTTTGACGCATAAAAAAAACCGTTCCAAGCGATACTTTTTTGGTAAATGGCAATATAATTGCTTTCTTTGCAGATGATTTGACACATTTTCTTGAGATGGAATTTACCGCCAGACAACTTAGCCAGATATTGAAAGGGACGGTGGACGGCGACCCGCAGGCAACCGTCACTTCGTTTGCGAAGATCGAGCACGGCAAGCCCGGTCAGCTTTGTTTTTATGCCAATCCCAAATACGAGAGATACGTGTATACCTGCCGTGCGAGCGTGCTGCTTGTGAACAAGGATTTCGAACCGAAATCGGCGGTCACGAGCACGATGGTGCGCGTCGACGATGCCTACAAGGCCCTGGCGGACCTGCTGAAATACGTTGCCGCCAAGAAGAAGACCGACCGTCGTTACCGCGGCTGGCGTTCCACCACCTTCCTCTCTACGAAATTCGGCCGGAAGGTGTACGTGGGCAACGGCGCCTATGTCGGCCGGCGCACCCGGGTGGGCGACAACTCGAAAATCTATGAGAACGTCTACGTCGGCGACGACGTCCGCATCGGGAAGCGCTGCATCCTGTATCCCGGCGTCGTGGTGTATCCCCGCACGGTGATCGGTGACAACGTGATCATCCACGCCGGTGCGGTCATCGGCTCGGACGGCTTCGGCAACGCCCCGCTGCCGGACGGCACCTGGGAGAAGATCGAGCACATCGGCAACGTCGTGATCGGCAACAATGTCGAGATCGGCTCCTGCACCACCATCGACCGCTCCGAAATGGAATCGACCATCATCGGCAACGGCGTCAAGATCGACAACCTGTGCCAGATCGCGCACAATGTGCAGGTCGGCGACAATACCGTGATGGCCGCCCAGTGCGGGATCGCAGGCTCCACCAAGATCGGGAAAAACTGCATCCTGGCCGGGCAGGTGGGCATCGCCGGTCACCTGACCATCGCGGACAATACGACGGTCGGCGCCCAGTGCGGCATCATCGGCAACGTGCGGAAGAGCGGACAGGTGCTGCTGGGCTCTCCGTCCATGCCGCTCAAGAACTACCTGCGCAGTTACGCCGTCTTCAAACGGCAGGGCCAGGAAGACGCCGAGTGATTCTCTTTTGAATAGTCAGGAATAATTGCTATATTTGCGGACTCCCTTCAAAAAGGGTTTTGATTTATAGTCTGCTGATATCGCTTTTATGACATTGTGCAAGCAAAGGACATTGCGCGGAGAATGCCGCTTTGAGGGAAAAGGCCTCCATTCCGGAAAATACACGCATATGACGCTGAAGCCGGCCGGCCCGGGGACGGGAATCGTTTTCCGCCGCACCGACCTGGGGGAGGACGCGCTCGTCCATGCTGTCGCTGACAATGTCTCTTCCACGGCCCGGAGTACGACCCTTTCCGAAGGGCAGGCTTCCGTCGCGACGGTGGAACACCTGATGTCCGCCCTGACGGGCCTGGGCGTGGATAACGTCCTCGTCGAGCTGGACAACCTGGAAGTCCCGATCCTGGACGGCAGCGCCCGCTTCTATGCGGAGGCCTTCGCCCGCACGGGGCTCGAGGAGCAGGACGCTCCCCGGAAGGTGTTCACCCTGGACCAAGCGGTGGAGGTCTCCGATCCCGCCTCGGGCGCCTTCGTGCGTCTCGAGCCTTCCGACACCTGCTCGTATGAAGTCACCGTCGACTTCGGTTCCCACGTCCTCGGTGTCCAGCAGGCCGCCTGGGATCCGTCCGTGGACTACGCCGCCGAGGTCGCCCCTTGCCGGACATTCGTCTTCTTCCACGAACTGGAGTACCTCTTCGCCAACAACCTGATCAAGGGCGGTGACGTCGACAACGCCATCGTGATCGTCGAGCATCCGGTCACCCGTGAGCAGCTCGACCGGATCACGGGCCTTTTCGGACGGCCACAGATCGATATCCGCGAGGACGGCTACCTGGACAACCTGCAGCTGCATTTCCCGAACGAGTGCGGGCGCCACAAGCTTCTGGACCTGGTGGGCGACCTGCGGCTCGCCTGCGGATTCCTTTCCGCACGGGTGACGGCTTTCAAGCCCGGTCATACGCTCAACACCCTTGCCGCGAAGGCCGTCCGGGAACAGATTTTGCTCCAACGATAGAAAAAACACAGTCGATATGAACAATATTTCACCGCTTGCCACCGTCAGCCCGGATGCGAAACTCGGAGACAACATCGAGATCGGTCCATATGCTTTCATCGATGCGAATGTCGAGATCGGCGACGGCTGCAAGATCCTTCCGCATGCGACCATTTTCTCGTATGTGAAGATGGGCAGGAACTGCCAGGTTTTCCCCGGTGCCGTGGTCGGCGCCATCCCGCAGGATCTCAAGTTCGAGGGAGAAGTGACCTACGTAGAGATCGGAGACAACGTGACCATCCGCGAATGCGCCACCATCAACCGCGGCACGAAAGCCAGCGGCAAGTGCGTTACCAAGGTTGGAAACAACTGTCTGATCATGTCTTACGTGCACGTCGCCCACGACTGCGTGATCGGGGACCATTGCATCCTGGTCAGCTATGTGGGCCTGGCCGGCGAGACGGTCATCGATGACTGGGCCATCATCGGCGGCGGCGCCAAGGCGCACCAGTTCTCCAAGGTCGGCGCGCACGCCATGGTCGGCGGCATGTCCAAGATCAACAAAGACGTGCCTCCGTATGTCCTCTGCGGCCGTGACCCGATCTGCTATGCGGGTGTCAACCTCGTCGGACTCCGTCGCCGCGGATTCTCCTCCGAGGTTATCCATAACATCAAGGACATCTACGACACCATTTATTATCAGGGATACAATACCAGCGACGGCTGCACCAAGGTGGAGGCCGGCTTCCCGCAGAGCGAGGAACGCGACATCATCCTCAAGTTCATCCGGGAATCGAAGCGCGGCATCATCCCTGCGATGAAGATCCGCGAAAAGGTAGAAATCGAGTAGGCCGTGCTCCTCGGCATCGCCTATTTCCCGCCTGTCAGTTATTTCGCACTGATGGCAAAAGGCTTCCGTCTGTCCGCCGACGACGTGGAGCCTTCTGTCGTTTATCTGGAAGCTTGCGAGCATTACCGTAAACAGTCCTGGCGGAACCGCTGCCGGATCCTGGCGGCGGACGGCCCTGTGTATCTGCAGTTTCCCGTCGTCCATCCGGCCGACGGCAGGCCCGTGCGCGACGTTCGGGTCGACTATTCCGTGCCCTGGGTGGTCCGGACGGAACGGGCCATCACTTCGGCGTACGAGTCCTCAGGGTATTTCTTCCATTACCGAGACGAGCTGTTTTCCATCCTGGATTCGCATCCGGAGACGCTTTTCGACCTGGACTTGCAGTTGATTCGCTTCTTCCTGCGGAAGACGGGCATCTGTGCGGACCTGCGGTTGACCGACCGGTTTACACCGCCCTCGGAGGACGGCATGTCCCCATACGGGGAGGACTGGCGCTACCGGCTCCATCCGAAGCGGCCTTCGACCGTCCTCTCTGACCTTCAACTGGAAAAACCGTATTTCCAGGTCTTTGCCCGGAAATACGGTTTCGTTTCCGATCTCTCCATCATAGACCTCCTGTTCAATGAAGGCCCGGAGTCGATCACTTTCCTGATGAACCGCTAGAATCTCCAGCCGAGGGTCAGGGTGATGTCCCAGCGCTCGCGCTTGTTCAGGATCAGCGGAGAAGCATAATCCGCCAGATAGTCCGCGTACGGGGAGATGTTCTCGTCCGAGAAGGCGGTCAGGCGTCCCGCGATGTCCGCGAAGAACGAGCCGGGGGAGGAGTAGCCCAGACCGACCGAATAGGCGTTGATCTTGTCGTGCAGGGTGGTGCGGTTGTCGTACTCGGGAATGTCCGTGAAGTTGTAGCCGGCGCGGACCGCGATCTCGGGGATCGGCTTGATCTCGGCGCCCAGGCGGAACATGTTCGACTTGCCCATCCGCTGGCGGATTTCGCTGTTGAGGGCGGTGAAGGTATCGTCGTAACCGTCGCGGTCGCGGAACTTCATGGTGGAGTAGTCGGTCATTTCGTAATCGAAGCTCAGCAGCGCCATGCCGAAGAAGGTGTAGGCGATACCGGCGTTGACGCGGTACGGCGCGCGGAACTCGTAACCCCATTCGCCTTCGGGCGAGGTGGCGGTCCCTTCGTCCATCCCGTCATAATGGATGTCTACCGAATGCTTCCAGCGCTCGTCGATGCTCATCGCGGTCGGCGTCTGGATGGCGGCGCCGATGCGCAGTCCGTCGGACGGCTTGGCGATGAATCCGATCTTGGCGTACACGCCGGAGACGTCGGCGGTATAGGAGTACCGCGAGCGGTAGTTGTTGAAGTAGGCCGTCTTGTCTTCGAAACGGTTCGGGAAGTCGGCCGGGTCGACGGCGGCTTCCTTGAAGTATTCGCTGTAGGAATAGTCCATGCCGACAACACCGATGTTGGCGCCGAGGTAGAAGCGGTCGGAGAAGTTGAAGCCGACGTTGAAGAGCGCGTCGTACTTGCTCCCGGTCTTCCTGCGGCCGTAGGTCTGCTGGAGCGGACCACCCAACCGGATGTCGTAGATATGGTTGCCGGCTTCGTCGATCTCTCCGGTGTCTTCGAAGAGTTCGGTCGCTGCGATGTAGCGGTAGTAGTAGTCCGGGTCGTTGATGTCGCCGAAGACACCGATCGCACCGGCCTGCGCATTGACGATGTCGTTCCACGGGGGATAGATCCCCTGGTCGTCGACGTTCCAGTAGGCGTAGTCCCAGACATCCTGCTCGCGGCCGGCCGCGTCACGGTAGCCATTGAGGAAGTCCACGTCGAACCCCTGCGCATTGACGGCCATGGAGCTCAGGTAGCTCGTCTTGTCGTTGATGCCTCCGGCGATCATCTTGTCGGCGTAGTTGTTGTTCGCATTGAACACGAAACCGTAGGTGACGCTTTTCAATCCGTACTTGCGCCCGGTCTTCCAGTTGACCGTCGTTCCGAAGTTCGGCATCGTGAAGCGGGTGAGCCCGGAGCTCTGGGGATTGGAGAAGATGTCCACCCCGGAGACGGGATACGCGCTGTAGGATGCCGTGGACGTGCTGATGGACAGCCCCGGCGTGATCGTGAACTGGGAGTAGCCGGCCACCGCGGAACCTGCCGGATTGAGGCTGATCGATCCGAGGTCTCCACCCACGGCGGTCATGGCGTTGCCCAGGGCGATGGAACGAGCCGTTCCGAAATATTCGTTCTTGCTGAACGTGAGCCCGTCGTAGACCGTCTGCGCGCCGGCGTAGAAAGCGGTCAGGGACAACAGGGCGGTGAATAGGGTCTTTTTCATCTTATTGTTCGGTTTTATGGTTCATAATTTAAGTTGTTGGAAGCAGGGGGCAGGGAAGGATTACCTTCTGCCGCTGCCGCCGCGCGATCCGCCGCCACCGGAGGAACCGCCGCCGGAGTATCCGCCACCGCCGGAGTATCCGCCGCCGGAGGAACTGGAGCCGGAGCTTCTGTAGGACCCGGAGGAAGAACTGCTGGAGGAACTGCGGTAGGAACCGGAAGACATGCTGCTCGAGGAACTGCGATAGGATCCGCTGCTGGAGGAGCTGCTGCGGGCAGCGCTGCCGGAAGAGGACCGCGCCGCCGATCCGCTGGACGGGCGGGAATACGTCGTCGTTCCGGAGGTATGCCGGGTCGATACGCCGGAGCCGGACATGGTGCTGCGGGCCGAAGGGGCCGTGCTGCGAACCGTCGAGGAAGTCCGGGAACTACCGGAAGTCCGTGCAACCGCGCCGCTGCGGGCGGCCGATGCACTGCTGCGTGCGGCCGAGACGGCGGAAGTCCGCGAGGCGGGACTTGCACTGCTGCGAGCTGCCGCTGCGCTGGAAGAGCGCAGGCCGGCGCTGCTGCGGGAACGCGAGACGGCGCTGCTGCGGGAACCGGCGCTCCGCGATACCGAGCCGATGCCGCTTCTCGCGGTGGATCCGGTGGTGTTCAGGCGCGGGGTGTAAACCCGGCCGGTGCCGCCGCCGAACAAGTCGCCGTGGTGACCGGCATAGTGGTGATGGTGGGAGTAATAGCCGCCGTACCAGCCGCCGTACCAGCGGTCATACCAGCCGTAGTGCCCGTAAAACCCGTAATAGCCCGGATCATACCATCCGCCGTACCATCCGCTGTAGTACCAGGGGCTGGACCAGCCGTGATAGAACCACGGGTCGTACCATCCATAGTACCACGGGTCGTTCCAGCCGTACCACCAGCCGGAGTGACGGTAATACCACGGGTCGTACCATCCACCGTAATACCAGGGGTTGTATCCCCAGTAGAGGGAGGAATAGTACGGCCAGGAATGCCAGGAATAGTAGCCGGGATACATGCCCCAACGGGCGTTCCACATGTCGAGCGGGTCGTCGAACACGGTGACGTTCGTGGTGTTCTCTCTTCCGTCGAAGCCGATGACGGCTTTCTTCCCTTCGGGGATGAAGAGCGTGTCCGTCTTCTCTCCGTTCTTCAGGAAGATCGGAGAGCCTTTCGTCTTTCGTACAAGTAAGTCGGTTTCTTCTTCTGAAACGGCTGCTTCTGCCGCCGCGTTTTCAGTATAGTAGATTCCGTCCTGATACTTCTGGCGGGAAGCATCGTTCGCATACTGCGCAGCTGAACCGCACGATGACAGTGCCGCAGCGAGCAGCGCCGAGATGATGAGGATTGTGCGTGTTTTCATTTTCGAATCTCCTATAATTGACAATTAATTCGTAACTTCGCACCATAAAAACTGGCATGTCGTCACGTATATAGGCGATAAGTGCAAAAAGCATACCTGAATCTATGGAACCGTACGTTCTGGGTAAAAGTAGTAATTTGCCCGGTCATAGACAAGGTTTTGGCAGTAAATTTGATTTTTCGACAACGATATGGCAAAAGAAGTAACGAAAAGAGCCGAGAATTATTCTCAGTGGTACAATGATCTGGTGGTCAAGGCGGACCTGGCGGAGCAGTCTCCGGTCCGGGGGTGCATGGTGATCAAGCCGTACGGCTATGCGATCTGGGAGAAGATGCAGCATGTGCTGGACGGGATGTTCAAGGAAACGGGGGCGCAGAACGCGTATTTCCCGCTGTTCATCCCCAAGTCCTTCTTCAGCCGCGAGGCGGAGCATGTGGCCGGATTCGCCAAGGAATGTGCTGTCGTTACACACCACCGGCTGATGAACGATCCCGCCGGGAACGGCGTCGTCGTGGATCCCGAGGCGCGGCTCGAGGAAGAGCTCGTCGTCCGTCCGACATCCGAGACCATCATCTGGAGTACCTATAAGAATTGGATCACTTCCTGGCGCGACCTCCCCATCATGTGCAACCAGTGGGCGAACGTCGTCCGCTGGGAGATGCGCACGCGCCTGTTCCTGCGGACCGCCGAGTTCCTCTGGCAGGAAGGCCATACCGCGCATGCGACGGCCGCCGAGGCCCAGGAGGAAGCAAAGCGGATGGTGGAAGTGTACGCGCGTTTCGCCCGGGAATACATGGCGATGCCGGTGATCGTCGGCCACAAGAGCCCGAACGAGCGTTTCGCCGGTGCCCTCGACACCCTGACCATCGAGGCGATGATGCAGGACGGAAAGGCCCTGCAGGCAGGGACCTCGCACTTCCTCGGACAGAATTTCGCCAAGTCCTTCGACGTGCAGTTCACGGACAAGGAAGGGAAGCTGCAGTATGTCTGGGCCACTTCCTGGGGCGTTTCTACGCGTCTGATGGGTGCGCTTGTGATGGCGCACGGCGACGACAACGGGCTGGTGCTTCCGCCGGCCCTCGCCCCGATCCAGGTCGTGATGGTCCCCATCCACAAGACCGACGAGGAACGTGCGGCCATCCTCGAGAAGATGGCTTCGCTCAAGGCGGCCCTCGAGGCGGAAGGCCACACCGTGAAGGTGGACGACCGCGACACCCTGCGTCCGGGCTTCAAGTTCGCCGAATGGGAGCTCAAGGGCGTCCCGGTGCGTCTGGCGATCGGCCCGCGCGACTTGCAGAACGGTACGGTCGAAGTGCACCGCCGCGACACGCTCGAGAAGCAGACCGTCGCGCTGGAGGGGCTTGAGAAGTCCATCGCCGCCTTGCTGGACGACATCCAGAAAAACATCTACCGGAAGGCTTTCGACTTCCGGGCCGCCAACGTCGAACCCTGCGACGACTGGGAGACTTTCAAAGAGAAGATCCAGACCGGCAAGTTCCTGCTCTGCCACTGGGACGGCACGGCCGAGACCGAGCAGAAGATCAAGGACGAAACCAAGGCGACGATCCGCTGCATCCCGGTGGATACGTTCGTCTGCGAGGAGGAAGGCAAGGACATCTACTCCGGAAAGCCTTCTTCACGCCGGGTGGTCTTCGCCATTTCCTATTGACCTTAAACCTGCACATTGATGAAAAGAATCCTGCTGATTTCCGCCGCCTTCCTGCTGCTGTCTTTCCCGCTGTCCGCCCAGGGGGAGAAGAAGAACGCGCAGGATGCGGCCGTGGCTGCCGCTCAGGCGTTGGCCAACACGCCTGAGGAGCAGAAGGCGCCGCCCAAACCGAAATATTGGAAGAAGGACCTGACAACCCGTGTGAACTTCAACCAGACGAGCCTGACGAACTGGGCGGCCGGCGGTGCGAACAACGTCACCCTGGCCTCGTTCGTCGTCGCCAATGCCAATTATGCCAAGGGGAAGACCTCGTGGGCCAACAACCTGCAGCTCGACTACGGATTCATCTACCAGGACGGCCGTCCCTTCATCCAGAAGAATACCGACCGCATCTACTTTGTCAGTACGTTCGGCCGCAAGGCATCCGACAAACTGAATTACACGGCGCAGTTTACGCTCCGTACCCAGTTCACGAACAGCTATGCCTACGCCACGCCGTCCTCCTTCGAGGGGGACGAGCCGAGCCGCAGGGACTGGATGAATGCCCGGAAACTGCAGTCGGGACTCTTCTCTCCGGCGTACGTCCAACTCCCTATCGGTATCCAGTGGATCCCGAATCCGAACCGGTGGCTGGTCGTGAACTTCGCTCCGCTGACGGGTGGTTTCACGGTGGTGGCGGACGAAAGCCTGCGCCGCCAGTACGGCATGAAGCTGCGGAAGGCATACCGTGACGCTTCGGTCTATCCGTATACGGAAACGAAAGCGGACGGGACGACGGTCGACCACGGCGAGTACTACCGTTACGCCCGCTTCGAGTTCGGTACCCGGCTCCAGGCGGACCTCGCGTTCAAGGTGAACAACAATTTCACGTGGAACTCCCAGTTGGTGCTCTTCTCGGACTATCTGAACGAGCCGACCCATGTCCGCGTGAACTTCGATAACCGTATCAATTGGCAGCTGGCCAAATACCTCTCCTTCTCCTTGAGCTCGTTCATGATCTACGACCACAATGTCTTGATCAAGAACGAAAAGGATCTCGAAAAGTATCCGAACGGAACGCAGCGCCTCCAGTTCCGCGAACTGGTCGGCTTCGGCTTCTCGTATACCTTCACCGGCAAGTAGTCCGGCATGGAACCGCGTTTCGACCGGGTCCTGGACGCGTCCGGGCTGCGTCCTCCGCTGCTGCTTGCGGTCAGCGGAGGGGTCGATTCGATGGTGATGGCGGACCTGTTCCTCCATGCGGGGGATCCCGCTTTCCGGGATTTCGCCGTCGCTCACTGCAACTTCCGCCTGCGCGGCGCAGACAGCGATGCCGACGAGGCGTTCGTCTCGGCATGGTGCGAAGCGGCCGGCATCCCCTTCTTTGTCCGCTCCTTCGATACGGCGTCGGTCGCCGCGGAAACCGGCGAGAGCGTGGAGATGGCCGCCCGCCGGCTCCGGTATGACTGGTTCACCGGGCTGTGCCGCGAGCAGGGGTTCACGGCCGTCGCTGTCGCGCACCAGATGGACGACCAGTTGGAGACATTGTTCCTCAATCTGTTGCGCGGGACGGGACTGCGCGGGCTGTGCGGCCTTCGGACGGTGTCGCCGCCCGAGGCTTCGGCCGCCGGCGTGCCGGTTTTCCGCCCGCTGCTGTCTTTCACCCGCGAAGAGGTGCTGTCCTATGCGGTCGGACACGGCCTGTCCTGGCGCGAGGACCGCTCCAATGCCGATGTCCGCTTCAAGCGCAACCGGATCCGCCGGGAACTATTCCCGCTGCTGGAGCAGGTGAATCCATCTTTCCGCCAGACGTTGCTCAAGGATATGGAACGCTTCCGGGAGGTGCAGGCGGTGGCGGACGACGCCCTCCAGGCCTTCTGTGCGGAGACAAGCGTGCCGCCGCTCTCCGGGGAGACGCTCCGTTTCCGGAACGACCGCCTGCGCGCCAGCGCGCACCTGCCTTATTTCCTGCGCCGGCTCCTCACTCCCTACGGGTTTTCTGCTTCGGCTGTCCACGCGCTGGTCCGGACGCTTCTTTCCGATGCGCCGGCAGGCAAGACTTACTTCGGCGACGACTGCCGCCTGGAGGTTTCCGCCGCGCATACCGTCCTGCTTCCGGATACCGGTCCGCAAGAGGCCCCTGTGCCCGTCACCGTGGAGGGCCCCGGTGTCTACCGGTGCGGAAACGTCGCCTTCGAGGTCCTTGCGGAGCCCGTGCCTGCGGGGCCGTTCATCCCGGAAGAAGGGGTGACTGTCGCGGACGCCGACCGTCTGCCTTTTCCCTTCGTCGTCCGTGCCTGGCAGGAGGGGGACTGGATGTATCCGCTCGGTCTCCGGGCTGCCTCGGGTGGTCCCGGACGCAAGAAAATCAGCGATTTGTTCACGGATCTCAAGTACTCCGCTTCTGAAAAGAGAAGAGCCCTCGTCGTCGGGGACGGAGGCTCTCATGTACTTGCATTGCTGGGCAGCCGGATCGATTCCGCAGTGCGTGTCCGCGGGACGACGGTCCGGACCGTCCGCCTGCGTATTATCTGATTTCGATCTCGTACGGCATGCGGGCGAAGAAGACCGCATCGGGCGTGCCGTCGCTCCATGTCTTCTGCCAGCGCAGGAACGATTTCGCAGTCGCTTCGAAGGGCGTTCCCGCGAAGATGCCGGCAAGGATTTCTTCTTCGTTCCCTTTCTTGTTCATGCGTTCGAACAGTTGCTCGAACGCTGATTTCTTCTTGGGATAAGCCGTGACGTGCCAGGCGGAGACGTCCGGGTCGCCGGCCGCCTGCGCTGCATAGGCAATGGCGTCGGACAGCGTGCCGATCTCGTCCACCAGCCCGATCTTCAGGGCGTCCGAACCGGTCCATACGCGGCCCTGGGCGATCTCGTCGACCGCCTCGGGGGTCATGTCCCGGCCTTCCGCCACCGTATTGATGAACCGCGTGTAGATGTCTTCGATCGACGTCTGCATCCAGGCGGTCTCTTCGGCGTCGAAGGGACGCGTCAACGAGAACATGTCGGAGTGGGCGTGGGAATTCACGGGGGTGATGTTTACGTGGGCGACATCCTTCAGCGTCTTGCTGAATTCGGGAACGGCGGCGAACACGCCGATGGAGCCCGTGAGCGTGGTGGCGTCGGAGAAGATGCGGTCGCAGCTGTTGGAAATCCAGTAGCCGCCGGATGCCGCGTAACTTCCGTAGGAGGCGATCACCGGCTTGACGGCGCGGGTGAGGTCGACCTCTTCTTTGATTTTGCCGGAGGCGAGGACGGTGCCGCCGGGCGAGTTCACGCGGAAGACGACCGCCTTGACGGTGGAGTCTGCGCGGGCCTGCGCGAGCAGGGCGGCGAAACGCTTGCCGACGATGTCGTTGTCGGTGCCCTCTTCCACAATGCTGCCGTCCGCATAGATGACGGCGATCTTCTTCTTCGCGGAAAAGTTCTCCTTGACTTTTGCGGAAACATATTCAGAGAGCGAGAAGAACTTGACATCCTTGTAGCTGTCCTTGCCGGCCAGGGAAGCGATTTTGGCCTTGTATCCTTCTACGTCCAGCAATTCGTCGACGAGGCCGTGGGCGACCAGGTCTTCCGGCAGGTTGAGCATGAGACGGTCGATGAACAAGTCGAGCGAATCCTTGGAAATGCCCCGGCTTTCCGCCGTTTCACGACCGATCGTTTCCCAGATGGAAGCGACCATCTCCTGGTTCTGCTCCATGTTTTCGGGGCTTGCGCTGTTCTTGATGTACATCTCGCCGGCGGATTTGTATTTTCCATGCCGGATCAGCTGGTAGTTGATGCCAAGGCGGTCGAGCAGGTCCTTGAGGAACATCATCCTGCCGCTGACGCCCAGCATCATGACATTGCCGCCGTGGTGGCTGGTGGAGTAGATCTTGTCCGCGACGGAAGCGAGGTAATAGCTCCCGGAGGTGAAGGCTTCCCCGTAGGCGACGACGGCCTTTCCGCTCTTGCGGAAGTCCGTGAGCGCCTTGCGGAATTCTTCCAGGTATGTGACATTGGACGCATTGTCGGTCTTCAGGAGGATCATCTTCACGGCCGGGTCTTCGGCAGCTTTCCGGATGGCGTTCACCGCGTCGAGGATGCCGACTTGGTCGTACATCTCTCCGGACTGGAGGAAACGCATCGGATCATCACCCGCCGACTGCTCGGCCAGGAGGGTCCGCGACATGTCGACCAGCATCACGCCTTCCTTGGGGAGGACGGTGGTGGAACCGGAGGAGGCCATGGCAGCGGATGACGAAGCCATCGAGCCGATCATCATGATAAACATCAGCGCTTTGACGATGCCCCAGACGAAAAGTCCGCACAGGACGGCCAGCACCCACTTGACAAACTCTTTCATGTTCATAATCGATTGCATTTGAGGATTCCCGCAAATGTAGGGAAATTCTCTGATATTCTTACTATCTTTGTCAGATTGAACGAAATTGACGAAATGATACAGAAGCCATCGATCCCCAAGGGGACGCGGGATTTCGGTCCGCAGGAGACCGCCGCGAGGAACTATATTTTCGATACGATCAAGTCCGTGTTCCGCCTGTACGGCTATGCGCAGATCGAGACGCCCGCCATGGAAAACCTTTCCACCCTGCTGGGCAAGTATGGAGAGGAGGGGGACAAGCTCCTTTTCCGCGTGCTCAATTCGGGAGACTGCTTCTCCAAGGTGAACCTGCCTGACTACATTACGGAAGAGGGCGTGAACAGCCTCGCCTTGTCGCAGAAGGTCTGCGAGAAGGGCCTCCGTTACGACCTTACCGTCCCGTTCGCCCGGTTTGTCGTCCAGCACCAGAGCGAATTGTCCTTCCCTTTCAAACGGTTCCAGATCCAGCCCGTCTGGCGGGCTGACCGGCCGCAGAAGGGCCGTTACCGCGAGTTCTGGCAGTGTGATGCCGACGTGATCGGCAGCCGCTCCCAGCTGAACGAATTGGAACTGGTTCAGATTGTGGACGCTGTCTTCTCCCGGCTGAAGGTCCGGGTCGGCGTGCGGATCAACAACCGGAAGGTCCTGACGGGCTTCGCACAGATCGCGGGGGCTCCGGACAAGGTCGTCGACATCACCGTCGCCATCGACAAACTGGACAAGATCGGACTGGATGCCGTCAAGGAGGAAATGCGCCAGAAGGGGCTGACGGAGAGCGGGATCGTCGTGATCGAGCAGATCCTTTCGCTGCGCGGTACCGTGGCGGAGAAGATCGCCGCGATGCGTACGCTCTTCAGTGGCGGTTCGGCCTCTGGCATCACTTCCGAGACGGGGCTGCTCGGCCTGGACGAACTGGACGAACTGTTCGCCCTGGTGACGTCGGCCGGTGTTTCCTGCCCGGTGGACATGGATCTTTCCCTGGCCCGCGGCCTGAATTATTACACGGGAGCGATCTTCGAGGTGAAAGCGCTCGATTTCCAGATCGGAAGTATCTGTGGCGGTGGCCGTTACGATAACCTTACCGGCATCTTCGGCCTGCCGGACATGTCCGGTGTGGGCATTTCTTTCGGTGCAGACCGCATCTACGATGTCCTTTGCGGGCTCGATGCGTTCCCGAAAGACCTGCGCACGGCGACGACGCTTTTGTTTGCGAATATGGGGCCGGCTGAGATGCGGTATATCCTTCCCGTGGCGGCTTGCCTGCGTGCGGAGGGCGTCAGCGTGGAAATCTACCCCGAGGCGGTCAAGCTCAAGAAGCAGTTCGATTACGCCGACCGGAAAGCTATCCCGTTCCTGTCGATCACCGGAGAAAGTGAGGCTGCGTCCGGGCAGGTCAACCTGAAGAACCTCCGGAGCGGTGTGCAGCAGGCTTTTGATAAGGAAGATGTGGCTGGCATGTCCGCCTTCTTGCGTCAGGGTTGAAAAAAAATTTGTGGATTCCGGAGAAATGCGTATCTTTGCAGTCCCAAACACCGCGGGGTAGAGCAGTCGGTAGCTCGTCGGGCTCATAACCCGGAGGTCGGAGGTTCGAGTCCTCCCCCCGCTACTAAATAGGACATTTCTTCGGAAGTGTCCTTTTTTCGTGTCTACATCATCGCAGGACCTATATTCTGTGTTCGAACTCCTTTTTTAACGGACATCTTTTCGGATTATTACTATATTTGTATAATGTAATATGTGGCAACTGTGAAACGGTTTAAATTATCTTTTCTTATCGTATTATTTGGGCTTTCAATGAATTTGAATGCTCAGAGCAGGTTGTTCCCATCAAGAAATAGCATGCCAAACTCCATATTAAATAGTTACTATACAAAAGTAGACAGACTTCTTTTAAATGAGGGTGTTTTCAATGTATTTGCATTCGAAATCAGGCCGTCATTTTCAGGTGAGACGGGGTGCTATTATGATGCGAAAGACTCTGTTTTGGTACTAAGGACTGCAAATCAGAACATATGGTATTACAAAGGCAATAATGGGTCATATAAGCAACGGAATCGCCAAATAGGACTTGTAGTTTTGGAATACCGTTGCCCAATATCTCAGGAGGCAAGACAGAGCTTTAATCGATTGTTCACCGCGGCTGTTTTTTCTTCTTCTTATTTGGCAGAGCCCAATGGCGCTGATGGTGTCACTTATGAAATCAGAGTACAGGGAGGGAGATATACTGCAAGTTGTTGGTCCCCTGAAAAGGGCAGCAATTGTGGTCAGATAGTAGAACTCCTCACACGTCTCTCAGACGCAATCAAAAATAATGATTCAAAGAGGATTGAAAGTCTTATCCCTTCTGCAGATGAATTATCTCGAAAATTTGAAGCTTTGTACCCTGATGATGTTAAAGAGGGTAGTGTATTTCTGCTGTTGCAATAGGCATTCATTGTTATTTATCTGAGCGAATGAGTCTAAACCCTATCACGGCTTTGAATCCTTCTATGAATCCGTTCGATATTTCTAACACCTGTTCTACTACAGAGGATAAATCGAAAGATTTGTCCTCTTTTTGTTTATGTCGGAATAAATAGTATCTTTGTGTCGGAATAACTGTCGGGATAACTGACGGAACAAGATGACGGAATAAACCATGTACAAACCACCTTTCACCGTATCGGCCAAGGCCATCAATCTGATTGCGAAGATTTCCAGTCAGTTGGAAAGATATGCCATCAGGATGGAACAGGAGGACACCTTGCGGCTTAGGAGAGCCAACCGGATCAAAACCATCCATTCTTCCCTGGCCATCGAGGGCAACACCCTGTCTGAAGGTGAAGTTCTGGCCGTTTTGGAAGGCAAGAAGGTTGTTGCGCCGTTGAAAGAGATCCAGGAAGTCAAGAACGCTATCAAGACCTACGAACTCTATCCCAAACTCAATCCCTTCTCCATCCAAGACCTCCTTCTGGCCCATGGAACGATGATGGCCGGCCTTGTCGATGAAGCCGGGATGTTCAGAAAAGGGGGCGTCGGGGTCTTTGACGGAGACAAACCCATCCATATCGCTCCCCCGGCAGACAGGGTCAGGGACCTGATGAGCGACCTTTTCGGATGGCTGGAGAATGCCGATGACCATCTGCTCATCCGGAGCTGTGTCTTCCATTACGAGTTTGAATTCATCCACCCCTTCGCCGACGGGAACGGAAGAATCGGCCGACTCTGGCAATCTCTTATCCTCGGCCGGCTGAATCCGGTTTTCGAGCATCTTCCTGTCGAGAACATGGTCTATTCAAACCAACAGGCCTATTACCATGCCATTAACCGGAGTTCCGACCTCGGCGACAGTGGTCCCTTCATCGATTTCATGCTGGAAGAAATCCTGAATGCACTCGTTGGTCACCAAGGAAAATCCAATGCCGATATTGCCGATGAGAAGGGCCTCAACTACCAACAACTAAGGGTCTTGGGATATCTGCGCGCAGACAGACATACCACAGCGGCCAAGATCGCCGTAGATCTGGACATGAGTGCCCGCCAGATAGAACGGATGCTTGCCGACATGAAAGCCAAAGGCATCATCCGGCGGATCGGTGCCAACAGGAACGGCTATTGGGAAATCGTGGATGATTGAGCGTCGACACTCTTGATGAATACCTGCCGAAGGTCCTCCAAAAGGCTACAAATTATGCACCATATCTTTATGCTGCAGGTTTCTCGAATCCTCGTCGGGGAAAGTAAATGTATCTGAAACAAATCGTGATGACAACGAATATAACTATATTTACGGACAGAATGGAAAACAGGATTATGAACAAACTGTTTATTGCAATTACCTGTCTCTGCGGATTATGTGGTTGCCTGAATAGGAATGAGGGTTCAACCATTGATGAAAGCACGATCGTCATTACCCGAGGCAAGATCAATGATGTCTATGTCGAGGCCTTTGTCGATGTAAACGTGAGGGGGCTGGAGGGAATCGATGTGGCACTTCCCAATAAAGAAACGGGGCTCAATCGCATCCATGAGAAAGGATATACGATGATTTATGAAGTTTATGACCCACAAGGAAAACTGGTTGAAAAAAGGATGCAGGACCTTGGAAAACACGGCAGTGATTCCTCTTTTACCAGACAGGAGTTGACGATTCCGCGCCCGCAATGGTGGAGTGGAGATAATCCCGTCTACTACATGCTCCTTCTCCGCCTGAAAATCATCAATCAGCCATTGTCGACCGCTTCGAAAAAGTTCCGACTGGTACAGGACAGTACAGATACGACACCATAGACACACATTATGGAGAAGGAGGGAAAATCATTGTGCCAAAAGTATGGGCACAAACATCCGGCTATTCCCTAAAAATGAGATCATCATCGACGAAGCCCATGCCAAGGCCTTGCTTACTGCGGAGCACTATCCAATATCCCCCCTTGTCCGGGCCCTCTCTTTTGATGAGCCCTTCGGTTTTCAGTTTGGCAAGGTGCTTTTCGATGGCTTTGGGGGTTATTCCGATCATCTCAGCGAGTTTCCGGGCCGAATAGTTGGGGTGATCTTTGAGAAGTTGGAGGATTTTCTCCCTACTTTTTTGTTTTTTCTCCCCTATTGGACGGGTTTTCTCCCCACCGCCATCCACCGACCTGAGGAATGCGTCGATATCCGAGGACAGTGTCTTGATCATTTCGTCCGTCATGAAGTCCAGGAAAACGGACATATCATCCGCCTCCCGGGTCGCGATGAGCGCATTGATATAATCCCCCTTGTCTTCCCTGAGCACCTTGGACGGAATCAGGCCGAATTCGAATTGGATGTGATTCATGAGGAGGCGGGCCATGCGTCCGTTCCCATCGACCCATGGGTGGATGGTCACCAGGCGATAATGGGCCTCGAAACTGAAGTCATAGCGCTCTGACAGGGACATTGGACGCTTGCGCTGCGCGTTGAGCCAGTCACAGAACTCCTGCAGCCTGGCGGGGACCTTCTGATAACTCATATAGGATCGTCCCTCGACACCGGCAGTGACATTGACCTTGCGGAGGTCGCCATTTGCGGAAGAGAAGTCACCGAGAGCGGTCTTGTAAGTCGATCCCGTATTCTGCATAACCAGATGGGACAGGGCCTTCAGAATGTCGACAGTGATGTCCGTATGATTTTTGGCAAGACGTATGCTCTCTTCATAGGCCCGCTTCAAATCCAGGTTCATCATTTGCTCCATGAGCGGTTTCCCCTTTGCGGTGATTCCCTCGTCGAAGAGAAGCTGGTTTTCTATTTCCGTAACCGTGGACCCTTCAATAGCGGTGGAATGGGTAATGATCGAGTACAGATAGAACTTCTCGTAGTCTATCTGGGAATCAATACCCAATTGATTATACTGCTCAATCAGAACGCTCAATTGATCCTTCATGGTCATAGTTCTCGCCTTTTACTGGACAAAGATATGTTTTTTCTCCCTACTTTTCAAAATTTTCTCCCCACTTATTCGAGATTTTCTTACTACTATTTAATATCGGAATAACTGGCAGACTCAACACGATTCGCATACTTCTCAATCTCCCTGAGGTCCACCAGAAGGTTCGAGAATTTACCGGTGTAGTCTACTAGACGAAACGGCAGCCGAACTGGCTGCCGTTTCCCGTAGCGGGGGAGGACTCCGTCCCTTAACCCCCGCCGCTGCGCAAGGACAGGCACAACCGGATCAGCTGCGAAGAAGCGGTGACCGTGTCAAATGGGCATCCAGACGAAGACGAGCGCATCCCAGAGGGGCGGAGTGAAAGGAAAGCACTGGAAAAGTATATTCGGGAGCAAACGGGCCGTTGAATCCAAGGGAGAACCATAGAACGCAGACCGTACCCGATTCCCCGAGGATTATATTTTTTTGTATACCCTCCGTATCCATTCTTTGAACAATGGATCCTGGATTTCGACCTGGTGGCCGGCCTCTTCAATCAGATCCCGCTTTTTGAGCGCTTCTTTAATGATGCGGATATTCCCGCTTGTACCAAGCCTGTACCGGGAAAGCGTCTCGACGGAAGAAAGGTTCTTGACATCGTCGCAGACGGCACAGAGAAAACTCCGCTGCTTTTCTGTCATACTGTCCATCAGGTTGACAAACTGAAGATTCAGAGAATCGAGCATTCCCTGGAACGCGGCATCGACGATCTCTTCCGAACAAACCTTACCGGTTCGAAGCCAGGCATACTGAGCCAGCTGCTGGACATAGTAGGAATGGTTCTCGACCAAATCGGCCAAATGTCCGGCGGCATCATCGGAGATCGACTTCCTGGTTTCCGCAAAACGGTCTTTGATATAAGCGACCCAGTTTTCTTTGGATATTTTCGGGAGGAACATAAGATCTCCAAACTTGTAGAATGGGCTGTCATATTCTCCAAAGATATTGAGCATCATATGCTTCTTGCACCCGTAAAGGACATAAGCCACATTCGCCTGTTCCTGCCAATGGCTTCTGAGTATCTTCTGGAACTTTTTCGTCTCGGCGAACTCCCCGATCTGTTGGAACTCATCGATGCAGACCACCACTTTTTTTCTCCGTTTCGATGCAATCTGCCGGGGAAGGTCCAGGATATCTTCCCCGATGGGATTGTTCTTCAGGTCCACGCCGAATGACATTTCATATTGGCCCGTCGGGTCTGAAATGGACAGTTTTGGCAAAAGCATGGAGATGAATTCTTTCGCATTGGCGAGGAGCGTTTCCGCCGTGGAAGAGATACATTCGATGGTACGCTTTGCGAACAATTCGTAGAAATCTTGGGGCGTTTCGCATTTGAACGCATTCATTTTCACGAACAACAGGGAGCTGCCCGGTTTCGAGACAACTTCTATCGCCTTGTTTACCAACGAAGACTTCCCCCAACGGCGAGGGGAGATGATAGCGGTGTTGGTCTGAGAAAGAAAGTTCGAAACCAGAAAGAATCATCCATCAAGCCTGCGTTGAAAATGATTCCGGATTCAACAACGCACGCATATGGTTTCCATAAAAAGCGGCTTGAAACCAGCCATTTTCAGGGCTGGTTCCATTGACATAAAGCGATTTGTCTTTTTCGCCATCTTTCTCTATCTTTGCTTGAAACATCTTCCGGGGAAACCGTTCGTTAAAGGATTATGTGGTTGCCTGAATGGGAATGATGGTTCAACCATTGATGAATACGCCATCGTCTTTACCCGTGGCAGAATCAATGATGTTTATGTCGAGGCCTTTGTCGATGTAAACGTGAAGGGAGGGTCATACGATACGGGTATTTGTAAACAGATCTATGAATCCAAAAGCAGATAAAGCCGCCTTTCTACGGATCGTCAGTCTTTACTCCCGCTTGTCCATAAGGGCGAGGAAGGAACAGCGGCACTCCTTCTTTCCCCGTTAAATCACGATTGCCATGGTTCCTGTAAGTTCGCTTATCCTGATGGCTGTCAATGCCTTGTTGGGCATTGCCGTTCCTGTCTGCCTGTCTGCCTATCTGGTGCGCAGGCATCATGCCCGGCTGTCCACCATCCTTATCGGTGCCGGGACGTTCATCCTTTTTGCCCTGGTCCTGGAAAGCATCCTGCACCAGCTGGTCCTGAAGGGGCCGTCCGGCGCAGCCATCCTGGACAATACGCTCCGGTATGCCCTTTATGGCGGACTGGCCGCCGGCGCCTTTGAAGAAACCGGCCGTTTCCTTTCCATGAAGTTCCTGATGAATAAGGAGCCCTCCGAACCCCTTCCCGGAGTGGCTTACGGCATCGGGCATGGCGGGATGGAAATGCTTGTCATCTTCGGCATCACGATGGTGAACAACCTGTTGATTTCCGCCTTGATCAATTCCGGGCAGACGGACATCCTCTTCTCAAAGGTCCCGGAGGAAGCGGCCGCGCAGCTGCACGCGCAGTTCGATCAACTGCAGTCGATCGGCGCCGGGACGCTGCTGGCCGGCCTTTGGGAGCGTTTCTCCGCCCTTGTCCTTCACCTGGGTCTTTCCCTGATGGTCTGGGTGGCCGTCCGCAAAGGGGGCAGATGGTTGTGGTGGTTCCCTGCGGCCATCGCCATCCATGCCGCCGTCGATGCCGGCGCCGTACTGCTCCAGAAGTCGGCCGGAATGGTTCCGCTCGAACTCATCGTCATGTCGGAAGCCATCGCCGTCGCCGCTGCCGGTTACCTGGTGGCGAAGAAACTGTGACCGGGGTCCGTGCGTACCGGCCGGGTCTAAATGGGCATCCAGACGAAGACGAGCGCATCCCAGAGGGCATGGCTGACGATCAGGGCCGGGAGCATCCGGGGACGCAGGCGGTACAGCAGGCCCCAGACGCAGCCGGCGACAAGCGCTGCCATCACCAGCATGAAATTCAGGGACGAGACGTGAACCAGTGCATAGATGACAGCGGTCACGACGAAAGCCTTGTCCTGCGGTCTTCCCCCCCCCTCGAAGATCTTTTCCATCGTCCGCTGGACATATCCCCGCCAGAAGAACTCTTCCGCCGGGCCGATGACAAGCAGGAGCAACGCAGCGATGACGCCCGGCGGCAGGCCGGTTTTCATGGAATAGATGGAGTCGACTTCCGGCCGGGCGAATGCAAAGAGCCAGGACGATACCTTGTCGCCCATCCAGAAAACGCCCCAGAGGAACCCGGCGATGAGGATGCCGGCCAGCACCTGCTGCAGCGGGTGCTCCACCCTTGGCAGCTTCTCCGGAGAAAAAAGCAGTGCCAGGCAGGTCAGGACCACGGCCGATGCCGTCATGGTCAGCCAGAAATTGGTCAACCCGGCCGTCCAGGGGCTGAACATGTAGAACCAAAGCAAGGCGGCGACGGAGAGGGCCGCTACCAGACGCCGTTTCATAGCAGTCCGGCGATAAAGAGTCCCAGGGAGAGCAGCCCCGAGAAAACAAGCTGCAGTTTCGCGCTGCCCTGGTCCAGCCCCTTCATGGCTTCCAGCCCTTTCTCCCCGTACTGGCCGGCTTGGACGAAATTCTTCCAGGCAAGGATGACTGCCGCCAGGCACAGCAGCGAAAGCGGATGCAGCCGCCCCGCAAAGACGGCGGCCAGGACACAGGCAAAGGGAAGCACCATATAGAGTTGGTACAGCAGGGCAGAGGCCTTTGCGCCGATCAGCATGGCGAAGGTCTTGATTCCCGCGGCCTTGTCCGTCTCGATATCTACCGTATTGTTGGCATGAAGCACGGAGACGGTGATGATTCCCAGGGGAACCGACAGGACCAGCGCATCCCAGACGATGTCGCCGGTCGCAGCGGCGCTGGCCCCCAGGACGGTGAGAACACCGAAGATGAGGAAGATATCCACATCGCCCAGTGCGTGGTATTTCAGGAAAGAGTAAAGGATCGTGAGCAGGACGCCCGCAGCACCGATCCACAGCACCGCCGGTGTGCTGAGCAGAACGGCTCCCGCCCCGAAAACGCAGCCGACCACGAACAGGACGATGCTCATGCGCAGGTACTCCGCCGGCTGAAAGTGCCCGAACACCAGATTGGGTACGGCAAAGGCCTGCTCATTGTCCACGCCGCTGCGGAAATCCGCCCAGTCGCTCAGCAGGTTTCCTGCGGCATGGAGGATGACGACACCCAGGACGGAGAGCAGGAATACGGCGATGCTGCGCCATTCGATCGGCAGCAGACCCCGGCTGAACAAATAGGTATACGTTGCGATAACCGGCATGGAAGATACCGGGAAAGACCAGAATCGCGTGGCTGCCACCCACTCTTTTAAACGATGCTTTGACATTTGAGCCATCTTTTTTTTCACGAAAAGGACATGATCATCTGCAAAGATAGGCATTTTCGTCCATTCGGACAGATAAGCGGGTCGAGGCAGGGCGGGTCTGTCCGTTTTTTTCGGATCGGGCCTTTGGGCCTGAAAATGTCATTTGAACAAAACATTTGTCATTTCAACCAAATTCCCGGGCGGGGGCGTGCGCCTATCTTTGCCGAAACGAATGTTTTTTAAAATCGTATGCCTATGAACCATCTGAAGATTCTTTTGAGGGCGTGGCTTGCAGTCCTGTTTGCCGTTACGTTCCATCTGGCATCCAGCGCCCAGCCCCAGCACAGTCCCTATTGGAGTGTCTACACCCAAGGCGGTCTTTCCTGGACAAAGGGTGCCTGGTTTGAAAACGTCAATGCGAAGCAGAGTTATGGCCTGTCTCCTGCACTTGGCGGCGGCGTGGATTATACGATCCGTCCGTGGTTGCGGGCGGGCGTAGAATACATCTGGTCGGACTATCGCCGGGAACAGCGCCCTGCTGCACTGGATGCCGGTTCCTTCCTGGGAAAGGCTTATGGCAGCTACAAGGCCAACTACCACAACGCCAAGTTGGGCGTCGGATTGAATATCCTGGAGTTCTGGCCTGCCCGGGAGGCACGCTGGCTCAATGTCTGGGCCGGGACGGGGGTAGGGTATTCCTTCGGCCGGGCGAATGAATACAGCCTGTGGTTTGAGAATACGGTATCGCAGAACGGTCAGGTCCGGCCGATCACCGCGGACATCGTCATTGACAACGCCTCTGCGACCACCATTACCGGCCGTGTCCGGAGCACAAATCGGAAAGAGGCGTTCAACAGATGCTTCATTCCGGCGTCGCTGCATGTGGAAGCGGATGTGAACCCTCAGCTGACGGTGGGCCTGAAGGGGGAATGCGACTGGATCCTGAATCGCCGGTTCACCGCTCCGAAGAACTATCTCTTCGCTTTGGCTACGGTCCGGTACAATTTCGTTCCCGGAAAGGCAAAGGTGCTGAAACAGCGTTACGAGGGGGAAATGTCGGCGTTGAACAGCCGCCTTGCTGATCTCTCCAAGGATGCCGCAGCGGCCAGGGAGCAGGCGGAACGGTCCGAAAAGGAGCGCCTTCTGCTGCAGGAGGAAGTCGCGGAACTTCATCGCGCTCTTGCAGATTGTGAAAACGAAGCCGCTGTGACTCATGCCGGTGACGAGCGCATTACTTATGTCGTCTTTTTCGCGCATAACAGTTCTTACCTGGATGCGGACGAAGCGGAGCGGCTTCATGCGTTTGCCCAGGCTTTCCGTGGATGCCGTCTCTCTCTCCTGGCGGAGGCAAGTACGCCTGGCAGCCGAGAATACAACCAGGCATTGAGCGAACGCCGCCTTGCCCGGGTGATCGACCTGCTGAAGGGCGACGGATTCTCCCTTGATGACCTTGTTCCCGGCTATGCGATCGGAGAGCAGAACGGGATCGACACGGCAGAAGGAAGAAGAGTGACGATCACCGTCGAATCAATCCAGAATGATAAAAACCAATAAAAGTATATGAAGATGAAAAGAAACTGTTTCCTTTCGGTTGCCGTCGCCCTGATCGTGACGGTACCGGTGTTGTTCAACGCTTGCCAGGAGGATGCTCCGGAAATCAATTACACGCTTAATGTTTCGGTCGTAAATGACTTCTCCGCCGTAGTGGATGCCATCAACGACGGTGCTCTGAAAAACGAGGCGGCCATCGGGAAACTGGTCCAAGCCATTGACAAGATGAATGCTGACCAGGCCGGAAAGATCGAGGCGGTCGTCAATGTCCTCAATGCTCTCGACAACACGCTTGATGCCAAGCTGGCTGCGCTTGAGGCCGCCATGCAGGCGCAGACCCTTTCACTGGAAGGGAAACTCGACCTGATCAAGGCCGCCATCGAGGCTCTGCCCGATTACACTTCAAAGCTTGATGCGCTCGTGGCCGCCATCGAGGCCCTCCCGGATTACAGCGACAAGCTTGACGCCGTGGTGAACGCTCTCGACGCCATGGCAGCACAGGTTGATGCCCTTGGAGGATCGCAGGATGCAATAGCCGGTAAGATTGCCGACGTTACCGAGGCCATCAACGACCTTATCGCCTCTGTAAACAGCGGCAACACTGACACAGCCAAGGCTCTCGCTGCCATCGTAGCCATGCTCGAAGAACTTAAAGAGGCTATTTCTAGTGGCGGAGGAGGAGAAACGCCTGGTGACAATTCGGTTGTTCTGGACGGTGAAACATTAACAATCGTAAGAGCGGCCATAGATAAATCGGACTTGGAGGAAGATAATTTTTATGACATATACTTCTTCTTCTCCGAGGAGAATGACAAATTCATTGAAATCATGGCCAACGGCCAGCTCCACGACGGCAAGACCTTGGATCTTACCCAAAAAGAAGATGCGCACGCCGGATGGTTCTGGGCTGTTGAAATGAGGACACCCCAAAGATTATTTATGACTTATGCTGAGCCAGGGAAAGATTATCCGGTCTTCTTAAGCGGCACGCTCCTGGTTAAACGTATCGGTACCGGGACCGAATTTGAGGTAACGCTCAAGGACGGCAAGGTAAAAGGCATTGGTCGGTTTGGCGACGGCCTTGAACACACAATCAGTTTGAATTACAAAGGTACTCTGGATTTCGGTGAGTTCTGACAACCGTTTCATCCCCACCTCCTCCGGTATTGGGTCGGCGTCATGCCGGTCGCTTTCTTGAACATGGTGATGAAATAGGGAACATCGTCGATTCCGCACAGGAACGAGATCTCATTGACCGGAAGGTTTTCGCCATCTCTGAGCAGTTTCTTTGCCAGGCGGATGCGCAGGTTCACGATGTATGCCGTCGTGGTCATGCCGGAGATGGCCTTGACTTTCCGGTTCAATTGGGTTCTCGACAAGCCCAGATCTGCAGAGAGCGCATTCAGGTCGACTTTGCTCTCCTTGATCCGTGCCATCGCAGCGTTGACGAAGTTAGTCATGAATGCCCTGTCTCCGTTTGCGATCTCCGGTGTCTCTCCGATTTCCGCCTTTTCCAGTGCGTGAGTATACTTTTCCCGCAGGATTTTCCTCTGCTCCAGTATTTTATCCACGCGGAGGTTCAGCTCGTCCGATCGGAAGGGCTTTTCAAGATATGCTTCCGCACCCGCTTCCAAGCCTTTGAGCATGTCTTCGTGTGTCGCTTTCGCCGTGACCATGACAACAGGGATATGGTGCAGGAGTTCTGACGAACGGATCATCCGGCACAGTTCCAATCCATCGATCCCTGGCATCAGGATATCGGTGATGATCAAGTCCGGGACAAGTTCTTGTGCCTTCTCCAGCCCCTCCTCACCGTTGGAGGCGAAATAGAACTGGTAACTGCTGTTCAGTTGCAGGGACATATAACGGGCGACGGCTGCCGAATCTTCGATGATCAGGATGCGTACGGCATCCACATTGTCCTGGGAGTCATCCGGGAGACGTTCCTCGTTCTCGGGAATCACCATGGTCAGTTCCCGCCATTCATCTTTGCCGACGGATTCGTGCGGCTCGGATCCGTGCTTGAGCGGGAATTTGACGACGAAGGTCGTTCCCTCGTTCTCCAGGCTGAACGCTTCGATGCTTCCCCCGATGGAGTCGATCAGCAGCTTTGCCAAAGGCAGCCCGATTCCGCTGCCGCTGCTGTCCATCCCTTCTTCTTTCGCCTGGTAGAAGGATTTGAAAATGTGGGACTTCTGCTCCGGGGTCATCCCGATTCCCCGGTCGGTTACACACAAGATGAACTTGCCTCCGGTCACTTCGGAAGTAATGCGGATCTCCGAGTCCCTGTGAGAATACTTAACGCTGTTCGCAATCAGGTTCTGCAGGATCTTGTGCAGGTAATCCGGTACGAAATCCATTTCGACGGCTGTTTCCCGAGGGATATATTTGATGCGGATTCCTTTCTCCGCCGCGTAGACCTCGTAGCTTTCGCATACCATGACGATGAACGGGATGATGTCTCCGTGTTTCCACTCCGGATGGAGCGGGGAGCCGGAAACCATTTTCGCCGTATCCAGGATCCTGCTGATCAGGTTCAAGAGGATGTTCCCGTACCAGACGATGTTCGCGGCGTCGTCGTGGATCGATGATTCGGTCGACGAATGGCGCATGATGTTCTGTGCGGCTGACTGGATGACGGTCAAAGGGGTACGGAACTCATGCGTTATATTTGTGTAAAACCGGTCTTTTGCTTCTTGCAGTTCCAATTGCATCTTGTGTCTTCTCTGGCGGGTACGGACCATGTTAATGAGCAAAATGACCAACAATATGAGGGTTAAAATGACGAACAGGTTAAGGGCAGCTGGCAAGGATGGTTTGATAATCATGGATTTAAAAATAAAAACAGACGTAAATATAACGCAAAGAGCGCGCCATTGAATATGGTTGAAACGACAAAAGTTTTGTTGAAATGACAATGGAGGCAAAAAAAGGCGGGGAAATCAGAGTCCCCGCCTGAGTATTCCGCCCTGCGGCGCATTTCAGGGTTCCTTCATGGGGCGGATGGCCATGGCGTGTCCGGCGGGTACGTTATAGCCGGGATCGACACGTCCTTGTGTCAAGAATCCACTGATGCTGTAGAACTGTTCCGGCGATGTCTTCCGGTATCTGCCGCTCGTCCAATAATACCCCCTCTCGGAATTCGATACCATATTGCCCAAGTAGTTCCGCATCCCGGCCAGCGGGAAGAACAGCGTCTTGTCCCCATTGGTGCCGCTTGTCGTGAACAACCATCCGCATGGCCGGCTTCCGTTGCTGTCGGTATCGACAAAGTCGCCCAGGATCTCGGAAGGGCCGGTGGCGTTCTCTCCGCTCCGGGTGAAACCGGTGAAAGCGTGCAGGCGTGGAACGGAGAAGCCCGGAGGACAGGGATCGTAAATCGTCTTGATGACGGGGCTGTCAGCCTCGTAGGCGGTATTGTCCGCATCCCATGCGTTCAACCCTCCTTTTTCGTCATCATTCCGGATCAGGCGGTAAGGCTCCTGGATAAAGAGGGGAATGAGGCCTTCGATCTGGCTTATGTTCGAGTTGGACATGACGACGGCGCTGATCCCGGAAGTGATGGTGTAGCCTGCCGGGGACGAGGCGCTTTTATTCCCTGCGGCAGGAAGGAAGCCACGTGCCGGAAGGAAGGGATCTTTGCGCCCCCATTGGTAGAAGGTTGAAGAATACGATTCGCCGATATATGCCGCTCCTTGGAAAGCATTCTGCGTGACCGTCATCGTCCGGGAGGCCGTTCCCGGCGTTTCCTGGACGAAGCGCAGGCGGACGCTGCGCCGGTCGGTCGTCGCGGCGGGGTAGGAAACCGGCGGCGACCATCCCAAGTTGACGTTCATCAAGTCGATGCGGGCCGTTGTGGAGGCCGTCGGCCGGAAAACGACGGAACTCGTCAGAAGATCATCCTGATCCGGCGGGTACAGCCAGATATGCCAGCTCCAGAGGATTCTGTTTCCATGGTCTTTGTCGCGCAGGGCAATGACGGCATTCCCGGGCCTGATGCTTCCCGCCGGAACCCGGAAACGGATATATGGACAGGAGAGCGCGGCGCCCGAAGGGGCAGTGACGATCTCGACGGACTCGCTGTCGAGCATCCCGTATCCGGGTGAGACATCTTCCCACACGATGCAGGCGTCGTGGTTGCTGGATGCAGAAAGGCCGGCATCCTGCAGGATGTAAGGAGAGGAAACCGGATTCCCTTCCGCCCCGACGAGCGAGGCCATGACCAGCGGCCGCTGGATGCCGGGCCGGTAAGCGGCTGTATTGGCCGCGCCGTTTTTGATGGCGTTCCCGTAGACCAGCGGGAGCATGTACCACCCGGGAGCGCTTACGACATAGCAATTGGCCGTCGTGGCCCTCCCGCCGGCATTCCGGTTCCCGTAGATGTCGTAGGCGGAAAGGTCGTAAGGCGCATTTTCCGTCCCTTTTTCCGGAAGCAGCGACATCGGACCGGCGATGTCAGCGCCGAGACCGCTCGGGGGGCCTTTGTAGACCTCGTTCGGACCGATGGTCACGACGACTTCGTCATCGTCGCCTGCTCCCTGGCTGGCGGAGAGCGCGACCCAGGCCGGCCAAAGAGGGTCGTCCGCTTCTACCCATTGCCCGTTGACCTGCGCTTGGGCGCGCCAGGGGAACGGCCGTTGCGTGCTTCCACGGGTCTGCCGGCTGGTGACGGTGACCGTCCGTTCAGCACCATAGACTTTTTCCGCATTCGCCGTCAAGGTGATGTTTCCGATCTGCTCCATGCTGTAGGACCATGCGCCCGGAATGCCGAGAGACGTAATCCGGTGTTTCCTGCCTCCCTGGAATGACAGGGGAATCCCTTCACTGTCGTTCAATTTGAGGGAATTGACCTGCCCGTTCGAAGCGGTGAACCGGATTGTCAGGTCGGTCTGTTCCGCGGGCAGGGTAAATATGGTAAAGGTCTTCGGCTCTCCTTTCCGGATTGTCAGGCCGCCCCCGCTGAATGCCAGGCGGATGCTCTTTTTCGTTTCTCCCCAGTCGTAGGCCGCCGTGCTGGTTGTGCCGTCTTCTTTCGCATCGAGGGTTGCCGTGAAGTCTCCGCTCATCGGCGACGACGCAGATTCCATGACGAAGGAGGTCAATGTGAGATTCTGGTCGTCGGCGCTGTCGATGGTGAATTCAAAGGCGGTAAACATGGGCTGGAAGGACAGCGTGACACTGGAGGAGGCATTCGTTTTCAGCGCAGCGAACATATAGGCATAATCCATGTCCGGCTCCAGGTTGTCTCCGTTCACCGTGTAGGTCTGTAATTCCGGGATGGAAGCGGTCACGACCTCTCCTGTCCCCGACGTCGTGAGGGCTCCCGAAACAGGTGACGGGTATATGCTGTAGAATGCATGCGTTCCTTCTCCCCATACGAGCCCGTTCCCGTTTTTGTTGGAAATGGACGCGTAGCTGTTCGCCTGGTTGCTGGACGTCGGGGAGACAAGATAATCCGCCCAATGCTCCGAACCGTTCCGGGTCGTCGCCTTGTCGCTCCAGATGCGGATCTCATCGCCCTGGACCCAGTCGATCCGTTCACGGACCAACGTCTCACCATAATATTGTCCGCTATAGACCGTGCGGGTGGCAATCCCGTTTTTGAAAGAATGGCCAGCCTTGAACCTGATGCTGTCTCCACGTCCTGCGGACGAGAGGGATTCTTCCCATCCGCAGGAAACCAGAGACAAAACAAAAATAAAAAAAATGAAAAAAGGAAAATAAACGGAAAAGTTGAATGGATGTTTTTCCATGTGAATAATATAAAAAGCTGCTAAAATGCGATAGAATATTTCGTTGGCAAAGTTACGGACTCCTCCCTGCGTCTCTGTTTGGCTGAAATGACAATTATTTGGCTGAAACGACAACGTGCATTTTTCGGGGCCGGATGTCGTTTTAACAAAACAAATGTCGTTTCAGCCAAATGATAGAATGAGGCAGCCTCCCTATTTTTGTGAAGCAATTCTCTATCAGTTATTCATGAAAAGAGGTTTCGGGTATGATAATGGCACAGCATGCTCCTGGACGCGGATGCCTGCCTTTTGTGGAGGAACTCCGCCGGTTCGGGGCCGTGATGGTTCAGTAATGCTGTGCGAGGATCATCAAAGCAAGGCGGTCCACCGCTTTATTATGCTTTCATCAAAAGATATGACTCGTCATTTCTAGATGCGCCTGGCTCCATCCCTGCGCTCAATGGTGGATCCCTCTTGATCCGGAGTCGTGTGTTTACCTGAGCCTCACCGAGGTCTCGCAGCGGGTTCTCCGAACATGCGGGGCCTCGGTTCTCGTTTCCGGAATGAGAAAGGTCAGGAAAACTTTCTTATCTTTGTGACGCTAAAACCTTCACCATGAAACAGACATTGCTTTCGTTGCTTGTCGCGCTGTGCTGCACGGCAACACTTTCCGCTCAGGATCTTCCGGACCGTGATTGGGCCAATTTCGGTCGCTATGCCTCTGCGAACGCCACCGTTACTTCCGCTCCCAAGGCCGTCCTGATGGGGGATTCCATCACGGATGGCTGGTACAGGAACGACGAAGCTTTCTTCCACGACAACAATTTCGTAGGCCGTGGCATCAGCGGCCAGGTGTCCGCCCAGATGCTCGTCCGGTTCCGCCGCGACGTCATCGACTTGCACCCGAAGTACGTCGTCATCCTGGCGGGCATCAACGATATCGCCCGCAACGACGGCTACATCGCGCTGGAGAACACCTTCGCCAACATCGTTTCGATGTGCGAACTTGCCCGGGCGAACAAGATCAAGCCGGTCCTCTGCACCCTGGTCCCCTCCGACCGGGTCGCCTGGCGCCCGGCCATCACCGATACCCGCGAACAGGTGGAGCGCCTGAACACCATGATCAAGGATTACGCCCGCAAACACCACTACAAGGTGGTTGATTACGCCACCTTGCTGGCCGGGGAAAACGGTGCCACCCGCGCGGATCTCTCGCGCGACTCCGTCCACCCCAACCTGCAGGGATACAAGATGATGGAGGAGGCCCTCCTGAAGGTGATCCGCTGACGCGGGGCGCCTAGCGTTTTACTTCTTTCCGGACGTAGCGGTCGCCCGTGGCATCCTTGACGGCCTCGATGAAAGCGGGGGCATAGGCGGGCGAAGTGTACCGGCCGGGAACGACGCCGCCGTTCTCGGAAGGACGCATGATCTGGTCGTTGTGCTTGACGATCAGCAGGCGGGCCAGTTTGTCCCACCGCTGCATCATCTTCTCGGTGTATTCTTCCGTCTTCCGCGTCAGGAACGCGACCTGCTCGCCGCGGGTCATCCCCTTCACTTTCTCCTCGACGTCCGCCTGGTCGGCCGCGTAGAAGTCTTCCAGCTCGGTCTGCGCCTCACGCAGGTCGGCGATCATCGCGCTGTAGCGCGGGTAGACCATGTTCGCCACGAAGTTGTTCATCCAGAACGCGCTCTCCGTGCTGAATTCCAGGATATCGTTGTTCTCGGCCCGGAAGGGTGCGGGAACGCGGTCGATGCAGCAGTAGACCGGGACGTAGGCGACCATGCTGGCGTCGTCCAGGTTGAAATACGTCACGCCGCCCACGGCGTCGGGCAGGAAGCCACGGGACTGGCACACCATCGTCATCCCGCTCTGTTGGCAGCCGATGGGCCGTTCGCGGAACATGCCCGTCCCGTCAGCGCTCGCGTAGTTGACGGGCTGGTTGCGGTAAGGGGAGGCCCACGGGCCCGCGCTCACGTCGGCGGTCATGTCCAGGGCGGTGCCTTCATAGTGGTCGCGCATGTCGTTCATCAGGTCGCGGACGGACAGGGGCGCGTCGGGCTTGATCCACAGGGGCAGTTCGTCGCAGAGATCGAACCGGGCATCCAGGAAGGGGAGGTAGGCGTCCATCCGGGCCGGGTCGGTGTGGTGGCGGAAGAAACTCCATACGCGCGCTTCGCAGTAACGGACGGCGTTGAAGTCCAGCGGCCCGTAGGCTTCGCGGAAGCTGAAATCCGCATCGTCACCCTCGTAGAAGCCCATTCCCCGGGCAAAGGAGATGACGTCCGAAGCGTACATGCAGGAGTCTCCGACAACGCAGAAACCACGCTTCTTGTCGGCTTTCCGGGCCTGGGGGAACCGGCGGATGCGGCTGGCGTTGGCGTAGGCGCAGACGCAGTCGTCCGGGACGCGGCGCGCCACCCAGACTGCGCCCTTCCTGCCCGGCCCCTTGCCGATCATTTCCATGATCCAGGCCTCGTCCTTATCGCAGACGGCGAAGGATTCGCCCGTGCTGTTGTACCCGTATTCCTGCACCAGGTCGTGCATGACGGCGATGGCTTCCCGGGCGGTGGCGCTGCGCTGCAGGGTGATCTGCATCAGCCGGAAGTAGTTGAAGAAGCCTTCCGGGTTCTCCAGCTCCTTGCGTCCGCCCCAGGTCGTCTCCACGATGCTCACCTGCCGTTCGTTCGTCAGGCCGGCATAGCCGTAGGTGTATTCCGCCTGCGGGATGAAACGCCCGCCGCCGAGGGCGATCTGTTCGTCGGGCTGGTGCCGTCCGGGAAGACCGAAGGGCAGGGAACCGGCAAAGCCGAAGCCGTCGCAGTTGTAGGTGCACATGACGCTTCCGTCCGTGGAAGCCTTTTTCCCGACGATGAGGTTCGTACAGGCGAGGGCGGCGACGGTCCAGGGGAGGAGGAGCGCCGTAAGGATCAGCCTTTTCATCTTTCTTGTTCTCTTTTTCGTAAAAATAGCGAAAAAAACGTATATTTATGTGCCCATAATTGAATTTCACATGAAAAGGATTCTTCTGACCGGCGGTATGACCGCCCTGCTCCTTGTCTTGTCGTGCCTCGTATCTGTACCGTCACGCGGACAGCAGCCCAATTACGATGAAAGCAAGGTCCCTTCCTATACGTTGCCCGACCCCCTGGTCCGGGAGAACGGTAAGGCGGTCCGCAGCCGCCGGGCCTGGGAACGGAAGCGGCGTCCGGAACTGCTGTCGCTCTTCAGCGACCAGATGTTCGGCGTGGTGCCCCCGGCTCCCGAAGGACTGCATTTCAAGGTCGTGAAGGTGGTCTCCGACGCCTTCGGAGGCCTGGCCACGATGAAGGAAGTAGAGGTCTGCTTCGATGCGGATGAAACCCAGAGCCTGCTCCTGCTGCTGTTCGTGCCGAATGCTGCCTCCGGTCCGGTTCCCGCTTTCCTGGGCATCAACTTCCGGGGCAACCATGCCACGACGGATGAGCCGTCCGTCTCGCTGCCTTCTGAAGAGCGGATGCGCCGCTACGGCCCGGATTACCAATGCGATCCCCGGGGGGTGCAGCAGCGCCGCTGGCCGTACCGCGACATCCTTTCGCGGGGCTATGCCGTGGCGACCTTCTACACCGGCGACGTGGATCCGGACTATCATGACGGCTTCCACAACGGCGTGCACGGGCTGCTGGACGGCGACAAGCCGCGTACGGGCTCATCCTGGGCCACCATCTCCGCCTGGGCCTGGGGCCTTTCCCGCGCCCTGGACTATCTGGAGACCGATCCGGACGTGGATGGCGCCAAGGTGGCCGTCATCGGCCATTCCCGCCTGGGCAAGACCGCGCTCTGGGCCGGTGCGACGGATCCCCGTTTCGCCCTGGTTGTCTCGAATAACTCCGGTTGCGGCGGTGCCGCCCTGTCGAAACGCTGTTTCGGCGAGACGGTCGGCCGGATCAACCAGGTTTTTCCGCACTGGTTCTGCGACAATTTCAAGCAGTACGGCGGCAAGGAAGACACCCTGCCGTTCGACCAGCATGAGCTTCTGGCGCTGATCGCGCCCCGGCCGCTCTACGTCGCCAGCGCGTCGGAAGACCTCTGGGCGGACCCGCACGGAGAGTATCTTTCCCTGATCCATGCGGCACCCGTTTACCGGCTGTACGGGGAGGATGCCGTCACTACACCCGAAATGCCCGCTCCCGGTGAAGGCAGGATGGCCGGTAAGACCGCCTACCACCTGCGCCCGGGCCCGCACGACATCAACATCTATGACTGGTCCCGCTACATGGATTTCGCGGACCGTTTCCTGAAATAACCGTTTGCCCAATTACTGAAGCGCTGAATCATGTTCAGAAAACTGATGCTCCCCGCAGCCGTCGTCCTGACGCTGCTTACCGTTTCTTGCACCCGCACCGCTCCTGCCGCTCCCGCGGTGGAGGACGGCCGTTCCCCGCAGGAGGTCCTTTTCGATGACGGCAACTATGCCATGTTCATCCACTTCGGACTCTATTCCAGCCTGGAAGGCGTCTGGAAGGACAAAATCTACTACGGCAACGCCGAGTGGATCATGAATTCCGCCCAGGCCGGCATCCCGTACAAGGAATACATGTCCCTGGCCGCGTCGTTCAATCCTTCCGGATTCGACGCCGACGCCATCGTGCAGCTGGCCAAGGACGCGGGAATGAAATACATCATCATCACGTCCAAGCACCATGAGGGCTTCGCGATGTTTGACACCGCCGCCAGTGACTTCGACATCGTGGACGCCACGCCCCTGGGCCGCGACCTGATGGCCGAACTGGCCGAAGCCTGCCATCGGGAAGGCCTTGGGATCGGCTTCTATTATTCGCAGTTCCAGGACTGGACGGCCCCCGGCGGTGGATTCGGTCCCTCCTGCGACGATGCGGGCCGCCCCGTTTCCTTCGAGGAGTATTTCCGCACGAAGTGCGTGCCGCAGGTGGAAGAGCTCACGACCAAATACGGCGACATCCAGCTCATCTGGTTCGACACGCCGGCGGACATGGAGCGGCATTACTCCGAGGAGCTGGTCGAGATCGTCCGGAAGAACCAGCCCGGCGCCCTGGTCTCGAGCCGTGTCGGCAACGGCCTGGGCGACTACGAGACGCTGGGTGACATGGAGGTGCCCGTGACCAACCACCCCGGCCGTTGGGAGGGCATCGACGTGACCCAGGTCGGCTGGGGTTTCTCCCGCTGCGACAACGAATGGAAGTCGCCCGACTATATCGTCCGCACGCTTGTCTCCACCATCGCACGGGGCGGTACCTGGATGCTCAATGTCGGTCCGCGGGCTGACGGTACGATCCATCCCATGGCGGCTGCCGCGCTCCGCAAGTCCGGCGAATGGGTGCACGCCCATCCCGAGGCGGTGTACGGGGCCGGGCCTTCCCCGTGGGGCCACGCCCTTCCCTGGGGGGACGCGGTCGTCCAGGACGGAAAGGTGGAACTGGTGGTCTTCGACTGGCCGCAGGACGGCGTCCTCCGGGTGCCCGGTCTGAAGACGCCCGTGCAGTCCGCGCGCCTCGGTGGGCGCAAACTGAAATGCCGCGTGCAGGACGGCCTGCTCTGCATCGACCTGCCTGCAGCGCGTCCGGAGCCCTATGCTTCCGTGGTGGAGCTTTCCCTGCGCGGTGAAATCGAAGTCGACGGTACTCTTTCCGCCGACGCCGTTATGCCGACGACCTTCCCCGTGGAGTCTGCCTCGACGGAGCACTGCGCCGTCGAGCAAACCGGCTGGATGGAGAAGTTCGGCGAATGGAAGACCCGCAAAGTGGTGCAGCACTTCCGGCCCGAAAGCAAGGTCACGTGGACGGTCGACTTCCAGGCACCCGGTGTCTATGCCATCGACCTGGAGTACCTGGGCGGTGACATCGTGGAGTGGAAGCTGGCGCTCGACGGCGAAGAGGCCCTGGTCGACCAGCACCGCATCTCCCCGCTGTACGCCTGGTATCCGCTGGGATGGGTCCGGATTCCTTCTGCCGGCCGTCATACCCTCTGTCTGTATCCTTCGGAGGGCGATATCGCCGCGGCGAAAGTGGCGGCGGTCCGCCTGAGCCCCATCGCTTTGTAGCCTTATGACATATCTGCTTGTCATGCTTGCCGTTTCGCTGGCCCTTTCCAGCGTCGGCTGGAAGTATTTCGTCTACTTCTTCAGTGTCGGATATGGCTTCGGCATCGCGGCCCTGGCGGTGACGGTCGCCCTGCTTTTCGCCGGCGCCCTGTCGCTGCCGACGTTCCTGATCTGCCTGCTGCTGGTGGTGTACGGCTGCCGGCTGGGCGGCTACCTGCTGCTGCGTGAGCGGCGCTCGCCTGCCTATCGGAAAATCCTCTATGGCCCCGGTTCGCAGGACCGTCGGCCGGTGGGCGTGATGCTGATGATTTGGATCTTCTGCGCCCTCCTGTACGTGGGGCAGGTGAGCCCCGTTGCCTTCCGCCTGTCCAATACCCGCGCCGGCGCACCGGTGCAGGACGCCTGGGCCTGGGCGGGCCTGGTGCTGATGGTCGCCGGCTTCCTCCTCGAAGCCGGGGCGGATGCACAGAAGTCCGCTGCCAAGAAACGCGATCCGAAGACGTTCGTCTCCACGGGACTGTACCGCATCGTCCGCTGCCCGAACTACCTGGGCGAACTGGTGCTCTGGACCGGCAGTCTGCTGGTCGCCGTCGGCGCCTGCTGCACCTTCTGGCAGTGGGTGATCGTCCTCCTGGGGTATCTGGGCATCGTCTACGTGATGTTCAGCGGTGCCCGCCGTCTGGAACTCCGTCAGGACGCCACGTACGGGGCGGATCCCCGCTATCAGGAATATGTGAAGAAGACGCCGATCCTCCTGCCGTTCATCCCGCTTTACAGCGTATCGAAGTACGGCTGGCTCCGCGCGTAGCGTTCCGTCCGATAAATAATACAGACGGCCCGGAAACCATCCGGGCCGTCGTTTTTCTGTCTCTGTCAGAGGGATCTTGACGGGCATGCCGCCCGCCTTGTCCCGGCGTTACTTGGTGGCTTCGATGAGGAGGCCCTGGTTGGAGCGGACGGTGCATTCGACCCAGCCGTCGGCCCCGCGCTTCATCGGCACGTAGCCGTCGCCGCCGAGGATCGAAACCTCCCGGCCGGGGGCCTGGAAGCGGAGCGTATAGGACTTCGGCGCTTTGTCGAACGGGTCGTCGGCCACGCAGATGAAGAGGGCCTCATCGGCGCTGCCGTCCCGGGCGTCCATCTTGCCCACGAGGAGGGGGCATCCGGCCGAGAGGGAGGAGAAGACATCGTCTCCGTACGCCTTCACGCTCTTCTCTTCCGTGCCGGCGAGCATCTTTGCCGCTGCACCGTCAAAGCCGACGAAGGTGGTTTCCTTGCCGATGTATTTCATGTACGGCTTTCCGAGGCGGTGGATTTCGGCGTTGACCTTCTTGAGCTTGTCGTACTGCTGGGTCTTGTTGCCTTCCTTGTCCAGCACCTGGTTGTCCCACCAACCGGCGGTGTAGCACGCCCAGGTCAGGCTCTCCGCACCGAATGCCATCGCGGAGTAGGCCTGGAACCGGAGTTCGTTCTCCGTAATCCACACCTTCGGATCGTAGCTGTTCACCTGGGTGGTCACCCACATCCCGCGTCCGGTCTTGCGGCAGGTTTCGGCGACGGTGCGGAGGTTGGCATAATCCTTGGCGACGCCGACGTTCTTGTAATAGAAATCGTAGGAAAGGTAGTCGGCGGGAACGTATTTGCTGTATTGCGCGATGTGCTCGGCATAGGTGGGGGTTCCCAGCTGGTTGACGGTCTGGTCGGCCGTGTTCTGCGAGACGGAGGCGTAGTTCGGGTACAGGTTCAGGAAGGCGAACTGGTTCGGGAAGAGTTCCTCGACCCGCTTCATCACCGTGCCGTAATACGGGAAATCGAGGGCGGACGGCTCGTCGCCGATGTCGATGCCCCAGATGGCCGGGTGGTCTTTGAATCCGGCTGCGGCTTCTTCGTATTTGGAGATGGGGTTCTTCTCCTGGAGTTTCCCTGCATTGTGGCCGTCACCGCCCCACCAGCCGGGAACGACGCCGCTGACGATGGCGCCGACACCGTATTTCTGGAAGAGGTCCAGCGCCGGGCGGTCATTGTCCATGCAGATGACGAAGTCGACGCCGCAGTCGGCGAGATCCTTGATATGGGCCTCCGTACGGGCGTACGGGCGCAGATGGTAGACGCCGATGTTCAGGCGGCTGCGGTCCATCCGGCCGGCCTTGGTCACATAACCGTTCTTGTCCTGCGCGGAGAGGCTCACGGCGAGTCCCGCGAACAGGATCATGGAAAGGAGGAGAATTCTTTTCATGTGTGTCTGTGTTTATGCTGTTTGTGAAAGTTCGTTACTTGGTCGCTTCGATCAGCAGGCCCTGGTTGGACGAAACGGTGCACTCGACCCAGCCGTCGGCCCCGCGCTTCATCGGCACGTAGCCGTCGCCGCCGAGGATGGAAACCTCACGGCCGGGGGCCTGGAAGCGCAGCGTGTGCTTCTTGGCGCCCTTGTCGAACGGGTCGTCGGACACGAAGACGAAGAGGGCCTTGTCGGCGCTGCCGTCCCGGGCATCCATCTGCCCCACGAGGAGCGGACACCCGGCGGTGAGGCCGGCAAAGACGCCGTCTTCATACACCTTCACATTGTCCACACCGGTGCCTTTCAGCAGGTCGGTCCCTTCGAATCCCACGCCCGTGGTCGTCTTCCGGGTGTATTCCATGTAGCGCTTCCCGATCCTGTGGATCTCGGCGTTCACCGTCTTCAGCTTGTCATACTGCTGGGTCTTGTTGCCCTCCTTGTCGACGACCTGGTTGTCCCACCAGCCGGCGGTGTAGCAGGCCCAGGTGAAGCACTGTGCACCGAACGCGAAGGAGGAGAAGGCCTGGAAACGGAGCTGGCCCAGGGATACCCACGCCTTCGGGTCGAGGCTGTTCACCTGGCAGGTGATCCACATGTCGCGGCCGGTCTGCAGGCAGGCGTCCGCCACGATGCGCAGGTTGGCGTAGGCATTCTGTACGCCGCCGGCCGGCTGCAGGTAGTAGAAGTCGTAGGAGATGTAGTCCGCGGGGACGTTCTTGCAGTACCGGTCGATGTAGTCTTCATAGGAAGACGTGCCCAGGGCGCCCTTCACGGGGTATCCCCCTTCGCGCGGCCCGGGGGCGTAGTACGGGTGCAGGTTGATGAAGGCGAACTGGTTCGGGAAGACTTCCTCCGCCTTCTCGAGCACCTTGCCGTAATACGGGAAATCCCAGCACGAAGGCTCGTCGCCGATGTCGATGCCCCAGACGGCCGGGTGGTCCTGGAACTTGGCCGCGCACTCCTCGTATTCGGAAAGGGGATGCACGTCCTTGAGCGTACCTGCGTTGTCGCCCATGCCGCCCCACCATCCCGGGACGATGCCGCTCAGGATGGCGCCGACGCCGTATTTCTGGAAGAGATCCAGCGCCGGGCGGTCATTGTCCATACAGATGACGAAGTTGACGCCGCAGTCGGCGAGGTCCTTGATGTGGGCTTCCGTGCGGGCGTATTTCCGCAGGTGATAGACGCCGATCTGCATCCGGCTGCGGTCCATGCGACCGGCCTTGGTGACGTATGCAGGCTTGTTCTGCCCGTCTTGTGCTGACAGGCTTCCCGCGTTCACGGCACCGGCCGCGAGCAGGATCATGGAGAAAAGGAGGAAACGTTTCATGATGGATGATGTGGTTTAGCCATCCGAAAGATACGCAATCCCCGTAAAAAAACCAAGCGTTCCGACCGATCTTCCCGCGTCCGGTGGGAAAAGGAACTTTTTCTTGAAGATGTTAATAATTCGGAGTATCTTTGACAAGACTTAATAACACCCGTATGAAAAAGAATACGCTCGCTGTCATCCTGCCCGTGATGTTCGGATTCCTCGCCATGGGGTTCATCGACATGATCGGCCTGGTGACGAACAACGTCCGCGCCGATTTCAACATGTCCGACGGCATGGTCAACACCATCTCCCTGTCCTGCTACCTGTGGTTCCTGCTGCTCTCCATCCCCGTCGGCATGGCCCTGACCAAGTGGGGCCGGAAGAAGATGGTCCTCGTGAGCCTGGCGCTCCATGTCGCCGCCCTCCTCCTGCCTTACCTGGCGTACAGTTTCGCCAGCGTGCTCGTGGCCTTTTCCCTGATCGGCATCGGCAACACCATCCTGCAGGTGGCCATGAATCCGCTGGTGACGGATGTCGTCACGGGCGACCGCGTCACCTCCACGATCACCTTCGGGCAGGCCACCAAGGCCTTCGGCAGCATCATCGCCCCCTTCATCGCCATGTGGACGGCCGTCTCCCTCGGTCGCTGGCAGCTGCTGTTCCCCATCTACGCCTGCCTTTCCCTCGCCGGCCTCGTCTGGCTGTGGCTGACCCCCATCGAAGAGCAGCCGCGTGAGCAGAAGAATGTCCGCTTCGCCGACACCCTGGTCCTCCTGAAGGATCCGACGATCCTCGCCTTCTTCTTCGGCATCGTCGTCCTGGTGGCGGCCGATGTCGCCGTGAACATGACCCTTCCCCGCCTGATGACCGACCAGTTCGGCCTGACGCCGGAGAAAGCCAATACCTGCAACAGCGTCTACTTCCTTGCGCGCACCGTCGCCGCCTTTGCCGGCGGGGCCCTCCTGCTGAAGGTGGACGACAAGAAGTTCTTCCTGGCCGGGAGCTGGCTCGCCATGGCGGGCCTGGTGCTGCTGGCCCTCCTGGGCAAGGTGGGCGTCGTCCCGGTCCTCCTGGCCGTCTGCCTCTTCGGCATCGGCTATGCGAACCTCTTCGGCATCGTCTTCTCCTTCGCCCTGCGCCGCATGCCGGACAAGGCCAACGAAGTGTCCGCCCTTCTGATCGTCGGACTCGTCGGCGGCGCCATCCTGCCTCCGGTCCTGGGCTGGATCCGCGACATCACCGGTTCGCAGATCGCCGCCGTGGCCGCGATCGCCGTCGTCTGGGTCTACATGCTCTGGCTCGCCCGCAAGATCCGTAACTTTGCCGCTTAGCACCCATGCAGGACTCCGAAAAGAAACTTTACCCTCTGCACTTCCTTCCCCGGACCGGAGAGACTCCCTGGGGGAGCGTGACGTATACCCTGGCCGACCTGGGCTACATCGACCCGGAAGTCGCCGGCGGCTGGCTGGCCGGGAATACTTTCTCCGAACTGATGGAGACCTATCTCGAGCGCGTTTCCGGCGACGAGGCTTTCGAGGCCTTCGGCACGCAGTTCCCGGTGCTCGTGAAGGTGCTGGACGTCCGTGAACGGCAGCCGCTCTGCCTGACCGCCGGCGACGAAGTGGCTGCACAGCGGTACGACGCCTTCGGCAAGACCTTCCTCTGGCATGTCCTGGAAGCGTCGGAGGACGCGGAACTCTTCATCGGCTTCAACCGCGACATGGACGCGTCCGCCTTCTACACCCGCTGCCGCAGCGGGCAGGTGGAACCGGTCCTCAACCGCCTCCGTCCCCGGAAGGGCGACACGTTCCTGGTGAGGCCCGGAACGGTGTTCGCGGCCGGCGCGGGGCTGAAACTCCTCGAGATTTCCGAGAGTTCCGAGCTCATGTTCCACCTGCACGGGTGGGGAAAGACGGAGGAGGACGACCTGGAGGAAGCCTTCGACCTGATCGACTTCCGGAAGTCGGAACCCGCCCCCGTGGCGGAAACGCCGGTCGACAAGGGCGGCGCCGCTTTCGGGCTGGCCTCCGGCGAAGCATTCACGGCCGTCCGCCTTCCGCTGGCGCAGCCGCTGCATATCTCCGCCCAGGCCCCGGGCAGTTTCGCCGTGTACCACTGCCTGCAGGGGAGCGCCGCAGTGCGTCTTTCCGAACGGCCCGATGCGGAGCGTTTCCCCATCCCTTCCGGTGCCACCCTGCTGGTGCCTGCGGAGGTGTTTGACTTCTTCCTCGTCCCCGAGGCTCCCGGCACGCAGGTGCTGGAGATCCTCGGCGGGACCCCCGTTACGAAAGACAGTTATCTCGAGAATGGCTGATACAGAAAGAATTGACAAGCTCCTCTGGGCGATCCGCGTCTTCAAGACCCGCACGGAGGCGACGGACGCCTGCAAGGGCGGGAAGGTGAAGATTGGCGGCGCCAACGTGAAACCGTCCCGTCCCGTGAAGGCGGGCGAAACCATCGAAATCCGCAAGGGCGCCGTGGTCTACACCTACCGGATCCGGCAGATCACGACCCACCGGCTGGGGGCGAAACTGGTGCCTGACTATGCCGAAAACCTGACCCCTCAGGCGGAACTGGACAAGCTCCGCGCTCCCGTAGAGACGTTCTTCGTGCGTCGCGACCGTGGGGCCGGACGTCCGACGAAAAAGGACCGGCGGGCGATGGAGGATGCCTGGGAGACGCTGGACCGCGGCGTTTCGGAAGAAGCGATGTCCGGCGTATCCTTCGAGGACATCCCGGACGACATCGCGGAACGGTTTGGCCTGTCGCCCGATGAAGATCTCTGAAAATTCCGTATTTTTGCATTTCCTAACGCAGCATCTAGATGACCACGAAAGAACAGATCGACGCCCTGCACGGGCGGCTGGACACCCTGAAGACATGCCTGGACATCGCCGGAAAGCGCACCCAGGTCGCCGCCCTCCTCAAGAAGACGGAGGCGCCCGACTTTTGGAACGACGTGAAGGCGGCCGAGGCATTCATGAAGAACCTCAACGGCATCAAGTCATGGGTGACCGGCTTCGACAAGGCGTTCGGCGGGGTGGAGGACCTGGATGTGCTGTATGAATTCGCCAAGGACAGCCAGGGCGGCGCCGACGATGCGGCCGCCACGCCCGAGGTGCAGGAACTCGATGCGGCCTACGCGCAGGCGCTCTCCGACGTGGAGGCGCTGGAACTGCGCAACATGCTCGGTGCCGAAGGCGACAACCTCGGCGCCATCCTGACGATCAATTCCGGTGCCGGAGGCACCGAGGCCAACGACTGGAGCGCGATGCTCCTGCGGATGTACCTGCGCTGGGGCGAGCGGAACGGCTACAAGCTCACTGTCACGGATCAGCTGGAGGGCGAGGAAGCCGGCATCAAGTCGGCCACGGTCCAGTTCGAAGGCGATTACGCCTACGGCTACCTCAAGGCGGAGAACGGCGTTCACCGCCTGGTGCGCCTTTCGCCGTTCAACGCGCAGAGCAAGCGCCAGACCACCTTCTCGTCGGTCTTCGTGTATCCGCTCGTGGACGACACGATCAACATCGAGATCAATCCCGCCGACCTGGAGTGGGACACCTTCCGTTCCGGCGGCCATGGCGGCCAGAACGTCAACAAGGTGGAGACAGGCGTGCGGGTCCGCCACCTGCCGACCGGCATCATGGTGGAGAATACGGAGACGCGTTCCCAGCAGGACAACCGGCAGAATGCCCTCCGGAACCTGAAGTCGCGCCTCTATGACATCGAACTCAAGAAGCGCCGCGAGAAACAGGCCGAACTCGAAGGCCAGAAGAAGAAGATCGAGTGGGGGTCGCAGATCCGCTCCTATGTCCTGCATCCTTACAAAATGGTGAAGGACCTGCGGACCGGCTATTCCACCGCGGACACGACCGGCGTGCTGGACGGCGACCTGAATGAGTTCATGAAGCACTTCCTGATGCAGGAGGGCTCCGGCGGGGCGACCCCCGTCATTGATGACTTGGATTGAAACAATATTAAAAATCAACAAGATATGGTGGAATTCAAATACGCCCCGATGTTCCAACTCGGCGAAGATACGACCGAGTACTACAAGATTCCCGGCTCCGAAAAACTCGTGAAAACCTCCAAGTTCGGAGGACACTGCGGGTGCGGTGGAAAGACCGTTCTGGAAGTCTCTC